>Ga0315281_10005572_pt1 | contig 18005 bp, 4 predicted proteins | sample YL17G07_0_MG_FD_204540 | JGI IMG/M metagenome (GOLD analysis project Ga0315281, IMG submission 204540) | Sediment microbial communities from Yellowstone Lake, YNP, Wyoming, USA - YL17G07_0 | ecosystem: Environmental > Aquatic > Freshwater > Lake > Sediment | place: USA: Wyoming | collected...
ATCGCGGAACGAAGTTCGCCACACTGCCCGAGACACCGCCCCGGGCGGTGACCGAAAGTGTCGTCGCAAGGAGATCGTAGAGACCGTCGTCGGTTCCGCATCGGAAGGTCTCCGGCAGCGAGAGGTTTCCCTTAAGCAGCACATTGAAGTTCTGAACTCCTCCATCTACAGTCAGATCACCGGATATGTTCCGCACGAAGAGACCCACGTCACCAGCCAGCGGCAGCAGCAGCCCGGGAGCGGCGAAATCCTTTGTCTCGATCGTTGCGGTAATCTTGCCGTCGCTGTATCCGGCGTTGAGGATGCTCACCTTCGGTGTCCGGAGCTCCCCTGCAGCGCCGGCCGGGAATTGCGGGAAGCTTAACTCGAAGTCGAACGCGAATCCCCATGCTCCCGATGAGCCAGCCGCGCCGGTGTACCAGTTGTACACAAACGGCGCCATCCGGAAGGCCAGCGGTTTCAGGCCAAAGCCCATATACGAATGCACGCTGTCACTCATTTCCGGGATTGAGATGGCCGGGAAGTGAATTCCCTGTTTGTCGATGATCAGGCCGTCGACTTTTGGAATCTTCAAGGCGAGATCAGGGAAAACGAGCTGGATGGACACACCGAATTCGTAGTCCCAGCCGGCGGTTCGTTGGTACGAGAGCTTCGGAATATTGAGATCAGAGAAAGCGAGCTGCACCCATTTCAGATCGAAGACCGCGGCATCGCTCGCGGAATCCGCCACGAAGTCCTTGAGCTCAAAACCGTCCTGTGTGAAGCGAATGGTTGTTGCCGCTCCGTAGAAGCGGGTTTCCGAGAGCTTCAGACGGACGTTACTTGCCAGATTGATGTCAAACGCTATCTGTCTGGGTATTGCCTGTGAAGCGATCGATCCGTTCACCTGGTTGACAACGATGTCGATCCTGTCACTTCCTGTTGAGACTGGAACGCTCTCCGTCGTCGAAAAACTCATCGTGCCCGATAATCGTCCGTCCGGCATAAGTGTGAGCTGAAGGGCATTCTCTCCCTTCACTGCTTTGCCGAAGAGGTTCAACTGGCCGTCAAGCTTGTAGACATCCAATCCGGAATCCTTCGTGTATGTCAGCTTCTGGACGACAAACGGGATGCCATCCTGCGACAGGTCAAAACCGCTGGCTTCCGTAGGAGGTATTGTTGCTTCAATCGTTCCGGACACCAGCGCGAGCGTCAGCGGGTTGACGATGACGTTCAGCGTGATATCGACTTCCGGCGGAACAGGCTTGTTGTACTGCAATGCGGGAATCACAAGCCGAATTGACTGGCCTGGCTTTGTCTGGAGCTGTAGCCCGGTGCTTACGGAAGTGTGCGTGATGAGCTCCTGTCCGTCCGACTTTATGATCGCAAACGCAACGGACGAAACCGGCAGGGGGATGGTATCCGGAAGGACTTTGCTCACTAACGAAATCGCATCAGGGAAGAATCCCTGCGGATTCAGGATTGCTACACGCGATCCACTATAGAAGAACTCGACCTGGCCCGTCGAGAGACTAAACGGACTGAGGCGGAAAGCACAATCGGTAGAGAATCGAGCCTCCACGGAAGCAAGGTCCTTACCATCGAGTCTCAGATTTGCGGTTCCGGCGCCGGTCACGGTGAGTCCGCTGCGGTTAAGGGTCAACGTTTGCGGCAGTTGAAGGAGAAATCCAGTCGCCGCGGTGAGCACGGTATCTCTTCTGACAGCTTTGTACGAGACACTACTGTCTGTGACGGAAGCCATCAGTGCGAACGCGTTGTCGAAGATGACCTCGCCCGACGCGACCGAGAAGTCACTCCATTTGATCGCAAGCTTGTTGAACGTGCAGCCGATGGAGTGAGCACCGTCGAGCCACAGAGTCTGTCTGCCATCAATGCGGATTGTTTCGAGATCGATCGTCGCTTTATCGAGTGAGAATGAAAGGACTGGATTCGTCGACGGCACATCCCAGACGAACGGCGTGTCAAGACTCCCCTTCAGGGCAATGAGCTTACCCTGGATGATATCGTAGGTGACCAAGACCGATGTACTGACGCTCTTCCCACTCTGGCTCCTGAACAGCAATTGAGCTGTTCCATCAATGACGATGCTCTGTGTTTTCTGAGATACCTTGAAATCAAGCGAAGACTTCTGCATCGAGAGCGTGAAAGGACCCAACACAAGTGGACATTTCGGCACAATGTTCTCAATCTTTCCACTCAACCCTCCAAATCCGTCCATCCGAACGCCCGGAGAAAGCATGTCGAGATGCCGCTCACTTTCAACACATCCGAAAACATCGGGCAGCTGCAGCCTGCCGGCGATATTGATGTCGGGAAGGAGATCGAAGAGCGATCCTTTGAAATTCGCCCCGAGCGAGCCGAAGAGGTCAGAGATGTCGAATGACAATCCACCGAGCATCGGCAGCTTGATGCCGGGCGGATCGAACTTGAATGACGGCAGTGTGGCATTGAAGCCGAGGTCACCGAGGCTCGCATGCGGAATGTGAATGTTCAGGCCGCGGAGCGAGATCGGAGTGAGGCTTGGGAGGTTCGGCAGCGTGAGATTCAATCCGAGATCGAAGTTGAAGCCCGTTGGGGATCCCAATTTCCACTGCAGCCAAGGGAAGGTGAACGACGGCAGCCTCAACGATTCGAGGGAAAGTTCATATCCACTGAAGTCGACTTTCGGAAGACTCAGCTGAGGCAGATCGATATCCGGAAATTTGAAACCGCCGGGTCCAAACGAGATACTGCTGATGGTCGGGAGCTGCAGGCTATCGAACAACGGGAATGCGAAATTCACGTCCATGTCGAACGCAAAATCCCACTTGCCGCCGGAAAAACTCAACGAGGAGAGCGAGAACCTGCTCAAGAGGAGCTTGAGCCAGCCCAGGTCTATCGATGAGAGATTGATATCGCCCCTGGGAGTGAACGAGCGAACGCTTATGCCTGCAGGTCTTACGCCGAGCACGACATCGGCACCGAAGTAGTTCTTGTCATCTGCTTTGAGATCCACGGCGCCGTGGATCTGAAGATCGTATGTCAGCGTATCTGGCTGAAGCTTGGCTGAGAAATCTCCGTTCACCCGCGAGATCTTCAGCATCAGTTTGTCCGACTCCGGGACCAAAGCGATGGACAGAGGGATGGTGCAGTCCACCGACCCCGAGATGGTGCCATCGGAGGCAAGGGTCAAATTGTTGACCGAGCACGACGACTGGTTCCCGTAGAGCTCAAAAACGCCGCTGAGCGTAACGACCGGGAAAGAGAAACGAATGGCGGCCTCCGTAATCTTGAACTTCACATCACCAGTACCCAGAGTCGCGAGAGGTGAATCGGGCGATCCCTTGCACGTCAGCTCTCCGCTCAAGCCAGATTGCGTCAGCTTCAGCTTCCCGTCGAGATGGAAGGGCTTTCCGGCATCGGCAAGTTTCAATTGCCCCGTGACGGTAAGCGAGGCGGGGGAAACGAACTCGATTGTCCCGGCAATGAAGTTGTTGCCGGTCATCGACTGCGGCAGGTCGCCAGGTCTGAGCGTTCCCGAAACTCGACCGGCGGTGAACTGCGGCGAAGAGAAGTCTCCCTTCGTCAGCGAAAGGTTTTCGACGTTGACGGGGATGACCCCCTGCGATGCATCGGGAAAGAGCAATTTCAGCCCTGCCGACCCACTGAGTCGGAGAGAATTGACTTCGTCCGTCACAACGAGGTTATCCAGATTGACAAGCTCTGCGACATCAGGGACCAGCGTAAGAGACTTGAAAGGCAGGTGGGAAGTGGTTACAGACTCGCCTTTGTAGGTGAATGTCCAGATCTCACTTTTGCCATTGTTCGCGAGCTTCAGTGTTTGGTCTTCAGAGCTCGCAATGATCTGGAAGACATATTCTTTCCCCGTCTCAAATGGCAATCCGTCGGTGGGATAGATGTACCTGCCAGAGTCTTGAACGACAACTTGATGATGGACCTTGTTTGTTTTGAGGGCCTCGAGAGGCTTCTGCCCCGCTGATCGTTCGACGATGAGGAGATCGTACTCGATCGCCTTCTCAGACGGCGCTTTGACGACATTCCACTGAAAGACCGGATGCGGATTCGTAACGGCGGAGCCGTTTGAGGGGGCGATCAAACGAGGAGCATTGTACGTGATAGTCGGCGGCCCTGCGGTAAAGGTTACAACTTCACTCGATGCGTCGTCGACCGCAGGATACACTCCTTCACGCACATGCGATGTTATCTTTACTGCGTATTGTTTGCCTCTCTCAAGACGATATGCAGTCGTTGGGTATTTGTAAGAAAGTGCGCTGACGATTTCTGCCTCGTGTGTAGGCGAGTTGTTTTCAATTGCCTCCTTGGGTGATTGGTTAGAATCCACTTCGGCAATCACCAGCGTATAGCTCAACTGAACGCCCGGGATAGCCTCCGGCGCTTTCCACTGAAAGACTGGGTAAGCATCTGCTACGTTGGAGCCATTGACGGGAGAGAGTACGACAGGACCTTTCTTTTCAGTTGTGAATCGGAATGACCAGACCTCGCTCTTGGCGTCATGGCCCACCGGATAGATTCCTTCACCCACATAAGTCGTAACCTGAAAGGCATATTCCTTGTCCTTTTGAAAAGCCCTACCATTTGTCGGATACTTGTAGACTCCGATTACGTCGACATCTCCTTCATGGAATGAGTAGTTGTTATCAATCGCATCTTGCAGAGATTGACCAGGATGTCGCTCAACGATCGTGAGCGTATAGGTGACCTTCACGCCAGGCGGCACGTCGAATGGCTTCCACCGAAAGGTGGGGGAGAACTCTGTCACATTGGACCCGTTGGGCGGAGCGATGAGTTGAGGCCTCAGCTTATCAGCTCCGAACTTGAAATACCAGATCTCACTCTTTGCGCCTTCAGCTTGCTGGTAGTCGCCTGTGACAAGGTTCGACGTAACCTGGAACGCGTATTCTCTGCCCTTCTCGAATGGATTAGCGGTCGTCGGATACTTGTAACTGCCACCTTGTTCTACAACGCCGTCGTGGAATGTGTCGTTGAGCTCCAGCGCATCTTTCAAGGACTGCCCAGGAAGTCTTTCAACGATCACCAGCGTGTAGCTCAACCTCACGCCAGCGGGCACACTGATTTGCCTCCACTGAAAGACCGGGAAGGGATCCGTTACGGTAGATCCATTCGATGGTGCCAACAGAACCGGTACGGTACCGGGACGTCTCACCACCCTCTCTTGATTCTGTTGGGGATCCTGAGCGTACAGAGCGACAACTGTCGCCAGGGAGATCGCAAGTACTCCGGCAATGATGCGTTTCATACTTGTTCCTTCGGATTGGCTCGTTCTCTTAAGGAGTGCGTTGGGAGGTGGTCATGGAGTGTCTGAAGGCCGCTCAAATGCCCCGAGCGACCATGGTGCCTCGTGCAAGGTTAGAAGACTTTCTGTGAAAATCAATATGTTTAAAAGTCATAAGCCTCAACCTTGTTTTGTAAATTTGGAATGTCCGTCCCAAACCCACAAACAAAGCGAGGCTTATGATGACTACCCAAATTACAAAACCGGACTTTACCGGTCAACACCTCTTCGTCGGAATCGACGTCAGTAAGAATTCCTGGAAGGTCTGCATTCTGACACAGCACGTGGAACACAAGACCTTCACTCAGCCACCCAAGCCAGAGGTGCTCGTAGGCTACCTACAACGCCACTTCCCTGGCGCTCAGTATCACTGTGCCTACGAAGCAGGTTACTGCGGCTTCTGGATCCACGATGGGCTCAAAGCGCTCGGCGTTGATTGTATCGTGGTGAACCCGGCAGACGTCCCCACTATCCATAAAGAAAGAACATTCAAGACCGATCGCATCGATGCTCGCAAACTCGCCCCGGCACTGCGCAACGGTGAACTTACTCCCATCTACGTTCCCCACCGTGCAGCCCTGGAAGATCGATCTCTGGTCCGTACACGCTACAGCTTGGTCAGAAAACAAACCCGGTGCAAGAATCAGATCAAGGGGTTACTCAGTTTCTTTGGTGTTCCCCTGCCCCAGGAACCGAGCACCGTGAACTGGTCAAAACGATTTGTCGTGTGGTTGGAACAGCTCACCATGCAATCCCCCAGCGGCACGCAAGCACTCAAAGCGCTCATCCAAGAGCTGAAGTATCTTCGACAGATGATCGCTGAAACGACAAAACAGATCCGCACTCTTGCTAATGAACCACCCTATTGCTCATACACTGTTCACCTGATCACAATACCAGGCGTCAGCTCCCTGGCTGCGATGATCTTTTTGACAGAACTTGTCACGCTCAGTCGCTTCAGGACCCTGGACCAACTCTCCAGCTATGTAGGCTTAGTGCCGGACGAATACTCCAGCGGCGAACGGGAGATCACAACAGGCATCTCCCAGCGACGCAATCCGTTCCTCAGAGGCTTGATCATTGAGTGTGCCTGGGTTGCTGTCAGGAAAGACCCCGCTTTGGTGTTGGCCTTCAACAAGCTCTGCACTCGAATGCCAAAGCACCAAGCCATCATACGTATTGCTCACAAACTCCTGAATCGCATTCGCTTTGTCTTGAAACACCAAACATCCTACGTCCCTGCTGTCGTGTAGGAGACGACTATCACTACAACATTCAACACACTCAGTCATCATCATCAGTCATCTCGTGGGTAACGCTTGGCCCCCGCTGCAGCGTCCCGCACAGGCGCGACTGTCTGCTGATAAAAGCTTGATGTGAGATGACGGTGGCTGAATACGAACAAGAGGTCAGCACTACGACGAAGAGTACTGTTCGATACAAGACAAGGTCGCCCTTGACTCTTAACATAAAAGCGGGGGCCGCCTACTTACGGCAGTTGCAACCTTTGAAAAATGGTTCGAATTCGCGCTGTAGTCGCGGTGACCGACCCAGTTTAAGCCTTCTAGCGAAAGAGAAGCATTCGTCCCGTTCTGATCAAATCACAAAACTGCAAATAGCTCAATGTATCAGGATCATCTTCTTGGTCTGCACAAAGCTTTGTGCTGAGCCTGTCGAAGTATCACCCGCCTGGATCCTGTAGAAGTAAGTTCCGCTTGCGACGTTCGCCTTCCAAACGGCCTGGTAGTAACTTGGAGCAAGTTCTTCCGCCACCAGCGTCTCGATCTCTCTTCCGAGCAGATCGAACACCTTCAGCGACACCATGCCTGATTTCGGTATGCCGAAGCGAATCCTTGTCGAAGGATTGAACGGGTTCGGATAGTTCTGGTTCAAAGAGTACTCCGGCGGTATCTCACTGCTCGGCTGCTCAACGGAGGTCGTTCGGATTGTGCTGAACTGTCTCGCCGAAGAGTACGCACTCCATCCTCCATCGTTCTTCGCCCGCACCCGCCAATAATAGGTCGTGGCAAGTGTCATCGGACCAACGGACCTCGATGCTGCGCTGAGGGTGGAATCGTTGACGACTGTGGACCCAAAGTTCGATGCTGTCGAAACCTGGAGATGATAGAGTGTTGCTCCCTGCACGGCATTCCAGCTTAAGGTTGTCGTAAGCTGAACGTTGTTTGCACTGTCAGCAGGGCCAGCAAGCGTGGGCGCTGATGGCGCTGCAATGACCACCACATCCACAGAACCCGCGTAGGGACCACCATAAGCACCGATATCATTCCTCACAGTGCCCTGCGCTGGGTACAAAGCAGAGCCGGGTTTCTTCGGATCTGCCGAATCGTTGTACGCTTGATCGGGGTGTCCTCTGTCAATACACTGCGATGTAGACCGCAGATGATAGTCGTTCCTCAAAGAATCAACGAACAATGGAATCCCATAGACTGCGTTTGTCCCTGCCTGTTCGTTCACAAAATTCCGGAATCCCTCGAAGAAATTGTAATCAATGGTGAGACTCCCGGCCAGAACCTCGGGCGAAACATAAATAGTGCAAACGGCGTTGTTGCTGAGAATGTTGTTCCGAACCAACATATTCACGGGACTGATGTTGAAAATATTGATGCCCCCGTTGTCTGCATCCCATCCATTGCCCACTGTGCCGTTTCCATAGATCGTATTATTGATGATTGACACGTTTCGCATCGCATAGTCGCCTGAGGGTCCGTCATAACGCGTGACCCGCACCCCAACACCTTTGTTGCGATAGATCAGGTTATTGAAGACCGTGACGGTGTCAATGTCTGTCCCTGTGTAGCCGCCCATTTCAAATCCGAATTCGTTGTTATAGAACTCATTCCCGTAGATTAGTATGTTATTGAAAAGATGTCTCGCAGTAGAGACACCAACGCCTGCCAGCCAGAAACCCCTACCATTGTTGTACACTTTGTTGTGATGTATTCTGATGTCATCAAGCAGCCCTCCATTCTCACAGCCTACAGTAATACCAATTCCGTTATCGTGACAGATGTTGTCAAATACGCCGATGTTGAACTCATGGCTGCTAAAAGCGTCTATGTAGATCCCAGCAGGGCGCCCTTTCTGGTTGTACACTTCATTATTGCGCACGATTCCATTCGAGGAGCCCACCTTCACATCGATTCCTTCTTGCAGGCCGTCATGAACGCGATTGTTCTTTATCTCAAAGTTGTTCGTCGACGTAAAAGAAATACACTCTTGATCGTGGCCCGTGCATGCGCGTACAACTTCATTAGCTTCAACTACTGCGTTGTCACTGTAGTCTACCTGTATTCCAGGAGAATACGTGTTGTCCGTGTAGTTTTTCTCGATGGCAACGTAGCCGCTTTGTGCAACCAAAATGCCTGTCGCGTCCGAGTTTAGAACCCTCAGGCCGGATATTTTGATGTGCTTCAGACCCTGTACGTGTACTAATCCGGTAAAAGCTCTAACACCGTCTCGGGGACCGGGAAATATCATTCCCGAGCCATCGATATTGACGGAATCGCCCGGGTAAGATGTGAAAGTGATTGGTCCTTCTGCCGTCCCAGAGTTCACTGGCACAAGGCGCTCGTTGTAGGTGCCTTGCTTGATGAAGACAGTCGCACCGGCAGTAGCCGTGGAAGCAGCTTTGGCCAGTGTCTTCCAGGGAAGTGATTCTGTGCCTGGATTCGAATCATTGCCGGCCGGTGAAACGTAGTAGGAGGTTGGTCCTGTTTGAGCGTACAAGCTGGCTGAGCTGAAGACAAGCAAAAGAGCAGGAATGATTGCGGTCAGTCGTTTTCTGTCGGCTCGTGCCATAGACGACCCTTCATTTGTGCCATTTTGTGGCAACTATCGTGTCCAAAACTTTCGCATCGCCGCTGTGTCGGCGATGGTGATCTTCCAAGTCCAAGCCGCGCAATCAGCGCTACACACTACAGTGCGGCTATGAACCTACTTCAACAGCAGCATCTTCCGTGTCTTCACGTAACCCCCTGCTTGCAGCCGATAAAAGTAGATGCCGCTCGGAACTGTTGCGTTCCATCGTATCGTGAAATATCCAGGATTAAGTTCCTGCGATACCAACGTTGTGAGTTCTCTTCCCAAGGCGTCGTACACCTTCAGGCTTACATGACTGCTCTGCGGCAATGCAAACTGGATCGTCGTGGCGGGATTGAATGGGTTAGGATAATTCTGTCTTAAGGCATATTCTGTTGGAACCGCACCGTCCAGTTGCTCAACAGCCGATGCAACGGCCGTCGTAAAGGTCCTCACCGTGGAATAGCTGCTCGTCCCTGCGACATTTGATGCACTCACCCGCCAAAAGTGTGTTGTGTTATTCTGTAGCGGACCCACCTGCCGATAGCAGTCAGTCACCATCGAATCATCGACGAGCTTGCTGCCAAAGCTCGCACTTGTCGAGAGCTGCACTCTGTACCTGTCGACTCCCAGGATCATATTCCAACTCAACATCGGCTTTGTTGAGACACCTCTCGCAGAGTCAGCCGGTGAGTTGGGCAACGGGGTTTGTGGTTTTGCCATAGAAGTCGCCAAGTCCCAGGAAGTTGCAAAGGGGCCACCGTAAGCACCCATGTCGTTTCGAACGGTCCCCCGCGCCGGAGATAGTGCGTAGCCGGGCTTGCCTGGATCAGGCGGATCGTTGTAAGTTTGACTGGGACTCCCCCCGTCAATACACGATGAGGCAAGCTGCAGATGAAAGTCGTTGCTCAACGAATCGACGAACATAGGATTTCCGTAGACTGCGTTTGTCCCTGCCATCTCGTACAGGGTATTCCGGAAGCCATCGAAGAAGTTGTAGTCGACAATCACACTCCCCGCTGGGACCCTGAGTACAAAAATCGTGCAGAAAGCGTTGCTGCTTATGATGTTGTTTCGGATCAGCAGGTTCTCTGGCGCAATGTCGAAGATATTGATACCGGCATTGTCTGCCTCCCACCCAACACCCAATGTCCCATTTGAATGGATTGTATTGTTGACAATCGACATGTTCCGCATGTACTGCCGGGGCGAACCGTCATAGCTAGCACGTACTGCCACATGTGCATTACGATAGATGAAGTTATTGTGAATGTTCAGGCTGTCGATAGAGGTCGCTCCGAAACCTGTAATGAAGAGGCCCACATCATTCTCATAGCAGAGATTCGCATACAATTCAACATCCTTGATTGAGTGCGATTGCCCAATCCCCATGCCTCCGACAAAAAATCCCCAGGATCGATTCCTGTACACCCTGTTGTTATGTATCTTAACAGCTTCGAGTAAGCCGTTGTCTTCGGCGCCACAGGTTATTCCATGGCCGTTATCATGGGATATGTTGTCAAATACGTCGATGTTGAACTCATGGCTGTCCCATGCGTCTAGGTAGATTCCGGCTCTGCCTACCGGTTGATTATAGACTTCGTTATTGCTCACGACGCCATCGGACGATCCCACCTTTACATCAATTCCTTCCGTAAACCCGTCATGGACGCGATTGTTTCTTATTTCAAGGATCTTTGTCGCCGAAACGGAAATGCATTCTTCTTCAAGCCCCAGACATCCGTGAACAACCTCATTACCATCGACTGTCACGTTGTCGGACGCGTGCACTTTTATTCCCGGAGAGTAAGTACTGTCTACGTAGTTCTTCTCAATGGTAATGTGGCTGCTGACCTCAACGAGAATGCCAACATGCGCCGAATTCAAGAGCCTGAGTCCAGTGATCTTGACATAGCTCAAGTCCCTGATATATACCAGCCCGTCCGACCAATCAGGAGCGGGAGTCATTCCCACGCCGGTGATAATCACAGAATCGCCCGGGTAGGATGTGAATGTGATTGGCCCATCTGCTGTCCCAGAGTTCACAGGCACCAACCTCTCGCGATATATGCCCTGCTTAATGTAAACAGTGACACCAGCTGTAGCCGCCGAACCAGCTTTCGCTAGTGTCTTCCAGGGAAGCGACTCCGTCCCTGGATTCGAGTCGTTGCCGGTCGGTGAAACGTAGTACGCGGGTCCAAGTGGTGTTGCGGCGATCGTCGTGAAGCTCCTCACCTGCGACCAATCGCTCGTACCTCCAACATTCTTCGCACACACCCTCCAGTAGTACGTCGTGCCATATTGAAGAGGTCCGATCGCCTTCGTGGTATCGACCACAGACGTATCAGTCACAACCAGACTGGAAAACGTCGGCGTCAGAGATACCGCAACTGAGTATTTCTGAGCTCTGGGAGATTTGTTCCAACTCAGTATCGGATCGATTTGCACCATCTTCATGTTGTCTGCTGGTGCCAGAAGTGTCGGAGGGGCGACCAACCACGCTGAAGCTTCAAATGCACCAATGTCATATGCCGCTCCTTGCGGCCGTGCTGTGCCATTGTAGTCCTTCTGCACCGTCGTCAGCGACTTTCCGGCATCGATGCATGGAGATGCTGCCTGAAGGGTCAGATCGGCATTCAGAAGTGGATCGGCATGGATCGAATTGGAATCCTGCTTCGTCGCGGCTCGATAGGTATCCCACTGCGTGGCATAATCGTAAGTGATGTTGACGGGACCAATGCCAGCTGCAAGGTCGATCCTCGCAAGCAGACCATTCGACTGGTACCAGCAATTGTGATCCAGGACCGTGGCATTAATATCCTCTTTTCTCCACGAGCGGATCTCCTGTTCTGTTGCATCGACGAAAATATTGTTTCGTATGTAGACGTTCGTTGTCTGTGCGAAGAAGGGAAAGAACATCAAATGAGTGCCGTTGGGATCCGGTCTTTGAGCATGCCCCCAGCCTCGCCCTGCGTTCAGACACGTATTGTTCTCGAAATAAATGTCGTGCGCCCGGGACAGACTTCCACCTTCCCAAAATTCAAACGAATACTCGCTATTCCTGATGATGTTATTTCTGAAATAGATATTGTAGACTTCAAAACCCGCGGGATCGTCTCCCTGTGCAGTTACCGCGGCATCGTAGATCTGATTGAACGTACATCGCTCCACGACATTGTCGTGTGCACCATTCCAGAATTGCACCCCGTTCCCGTAGCGGGCCGTGCGGCTTCCGCCGTATTGATCCTCTCCGCCGATGAAGGAAATGTCACAGTTCCCTACGATGATGTGATGCGTACTCATTCCCGCAACTCCAAAAACTCCATAGCGCAAATCCAGATTGTCACAGGCGACAAAGCTCCGGTTGTCCACCAAAACGCAGAGCCGATTCAATCCAAACTCAACATGCGAATAGTAACTTCCTGGATTAGACACAGAGTACATCTCAACCAGATCATTGTCCTCATCGTACCAAAACTTGCCCTGTGAGTTCAGATCCGACCTTTCCCACACCTTGACACCGCAGATCTGTTCATTGTTGAGAATGATGTTCCCGACATCAACACTAAGAGGCTCGGGGTTTGCATCACACTCTTTGAAACTCAAAGCATCGATGAAGAGGGTGTCGCCATTGGGCATCACACTGCCGAGATAAAAAATAATCCTGCTGTTGCTCGCTGTGGTGTCCACATGGAAATAGATTTCGTTGGAAGTCCATTGAGTGGTGATCGTTACGGGGGGTGAAACAGACGACGAGTAGTTCGCCCAAGGAGGACCATACTGATGGAGCGTTATCTTGTTTTCAGGCACTGCAAAAGATCGCGTTGCTTTTGCCATGAACGAGAGACGGTACCAGGCGAGTGCTTTTATTGACCCGGCTCCCGTAGAGAGCTGTATGTCTGTGTTCCACGGATTTGTGCCATTTCCGTGATTAATGCAAACCAACCTGCCTGCTCCCGGTGCAGTAAAGTATTCACCCGCTACTGTCGTCCTTGAAAAGATGGTTGAAGCGCCGGTGGCCGGGTCATCGTATTTGTCCCAACCAGAGAGGTCGCTTGAAAAATCGGGATTCGGGAGAAGCTCAGATCCGACAGGATTCACAGTCTTGTATTTCGTCCTCCAGATGTTTCCCCCCTGATTCGTCCAATTTGATGGAGAGCTTCTGTCGTAGGCGCCGAGCAACTTCGGTTTGTTCCCGGTTCCATAAGCACTGTAGGTGATGTAGCCCGAAGGAGAACCACTGGCGGGCACCAAACTTCCTCTGAATACCTCTCCTCTCTTGAACAGTATCGAATCCCCCGGCGCAAACGTCGATGCGTTGACCTTGTCAATGGTCTTCCATGCTGCTGAAGGTGTTAAGCCACTGTTTGCATCCGACCCGCCGGTAGCATCTATGTAGTACTTCTTAGCCTGAGCATCTGAATCAAGAGCCCAAACAGCCAGAAGCAGGGCGACCGTGATCACAGTGTGGGTCTTCATGGGTTGCTCCCTTTGGCAGATTCTGCATAGCGGCCACACCAGGTTTCTGGTGAGCTATGGCCGAAGACAAGAATATCTCTCGCATCTCGTTCCATTGAGTAGTGGCTCATCATCAATGATTCCTATCGCAACAAGGCCATCTTCTTCGATGCGCGGAAGTCCCCTGCACTGATCCGACAAATGTACACCCCCGACGCCACACTTGTTCCCCCTTGATCCCTGCCATCCCACGCAGCCGTGTATCGTCCGGCATTCAAAGATTCACCCTTCACCAACGTGCGAATCCTACTCCCCAAGATGTTGTAGATCTCCAGCGTCACGGGAACCGTCTTGGGCAGATCAAACTGTATGTTTGTTGATGGGTTGAACGGGTTCGGGTAGTTCTGGGCCAACCCGAACTCTGTCGGGATCACATTCTCATCCACCGAAACGAGAGTAATCACAAAATTCCACGTCACTGAATCAGGCAGCACGCCGTTTGGTTTCGACCAGATCACTCGGACCCACTCGGGCGTATTATGTGGATCCAGAAAGCCCTGCGTGTACGATGTGTCTGCACCTGTCTTAACCACTCCGCCGTTTACTTTCCAGGTGTATGTGAGCGGATCACCATTCAGATCTGTCACGCTCACAGCAAACATCTGTGGCTTGTTCCGGGAGAGAGTGGTCATTGCACCAGCCGCAGGCGACTGGATGTTCAGCACCGGCTTCGCGTTCACCTTCGTGACCGTGATCGTCGATCGTGCAGTGTCGGTGAATGAGCCAAAAGTCTTGCTTACAACCGCAACAATCGGGAAGGCTCCCTGTTGAGCGTAGGACGGCCTCCAACTGAAAACCCCCGCCGGTGTCACCGACGCACCTGAGGGAGGATTGACTAGTGTATACTTCAACGAATCGCGATAAAGGTCCGTCGCCTCATACGTAAAACTCACCATTTGATTCTGAGCAATGGTCGTGTCAGGCAGCTTAGCTACAAACGAAGGTCTCGGGTTGCCTTTGAATGCCTGAATGCCGAACCACATCGATTGCAGCCGATTCTGGTCAATCGAGATGGAAAAAGAATTTGGTGATGTCGGCTGATATGTCGTAAATCCTTGTGTCTCCCGACCGTAGGTATCAAGCGGGTAGACCCGGACAGAGTCGGCCTGCATTGTCAGTTGGAGGGAGAGGTTTATCGGCTCAACCTGTGTCGGACTTGTTCCCCAGTGGTCGTTGATTGAAGTCGTCCCCTCCCAAATCATCCCCGTGTTTTGTACTCTCGTGGAGACCGTTAGCAGCGACAGGGGCGCCTTCCGGAGAGAATCGGTTGTCAGCGAAACCCAGGTGAGTGTTCCAAATCCGTTTGCCGCTTTGATCGTAAGGAGGCCAGCCGCCTGATTCACGAAATTGTTTAGAAATCCTGTCGCACCAGCAAAGCGGCCAGTAGCAACAGTGAGTAGCCCGTCTGTATTCCAGGTGATCTCTTTTGTATCGGTGACGTACGGGTTCGTGGGCGCGGATGGAAGCAGCGAGGAGCTGAAGGGTGTAGTGCTTGAGAACGAACCTGTCCGAATGCCGTACTTCAAACCCAGAATTGGATCGAACTGACTGGGGGGATCAGCCCAGGGAATCATGGGATTGTATTGCCGAGGCAGCAAGAGGTAGTCGTCCGGAGCATAGTTAATAATCAAAGTCTGTCGCGCATGGGAGATCATGCCCGAGCGATAGGCAAGAGCACAAGAAGGAACCAATGCCATCATCGCCGAGTTGCGATGGAACTCATAGAAGTCTTCCACCCAATCAGTATCCCAGTCATCAATAGGTTCGCCGGAGTAGTTGAAATACATGAACGCGTCGACGCTGTGAAACGAACCATAGCTGGCGGTGAACAGCATCAGTTCTGATTGGTATCGGTTTGGGAAAGCGTGATTGTATTCACTAACCGTGAAAGGTTTCCCGCTCGCCGGAACAGCGGCAACCATCTGGGAAATCGACCCTCCGTCTTTCGAATTGACCATGGCAGTATTGGAGATGGTCCAACCTGGATCGGTCGACCGACCCGTGCCTGAGTTCGGGATGTCCCAGTAGCCGTGATTGTCGATGAAGTCCAGCTTCGATTGCACAACCATATCTGCAGGACCAATGAGCCAGTTGGTGCCGACAATCGGAACCCTCACGTTAAGTGTATCCTTGAGATAACTGTGCATCTGGACAAAATAGTCATCTTCCAGTTTGATATAGAAAGAGGAAATATCCCGTATCCGCTGATCTGAGAATTGATGGCAATCGTCATAACCAATGCGTCGGACGAACGAGGTGGCCAGTGACTCGTCAGGAAGGAGGCCACTCCGTACAGGAATCATCGAAATGTCATCGAACCAGTATGTTCCGACCTGCCCTCCAACAGCAAAGGACAGACGTAGGGTGTCCGAGGTAACGGGTGCCCGTAAATAGAATGAGTAGGTGGTCCATTGAGGCTGTAGCTGAATTGTGAGGTTCTCGTAGATCGTCCAAGGAGGGATCTCGTCTGAAATGAAGGCTCGTATGCACCTCGCGCTGTCGGATCGGGCAGCGAATGAAACAAGGTATACTGTGTCCTTGATCATCTTTAGTCCGATCTGCTTCCACTGCAGATGCCAGTCGGTCTCGGTAGTATTGGTAACAACAACCTTGGCCGAGTATTTGCCCGAGTAATGCGTCGTTGAGTCTCTTACCATATAGGCGTCGGCAGGGAAATGTGTCTCCATGATCCAAGGTATCAAAGACGGACTGTTCTCAAAAGTGCCGTTGACAACCTGGTTTCCGGCAAGTAAGTAGTACGAACCTGCACTCCAGGCGGATGAGAGCGCTGATGTGGTCGCATAGCGGCTTCTGAGATATGACAACCAGAGCGTGTCGAGCATCTTGTAATGTCGCGCGGTCAGGATGCCGCCTTCTGCAAGTAGCTTTAGCTTCCCGTTCTTCCAATAGTGATAGAGGCAATTCTCGTTCGTAATTTCCACCATCGCCATGACCGGATCGTTCACCAACGATTTCCCGGTGTACGAGCTCACATGCGTAAGGAGCTCTTTCGCATACTCCTTGTGCAAAGCAAGTACTGCCGGATCGAAATAGTTGATGGCCTTGCCATAGTCCTGCAGAGAATCTGTATCAGGCAAGCCGTCGAGAGACGTGAACCTACGAGAGACATGCAAGTTGATATCCGCATAGATACCGTTGCTTTTCAACTCGGCGAGGAGGTTGTCCAGCCTATCTAATGTGGTCGGGTTTAACTCGCGGGTCGAAGCCGGCGGCGGAAAGAACAAGCTCGTACCCAAAGGGGTGCCCCATGGGTTGTCCATACTATGGAGACGCACCAAGTTGAATCCCATCTTGCGAAGCCTTCCTGCGATGAACCAAGCCTCCGACTTCACGGGAAAAGCGGCATACGGGAGTACGTTTGTGCCAAAGAACCGAATCGGCTTGCCGCGGACAGAGAAATGTCCATCACCATCAATCGAGACGAAGTCTTGGTCCGTCAATGGCGTACGAGGAAACTGAGGGATGAACCGTGTGCTCCCTGTGTCCCTCGCTGGGAAGTAGAAGTTGAATCCGCCGGAGAAGTTTTGAGAGAAGGCAAGTGAAGAAGATAGAACAATGATAAGGATGAAGCAAAGCGGTTGACGCAGCGTGTGGCCTTTCATAGAGCCTCCCTTGCTCGATGATTCCCAGATCAAGGACGAAACAAGAAGAACCCTTTCATCGCTTCCACGAATCCAGAGGTTCTCAATCCTGCATTCCACGGGTCAGAATCAGTAGTCAAAGACGGGCACGGTGATGGTGGAGATGGTAGAAGAGATTCAGATCAAAGTCAATGTAAGGGCAAGTACCGACAAATGCATGTACGTGTAAGTACGGACAACGGCGGTAGCAACCGCAATCGTGAATCAAGTGCAGTTTCTTTCTCAAGGTTCGGAGGAAGGAAACGCGGAATTCAGAGAAGATTAAGGAAATGTGTTCGACGTTTGAACAGGGTCTACGCCACTACAAGCAACAAGAAAAAGAGGCCGAATTTTTGCGAATTTAGTCTCGAGGTGTTGCGGGGGCCCCGACGGAAAACGTCGGGGCAAGTCCCGCCAAACAACGGCGGGATTTCGTCCCGATGTCTAGCGACATCGGGACTCAACAGGACACCATGTTCTGTCCGAGTACTACCGAAAAGGGAAACGCCCCAATTGCGTGGGGCGTTTCCCTTTTCGTAGCGGGGGCCCGATGTTTGTTCTAAAGAAGAATTAGTTCGTGGATCGTAAGTAGTGTCAGAGCGATGGGCGCTCAGGCTCGTCGATTCTACGTATGACCAACTGAAGGTTGGGACGTGTTGGACGAGATCTGACACTAATCGGGCGATTGTGTGGAGATACTGAAGATACCCGAG
>Ga0315281_10005573_pt1 | contig 18004 bp, 23 predicted proteins | sample YL17G07_0_MG_FD_204540 | JGI IMG/M metagenome (GOLD analysis project Ga0315281, IMG submission 204540) | Sediment microbial communities from Yellowstone Lake, YNP, Wyoming, USA - YL17G07_0 | ecosystem: Environmental > Aquatic > Freshwater > Lake > Sediment | place: USA: Wyoming | collected...
AAAAGAGCAAAACAAAGAGTGATTGGACAGCTAGGAACTCTCTGGGCAGGAAATCATTTTTTAGAGATTCAAAAAGTTGATGAAATTTTTGATTCTGAAACTGCAAAAAAACTCGGATTAGAAAAAGAACAGATTACTATTATGATTCATTGCGGGAGCAGGGGATTGGGGCACCAGGTTGCATCAGATTATATTAAACTAATGGAAAATAAATATGGATGGCCTGAATTTGACAGGGAATTGGTTAATGCTCCTATAAAAAGTGAGCTAGGAAAAAAATATTTTTCTGCTATGAACTGTGCTGCAAATTTTGCATTCGCGAACAAACAAATTATAACTCACTGGGTCAGAGAGCAGTTAAATCATTATTTTAAAAGTGTTAAAGTGGACACAGTTTATGAGGTCTGCCATAATATTGCAAAATTTGAAAAACATATTATAGATGGAAAAGAAAGAGAGATTTTAGTTATGAGAAAAGGAGCAACAAGAAGTTTTCCTAATCAGCCTGTTTTAATCCCAGGAAGCATGGGAACTGCAAGCTATGTTTTAGTTGGAACAGAAAAAGCAATGGAATTATCTTTTGGAAGCACAGCTCATGGTGCAGGCAGGGTTGCTTCAAGAACTTCTGCAAGAAAATCAATAAGAGGAGAAGATGTTAAAAAACAGCTTAGCAACAAAGGAATTGATGTTGAAGCAGGAAGCTGGAAAGGATTAAGCGAAGAAGCTCCACAAATGTACAAAGATATTGATGAAGTTGTAAGAGTAAGCCATGAAGCAGGAATTGGAGATCTAGTTGCTAAACTTGTTCCTATTGCTGTTATGAAAGGCTGATAATTAAGCTTTTTTTAGATAGCATTAGACTTAATAAAGAAGATATCTTCACAAATGAATGTAAATCTTTGTATTATACTTTTAAGCTACACAACATCATAAAATGAATTTCTAATCTGCAAATTTCCTTAGTTTATTTAATAAGATTAAATTTATTAATGTTGTTTTTATATATATCTATATGGAAAAGAGAGGGACAATAAACAGAAGAAAGAATAAAAAAGCCATTCAATTGACTTTAGAGACTATCTTGCTTTTAATTTTAACTGTTGCTGCAGTTGTTCTTCTTTTTACTTTTTTCTCCCAAAGTTCGCAAAATCTTTTTGGAAAAATAAAAAGCTATTTTGTTTATTCTAATGTTGATGCTGTTATTGAGAGCTGCAATATATTAAGCAGCAGCGGGTCTAGTTATGCTTTTTGCTGTGATAAAAAAGAAGTAAAATATTATGAAGGAGATAAGAAAACAGAAGGAGATTTTAGCTGCATTCAGTTAGCTGACAAGAGTTTTATTAATAATAAAATAAATTTAATCAGTTGCGATGAAATTAGCTGTTGACAAGATAAACTTGAATTAAATAAGTTAATGTAATATAAAGTAAAACAAACAAATAAGTAACAAGATGAAAATAAAAAAATGGCTTAAAAACAAGAAAGCACAGTTTATACAAGAAAACCTTGGATGGTTATTACTTGCTCTTGCTGTTTTAGTTGTTGTTCTTATTGGATATGCAATACTTACTGGAAAGGGAATTGGTTTTATAAATAAAATTAAAAATTTATTTAGGTTTGGATAAAATGTTAAACATCAAAAATTCTAAAAAAAAAGCAGAAGTCTCTATTACCCAATTAATAGCACTTATTTTAGTGGGGGTAGTTATTTTTATTGTTATAATCGCTATTTTTAATCCAGTGGTATGGTCTTTTGTAAGAAGTTTGCCTGATTATAAATATAATGAGAGTGATAAACCAATTGATTATATTCCTACAGATGCAAAGCTTGCTGGAGTTTGTCCTGGTGTCTCAAAAGTAGGGTTTGTAGGGAAGCTTGAAGGAGATATTGGTTTTAGAGAGCAATATATTAACTTTATTGTTAATGATAAAACTGCTTTAACTTCTAAGCTTTACTGGAGAGGAAGTGAAACTAATGCAAAAATCTGGTTGCTTCAAAAAAATAAATATACAGGATGGGATTGGCTTAAATCTGATTTATTAGTCGCAAAGGTTGAAAATAGAGTTATTAAAGTTGAACCGGATTTGCTTGATTTAGACTCTGAAGTCTATCAAGAAACAAGATTTGAAAAACAGGTTCTTGAATTATATCTTTTACCTTATTTGAACAATTCATATCTTGCTTTTAATAATCAGATTTGCAGAATTGTTGAACCTGCAAAACTTAAACCAGCTTGGCCTGAAAGCATTGGAAAAAGCATTATTAAATTAGACCCTGATCTTCACTTTAAAGATAAAGAAAATAATGTAGTAGAGCTTCGGGGTTTATGGGAATTTGTTGATGTTCGCGATACTGGAGTTGAATTTTTATATTTAGTCAATCAAAAAAATTATATTGAAGTGCGGGGTTATAGAAGTAGGTGGGGATATGACAAATTAGAATATGATTTTTCTGACATATTTAGAATCTATCCTGATGGTTCTATTTGGTTCCCTATTTTATATACAGGAAGGGATCCTAGAAATTATGATTATCAAGCTAGAAAAGGAGTAATCTTATCTGACAAAAGAGAAAATAAATCCTCGGAGTTTTTAACAAGATTTAATCCTTATATAAATGAACCAAATTCGCCAAGCCAAGCAATAGAGACTAATTTAAAATTAAGTGAAGAATGGAATTATGAAAAACTGAGAGGATTAGGAAATTAATTTGTAAAATGATAACCAAAAATATTATAAAATGAAAAACAAAAAAGCAGAATTATTCGCAGCAGAAGAAGTTGTTAAAATTGTAATGGCAGTTATATGCATAATTATTTTAATAACTCTTGCAGCAGGATTATACGGGATTTTTACAAAAAAAACAGACTTGGAACAGGCAAGACAAAGTCTTAAGGAAATTGTTGCTAAAATTAATGGATTAGAAGAAGGGCAAACAACAGATTATTTGGTTGTTGCACCGAAAAAATGGTATTTTTTAAATTATAATACTGAAATATGCATTTGTTCTGAAGAAAATCTCCTTAAGAGCATGGAAGATTGCTGTAATAAAGGTGCAAAACAATCGCTGGATAAAACTATTGCATTAGACTCTATGTGCAATCTTTATCCAGAACCTCAGATAAAAATGCAAAATTCTTGTGTATCTTTTAAAAATCTTCCATTAGCACTGCATTTTTCTCAAAATAATGGAAAAATCAGTATAATGACGGATTATTCATTTAAAGCTAATGAAATTTTTAATAGTTTACTGGAATTTAAAGAGAATGAGGGCAAAACAATTAGAGAATTACTTCAGAGTTTTGTGGAGAATCCTAAAGACCAACAAATAATAGATAAAATTAAAACTCAAATAAAGAGCTTTGCTGCTTCTAGAAAAATAGATATCAATTTAGAGATTAAAGATTATAATGGAAAAGCAGTATTAAAATTTTATTTACATGACAATCAGGACATTACTAATAATATTTATTATAAGTTTAATCAAGATTTGCAGCAGAGAGAATTTGAATTAAAGAATTCAGAAGGAGAAAGTTATAAAGCAGTTCTAAATTCTGGAGAATGGGAACTAATGCAATTAAGAAAGACCTGATTTAAAAATGAAAATGAAAAACAAGAAAGCAGTTATGGATGAATTCATGCAAAATTTACTTTTGATTATTTTATTTATTATTTTGCTTGTGGGGGTTGGGTTTTTATTAAAGAAAATACTCGCTTAATCGTAATAATTAAAAACAAATGCAGACTAAGAATATAATAAAAGAGAGAATACAATGAAAGAAAAAAAAGGTTCAATGACTATGAATATGCTGGTGATGATAATTCTTCTTGTAGTTGGATTTGCAATTGTTTTTTATTTTTTTGTAATGTTTGACTGGACAGGAAGAGTAGATAAAGAAGTTTGCCATCAAAGTGTTATTTACAGGGCAACTTTGCCTTCTGTTGCAGGTGTGAAAGAATATGTTCCTTTAAAATGCAAAACAAATAAAATCTGCATTACTTCTGGCTTGATTGGAGGAAGCTGCAAGGAATTTGAAAATCTTACAGGAATTACTAAAATGAAAGTAAGCAATACTGAACAGATTGAGAAAATTATTGCAGGAGAGATTGTTGATTGCTGGAAAACAATGGGGGAAGGAAAGGTTCAGGTTTTTAGCCAGTGGTTAGCTGAACAATATGGGGTAGGAAGTGTTGGAAGCTCTTGTGTAATCTGCAATAGAATTGCATTTGATAGTGTCAGTTTGGAAAAAGCAGGGATTGACTTGAGTAAAATAGATGTTATGAAATATATGCAAACACATGCGATTCCTGACCAAGATATTTCTTATTATGGTTATCTTTCTGGGCAAGGAGGAAAAATATCTGTTGGGGGAATAGAAGCTATAGAACTTACTAATGAAGAAAGAAAAAATATCCAAGAGTTTTTAGAAGCAAATAAAAATCAGTTAGGAAATTTAGGAGAGTATAAATTAGTTAATGCTGAAGAAAATTTAGACATGAACAATAAATCAGATGAGTTAGCTATTATGTTTATGCAGGTTACTGGGCCCTCTCATGAAGAAGTGTTTACAAACACCTTGAAAGCAGGGTTAGTTGTTCTTGGAGTTGGAGGGTATTATAAATCAGGAGCTTTTATTTCCTCAAAAATAAGTTCAGGAAAAATAATATCAAAAACAATTTTAACTCCATTTACAAAAATTGTGGCAATAGCCGCAGTTATAGGTCTAGTTGCTCAGCAAGGCAGTGTGGCTGCTAATAGGGCAGTAACTGCAGGATATTGCGGGGATGTAAGCACAGGCAGTGAAGCAAGAGATGGCTGTTCTGTTGTAAGAACTGTAAACTATAATGTTGGAGATATTTCTCAGTATTGTTCTGTTATAGAGAGCATTCCTTAAAAGCGTCTTTTTTAAAAAAAGATGCAGGCAAAAATAAAAAAAATGAAGAAAAAAAATAAAAAAGCAAACCTTCCTTTGGAAACAATTATGTTTTTAGTCTTAAATCTGGTTTTTTTTGTTGTTATGCTTCTTTTTGCATATAGTTCTGGAGACAGGGAATTTGTTTATGAACAAACTCTTGCAAAAGAAATTGCTTTGATTATTGATAATGCAAAACCAGGCATAATTGTTTCTTTGGATATAACTAAATATGCTGAGATTGCTGAAAAAAACAAGCAGCCAGTAGAAAATATTATTAAATTAAACAAAGAAGAAAATCGTGTGGAAGTAAATTTAAAGCAAAAAGGAGGATATAGTTACCAGTATTTTTCTGATTATGAGATTTCTATTAAACCAGAAAAAGAATTATTGTCTATTATTATTAAAGAAAAAAATGAATAAGCAAGCAGAGAAATTATTATCTATATGGTGGTTTTTTGTATTAGGAGTTATAGCAGGAGGAATTGTTATAGGGGTATTGATTTATTCTTCTGCAGAGGTTAGTATTAAAGAAGCTGAAGCAAATGTTTTAGCAGAAAGAATTACTGATTGTTTAATTGATAATGGTTATTTGAAAGAAAAAATTCTTGAAAGAGATTTTGATATTCTTGATTTTTGCAACTTAAATTCAAAAGTTTTTGAAAAATCAAGTAATTTTTATTTTAATATTTCAGTATATGACTCTGAAAATTTAATCTTTAATGTTTCTAAAGGAAACCCTACTTTTGAAAAAGACTGCAGGATAGGTATGAGTGAAGATATAAAAGCAGAGCATTTTCCAAGATGTTTTGAAAAGCAAGAGCTTGTTTTATTTAAAGATAAAAATGCGAAATTAATTATTCTGGCTGCTTCAAATCAAAATGGGAGGAAAATTTCTGTTGCCTGATTATGAAAAAATTAAAATGATGAATAAAAAATCCCAGATTGGAAGTACTTTAACCTGGTTTGTTGCATTTATAATCATCTTTTTCATAATCCTGCTGTTTATAACAAGCTCGATTATTATTGCTGGACAAAGAGAGGTTAATCAAATCACTCTTCAAAAGTATGATTCTTCTACCGTAGAATTGCAGAGAGACCTGATAAGACTACTTAACACTCCTGTTGAATCTGAAAGTGGGAAAACAAGCATTAAAGGGCTAATAAAAAAATGGGATGCATCTGAAAGTGAAGAAAGAAAAAACATTGAAAAAGCACTCCAGCAAGGAATTAATCAGGCATTGCCAAGCTACTACTTTACAATTTATGGAATTGATCATGATATATTTTTCTCACTGGAGAACAATCCCGGAGAATCCAGCATAATCAGTGAAGATGAATCCTCTTCAATTTACTTGATTTCTGATAAGGGGATGTTAAGAGTAAGTTTATCTTTTAATAAATATGAGAGTGTGCCAATATGACTAATAAAAAAGCAAATATTACAATACCTGTGCTTGTTTTAATGACTTTGATGTTAGCAGGAGCAACCCTGCTTATTTTTAATATTAATCAAGGAAAAATTGAAACAAATATAGGGGATTATTCGCTTTTAAATAGTGTTTATTTAAAAGAAAATCAAATGGATTTTTATATTAATGATATTTTAAATGAGGTTATTAAAATTTTTGATGTTAATGAAGGAAAAGACAAATTTATTGAAAAATTTAAAATAGAATTAGAAAAATACAAACAGGCAGATGGAAGTTATATTGTAAAAGAATTAGGAAAAGTTAATGAGCAGGCAGATAATCTTATTTTTGACAGTGCAAATAAAAAAATAATCCTTAATTTAGACATTAGAATAGATGAAACAAATCAAGACATGAATATTGCTTATGCTTATACAAAAACCTTTGAAAAAGATTTATAAAGCGCAGATTATTATGTAATTTAAGAAAAGAGGAAAATGGCAAAGAACAAAAAAGGGTTTATATATAATATGGCAGATATTATATTTGGAAGTATAATAATAGCTGGTGGACTGCTAGTGGCATTAAGTTATGTTAATTTAGGGATGTTATTTGCAGGTATAGGAGTTGTTTTTGAAGGAATTAAATTAGTACTTACACAAGGAATAAAATGATACAAATAACACCAAATATAATTGTAGGAAGTTTAATTATAATTATAAATTTAATCCCGCTTATAACTAAAAAATATAATTATATTTCTTTAACTTCTCTTATTTCATTGTTATTAGTTTTATTATTAAAATTTGTTATCTAAAATTAAAATGAAAATGTTTAAAATGAATAAAAAAGAAATGAACAAAAAAGGGGCTGAGATGACTATTGGGACTATTATTGTTATAGTCTTAGCTTTGGTTGTTCTTGTTATATTGGTTTATGGATTTTCAACAGGCTGGACAAATTTATGGGACAAAATTACAGGGTTTGGAGGAGGAAGAGTTAATGTCCAGACAGTTGTTCAATCCTGCCAATTAGCATGCACAACAAACAGCCAGTATGATTATTGTAATAAAACAACAGCTGTAATTTTTAGTACTGATAAAAAAGATACTGCAGAATTTGCAAAAAATGGAAAATATAACTGCAAGGCATTAGAAAGTATGGGGACAGGATTGAGCTGTGCTGATTTTGAAACATGTTCAGAAAGTGTTCCTTTATCAACCCCTAAACAATAATTTTTTCTGTGCATTAAACAGGCTTTTAAGGCAGAATTTTAATTATACTTTTAATTAAAGGCAGTTTGAAAGCAGTGAAAATATTAATTTCTTGGAATATGTAATTAACTGCATTAAATATTTATAAACAGAAGAAAACTAGGCAAAAAGGAGCAGAAATGATTAAAGATAAAAATGGCTGGAAATAATCTAAGAAACTTTTTCAGTTTAAGCCTTGCACTGGCAAAAAGCTGGTTTAAATTAAGAAATGAAGGAAGCTATCTTGGAATTTTTTGGTATTTGTTAAATCCTTTGCTGTTATTTATTCTTTTATTGCTTGTTTTTTCTGACAGGCTCGGAGCCTCTATCCCCGAATATCCCCTGTATCTGCTTCTTGGGATAATCATGTTTAATTTTTTCCAGCAAGCAACAATCGAGTCTTCGAGAGTAATTATAAGAGAATTTTGGGGGATAATAAAATCAATAAATTTTCCAAGAGAGGCTCTTATAGCAGGAATTGTATTAAGAAATATTTTTTCTCATTTGTTTGAAATCATCTTGCTTTTTATTTTTTTTATCCTTTTCCATAACTCCTTGTATGGATTAATTTTTTACCCTGTAATTTTAATTTTATTTTCATTTTTCGTTTTTGGTTTTTGCCTGATGATTTCTTCTCTGGCTGTTTATTTTATTGATTTAGAAAACATCTGGAATTTTTTTATAAGTCTGTTATGGCTTGGAACCCCTATTTTTTATGAAATTGGAGGGCAGACAAGATTATTTTATCTTAATCTTTTTAATCCTTTGTATTATTTTATCGTTCTTTCAAGAAAGGTTGTTATTTATAATACCTTCCCTGAACCCTGGGTTATTCTTGGATGCTTATTTTATAGCTTGTTGTTTTTGTTATTGGGGCTATGGGTATTTGATAAATTAAAAATAAAATTTGCAGAGTTAATATGAAAGAACGCATAATTATAGAAAATGTGTCTAAAAAATTTAAAATTGGTTTTAAAAAAAACCAGAGCGCGTTGGCGAGGCTAATCTCATTATTTTCCGGGAAGGAACCACAAAGAACAATCGCTGCGCTCAAGAATATTTCGCTAAAATGCTATTCTGGAGAGATCTTTGGAATTATAGGGGAAAATGGTTCTGGAAAGTCGACATTATTGAGATGCATTGCCGGAATTTATGATTACGAAGGAACTATCAAGTCCGAAGGAAAAATAATTTCTCTGATTAACCTGAATGTGGGATTGCAGCCACGCCTTACTATGAAAGATAATATATTTTTATGCTGCTCGCTTTTTGGGCTTGGCAATAAAGAAATTAAAAAAAGATTCAATTCTATTGTGGAGTTTTCTGGGCTTAAAAATTTTGTAAATACAAAAATATATCAGTTTTCAGAAGGCATGAAAGCGCGGCTTGCATTTTCAATAGCAATTCACTGCAATCCTGAAATTCTCCTTTTAGATGAGGTTTTTGGAGTTGGGGATGAGACATTTAAAGCGATAAGCTCAAGAAAAATAAAAGAGCTTGTTTCAAATGGGGCATTGGTTATTTTGGTGAGCCATGATTTAGAAATGATTGAAAAATATTGTGACAGAGTTATTTGGATGGAGAAGGGAAAGATAAAAAGGGAAGGAGAAACAAATGAAATAATAAGGGAGTATAAAAAATGAAAGAATGCATTCAGGGCTTGTGGATCGGCAAAAGCCTGTCGTTAATGGAACAGCTGTCAATTAAATCCTTTCTTGCTAATGGACATGAGTATCACTTGTATACCTATGGCAAGGTTAAAAACATTCCAGAAGGAACAATTGTAAAAGATGGAAATGAAATATTGCCTAAGCAGAAAATATTTAAACATAATATAGGCCAAGAAAAGGGGAGTTATGCAGGATTTTCTGAGTTGTTTAGATGGAAACTTCTTTTAGATAAAGGAGGCATATGGTCTGATTTAGATGTTGTTTGTTTAAAGCCTTTTGATTTTAATAAGAAATATGTATTTTCATCAGAAAAAAGCCCTTCTGGCAAAACTAAAATAACCACATGTATCATAAAAGTTCCTATTAAAAACCAACTTATTAAATCATGCTACGAATTTGCCAAAAAGAGAGATCCCCAAACAGTAAGATTTGCGGAGATGGGACCCAAACTAATTGACTCTCAAGTAAGAGAATTTAAACTAAACTCTTTTGTTCTCCCTCCCAATGCTTTTTGTCCTATAAATTATTGGGATTTTGATAAGTTTATTGACCCTAATTTTAAATTTAAAATTCCAAAAGAAACTTATGCGATACATTTATGGAATGAAAAGTGGCGACGAGGGGATAAAACAGAGGGAGAAATATTAAAAGCTATTTATAGGACTTCAGCAAAACTCAAAAAATACTCATTGTTTTATTCACGCTTTATAGATTTTATAAAAGATTTCAATTCTAGTTTTTTAGAACTTTTTATAGAAAATAAATCTCTTGTTAGACCTAAATATGATAAAAACAGAGTCTATGGCCCGGAAACCTTGTATGGTCAATTGCAAAGGAGGTATTTATAAATTTGCCATATCTTCTTCTTTTGCATTTTGCAGTTTTGCCCTTATCGGGATTGTGAATAATAGGGTATAAAATATCCAGAGAAATTTTAGAGGAGTCATATTTTTTGATAAAAAAAGACCTTTTGCCGTCCTGAATGCGACAATTATTTCTTGGTTATTTTTTGGTTGATAATTTTTTTTCTGAAATTTAATAAACGCGGATAATAACAACCAATAGTAAAGCCAGAGATTCATTTTTTTGGCATGCATATATGCACAATTCATTGGGGCTCCGAATTCTATATTTTTTCTATATTTTGCAGGCTTATGAAAATGCTTAACAATTGCCTTAGACGTGTAAACTATTTTTAAATTTTTGTTTTTTATCCTGTAGAGCAGGTCTGTATCATCATAATAGGAGCATTTGTTGAAATATATGTTAGTGTCAAATGAAAAATTGCTAAATATTTCTCTTTTAAAAGAAAAGTTGCCTCCAAAAATAGTCTCATCTGCGTTTCCTAATTTTCCTGGACCATAAATTCTCCCCCCAACAACCATTACTTTCTTATCTTTTTTATAAGGCCTAACTAATTCTTTTATCCAATTTTTATCTGCAATGCAGTCATCATCAATAAAAGCAATTATCTCCCCTTTCGCATTTTTGATTCCTAGATTTCTTACATAGCACAAACCTATACCTTTTTTGTTTTTAACGACCCTTATCTTATTCTGATATCTATTAAGCATTTGTAAAGTGTTGTCTTCAGAAGCATCGTCAATAACTAGAATTTCATAATTTGGATAATTTTGTTTAAATAAAGATTTTAATGCAAAATTTTTTAAAACTTGTGCCCTGTCTTTCGTGCATACTATTACTGAAACTAAAGGATTTTTCATTCTTCTTTTATTTTAAAAAAATTTAATTGAAAATTTTTTAGATTCTGATAAACTCCCGGTGTTTTCTTTTTTAAATAAATTCCAATTAATCCAACAAGCTTATCTAGACAATTTATTGGAGAATGGAAAAATAATTTTCTTTCAATCTTTTTAGATATAATTTTTATTTCTTCTTCAGAATATTTTATCTTAGGATTTATTGGATTTTTAATATTAATTGAATCTGCTTTATCTAAATTTTTTTCCCATAATCTATAATAATAAGAGTATTTTTCATTCCAGGGCTTTCTGCTTCCTGGAAAATGCAGGATTATCCCTTTAATTCCTGGATTTTTTTTAGTTAAAAATGGGTGAACCATTAAAAATGGGTTGAAATTATATGCAGGGGGAAGTTTTTCCCATTTTTTGTAAAAAAGAAGATTGATTGCTCCTTGTTCTCCTGGCTGGCTGAATATTAAATATTTTTTTGTTAATTCTTTTAATCTGTTAAAAGAATCTTTTTCTATTAAATTTGTGCTAAATGCCATTACCCCTCCATTAAAAATATCCTCTTTAAGATTATATTTTCTTTTAAATTCTCTGTATACATTTTTATTTCTACTCTTGAATGGAAATTGAGCATTTATTGTTGGAAAAAGATCATGAACTGCATAAAATCCATTTACTTCTGCTAAATCTTGAATAGATGCAGTTACAATTATGTCAGAGTCCAGAAAAACAATATTTTTCCATTTTTTAAACTCTGGAGTAAAAAGATAAAGTTTAGAAAATCGCATATCTTCTGAATTTAATGACTTGCATTCTTTTACCAAAATCCCCTTTTTTCTGAACCATTTTAATTTTTCTTCTGGAATCTCATGAGCAAGAAGCAGGTAATCTCCTTTCCAGCCGCCGTTGAAATAAGCCGATGAAAATAGCTGCTTTGCTATTTCTACATAGTTTTCATCTGCCATAGTAACTAATAAGTTTTTTTTCATTTTATTTTTTCATGTTATTCTCAATAAGAAGAGTTCTCATGATGCCTGTTTTGTTTTTTTTAGGATAGGATAATACTATCTCAACTTTTTGATTAAATGGAGGAGATTCCAGATATAATCCAGATTTCCTGTATCCACCTAGGAGAATATCTAAATTTAATTTTTTCTCTGGGTTTTTGGGCTGGCAATCAGTTATAAGAACATACTTATATTTTGTAATTTTTTTAAGAATCTTTTTGATGTCTTTATTAGGGAGATGCTGTAATACTTCCCTTATCAGACAGAGGTCTGCATCAGGAAGCTTATCTTTTATAATATTTTTCTTAATGAACCTTATTTTTTTACCTGAAAAAAGCAGATTATTTCTTTTAATTAAAGGCTTTACAACATCCACTCCCACATAGCTTGCATTATGCCAGTTTATCAGCTTCCCAATCCTAAAATTCCCGCATCCTAAATCCAGTATCTTATGAATATCTTTTTCTTTTACAAATCTTTCTATATAATTCCTATATTGCAATGTATTTTCAGGAAGAGATCCTTCACCAGAAAAAAAATCTTTCTTGTTCCCCCATAACTTTCTTTTGTATATGTTTCCAAAAATAGCTGCGGGATTATCCCTTATCTTCCGCGGAAAAACATATATACAATACCATACAAAATCTTTTGATAAAACAGCAGTTCTCCAAAAAAATTTTTTAGAATTTCTTTTGCTTTCAATTTTATTCAGGATTTTTCTTAACATTTTTTAATCTTCTTTCTTATTTTTTTTATAAACACTTTTGTATCAAACTCTTTTGCTCTTTTAATGCAGGCATTTTTATATTTTTCAGGAGTTTTTCCAATTTCTTTTATTGCTTTAATTAATTTTTCTTCATTTATATTATCAATTAATATTCCTGTTTTTCCATTAATGACTGTTTCTTTGTAGCCACCTTCATTTGCAGCTATAACTGGCTTTCCAGAAGCCATTGCTTCAACAGGTGTCATTCCAAAATCCTCATCCATTGCAGTTGCAATAAATCCTTTGCAATTTGCATATAACTCTATAAGCTCTTTCTCGTTAATCCAGCTTAAAATTTCTATATTTTTTGGTTTTATTTTTTTTAAATAAGAAAAGTATTTTAAGAAGTTTCTGGATTTTTCATAGCTTCCCACTATAATCAGCTTTTCATCTGGCATTTTCTCAAATGCTTTTATTTGCATCTCTACTCTTTTCGGAGGCAAAAGGCGGTTTACTGAAAGCCAGTAATTTTTTGAAGCTTTATAATGAAACTGACAGGTATCCACAGGAGGGTTGATTATTTTTGCATTTATATCTAAAAATTTTTTCAGCCTATTTTTTGTATTTTTTGAGTTGCATATAAATTTATCAACTTTTTTAATGTATTTTTTATTTAGATATCGGTTATATTTTGCCCATAACGCAAAAGTATTTCTGAAAGGAAAGGGGACCATTTTATTTTTTGTGTATTCATAAGCATCCCAAATTTCTCTTATAGGGGAATGAATGTACCATAGATTCGGCTTATTATTTACACACCCAGACATTGCCCAGTCTCCTGCAATAATATAAAAATCATATTTACCTTTTAAATCAAGCATTCTAAACCTCCATAAAGCTATTTGCTGCCTGAAGGGTGCATTTAAAGGAACTTTTCCTATTGAATAAATATTAATATTCTCAAAACCCATTTTCTTTATTTTATCTAAATTTATATTTGTTGTAAAAATGTCTGCTTTCAGCTCTTTTGCAAGAGTCAAAGTGACAATTTCTGCGCCCCCAATATTATCCATGAAATTATGGAAAACTGCTATTTTTTTCATGTTAATGCTTTTTCATATATTTTTTCTATTTGTTTTAATTTTTTTTCAGATTCATATTTATTTATATTTTTAATGCAGTTTTTTGAAAAATAATTATAAATCTTTTGTTTTGTTAAAATCTCCATTTTTTTTGCCAATTCTTTTATATTTTTTGCATTAACAATTATCCCGCATTTTTCTTTTTTTATTATATAAGGAATCCCGCCGACATTGCCTCCTATAACTGGTTTGCCGCAGGCCATAGCTTCAAATAAGACTGTTGGTGTTCCTTCAGCATTGGATACAGAGGGTATAACAGCAAATAAGCTTGATTGATAATACTTAACAATCTTTTTTTGTTCCAGGCTTCCAAGAAACTCAGTATTTTTTGTTAATTCCAGTCTTTCTGCTGTTTTTTTATAATGCTTTAAATAATTCCCAGAACCAATAATAAGCAATCTGAATTCCTTATTTCTTTTTTGAAATATTCTGAAAGCTTTCAGTAAATTATCAACACCTTTCCATTTTTTAGATTTGTCTAACTGACCCACGAAAAGTATCTGCTTCTTTGGATTGCATCCTGGCTTAAACAATTCAATGTCTATAAATGGAGGCATAAAAACAGTCTTATGATTAAATCTTTTTAGTTTCTTATTGATTGGATAGTAAGAAGCAGATATGATTTTTTTTGAAATCTCAAACATTTTTTTTTCAAATATTTTTTCATAAAAAAAAGCTAAAGTATCTAATAAGAGTCTTTTTTTATAGAGCGAACTTACATGATAATGAAGTATAAAAGGGATTTTGTTTTTTTGAGCTATTTTTGCTGCGATATCTGCATAAAAAGGAACTGGTGTGTGCGCAATTATTAAGTCTATTTTATATTCTTTTATAATATTTTTAATAATTTTTTTGAGTTTAAAATTTATGGGGGTGTTTGAAATGAAAAATGTTGGATAGTCTCTTATTACTAACAAGTCCCCTGATTTTTCTATTCTTTTTTTTATTTTTTTGTTCTTTGTAGCGCATACAACAAATACTTTATTATTTTCAGAAAGATGCCTGGCTATTTTGTATGCATATAATTCTAATCCGCCTGCTTCAGGATAAAAATATGGGCAGACAATTAAAATTTTTTTATTTTTCATTTTTAGAGTGAATTTAATTTTCTTTTATTCCCAGAATGCTGAAAAAAAATCCAGCAAAAATTGTCTGCATTCCTAAGACAATGGAAGTTAATGCTAAAATTGAGATATTCAAACTGTTCAGTGCGCCAAAATTTGTTGCAAGCCAGATTATTAAAATATTTAAGTAAATTAAAAATCCAATCAATAAGAAAATAACTCCTGCAAGAATTGCTTTTTCAAGGTTAAAAAACCTGTAAAGTTTTTCTAATTTTTCATTTTTTTCATTTAAATGCTCGTGTGCATATATTTTTGCAAAAACCCAGGTAAGTATCAACTGATAGCCAAGAATAACTAAGATGCTTCCAATAAACATTGGATGGATTTGAAATTTTATTCCTAATAAGGTAAGCTTGTTTGATAAAATAAGTTCCATAAGAACAAATCCTAAAAACAACATTAATAATCCTGGAATCAAGAAAACATAACTGGGGCTGTAAATCAGCATGAATCTCAAATGCTTCCAGCCGTCATTAAAGCTTTTTAATTTTGAATGCCCTATTCTTTTTGAATAGCTTATTGGAATTTCTGTAATTTTTAAATTGTTTTTGACTGCCTTAATAATCATTTCAGATGCAAATTCCATTCCTGTTGTTTTTAAGTTAAGCTTTTTTAAAGCAGGCTTTTTAATTGCCCTGAATCCTGAATTTATATCTGATATTTTTGTTTTAAAAAACAGCTTTGTGAGAAAGTTCAATGCAGGAGTTCCAAAATACCTATGTGAAAAAGGCATTGCCCCTTTTTCGATTTTTCCTTGAAACCTGCTTCCAATAACAAAATCAAATCCATTATCGAGCTGTTCAATAAATTTTGGTATTTCAGAAAAATCATAAGTTCCATCCGCATCTCCGATTATTATATACTCTCCCTTTGCTTTTTTCAGGCCCTGAAGGATTGCGTTCCCATATCCCTGTAAATTATGTTTGACTACTCTTACTTTTCTGAATTTGCCTGCTATTTCAGGGCTTCTATCAGAAGAAGAGTCAGAGACAATAATTTCATAGTCTTTTTTCCCCAATGCTTTTTTTATTTTTTCAATGCAGAAAGCAATGCTATTTTCCTCATTTCTGCATGGAAGAATGACTGATATTTTCATTCCTAAAAGCAGTATTCTGGTTATTTATATTTAATTATGATGATTTACTTAAAAGAAATACTTATAAATCTGTTAGCTCTTTTTTATACATGTTAAATATTTTTAATGAGCCTTAAAATGATAAAAACAATAATAAGCCTGATTTTACTGCTAATTCTGTTTTTGCTTATTCTTAATTTTAAAAACAGAAAAGCAGGCTTTTTTTATGTTCTTAGCTTTTTGATTGCAGGGAATCTTGCGCTTGCAGTTTTAACTCAGGCTTTAGGAATTTTTAGATATTCAGTTATTCTGGCAGTATTTATTATTGCAGATTTTATTATTCTTTTAAAAACAGATTTCAAAAATCTTCTAAATTATATAAGAAAAATAAAAATAGACTGGATTTTTTTAATTGTTTTGTTCATAGCTTTTCTAAGTTTGTATTCTGTTCATTATAATTATACTGGAAAAATCGCCACTATAAATGGTGTTGAAGAGGTGAAAAATATGAAATATTTGTATCCTTATTTTTCAGATGAATGGTCTTCAGCAGCGTTTGCTAAATATTCGATTTCTTCTGGAAAACTTCCAATGGCAAATCCGCTTTGGCATAATGAGTTTTTTGTGAACCTCGCCTTTCCTTTTCATGCTTTTGCTTCTCAAGTAATTTTATTTTTAGACTTAAACCCCTTAACTCAGTATTATTTATTGCCTTTATTTGCAGGGATTTTGATATGCGCTTTGATCTATTTTATTTTAAGATTAAATAATGCTGGAAAAATAGCTTCTGGGATTTCTGCATTATCTGTATTATACATAGCTAATGCAGCAACTCTGGCAGGAATCTGGTATTTTATCCCAATTGTGATGGGAATTATTCTTATGCTTTTGAGCTTCTTATTTTTTTCAATAAAAGATAATAAAATGACTTTTTTCAATGCTTTTCTTTCTTTAATTTTTTATCCTCCTCTAATAGTTTTTTATCCTGTATTATTTTTCCTAAGATGCAGAGTTTTTGGCAAAACAAAGCTATTAAAGCTAATTTTTCTGTTTTTAGTTGTTTTTTTCTTTTCTATAGGTTTTTTTATTCTTTTGCAAGACAGCCATGAAAGAAAAATAACCTTTGACTTAATTAAATCAAAGTTTTATTCAACTACAATTTATAAAACTCTGATTCCAAATTTTCCTATTTACAGAGCAATTCCAGTTTATGTTCTTGTCCTGGCATTTTTTGGGTTTATACTGAATTTAAAAAGCTTTAAGGAAAAATTATGGTTAATTGCCCCTATTTTTACAGGCCTGATTTTTTGGATAATTTATTCAAAAGTATTATGGAGAGTAATAATTGAATATGATAGAGTTGTTTTAAGCACCTCTATTTTAATGGTAATCCTTGCAGGATTTGGAATTGATTCTATTATCTCCTGTTCAAAAAAGAAGGATTATGTAAAAAAGTATAGGGTTGTAGAGATTGCAGCAATTATTATTTTTACTGCATTTTTTATCATGTCTTTTTATTATACTCAGAGAGATTATTGGGAGGATTTTTCTCTAAAATCTACTAGTGATTCCATGATTTTTAAGCCAGAGCCTCCTGCAAATGCATATCTTCATCCTGCTGATTTAGAGCTGTTTAAAAAGATTTCAGAGAAAAATTTCCTGTCGCTCTCATGGAAGGGGCTTGTTATTGGAACAGCAACTGATAATTATCCTTTAGTAACAAAAGCATCTACAATAACTAATGTCTATGTAGATTCTTCTAAATTTTTTGATGAAAATTGCGCTAATAAACTCGAAATTGCAAAAGAAAACAGCATAGTGTATGTTTACTCAAGGGAAATTAGCTGCCCTGGATTTGAATTAGTGAATATAAGCATTGAGGGGCTTTACCTTTATAAGATAAACATTTAAAAATATAAGAATCTTTATTTTTAAAAGAGAGTGCGAATATGATTTTTATCATGGAAAAAGAAACAAAAAATAAGGTGAG
>Ga0315281_10005574_pt1 | contig 18002 bp, 9 predicted proteins | sample YL17G07_0_MG_FD_204540 | JGI IMG/M metagenome (GOLD analysis project Ga0315281, IMG submission 204540) | Sediment microbial communities from Yellowstone Lake, YNP, Wyoming, USA - YL17G07_0 | ecosystem: Environmental > Aquatic > Freshwater > Lake > Sediment | place: USA: Wyoming | collected...
GCCTTGAGCTGGGTGCTCGCCGGATAAATGGTCATGCCGTTCTTGCGCAGTTGGTCCAGGTACCAGCCGTTCTTTTCCTCGGACATCTTCCAGCCGCGCGTTTCGGCTTCCGCCGCCGCCCTGAGCACCGCGTCCTGCGTCGCTTTGTCGAGCGCGTCGAGCGCTTTCTGATTCACGATGATCGCGTTCTTGGGCAGCCAGGCCTGGGTATCGGCGAAGAATTTGAGGTGCTCGAAGGTCTTGGTGTCGAAGCCGGTTGCGCCCGAGGACATGTAGGAATCCACGACCCCGGTGGCGAGCGCCTGGGTCAGTTCGGCCGCCTGGATGGTGACCGGCTGGGCGGCGACCAGCTCGGCGATCTTGGCCGTCGCCGGGCTGTAGGCGCGCCATTTCAGGCCCTTCATGTCGGCGACGCTGTTGATCTGTTTCTTGGCGTAGATCCCCTGCGGCGGCCAGGCGACTGCGAACAGCAGCTTCATGCCCTGTTTGCCGAGGCGGTCGTCGAGCGCTTTCCTCGTTGCGCGGTAGAGCTTGAGCGAGTCCGCGTAGCTGGTGGCCAGGAATGGGATGCCGTCGATTTCGTAGATCGGATCCTCATTGGAGAAATTTACGAGCAGGATCTCGCCGATCTGCGCCTGGCCGCCCTGCACCGCACGCTTGATTTCCGGTGCCTTGAAAAGCGATGCGTTGGCATGCACCTGGATCTTGAGCTTCCCGCCGGTCGCCTTTTCGACGTCGTTGGCGAACTGCTGGAGGTTTTCCGTGTGGAAGTTGGTCGCCGGGTAGGCGGCGGGCATATCCCACTTGGTCTGGGCTTGCGCCGCGGCGGCGAAGGCGAGGCTCAGTGCTGCGGTCAATATTCTGCGGAAACGCATGGCTATCTCCCTTCTCTCCGAATCGAACCGCTAGAGTAACCCGATTCGCAGGGCGGCTCAAACCCGCAACAGATCGTGGACGTAATCTGCGATCGCCAGCGAGGCAGTCAGCCCCGGTGATTCGATTCCGAACAGGTTGACAAGGCCTGCAACGCCATGGTCCCCCGGCCCCTCGATGAGAAAATCGCGCGCGGGCTCCCCGGGCGCCTGGATCTTGGGGCGGATGCCCGAGTAGCCGGGCTGCAGTGCGCCGTCCGCGAGTTTCGGCCAATAGCGCCGGATTTCGCGGTAGAAGACGTCGGCCCGGCGCGGATCGACGCGGTAGTCGATGGCCTGGACCCATTCGACGTCGGGGCCGAAGCGCGCCTGCCCTGCGAGGTCCAGCGTCAGGTGCACGCCGAGCCCCGCTGCTTCCGGAACGGGATAGATCAGCCTCGAGAACGGCGCGCGGCCGGCGAGCGAGTAATAGTTGCCCTTGCAGTAATAGCTGGGCGGCACTCGATCAGCGGGAAATCCCTGCAGTCCCGCCGCCACCTTCTGCGCATGCAGGCCGGCGCAATTGACGACCACCCGCGCCCGGATGCGCATGGGCTGCGCGCCGCCGACGTCCAGTTCGATGCCGTCACCCGTGACCGTTCCGCTCTCGACGGGACTCTTGAGAGCGATTGCGCCGCCGCGCTCCTCGGCGTCGCCCTGAAGGGCGAGCATCAGGCCATGGCTGTCGACGATGCCGGTGGAGGGTGAAATCAGCGCAGCCGTGCAGGCGAGCTCCGGCTCCAGCGCGCGCGCCTGTTCGCCTGTGAGCCACTGCAGGTCCCCGACCCCGTTTGCGAGCGCCTGCGCATGGAGTTTCTCCAGCGCGGGGCGCTGTCCGTCATGGGCGGCGACGATGAGTTTGCCGCAGCGGCGATGGCCGACGCCGTGCGCCTCGCAGTACCGGTAAAGCGCCTGCTTCCCGGGCACGCACAGCCGCGCCTTCAGCGATCCCGGGGTGTAATAGATGCCGGCATGGATCACCTCGCTGTTGCGCGAGCTGGTTTGCGTTCCGATGGCATCCTCGGCTTCCAGGACCACGACCTCACGCCCGGCAAGCGCCATGCGCCTCGCGACCGCCAGGCCGATGACACCGGCGCCGATGACGATGCAGTCAACGCGTTCCAAATCCGCTCCTGCGCTTTGCCGGGGGCGCCGCTCGGATTGGATGCGCACGGATGAGCGGCGCGAAAGACTCGATGCGGGGTGTCCGGAGCATTTTCGGTGGCGCTGGCGTGCCGAGCGCGATGCGCGTAGCGTAAGAATGAGCACAGTTTAGCATGTAGAATTCGGCCCCCTCCCGAGGGCAGGGACCATGGCTTGGAGCACGGCTGCCGGCCGCTGGCAGTTCTGAATTCACCTCGGCGGCACGGTGCTTGACCGGTAGGCTACGCTGCGGTGAGAACGACCTGGGTGGCGAGCCAACCCAGAGACCTGAACATGAGTGAATGGCTGCAGCCTCGAAATCAATTCCCGGACTGAAGTCGTTGTCCGGGATTTTGTGGCGTGCCGACCCAGTCAGGAAATTAGGCTTGTCGAGACGATAGTAGGACCTTCCGCTTCGTGCTGACTTAAGCAATGAATTCCTTCGCCACGCTCGGACGGATTTCCTGAACGGCAGGCAGGTGCAAGGTTTAGAACTGACTCCAGGCCCTCCTGACCGTATTTATCGAGTATTGCCCTGCTCATCTAGGAACGAGAGGTACGTATCCGGAAACTCATTCTTCAACAGCAGCCGAGCGATGCATGTCGCTACCGGCAACCAATGATGCACCTTCATCACTTGTGCGGGGTCATCGACCCACAGGCGCGCCTTCGGACTGGCGGTCTCGTCATCACCGAAGAGATGGCCGATGTCGTTGCGAATGGGCCGCAGATCCTTCTCCCGGATGTCGCCGACGTTCCGTCCGAGTGCCTCTTGAATAAAGACGGAACTGAGCGCCATCTCATCCCATCGCTCTGGCCTGACCGGAAAGAGCGCGTGTAGCCAGCCATTGAACTCGGCCGGGTCCTCTGGAACGCGCTCCCTCATTTTGGGATAGACCTTCGTCACACCGCGACGGACCATGACCCCCTCGATGATCTTATAGATACAGAGGAAGCGATACAGCGGGCTGTTGCTGTTGATGGCCTCACGATACAGCGCCGCGAACCACAGAAAATCTTCGCTCAGGTCCTTCGGCGACAAGGCGTCGGCCGGCGCATCATAGAAAGGCATCGTCACACTGACTTGCGAGTTCCCGGTCCGCACTTCGGTGACTTCGACCTGATGGATGAGCAGCGGGATGTTCCAGGTTGCCGACCAGGTGCTGAGGGCTGGCGTCAGCGCTCTCGAGGCTGCGAGCTCGGCATCCGCGAAACTCTGCGCGCTCAGAGTCGCCTCGACCCATGCCGCGAATCCTCGCGCGTTCGGACGGCAGACCAGGCGCACAGTCCGTCCCGTGTGCGTGTGGTCCAGATTCAAAGCAACGATCTTCTTCCCCTCCGTTCCACTAGGCTGCACGTGCACAGCGCTGATGCTCAGGTGCGAATCGCCTTCCAGTCCAAGGTTGAATGAGACGTCGCGATCGGCCCTTGGCGCACGCCCGGGCCGGCTCAACACGAAGACCACCTTGTAGTCGCCCGGCTGGCCGGCCGGGTTTGACGGTTTGCTGTCCCGGAATTCATTGACGACGATGTACCGCTGATGCTGTCCTGGGAACCCCGCAATTTGGACTAAGGCCGATGTCTGGTTCGGGCCGAGGGAGCCTGACCGTTCCATAGTGGTCTCAGAGCCAGCCGACACCTTCGCGGCAGTCGACGACGACGCCGGCTGGGCTGACCCGCCGGGCCCGTGGCACTTCTTGAATTTTTTCCCGCTACCGCATGGACATGGCTCGTTTCGGCCAGCTTTGTAGCTCATACGTCGCCTGAATGCGGCCCCTGAATAAATTTTAATTTAGGCATCGACCCAATCTTTGATCCAACTCTCAAACTCTCTGGGCACGCGTCCAAAACCGTTTAGACCCCAGATGACACGGTTGGCGGCATCGGCCACAAGTTGACGCGCGACTGTGGGTTCAGCGAGGGATCGAAGCCGTGCCTTGAATTCCGGCGTGTTGTGCCAGCACTCAAGTTCTTTGGGATCATGGAAGATTATTTCGCGAAACGTATTGCCGATCGATCGCCTTCGAAATTCGCGGTACTTGCTGAAGCTGATTCCGTCGCGGATCACCCACGAGTCTTCAGAAGAAGCCACGTTCAAATCGATCTCAACCAGCAGCCGGGGGGATAGGACGGCCATCATCGAATCCTGACCCATCATGATCGGCGAATCGCAAAGCGGAAAGCGATGGTCGTCGGTTCGATACAAAGTCCACCGGGCACAGGCCAGCGCGACGGTGGCGCGAGCGAGCACGAACTGGTTCGCCCAAGCGTTCTTCAGAAGCCAGAAATACTCCCATTTTGGCATACCGATGGACTCAGACATCTCGACCATCGACGCCATCATCTCGTAGCTCCGCATCGCATGGATGACGAGCAGGCACGTTATGAAGCCCTTATGCTCGCTCGAAGAAAAACCGCCGAGCATGGAGGCCTCGATCAGGAGGTCATACCCACTCTTCTGTTCGACGCCTGCCAGAGTTTCCTCGAAATCCATGAACAGGATTTCTGGATGCTCGTCCACATAACGTGCCAACTTTTCGTACTGATCAGGAAACCGCTTCTGACAAAACTGTTTCATAGTTTCTGGCGTGATCTCCGCAACCCCGAGACCTTTCGCGTAATGGACATGGCCAACTGCGGTTTGATAAACCTTATTGGCGCGAATGCCAAGCGCGAACACCTGTTGCGCCCGAGCTGGTTTGGGCGGAACAGCACCACGCTTCCGAGCCTCGAAGTAGTCAGGATTCCACAGACCAGTCCAGAAGCAGGGGTTGTAGTGATTGCGCTTAGTGAATGCGTGCACAAGCGTTACCCTGACTCGTCGTATTGCTTGTTGTTTTTGTAATGTCTTGGACGGCCTTTGCTTCTTCGGTCATTCAGTTCACCATTTTTAGCCAAAATTGGGTATCAAAATAAACAAAACAATGACCTCACTTAACTCGCCAAACCCAACCGGGCAATGCTTCAAGCCGTGCTTTTCGCTCCGGTGACATGTCGTCCCTTTTTGTTCGCTGAACACCAACCCACTGACCAACTCGATATCCATCTGCCGTTTTGTATTTTTGAGATACTTTGGTATGCCCCTCTCGATCTGCGAATTCCTTAAGATAGCGAAATCCTTCTTCCCATGCATCTGACCAAGGATCCCAACTCCATCCGGGTAATGCTTCCAGGCGAGCTTTGCGCTCCGGTGACATGTTGTCTTTTGTTGCTCGTTGAGTCCCTACCCAGCTACCGACTCGATATCCATCTGCCGTTTTGAATAACGCAGGTGCTAGGCAATGCCCCTCTCGATCTGCGAATTCCTTGAAATAGCGAAATCCTTCCTCCCAATTATCCGCACGAGCATCCCAACTCCAACCGGGCAATGCTTCCAGCCGTGCTTTGCGCTCCGGTGACATGTTGTCTCTTGTTTTTCGCTGAACACTAACCCACTGAGAAAGACGATATCCATCTGCCGATTTGTAATCGTTAGGAACCTTGCCATGCCCCTCTCGACCTGCGAATTCCTTGAAATAGCGAAATCCTTCTTCCCACTGCTCCGAAATTGCATCCCAAACCCAGCCGGGTAATGCTTCCAGCCGTGCCTTGCGCTCCGGTGACAGGTTGCCTTTTCTTGCTCGTTGGTTAATTACCCACTGACCGACTCGAAATCCATCTGCCGTCTTGTAAGTTTGCGAAACCTTGGCATGCCCCTCACGATCTGCGAATTCCGTGAGATAGCGAAATCCTTCTTCCCACTTATCTGACAAAGCATCCCAACTCCAACCGGGCAAGGCTTCCAGCCGTGCTTTGCGCTCCGGTGACAGGTTGTCTTTTTTTGTGCGTTGGGTATTTATCCAGATACCGACTCGATATCCATCTGCGGTTTTGTAATCTTGAGAAACCTTGGTATGCCCCTCACGATCTGCGAATTCCTTGAGATAGCGAAATCCTTCTTCCCACATATCTGAAACAAGATCCCAACTCCAACCGGGTAATGCTTCTAATCGCGCTTTGCGCTCCGGAAACATGTTCTCCTTTGTTGTTCGTTGAACTGTGACCCACTGACCGACGCGATATCCTTCAGCCGTTTTGTAATCGTAAGGAACCTTGGCATGTCCCTCACGATCGGCGAATTCCTTGAGAAAGCGAAATCCTTCTTCCCAATAATCTGCACGAACATCCCAACTCCAACCGGGCAATGCTTCCAGCCGTGCTTTACGCTCCGATGAAAGATTATCTTTTGTTGTCCGTTGTGCATTTACCCAGTTACCGACTCGATATCCATCTGCCGTCTTGTATAACGCAGGAGGCAAACAATGCCCCTCACGTTCTACGAATGCCTCCAACAACCCAAACCAGAAGTTCCAAGACGCCGTGACTTGCTCAACCAAATAGGTGCGCAGTGCGCTGCCAAAACTAGCGTCCACTGTGGCAGGCAAATCAATGGTGATTTTGCGCAGGCCGTCTGCGCTAATGCCTGTACCCGGCTTCTTGCCCATCTCAGTTCTGATCTGATCCAATTCGCAAGACAGCACATCATCATGCGCTTTCAACGCATTCAGCACATCCCAGATAGGTTTGAAGTTGCTTGCCGCAATCGTGTCTTCGGCATTTTGTCCGGCGGCGATAAACACCGGCAATACGATGGTTCCGGCTTTCTTGTCTGGACTCAGGCGAATGGCGCGGCCCACGGCTTGGATGATGTCCACTTGGCTGCTGCGCGGATCGATAAAGGCCACACCATCAAGGGAGGGCACGTCCACGCCTTCAGACAAGCAGCGCGCATTGCTCAGTACGCCGCGTTCGTCTGCGCTCAGGGCTTTGAGTTGATCGATCTTTAGCTTGCGTTTGTTGGCAGGCATGTAGCCGGAAACGAAATCGGTGCGCAGGGTTCCGCCGGGGCGATGTTCGCCGCGTATCCATACCATGACGTTTTGGATGTCGGTGGCGAATGCTTCGGCACGATTGACGCGGCTATGAAAGCTGATGACGCGCTTGAGATCGTAGTCCTTAATGGCCTTGAGCAGGCCGATCTGGGCGGCGAGCGATTCGCTGTCTGTTTCTATACCGGTACCGGTAGTAACCAACTCGCGGTTGGCGATCCACTGCGCGATGGTGGGGTCGTCCACGCCGATGATGACAACGCGGTAATCGGTAAGCAGTTTTTTCTCGATGGCTTTGCCAAACGGCAGGGCATGCAGCACTTCGCCAAACAGGGCGGCGTTATCCATGCCGATCACTTCGACACCGCGATCTTCGGCAGCTTTCTTGACGTTGCTGGAGTAGGTGCGTGGGGTAGCAGTGGCAAATAATCTCTTGGCACTGCGTATCTGCGCGTTGTCGAGAATGGTGGTGAACTCGCTGCCAACCTTGCCCGCGCAACGGTGGGCTTCGTCCGCCACGACCAAATCAAACGCGGGGATGGCTGGGTCAGCTTGGGCCGCGGCGATGACGGAGGAGGATTGGTAGGTCGAGAAAACCACGCGATTGCCTGCGCCGCTGAGAAAGCATTTTATTTCGTCGGCATCCGATGTGACGGGGAAGGCCAAATCGGCCACGCTGTGGATGGCTTCGTCGCTGCCTCTTGTGCCGACGGTTTGATCCGAGCAGACGCACAGCAATTCAAACGGGGTGGCGGCGGCGAACGTCCATTCGCGCAGAAGCTGGGACAACAGCCCCAATGACGGAACCAACACCAGTGTGCGTTGCGCGTCCAGGTGTTCCTTGATCCAGAGCGTGACGTAAGTTTTTCCCGTGCCGCAGGCCATGATGAGCTGGCCACGGTCGGCGGATTGCAGCCCTTGCACAACGGCGGTTCTGGCTTCGTTCTGGTGGTCACGTGGTTCGGGACGAGCTTTACGTTTGGCTTGCGAGAGGGCGGCAAAGTTAGCGGGATAGTCCAGCGCGGCATGTTCAAAATCGGAAAGCAGAAAACGTATGATCGGTTTTTCTTGTGCATCGCAAACTTGCCTGGCATTCGCTCCGATACGGTCGGTGGTGGCAATCAGCAGGCGGTGCTTGATGCTTGGTCTGTTCGATTCGCTGAGGAATTTATCGACATCGTGTTTGGTGATGTCGTAGTCGGGTGAATAGCACTTGGCCTGCACCGCCCAGTGCTCGCCGTTCTTGTGGCGAAACACAAGGTCAATGCCGCAGTCCGCACCCCAGCGTTCCGGCCATTCATCCCACAGCCACACTTGGTCAACTTGAGTTGTCCATTCAGGATCGGCTTTGAGGAACCATTTGACGAAATGCTCGAACTGCTTGCCACGTCTGGCGGGATTGGCATCTAGGCTGCTATAGAAATCGGAAAATTGACCGGTCATTTCGTACTCAACTATTCCGCAGCGTCAAGCCGTGCGAGCCAACGGCATCTTCACATCAATCTCATCCCACGGCACAAACACTTTGGCCGCAGCATCCTTCTCGATAATACCCAACTGCACCAGTGCGGTAACGTTGGTACGCACATTTTTTGTAATACGGCCCCAGCTTCTTCGCCAGCGCATGGATCGAAGAAGAGCCTACCTGAAGCGCTGAACGGCACGCGAGGCTTACAGACTTTCGTACCCGGCTAACCACCCACGATGAGGGAGCAATCGGCCTCAAAGCCACGCCAGACGGGCATCTTCGGGCATTTTGCCTGCGTGTCCAGATGATTGTTTCCCAATCGCTATGAGCATCTCGTGCGCTACGTAAGCTTGCTGTCCAACCACAGTCGCGGGCATGGGCGGCGATGACTCCCGCTCCAGCTATGGTCTGCATGGGTGAGGCCGGCAAACTCAAATCGACAGCAACGCATCGCGCAGCCAGCCGTCCCGGTCTAAAATGATCGTGATCCGCACACGGACATGAGCTTAATGAAAAGTCGGCAACGCACGGCAAGATCGCCGTCAAAGTGATCGACGACCGCGGCAACGAACTGATGGTGTTGAAGAGCCTCAAGGAGGCAGCATGAGTCAACCGCACTTTACGCAGATCGAATTGCAAAACTGGAAGAACTTCACTCGCGTAAACGTTGCCCTGGCGAACCGAGTCTTCATGGTCGGCCCCAATGCAAGTGGAAAATCCAATTTTCTAGACGCATTTCGCTTGCTGCGGGACTTGGTGCTAGAGGGCGGCGGATTGGCCAAAGCTGTTGCGCACCGGGATGGCTTGCCCAAGATTCGTTCACTTTTTGCGCGCGGCGCTAGTACCGAGGTCATGGTCAAGGTGCATGTATTGAATGACGAGGGCGGCTGGGTCTATGAGCTTGCATTTACCCATCGTTCATCCAAAGACCAGACCCCGATCGTCAAGCGCGAACGTGTCGACCGGATAATTCCCGGTGGGCAACTGGAAAATCTGCTCTCCAGACCTGATGAACAGGACAAAGCGGATCGAGAACAGCTGACGCAAACTGCGATTCAACAAGTCAATCGGAACGGCAAGTTTCGCGATCTGGCCGACTTTTTTCGCGGAGTACTGTATCTTCATTTGGTACCGCAACTTGTCCGCGAGGGCCAAGCTCCACGTTCGGATAGCATTGGCCCCGATCAGTACGGGCGCGATTTGCTGGATCGTATTAGAAACACTTCGCCCAAAATTCGTGAAGGACGACTGAAGCGCATCCAGAAAGTCATCGGGCTGGTTGCTACTCCGCTCGAAGACCTGACGTACGTGCAGGACGAGCATGGCAGGCCGCATCTGCAAGTGAAATTCAAGCACTGGCGGCCGCAAGGCGCATACCAGAATGAAACCCAGTTTTCAGATGGGACCTTGCGTTTAATCGGGCTCCTGTGGGCATTGCAGGAAAGGGCGGGGCCGCTGCTGTTGGAGGAACCGGAGTTGTCACTGCATGGCGCAATTGTTCGCAGACTGGGTCCATTCATACATCGTGCCCAACGCGCCGGAAATGGACGTCAGGTCATCTTGTCCACTCACAGTGACGAGCTTCTTATGGATCCCGGAATCGCCGCAGAGGAGCTATTGATGGTCAAACCGGCGGACGAAGGCTCGGAGGTCTTGGTCGGCGCTTCGATCAAGGAGGTCTCTCGCCTAATGAAGGCGGGCATCCCGGCGAGCGAAGCGCTGATGCCTAGGACCGCGGCGTCCCAGTTGCAGTTGTTCGACTCTGCGGTCGCCTGATGCCCGCATTTCCGCTCGTCGTAACCGAAGGCTTGCTCGAGGTCCCTGTTGCGCAGAAAGTGCTGACGGCCCTTGGCATCGAACATGAAGAGACGCGCTTTGTTCCCAAAGGCGGCAAGAACGCTTTTTGGCGCGATGCGATGAAATACAATCATGCGGCGCAACATGCAGGGCCCGTTCTTGGGGTAACGGACCTGGAGCAATCGCCGTGTCCGAGCGGTTTGATCGCTCAATACCTGCCTCACGGGCGACACCCGTTATTTATCCTGCGTATTGCGGAGCACATGTTGGAGGCGTGGTTACTTGCAGATCGCGAGGCAATCGCGTCATTTCTCCGGGTTTCTGCAGCTCGCGTGCCGAACGACCCGGATAATCGGCCCAATCCAAAACAGGACTTGGTGAATCTGGCCAGACGATCGAGCAAACGTCGAATTTTGGAAGATATCGTGCCGCCTGAAGGCAGCGAAGGCATCGTGGGGCGGGGTTACTTGCCGCAGATGACTGAGTTTACTCGAAACTCGTGGCGTCCACACAAGGCGAGCGCAAACAGCGATAGTTTACGACGCGCACTTGTCGCGATTCAGGCGGCGGCAGCATGAGCAACTTCGAAGTCTCCGAGCCCATTTGCGCGCTGGATTCCGAAGCCACGTTTTGATAGCATTATCAAGATTGCTATCACTCTGGAACTGATCATGGTCAACAACCTTAGCCTGCGCAGACTGGATGCGTCCACGCTCGCCCGCATTAAGTCCAGTGCCCGCCGCCGCAAGTTGAGCGTCAATCGGCTGATCATTGAAACGCTGCGCGAGCAATACGCGGCGGGCGAGCAGACGTTCGACGATCTGGACGCCCTTTCGGGTGCATGGTCAAAATCAGAAGCCGCGAAGTTTGCCGCGGCCGTTGCGCCTTTCGCGGAAATCGACGCAGGCTTGTGGGCCGCCCAGCCACATCCCGCGCGCCTGTGAATCCGCCCGAAGATGCCCGTCCCTAGGGCATTTTCATCCGATCTTCCCTCGCACCTAGGATTGCGGTCAAGCTTCAATTCGGGCCGCCCGGCCTAGATTCTTGGAAAGATGCGCGAGGGTTCTGCGACGCGTGTCGCCCCGACGGGCTGCTCCCCCAACGAGCGGGAGAGCGCTTCTTAGCATGTAAGATTCGCCATTCTCTCGATGGCAGGGACCATGACCTCGAACCCCAATGCCGGGCGCTGGCAGTTCTGGATCGACCGCGGCGGCACGTTCACCGATGTCGTCGCGAGGCGCCCGGATGGCACGCTCGCCACGCACAAGCTGCTATCCGAAGACCTGGGCCGTTACGGCGACGCTGCGCTCGCGGGAATCCGCCATTTGCTGGGCCTTGCGGCCGGGGAGCGGATTCCGCCTGCGGCGATCGAGGCGGTGAAAATGGGCACCACGGTGGCGACCAATGCGCTGCTGGAGCGCAAGGGCGAGCGCACCGCGCTTTTCATCACTCGGGGCTTTCGGGATGCGCTGAGGATCGCCTACCAGAACCGCCCGCGGCTGTTCGACCGGCATATCGTGCTGCCCGAACTGCTGTATTCCAAAGTGGTCGAGGTCGAGGAGCGCGTCGGCGCGCGCGGCGAGGTGCTGCTGCCACTTGATTCCGGGCGCACGCAAGCCGACCTGCAGCAGACCTTCGACGAGGGCTACCGATCAATTGCGATCGTGTTCATGCACGGCTACCGCCACAACGCGCACGAGCGGACTGTCGCCGGGCTGGCGCGCGCGGTCGGTTTCACCCAGGTGTCGGTGTCGCACGAGGTGAGTCCGCTCATGAAGCTCGTCTCGCGCGGCGACACGACGGTGGTGGACGCCTACCTGTCTCCAATCCTGCGCCGGTACATCGACAGTGTGGCGGCAGAGCTCGAGGACGTGCGGCTGATGTTCATGCAATCCAATGGTGGGCTCACCGACGCGCGGCGCTTTCAGGGCAAGGACTCGATCCTGTCGGGCCCCGCGGGGGGCATCGTTGGCGCGGTGCGAACCTCGCTTGCAGCCGGCTTCGACAAAATCATTGGCTTCGACATGGGCGGCACTTCGACCGACGTGTCCCACTTTGCGGGCTCGCAGCTTGCCGACCTGGAGCGCACTTTCGAGACCCAGGTCGCCGGCGTGCGCATGCGCGCGCCGATGATGAGCATACACACCGTGGCGGCGGGCGGCGGCTCGATCCTGCATTTCGACGGCGCGCGCTACCGCGTCGGCCCCGACTCGGCCGGCGCGCATCCGGGGCCGGCGTGCTATCGCAAGGATGGTCCGCTCGCGGTGACGGATGCAAACGTCATGCTGGGAAAAATCCAGCCGAAGTTCTTTCCGGCGGTGTTCGGTCCCGGCGGCAACGAGCCGCTGGATGCCGAAGTGGTGCGCCGCCGGTTCGCCGCGCTAGGCGAGGAGATTCGCCGCGCCACGGGCGACCCCCGCGTACCCGAGGCAGTCGCCGCGGGATTCGTCGACATCGCGGTGGGCAACATGGCCGAGGCGATCAAGCGCATCTCGGTGCAGCGCGGACACGACGTCACCGAATACACGCTTTGCTGTTTCGGGGGCGCCGGGGGGCAGCATGCGTGCCTGGTGGCCGACGCGCTCGGGATGACGCGCGTGTTCATCCATCCGCTGGCGGGCGTGCTTTCGGCCTACGGGATGGGCCTTGCCGATGTCACGGTCATGCGCGAGCAGTCGGTCGAGCTCAAGCTCGAAGAGGCCAGCCTGCGGATGATCGAGGACATGCTGGAAGCGCTCGAGGCCGACGCCCGCGGCGAACTGCTGCGTCAGGGATTGGCGCATGAGCGCATACGCGTGATCAGGCGCGTGCATCTGCGCTATGACGGCACCGATTCCGCGCTTATAGTCAAATTCGGCGCCATCCCCGAGATGGTGGTGCAGTTCGAGTCGACCTATCAGCGCCGCTACAGTTTTCTCATGCCCGGCCGCGGGTTCATCGCCGAAGCGGTATCGGTCGAGGCGGTCGCAATTGCCGATGCGCCGATCCAGATCGTGCCAGCGGGCGTGAACCGGGCGGGGCCGCCGGGTCCCGCGGAGGCGGCCGACATGTACTCGGGCGGACGCTGGCATCGCACGCCGGTATTTCTGCGCGACGATCTCGCCCCGGGCGACCGCATCGCCGGTCCGGCCATCATTGCCGAGGCCAATGCCACCACGGTCGTCGAGCCGGGCTGGCAGGCCGAGGTGACACGGCTCGGGCACCTCGTGCTCGAGCGCGTCGTGCCGCGTCCGGCGCGCGTGGCCATCGGCACCCGCGTCGATCCGGTGATGCTCGAGATCTTCAATAACCTGTATATGTCGATCGCCGAGCAGATGGGGCTGCGTCTTGCGAACACCGCCTACTCGGTGAACATCAAGGAGCGCCTGGACTTCTCCTGCGCGCTCTTCGACCGCCAGGGCCAGCTCATCGCCAATGCTCCGCACATGCCTGTGCACCTGGGCTCGATGGGCGAATCGGTACGCACGGTGATGCGCGAGAACGCGGGGACGATGAAGCCCGGCGACGTGTACGTCCTCAACGCGCCGTACAACGGCGGAACGCACCTGCCCGATGTCACGGTCATCACGCCGGTGTTCGACGATCCGGGGCGCGGGATATTGTTCTACGTCGGGTCGCGCGGCCACCATGCCGACATCGGCGGCATCACCCCCGGATCCATGCCGCCGGACAGCCGGGTGGTCGAGGAAGAGGGCGTGCTGATCGACAACTTCAGGCTGGTCGATGGCGGCCGGCTGCGCGAGCAAGAGATGCGCGCGCTGCTCGGCTCCGGGCGCTATCCCTCACGCAATGTGGAGCAGAACCTCGCGGACCTGCGCGCGCAGGTCGCGGCAAACGAGAAGGGCGTGCAGGAGCTGCGCCGCATGGTGGTGCATTTCGGCCTGGACGTGGTGAACGCATACATGCAGCACGTGCAGGACAATGCCGAGGAAGCGGTGCGGCGCGTCATCGACGTCCTGAGGGACGGAGAGTTCACCTACGAGATGGACAACGGCGGGGTGATCCGGGTGCGGATTTCCATCGACAAGTCCCGGCGCAACGCGAGCATTGATTTCACCGGCACCTCGGCCCAGCTGCCGGACAACTTCAATGCGCCGTCGGCGGTATGCATGGCCGCGGTCCTCTACGTGTTCCGCACGCTGGTGGACGACGACATACCGCTCAACGCGGGATGCCTCAAGCCGCTGCAGGTGACGATTCCGGAGGGGTCGATGCTGCGACCCCGTTATCCGGCCGCGGTCGTGGCGGGAAACGTCGAAACCTCGCAGTGCATTACCGACGCGCTGTACGGCGCGCTCGGCGTCATGGCCGCGTCCCAGGGGACCATGAACAACTTTACGTTCGGCGATGCGCACTACCAGTACTACGAGACCATATCGGGCGGGTCCGGAGCAGGTGTAGTGGGGACTTCCGCTGAAGGATCGCCCGAGGGATCACCCCGGGGATTCGACGGCACCGATTGTGTGCAGACGCACATGACCAACTCGCGCCTCACCGATCCCGAGGTGCTCGAGTGGCGTTTCCCGGTGTTGCTGGAGGGCTTCGAAATCAGGCGGGGAAGCGGCGGCGCCGGGCACTGGCGCGGAGGAGACGGCGCAGTCCGGCGCATCCGATTCCTGGAAGCGATGACGGCGGCGATACTTTCCGGGCATCGCCGTATCCCGCCGTACGGGCTGGCGGGCGGTTTCCCGGGGGCTGCGGGGCGCAATTGGGTCGAGCGTTCCAATGGAGATGTCCTGGAGCTGCCGGGCGCCGGCAAGGCGGAAATGGGTCAGGGTGACGTGTTCGTGATCGAAACCCCCGGCGGCGGGGGATATGGAACTCCGCCGTTGTCCGGCTGATTTGCCTATAATTGCGGCGCGGCCCTCTTTCCCGGGGCCGCCTGCTTGCGCTCTCGGGCGCCACACTGGCCACACTGAAAAAAAGACTGACGCGAATGGATCGCCGAACCATCTTTACCAAGACCGCCAAGGGCATGCTGGAAGCCACCGGCAAGACCAGCGCCCTGTCGCGCGACTTGCGCAACATCCTCAAGGAAGTGGACGGCAAGGCTACCGCCGGCAAGCTCATGGAGAAGCTCGGAAAGATCACCGAGCCAAAGTTGCTCGAGGCGCTCGGAAAGATGCTGAACGACGGCTACGTGCGCGAATTCGTCACCGCGCAGCCGACCGCGCAGCCGACCGGCGCGCCGCCTCCTCAGAGCCCCGCCGCGGCTGTCGGTGAAGATCTGGATTTTTCCAGCTTTACTGCCAAGCCCGCTGGAAAGGCCGACGACGCTGCAGCCACCCAAGCACGCGAAGCCGCGGAAGCCAGGGCCAGGGCTGAAGCAGCGGCCAAGGCGAAAGCTGAAGCCGAGGCCAGGGCCAGGGCCGAAGCAGCGGCCAAAGCGAAAGCCGAAGCCGAAGCGAAAGCGAAAGCCGAGGCCGAGGCCAGGGCCAGGGCTGAAGCCGCAGCCAAGGCGAAAGCCGAAGCCGAGGCCAGGGCCAGGGCCGAAGCAGCGGCCAAGGTGAAGGCCGAAGCCGAAGCGAAAGCGAAAGCCGAGGCCGAGGCCAGGGCCAGGGCTGAAGCAGCGGCCAAGGCGAAAGCCGAAGCCGAAGCGAAAGAGAAAGCCGAGGCCGAGGCCAGGGTCAGGGCTGAAGCAGCAGCGAAAGCGAAAGCCGAAGCTGAGGCCCGGGCGAAGGCGGAAGCGGCCGCCAAGGCAGAGGCGGAAGCGAAGGCAGGTGTTGAGGCGGAAGCCCGCGCCAGGCTTGGAGCCGAAGAACAGGCGCGGCGCGAAGCGGAAGAGCGCCGGGCGCGCGAGGAGGCGGAACGCAAGGCGAAGGACGATGCGCAGCGTCTCGCTCGCGATGCCGAGGAGCGGGCGCGGCGAGAGGCCGAGGAAAAAGGGCGGCGGGAAGCGGAAGAACTGCGTGCACAGCTTGAGGCCGAGCGCCAGGCGCGCCAGGATGCCGAGCGTCGCGCCCAGGAGGAAGCTGAGCGCAGGGCCCGGGACGAGGCGGAACGCAAGGTGCGCGAAGAAGCCGAGCGCGTTGCCCGCGAAGCCGCGGAGCGCGCCAGGCAGGAGACCGAAAGTCTGCGCGCTCAGATCGAGGTGGAGCGCAAGGCGCGGGAGGAAGCCGAACGCAGGGCACGGGAAGAAACCGACCGATTCAAGCGCGAGGCAGACGAGCGCCTCCGGCGCGAGTCGGAGGAAAAGGCACGTCTCGAGGCCGAACCCAAGGCCCGGGAAGAAGCCGAACGCAGAGCACGGGAAGAGACCGAACGATTCAAGCGCGAGGCAGAAGAGAGCGTCCGGCGGGAGGCGGAGGAAAAGAACCGTCTCGAGGCCGAGCGCAAGGCCAGAGCGGAATCCGAACGCAGGGCGAAGGAGGAAGCTGACGCCAGGGCGAAAGCCGAAGCCGAGGCCAAGGCGCGCGCGGAAACGGAAGCGCGCCGACGCGAGGAGGAAGAACGCGCGGCTCGCGAAGAGGCAGCGCGCAAGGCAAGGGCAGAATCCGAACGCAAGGCGAAGGAAGAAGCTGACGCGAGGGCGAAAGCGGAAGCCGAGGCCAAGGCGCGAGCGGAAATGGAAGCAAGCCTTCGCGCGGAGGAAGAACGGGCGTCTCGCGAGGAGGCCGAGCGCGCCGCGAGGAAAGCGGCTGAGCGCAAGGCCAGGGACGACGAAGAGCGCACTGCCAGGGAAGAGGAAGAGCGCAGGGCCAGGGAAGAGCAGGAGCGCACTGCCAGGAAAACGGCTGAGCGCAAGGCCAGGGAAGAGGAGGAGCGCAGGGCGAAGGAAGAAGAGGAACACCGGGAGCAGGAGTCTGAGCGCGAGGTCGAGGAGTCCGACGCAAAGGGGACACAGACCAGGGAAGAATCAAAGGCGCGCGCCAGGATGGAGGCGGAGGCCGCGGCGCAGGCGCGCAAGGATGCGCGGGCGCGCGAGCGTGCCCTGGCCAAGGATCGCAAGGCTGCCGGGATAGAAGAGCCGTCGTATCCGGAGGAGCCGGAGCCCAGCATTGTCGAGAAGCCGCTCGGCAAGCTGCGGCGCGAGCGGAACTGGGCGCGCCTCATATCGCTAGCATTGTTCGTCATTCTGATCGTTGCCATCGCCGCGCTCCATGTTGTTCCGCTTGACGTCGCACCTTACGAAAAGGCGGCACAGGAGCGGTTCGGCGAGCCGGTGAGGATAGGCTCGATCCATTATTGGCTGTTGCCGCGGCCACACCTGAAATTCGAGAAGATATCCATCGGTACTGAGCCGCAACTGCGGATTGGCTCCATGAAGGCGGTGCCGGAGCTGGGTTCGCTGTTCGCGCCGCGCAAGGTTTTCAGGAGCATCGAGATGGAAGGGCTGGTGCTTCCGCCGGCGATCGTCGCCCGGGCGCTGTGGGGCAAGGGCAACGACGATGCGATGCGCGTGGAGCGCGTGCTCGTGAAGGGTCTCAAGCTCGAACTCAATGGCATGGTGCTGCCGCCGCTCGACGTGGAAGCCTCGGTCGGCCCCGGTGGACTGGAGAAGTTGCAGCTGTCCAATGCGGAGAAAGGCCTGTCGGTGTCGCTGCAAACGAGCGACGGCAAGACGCAAGTCGAAATTGCGGCCAAGCGGCTGGTCCTGCCGTTTGCCGAGAACATCGCGCTGGATGAGTTTTCCGGGAAGGGAACGCTGGGGACCCAGGAGTTCACGTTGCGCGAATTCGAGGCGCGCGCGTTCGATGGGGCCTTGACGGGCAACGCGCGCCTTTCCTGGCGCGACGCCTGGAGTTTCGATGGAGAGTTTCTGGCGAAGCGAATGGATGCGGCGAAACTGGCTGCGCCGGTCCTGTCGGGGGGCCA
>Ga0315281_10005575_pt1 | contig 17999 bp, 21 predicted proteins | sample YL17G07_0_MG_FD_204540 | JGI IMG/M metagenome (GOLD analysis project Ga0315281, IMG submission 204540) | Sediment microbial communities from Yellowstone Lake, YNP, Wyoming, USA - YL17G07_0 | ecosystem: Environmental > Aquatic > Freshwater > Lake > Sediment | place: USA: Wyoming | collected...
GATGAGCTGCTGCTGATCGGCGGCGACCCCGACCGGGAGCGTCCGGCCGAGCTTATCGTCGAGACGATCCAGCGCCACAAACAAGTCTATTCGACCAATCCGGCGGCGCTGCTGTGCGCGCTCACCTCGGCCGAGATGGTGGCCTATGCCGAGCCCGCGAACAGCCGGCTGCCTGGCATCGCTTCGGGCGAATTCCGCAGCCTGCTGATCGATATTTTCGGCCGCAGCTATCCGGAGAAGGACTTTTTCCTGGTCGATCGCGACGCGGTCATGCGCTACAAGGCCCGCGTCCGCGGCAATGTCGCGCTCTTGCGCGAACGCGTCGCCGCGGTGCTGCGCAACGTGGCGGTTGCCGCCGCCTGACGGCGATATTTATTTTCCCGCGTCATCGGCCTATAACCTCGCCATCATCCCAGCGCGGTTGAGGCCATGGCCGGACATTCGCAATTCAAGAACATCATGCACCGCAAAGGGCGCCAGGATAAGGTGCGCTCCAAGCTGTTCAGCAAGCTGGCGCGCGAAATCACCGTGGCCGCCAAGATGGGTTTGCCCGATCCGGCGATGAACGCCCGCCTGCGCGCGGCCGTGATCGCCGCCCGCGCCGAGAACATGCCGAAGGACAGCATCGAGCGCGCCGTCAAAAAGGCGTCCGGCAGCGACGTCGAGAGCTACGACGATATCCGCTACGAGGGTTATGGCCCGGGCGGAGTGGCGGTGATCGTCGAGGCGCTGACCGACAACCGCAACCGCACCGCCGGCGAAGTGCGCGCCGTCTTCACCAAGAGCGGCGGCAATCTGGCGGAGACCGGCGCGGTGTCCTTCATGTTCGATCACGTCGGCGTGGTGGAATACGACGCCAAGGCGGCGAGCGCCGACGCCATGCTGGAAGCGGCGATCGAGGCCGGCGCCGAGGACGTGACCTCGAACGAGGACGGCCACCACATCTTCACCACGCCGGAAACCTTGCGTGAGGCGGCCAAGGCGCTGGAGGCGAAATTCGGCGAGCCGCGCAAGGCGGCGCTGCTGTGGAAGCCGCAGAACACCGTCGCGCTCGACGACGAGGCCGGCGAGAAGCTGCTGAAGCTGATCGAAGCGCTCGACGACAACGACGACGTGCAGAACGTCTATGCCAATTTCGAGGTGTCGGACGCGCTGGTGCAGAAGATGAGCGCGTGACGCGCTCCACACTCCGCTCATTCCCGCGAAAGCGGGAATCCAGAACCGCGATCGTAGAGTCGGCGACTGTCTTCCCTGGGTCCCCGCTTTCGCGGGGACGAGCGGAATAGTCGAGCTATCTCAATATCACCTCAGCGCATCGAACAGCGGCAGGCTCGCCAGCCCGGCGAAGGCGATGATGACATAGGCGACCCGGCGGTAGAGCGTGTCGCTGGCGCCGTGAAACCAAAACGCGCCGCCCGCCATTGCGACCGCGAACGGCAGTCCCAGCAGCAACAACAATGCGATCGTTTGCGCGGTGAACAAGTTGCTGAAGAAATAGATCACGCACGCCAGCGCGCCTTGCCCGATGAAATAGACCATGATGTTGGCGCGCACGGTGGCGGCGTTGTTGCTGCCGCCGAGCCAGAACACCAGCAAAGGCGGGACGCCGATCTGGACCGCGCCGCCGCCAAATCCGGCCAGCGCGCCGACCCCGAGCGAGGCGACAAGCGTCGGGCGGCCGTGATAGCGCCAGCCGGTGGCGAGTGCCAGCAGCGCCAGCAGCACCATGACCGCGATCAGCCAACGCAGCATCAGCGGGTCGATCAGCAGCAGCGCCAGCACGCCGAACGGCAGCGCCACGGCGCCGGCGATCGAAACCGGCACGACTTCGCGCCAATTGCAGTGCGGCATGGCGTGCAGGGCGAACGGCAGGCTGCACAGGGTGTCGATCAGCAGCAGCGTGGCGGCGGCGACGCGCGGACTGTACACCGCCGCGATCAGCGGCATGTAGATCAAGGCCGAGCCGAAGCCGGAAAAGCCGCGCACCAGCCCGGCCAGCGCCGCGATGCCGATCGCGGCCATAAAGCGCGGCTCGGCGATGACGGCGGAAAAGGTCGCGGCGGTCGGCAAATCAATCATGGCAATGGCATTAGAGGGCGGGGCTTTTCCCTAGCAGCCGGCGGGGGCTACGGCGAATAGCCGGGGCGTGGGCCAACCCCGCCCATGGGCATGGCTGGTTCTGGCCGAGCGGGCGCGGTGGGGCTATCAACAAGGTCTGATGAGGCGCCCGATTCGCATTCTTGGCATCGATCCGGGCCTCCGCCGCACCGGCTGGGGCGTGGTCGAATCTGACGGCAACCGGCTGGTCTATGTCGCCTGCGGCGCGCTGGAGACCAGCGAGCGCGCCAGCCTCGGCGCCAGGCTGGTCGGCATCCATGACGGGCTCGCCCGCGTGATCGACGAATTCGGCCCGGACGAGGCGGCGGTCGAGAGCACTTTCGTCAATGCCAACGCGGTCGCCACCCTCAAGCTCGGACAGGCGCGCGGCATCGCCATGCTGGTGCCGGCGCGCGCCGGGCTCACCATCGCCGAATACGCGCCCAACCTGATCAAAAAGACCATCGTCGGCTCGGGCCACGGCGACAAGGCGCAGATCCGCATGATGATCGGTGTGCTGCTGCCGAAAGCCGACCCGCAAAGCGAGGACGCTGCTGACGCGCTGGCGATTGCGGTCTGTCATGCGCATCATCGCACGAGCGCGATGCTGCGCCGCGCGGCCGGCGCGTGAGAGAGGCGGTTGCTATGGGCACCACGCCGAAGATCAACCCGGAACGCACTAAAAGCCAAGCGCTGGCGTTCGGCCGCAATCTGATCGTGCTGGCGGCTTTGATCTTGGCGCCCGGTCTGTGGGGTGCGGCGCATGGCGCGCTGACGCTGCGCTGGCCGCATGCCGAGGCCAAGATCATCGACGCCAGCTTGCGCACCTTCAGCAATGCGAGCAGCGATCGCCGTTACCGCGACGAATGGCACAGCTTCGCGGTGCATTACAGCTACACCGTCGGCGGCAAGGACTATTTCGGCGGCGGCGTCGAGCCCTATGATTTCGGTATGCAGAACTCGGCTGGCGCGCAGAAGATGCGCGATCGCTATCCGGTCGGCTCGACGGCACAGGTCGCCTATGATCCGAAGGACGCCAGCGTGGCTTACCTGGAACCGGGGCCGAGCTCGTTTGCGCTGGCGCTGGTCGGCATCGGCATCGTGATCGGCGCTGCCGGCTTCTGGATCCGCAGCCTCGCCAAGCGCGGTATCGGGCGGATGGAAACATGATCGGCAAGCTCAAGGGCATTATCGACAGCTACGGCGTGGATTTCATCATCCTCGACGTCAATGGCGTCGGCTATCAGGTGCATTGCTCGGCGCGCACGCTGGCCGCGCTGCCGGCGGCGGGCGAAGCCGCCACGCTGTCGATCGAAACTTATGTGCGTGAGGATCAGATCAGACTGTTCGGCTTTACCTCCGATCATGAGCGTGAATGGTTCCGCCTGTTGCAGACGGTGCAGGGTGTCGGCGCCAAGGTGGCGCTGGCGGTGCTTGGCACGCTGCGGCCGTCCGAACTCGCTACGGCAATCGCCATGCGCGACAAGGCGATGGTGGCGCGCGCGCCCGGCGTCGGCCCGAAAGTGGCCGAACGCATCGTCACCGAATTGAAGGACAAGGTGCCGGCATTCTCGCTGCTCGATCCGGACGCGATCCGCCTGACCGGCGCGCTGGAGGATAACCGCGCGCCGCAGCCGGTGGCGGATGCGGTCTCGGCGCTGGTCAATCTCGGTTATGGTCAGCCGCAGGCGGCGGCCGCGATCGCCGCCGCCACGCGCACCACCGGCGAAACGGCGGAAACCGCGCAGCTGATCCGGTTGGGGCTTAAGGAGCTGAGCAAGTGAACGGGGCGCTCGATTTTTTCACCTCTCCCCAGGGGGGAGAGGTCGGCCCGAAAGGCCGGGTGAGGGGGGGCGGAAGTTTCCGTATCGCGGACTCTCGAGCCCTCTCACCCCAACCCTCTCCCCAACGGGGAGAGGGAGCGCGCCTGCATTGCGCGAAGGCGTTGCCATGACCACCACCCCGCGCCGCTTGGTCATGCCCGAACAACGCGCCGACGACGCCGAGGTCTCGCTGCGCCCGCAGCGTCTGGCCGAGTTCATCGGCCAGGAAAAAGCCCGCGCCAATCTCGACGTGTTCATTCAAGCCGCGCGCGCGCGCCAGGAAGCGCTCGACCATGTGCTGTTCGTCGGGCCGCCGGGCCTCGGCAAGACCACGCTGGCGCAGATCGTGGCGCGCGAACTGGGCGTCAATTTCCGCGCCACCTCCGGGCCGGTGATCGCCAAGGCCGGCGATCTCGCCGCATTGCTCACCAATCTGGAAGAGCGCGACGTGCTGTTCATCGACGAGATCCACCGGCTCAATCCGGCGGTGGAGGAAATCCTTTATCCGGCGATGGAGGATTTCCAGCTCGACCTGATCATCGGCGCCGGGCCGGCGGCGCGCTCAGTCAAGATCGATCTGGCGAAATTCACTTTGGTCGGCGCCACCACCCGCGCCGGTCTGCTGACCAATCCGCTGCGCGACCGTTTCGGCATTCCGGTGCGGCTGAATTTCTACTCGGAAGCCGAACTGGAAGAGATCGTCAATCGCGGCGCCCGCGTGCTCGGCATCGGCATCACCGCCGACGGCGCCAACGAAATCGCCCGCCGCGCCCGCGGCACCCCGCGCATCGCCGGGCGGCTGTTGCGGCGGGTGCGCGACTTCGCCCTGGTCGACGGCGCCAAGACGATCGACCGCCAATCCGCCGACCGCGCGCTCGGCGAACTGGAAGTCGATGCCGCCGGTCTCGACGCCATGGACCGGCGCTATCTTTCCACTATCGCGGTCGGCTACGGCGGCGGCCCGGTCGGCGTCGATACCATGGCGGCCGCGCTGTCGGAGCCGCGCGACGCCATCGAGGACATCATCGAGCCGTTCCTGATCCAGAAAGGTTTCCTGCAGCGCACCCCGCGCGGGCGGCTGCTGACCGGCCACGCCTTCAAGCATCTCGGCCTCGCCGAGCCGGCGCGCGACTTGAGCCAGTTCGGGTTGTTCGCGCCAGGGGATGTACACGGGGAGGAGGAGGAATAATGCCCTCCGATCTGCTGGAGCGGATGCGCCGCAACCCGGCAGGCGATTGGCAAATCCGTGATGTCGAAGCGGTATGCCGCGAATGCGGACTGCTGTTTCGGGCCGGCAAGGGAACGTCCCATTGCCACGCCAGGCATCCGTCCGCGCGGGAAATCTTAACGATCCCGGCGCATCGGCCGATCAAGCCGGTCTACATTCGCAAGCTCGTGCGCTATATTGAGGCTTACGGAGAAAACCCATGAAACTCGAATATGCGGTGCGTATCGAGCGGTTGTCGGAGAGTGACGGCGGCGGCTATCTCGCCACCGTGCCCGATCTGCCGGGCTGCATGTCCGATGGTGCAACGCCCGAAGAGGCGTTGAAGAACGTGCAGGAAGCTATCGGGTCCTGGATCGAGTCCGCCAAGGAATGGAAACAGGACATTCCGAAGCCATCGTCACCGCTGGCGCGGGCGGGGTGATCGCTGCGTTTCAATTCTTGTGTAAGTTGATGTCGCGAAGCGGCCGGTTGCTCACCGGCCACGCCTTCAAGCATCTCGGCCTCGCCGAGCCGGCGCGCGACTTGAGCCAGTTCGGGTTGTTTTCCGGAGACGAAGAAGAATGAATGAGAGGATCATCAGCGTGGTGGCCGCGCTGATCCGCGACGACGACGGCCGCGTGCTGCTGGTCCGCAAGCGCGGCACGGCGGCTTTCATGCAGCCCGGCGGCAAGCGCGACGCCGGCGAGAGCGATGTCGCGGCGCTGGCGCGGGAGATCGTCGAGGAACTGGGTTGCCGTGTCAGGGAAAACAGCGCGCGGCCGCTCGGTGTGTTCGATTGCGTGGCGGCGAATGAGCCGGGCTTCCAGGTGCGCGCCGCCGTCTATGCGGTGGAGGTCGAGGGCGCGATCAGGCCGCAGGCGGAGATCGATCAGATGGCCTGGGTCGACCCGCGGGCGCTTCCAGATTTGCACTTCGCGCCGCTGACACGGGACCATGTTCTGCCGCTGGCAAGAGCGCTGTGATGTCCGGCGTGCTTTCACCTCTTGACGGCGAAATGCGCGACGGCCGCCACGTCCTGCCGGTGCGGGTCTATTACGAGGACACCGATTTTTCCGGCGTGGTCTATCACGCCAGCTATCTGCGCTTCATGGAGCGCGGGCGGACCAATTATCTGCGGCTGCTCGGCGCCGACCACCGGGCCCTATTCGAGCAGACCCAGCAGGAGGCGCCGGGCTTTGCCTTCGTGGTGCGCTCGATGGCGATCGAGTTTCTCAAGCCGGCGCGGATGGACGACGTGCTCGAAATCGTCACCCGGCCGCTCGAAGTCCGCGGCGCCTCGATCGCCTTGCAGCAACTGGTCACCCGCGCCGAGGTCACGCTGGTGGAGGCGCAGGTGCGGGTTGCCTTCGTGTCCGGCGGCAGAGCAAGGCCGATCCCCAAGCCGCTGCGCCTCGCCATGCGGGGCGATCAGCACGGCACCGGCGGCCGGTAACCGGTTGTTAACGATAATCAGCGCTGTTTAGGGCGGCTAAACACCGGTCTTGCGCCCTAGTTCGGCCAAGTTTCGCGCCGATTCCAGCGTCCGACGGACGCCGGGGTTTTCGCGAAAAACGGGATTTGGGCAGCGCATGAGCGCCATCGCCTGACCCGCCCCTTGGTCGACAGGCGCAACGCCGGTTTTGACCGACGGAGCCGGACAGTCGAAAGGACGTGGCCATGAATCCCGCCGACGTGGCACAGTCGGTGCTCCCGCTCACATCGTCCGACCTCTCGCTGTTCACGCTGTTTTGGCACGCCCATTGGATCGTCAAGGCGGTGATGATCGGGCTGCTGGTTTGCTCGGTCTGGATCTGGGCGATCGCCATCGACAAGACCGTGCTTTACACCCGCACCCGGCGCGGCATGGACCGCTTCGAGCAGGCGTTCTGGTCGGGTCAGTCGCTGGAGGAGCTTTATCGCGCGCTGTCGGCGCGGCCGAACCATTCGATGGCGGCGCTGTTCGTCGCCGCCATGCGGGAATGGAAGCGCAGTTTCGAGAACCCCACACACTCTTTCGCCGGCCTACAAATGCGGATCGAGAAAGTAATGAATGTGACCATCGCGCGCGAAGTGGAGCGGCTCGAGCGCCGCCTGCTGGTGCTCGCCACCGTCGGCTCGGCCGGCCCCTTTGTCGGCCTGTTCGGCACGGTGTGGGGCATTATGACCAGCTTTCAGTCGATTGCCGCCTCGAAGAATACCTCGCTGGCGGTGGTGGCGCCGGGCATTGCGGAAGCCCTGTTTGCGACCGCCATCGGCCTTGTCGCCGCCATACCGGCGACCATTTTCTATAACAAGTTCGCGTCCGAGGTGAACCGACAGGCCCAGCGGCTGGAAGGTTTTGCCGACGAGTTTGCCGCCATATTGTCGCGGCAGATCGACGAACGCGGACCAGGGTAAGGGTTAAATGGCTGCCAACGCGGGAACCCCGGTTAACGGGAAACGCCGGCGCCGCCGGCGGACGGTGATGAGCGAGATCAACGTCACCCCGATGGTGGACGTGATGCTCGTTCTGCTCATCATATTCATGGTGTCGGCGCCGCTTTTGACCGTCGGCGTGCCGATCGACCTGCCGCAGAGCCAGGCCACCAATCTCGACCAGGATCGCGAGCCGCTGACGCTCTCGGTCAACGACAAGGGTCAGGTTTTTCTGCAGAATGCCGAAATTGACATCAAGGATCTGGTGCCCAAACTCAAAGCCATCGCCGAGACGCGCGGCGGCAGCGAGGCGCGCATCTATGTGCGCGGCGACCGCAAGGTGGATTACGGAACGGTGATGAAGGTGATGGGACGGTTATCATCGGCCGGCTTCCACCGCGTTGCTTTGGTCACCGAACTCGAGCAAGGCTCTTAAAGCGTGATGAAAACGGCCTCGGCCATATCGACCGCGCTCCACGCCGCCGTGCTGCTGTGGGCGCTGGTGTCGTTCTCCGGCAAGACTTTCGAGGTTACCCCGGCGGAATCGTTGCCGGTCGATCTGGTGACCGCCGAGGAATTCTCCAAGCTCGCCAAGGGCGCCAAGGACGCGCCGAAAGCCGAGATTCCGAAGCCGCTGGTCGAGAAGAAGGACGAGCCTAAACCGGCCGAGACCCCAACGCCGAAGCTCACCGAAAAAAAGGAAATTCAATCGGCCAAGGCCGAGCCGCCCCCGCCGCCGGCGGAGAAATCCGATGCCATTGCGGAGAAGCTGAAGAAACAGGAAGACGTAAAACCGGAAGCCAAAGCCGATGCGAAGCCGCTGCCTCCGCGCAAGCCGCCGCGCGAGCAACCGAAATTCGATCCCGACAAGATCGCCACGCTGCTCGACAAGCGTGATCCGCAGCGTCATGCCGCGACCGGCGAAGTGCCGAACCAACTGCCCTTGCTCGGCGCCTCAAGCGGCAGCGCGGCGCAGCTGTCGCAGTCGGAGATCGATGCTCTGCGCGCGCGTCTCAATAAGCTATGGAATCCGCCAGTCGGGATCAAAAATCCCGAGGACTTCGTCATCCGCATTCGCATTCGTTTGGGCAGGGACGGGCGGCTCGCCGGTCCGCCGATCGTTCTCAGCAGCGGCAGCGGACAAATGTTCAACTCGGCGCGCGACAGCGCCGCCCGGGCGGTGTTGCTGGGCCAGCCCTACGATATGCTCAAGCCGGAAAACTATGAGACCTGGAAAGAAATGGAAGTGACTTTCGACCCGCGCGACATGTTCCGCGGGTGAGCGTTTGATCATTGCGGCATAGACATGAGCGGACCGATCATCGATAGCGCATCGAACGCGAACCGGTCGCTGGGTTTCAGTCGCCGCCGGCTGCTGGCCGGCGCCGGCGCGCTGTTGGCCCTTGCGCCGCGCCCGGCCGCGGCGGTGCTGCGGCTCGACATCACCCAGGGCAACATCCAGCCGATGCCGATCGCGCTGCCGGATTTCCTTGGCGGCGCGCCGACCGAGACCGAGACCGCGCGCAACATGACCGGCATCATCACCGCCAACCTGCAGCGCAGCGGGCTGTTCGCGCCGATCAATCCGGCGGCCTATATCGAGAAGATCGCCAATACCGACGCGGTGCCGCGCTTTGTCGACTGGCGCGCGATCAACGCCCAGGCGCTGATTACCGGCCGCATCACGCGGCAGACCGACGGCCGGCTCAAGGCCGAGTTCCGGCTGTGGGACGTGTTTGCCGGCCAGCAGCTCGACGGCAAGCAATATTTCACCACGCCCGACAACTGGCGGCGAATTGCGCATATTATTTCCGACGCGATCTACGAACGGCTGACCGGCGACAAAGGCTATTTCGACAGCCGCATCGTTTTCGTCGACGAGACCGGCCCGAAGGATCGGCGGGTCAAGCGGCTCGCGCTGATGGATCAGGACGGGGCGGGGGTGCGCTATCTCACCCGCGGCGACGATCTGGTACTCACCCCGCGCTTTAATCCGGCGACCCAGGAAGTCACTTATATGTCTTACGGGCAGGGCGACCCGCGCGTCTTCCTGCTCAACATCGAGACCGGCCAGCGCGAGATCGTCGGCAATTTCCCCGGCATGACGTTCGCGCCCAGATTTTCGCCCGACGGCCAGCGCGTGATCATGAGTTTGCAGCAGGGCGGCAACTCCAATCTGTTCGTGATGGATTTGCGCTCGAAGGCGACGACGCGGCTCACCGATACTGCGGCGATCGACACCTCGCCGTCCTATTCGCCCGACGGCGCGCGCATCTGTTTTGAATCCGATCGCGGCGGCTCGCAGCAGATTTATGTGATGGCGGCGAGCGGCGGCGCGGCGCAACGCATCAGCTTTAGCGACGGCCGTTACTCGACGCCGGTGTGGTCGCCGCGCGGCGACTACATCGCCTTTACCCGGCAGGCGGGCGGAAAATTCGCCGTCGGCGTCATGAAGCCCGACGGTTCGGGCGAGCGCGTGCTCACCGAGGGCTTCCACAACGAAGGCCCGACCTTCGCCCCGAACGGGCGGGTGATCATGTTCTTCCGCGACCCCGGCGCGGGCCCCTCGCTCTTTACCGTCGATATCACCGGCCGCAACGAGCTCAAGGTGCCGACCCCCAGCATGGCCTCGGATCCGGCCTGGTCGCCATTGCTGTCGTAAGGCCCCGCCTTATTTTCACCGGGCTTTAACCATTAAAAACAGTTTCCGCAGGTGCAATAAATTTTGCCGCGCCTGACAAGGCCTCATCAAGGTTGATGGAACCTTCGCTTAACGAACCGCCTGTTAGACCGGGGGATAGTCCCGGGCAAACGCGAGCATGGAGGCACCGGAATGATGAACGTCAGGAAGATCACCCGGGGCGCCCGGATCGCGGCGGTGCTGGTTGCGGCATTGGCGATTTCGGCTTGCGCCAACCAGCCAGCCAATGAAATGCAGGCGAACGCGGCGGGGGCGGCGACGCCCGGCAGCCAGCAGGACTTCGTGGTCAATGTCGGCGACCGCGTGTTCTTCGAATCCGACGCTACCGAGCTCACGCCGCAATCGCGCGCAACGCTCGACAAGCAGGCGCAATGGCTCGCGCTCTATAATCGCTACGCCTTCACCATCGAAGGTCACGCCGACGAGCGCGGCACGCGCGAATACAATATCGCGCTCGGCGCCCGGCGCGCCCAGGCGGTGCGCGGCTATCTCATTTCGCGCGGCATCGAAGCCTCGCGCATGCGCACCATCTCCTACGGCAAGGAACGGCCGGTCGCGGTCTGTAACGATATCTCCTGCTGGTCGCAGAATCGCCGCGCGGTCACGGTGCTCAACGCCAGTTCGTGAGCGCCCGCGCCGTCATAATTTCGACGTAGCCGGTCTTAATGCTGTTGCGAAGCGCGAGGCATGGGTCCGGCAGTCCAACAATGACGATTTCATCGCACCGTTTCCGCCATGCGGCGCTGTTCGCCGCGCCCTTGCTGCTGGTGGCCGGCGTGGCGGCCGCGCAGGATGCGCGTTCCTCCGGCGGCTTTCTCGATAATCCGTTGAGCCGCGGCGAGCCGCCGGCGCTCGACAATCAGGCCGCACCGGCCAGCGACGCCGATCTGGTGGTGCGGCTCGACCGGCTGGAAAATCAGCTTCGCCAACTGACCGGCGTCATCGAGCAATTGCAGTTCCGCAATCAGCAACTCGAGCAACAGCTCATGCGGATGCAGGGGGGCGGCCCGCCGTCGGCTGCGGGCGCCCCGCCGCCAATCGCCCCGCCGGGTGTTGCGCCGGCGGCCGCGAACGGCCGCCGATCCGACGCCTTCGATCCGACGCAAAATCCGGGCGCGGTCGGGGCGCCGCGCGCGCTGGGCGGCGGTGTGGCGGTGGTCTTGGCCGAACCCGGTCGCGCCGGCGAAGAAGCTGCGGTCGGTGCGCCCGGCGGGCGCGCGGCCGGCGCGCCGCTCGATCTTTCGACGCTCGCCGGCAATGCCACCAGCGAAACGCCGCCATTAACCGGCGCTGTCCCACCGGCGGTCAATTCCGGGCCGCCGCCAGCGCGCAATCCGAGCGCGCCCGGCGCCCAGGTAGCAACGCTGCCGCCCTCGTCGTCGCCGAACGATGAATACGACCTCGCCTACGGTTACGTGCTGCGCAAGGATTACGCACTGGCCGAACAGGCGTTCCGGACTTTTCTCACCAAAAATCCGAGCGACCGGCTGGCGTCCGACGCGCGCTATTGGCTGGGCGAAACTTTGTTCCAGCGCCAGCGCTATCAGGACGCCGCCGATTCCTTTCTGATCGTGGTGCGCAATTATGAACATTCGGGCAAGGCGCCCGACGCATTGCTGCGCCTTGGCCAGTCGCTCGCCGCCATCGGGCAGAAGGAAATGGCCTGCGCCTCGCTCGGCGAAGTCGAGCGCAAATATCCCCGCGCCTCGGCGAGCGTGAAACGCGGCGTCGCCCAGGAACAAAAGCGTGCGCGCTGCTAAGGCCGCGAGCGTCTCTGCGGCCGAGGCAAAATCGCTTTTCGCCGATCTCGAACGCGTGCCGGGATTGCTGCTGGCGGTGTCCGGCGGGCCCGACTCGACCGCGCTGCTGGCGCTGGTTGCGCGCTGGCATCGAAAACTGAAAACCAAGCCGAAGCTGATGGCAGCGACCGTCGATCACGGTTTGCGCAAGGAATCCAAACGCGAGGCGGCGGCGGTCAAAGAACTTGCGCAGCGCCTCGGTGTTCCGCATCGGATTTTGCGCTGGACCGGCGTCAAGCCAAAAACCGGCATCCAGCAGGCCGCGCGGCAGGCGCGTTACCGGCTTCTGGTCGCGGCGGGGAAGCAGGCCGGCGCCTCCCACGTGCTCACGGCGCACACGCTCGACGATCAGGCGGAAACCGTGCTGATCCGTATGGCGCGCGGCAGCGGCATCACCGGGCTCGGCGCCATGGCGCGTCGCAGCCGGCTCGACGGCTTGATCCTGCTGCGGCCGTTTCTCGAATTGCCCAAGGCGCGGCTGATCGCCACCGTGCGGGCGGCCAAGATTCCCTATGCCGACGATCCATCGAACCGCGATCCGCGCTTCACCCGGGCGCGGCTGCGTGCATTGCTGCCGGAACTGGCGCGCGAGGGGCTCGACGCCCGCCGCCTGGCGGTGCTGGCGCGCCGGCTGCGGCGGGCGGACGCGGCGATCGAGGCCGAGGTCGAGCGGGTGCAGGCCGAGCTAGCGGTTGGGGGGCCAGAGGGTGGATCGATCACTTTTCCGGCAGTTGGATTTGCACGCCTGGCCAACGAGATCGCTTTGCGCCTGCTCGGCCGCGCCATCACACGGCTGGGCGATGAGGGCCCGGTCGAGCTTGGCAAGCTTGAGGCCTTGCTGGCAGCGGCCTTGCCGGCCGCCCAAAAGCCCGCCAAAGCCCATTTTCGCCGGACTTTGGCCGGCGCCATTGTCACCATCGCTGCTGGGCGCTTGGTGGTGGAAAGGGCTCCCGCCCGGCGCAAATCGGCGCCCGCACCGGCCCGCAAGGCCTTAACCACACGCCCAGCCGGCAAGGCGGCAAAGCCGAAAGCGCGATAGATTAAGTCGATTCGCGGCCCGTCCCATTGGCAGCGGGGGACCCGGTGCCTACATTGTCGGCGGGACGGACGTTAAGTCGCCACGAATTGTTGGCATTTAGGATCACAGCCGCGGCCCGTCGCGCGGCCCCCTGAGGACACCGGATGAACGCCAATCTGCGCAATTTCGCCCTCTGGGTGATCATTGTCCTGCTGCTGCTGGCCTTGTTCGCGCTATTCCAGAATCCGGGACAGCGCACGGTGTCGCAGGACATTTCGTTCTCGCAATTGCTCAACGAGGTCGACCAGGGCCGGGTGCGCGACGTGCTGATCCAGGGTCCGGATATCCACGGCACATTCTCCGACGGCCGCAGTTTCCAGACCTATGCGCCGAGCGATCCCGGGCTGGTGCAGAAGCTCTATGCCAAGGGTGTGTCGATCACGGCCCGCCCGCTGCAGGACAATGTGCCGTGGTTCGTCTCGCTGCTGGTGTCGTGGCTGCCGTTCATCGCGCTGATCGGGGTATGGATTTTCCTGTCGCGTCAGATGCAAGGCGGTGCCGGCAAGGCGATGGGCTTCGGCAAATCGCGCGCCAAGCTTTTGGCCGAGGCGCACGGACGCATCACCTTCGAAGACGTCGCCGGCGTCGACGAGGCCAAGCAGGATTTGCAGGAGATCGTCGAGTTCCTGCGCGATCCCGGAAAATTCCAGCGGCTGGGCGGACGCATTCCGCGCGGCGTGCTGCTGGTCGGCCCACCCGGCACCGGCAAGACGCTGCTGGCGCGCGCCATCGCCGGCGAAGCCAATGTGCCGTTCTTCACCATTTCCGGCTCCGATTTCGTCGAGATGTTCGTCGGCGTCGGCGCCAGCCGCGTCCGCGACATGTTCGAGCAGGCGAAGAAAAACGCACCCTGCATCATCTTCATCGACGAAATCGATGCGGTCGGGCGCCATCGCGGCGCCGGTCTCGGCGGCGGCAATGACGAGCGCGAACAGACGCTCAACCAGTTGCTGGTCGAGATGGACGGTTTCGAGTCGAATGAAGGCATCATCCTGATCGCCGCCACCAACCGACCCGACGTGCTCGACCCGGCGCTGCTGCGCCCCGGCCGCTTCGACCGGCAAGTGGTCGTGCCGAATCCGGACGTGGTCGGCCGCGAACAGATTCTGAAAGTTCACGTGCGCAAAGTGCCGCTCGCCCCCGACGTGAACCTGAAAGTTATTGCTCGCGGCACGCCCGGCTTCTCCGGCGCCGATCTCGCCAATCTCATCAACGAGGCGGCGCTGATGGCGGCCCGGCGCAACAAGCGCATGGTGACGCAGGGCGAATTCGAAGACGCCAAGGACCGGGTCATGATGGGGGCCGAGCGCAAGTCGCTGGTCATGACCGACGAAGAAAAGATGCTCACCGCCTATCACGAGGGCGGCCACGCCATCGTCGCGCTCAACGTCAAGGCGACCGATCCGGTGCACAAGGCCACCATCATTCCGCGCGGCCGCGCGCTCGGCATGGTGATGCAATTGCCGGAACGCGACAAGCTGTCGATGAGCCGCGAACAGATGACGTCGCGGCTCGCCATCATGATGGGCGGCCGCGTCGCCGAGGAAATGGTGTTCGGCCGCGAAAAGGTCACCTCCGGGGCCGCTTCCGACATCGAGCAGGCCACCAAGCTGGCGCGCCTGATGGTCACCCGCTGGGGCCTGTCCGACGAGCTCGGCACCGTGGCCTATGGCGAGAACCAGGATGAGGTGTTCCTCGGCTATCAGGTGTCGCGCCAGCAAAACATCTCGGAAGAGACCAGCCGCAAGATCGACACCGAAATCCGCCGGCTGGTCGAGGCCGGCTACGCCGAGGCCTCGCAGATTCTCGATGACAAGCGCGCCGATCTGGAAGCGCTGGCCAAGGGCCTGATCGAGTTCGAGACCCTCACCGGCGACGAGATCAAGGACCTGATCGTCGGCAAGCGGCCGGTGCGCGAGACCGTCATCGAGCCGTCGACGCCGCGCTCGTCGGCGGTGCCGCCGTCGGGCAAGCCGCGGCCGCGGCCGGATGCCGGCGGACTCGAGCCGCAGCCGCAGGGGTAGGCTTTAGCTCAACGCCTCACCGATAAATGATGCTGTCATCGCCCGCGAAAGCGGGCGATCCAGTATTCGGCAGCTTTGGTGGAGGCTCGCCGCGCGCTAATTCGCTGTGCTGACGCCGCCACCGATTATGGCGGCGCTGAGTGGCGGCTATCGCCCGCTCTGGCATTCGATCGCCGGCTGACGGTTCGTTGCCGGCCGGCGGCATGACCAAAATCAATTCGCAATCACGGTTCCAGGCGTACTAATGCGTGCAACCGGAGCCATGATGCCGATGACCGCCGCTCAACAACGTCGCCGCGATTATGCCGGGCCGGCGCTGTTGGCTTATGGTTTTCGGCCGTTCTTCCTCGGCGCAGCGGCATGGGCGGCCTTCGGCATGCTGCTGTGGCTGCCGCAATATGTCGGCGACATCGCCTTGCCGACGCGCTTGGGCGCGCTCGACTGGCATATTCACGAAATGCTCTACGGCTACGTCGCCGCCACCATCGCCGGCTTCCTGCTCACTGCGATTCCCAATTGGACCGGGCGGCTGCCGGTCAACGGGCTGCCGCTCGCCGGTCTGGCTATGGTGTGGTGCGCGGGCCGCCTCGCCATGCTCACGTCGGCCTATATCGGCGGCGTCGCCGCCGCGGTCATCGACGGGGCGTTCCTGCTGGCTCTGGCCGGCGTGGCGGCGCGGGAAATCATCGCCGGCCATAATTGGCGCAATTTGCGCATTCTGGTCGTGCTCGGCGTCTTGATCCTCGGCAACGTCGTCTTCCATGCCGAAGTGCTGTTGTTCGGCGCCGCCGACTACGGCATTCGCCTCGCCATTGCCGCCGTCATCGTTTTGATCATGCTGGTGGGCGGCCGCATCGTTCCCAGCTTCACCAACAATTGGCTGGTGCGCAACAATCCGGGGCGGCTGCCGGTGTCGTTCTCGCGCTTTGACATGCTGGCCATTGCCGTGAGCGCGACGGCGCTCGCCGGCTGGATCGCGGCGCCGATGAATCGGGCGGTCGGGGCCGTGCTGGTTTTGGCCGGGCTGCTGCAGGCCGTCCGGCTTGCCCGCTGGTCCGGTTATCGCACCATCGCCGATCGTCTGGTGCTGGTTCTCCATGTCGGCTATTTGTTCGTGCCGCTCGGCTTCCTGCTGATTGGTGCCGCCACCTGGTCGCGCGCGGTGCCGGCAACCGCCGGCATTCATGCCTGGAGCGCCGGCGCCGTCGGGCTGATGACGCTGGCGGTGATGACGCGGGCCAGCCTCGGCCATACCGGACAAGCGCTGAAAGCGACGGCGGCGACGCAGGCGATCTATGCCTTGGCGCTCGCCGCTGCGGTTTTGCGCATTGTTGCCGTCTTCAGCGCCTCGACGGCTTTGCTTCATCTCGCCGGCTTCGCCTGGATCGCGGCCTTCGGCGGTTTTATGTTGGTTTATGGCCCTTTGCTGATCGCCCGGAAGCCGACCTGGCAGGATGCGCGGTGTTGAAACGGCCGCTCAGGGCGGCTCGATCGGGCTTGCCGGCGCGATAGCCGCTGTCCGCGCCCAGGCGATAGCGACGATCGCGGCCATGATCAGCAACATGCCCATTACCAAAGCGACGCAGGCGGTCCACTGGCCGAGCATCCAGGCGATGCCGCCGAGGGCGGCGCCGAAGCTGCCGCCGATATAGAAACTGGTGACATAGAGCCCGACCGCGGAGGAGCGGCCGGCCTGCGCGCTGACCGCGACATAGCCGGTCGAGATCGCCTGGCAGATCATTCCGCATCCGGCGCAGGCGGCAAGTCCGACGATGATCGCCGGCAGCGGCGCGGCGAGCGTGAGCGCAATTCCGCCCATCCACACCATGATGACGCCGATCATGAAATGCCGCCGGCCAAAACGGCCGACCGCCCAGCCGGCCAGCGGCGCCAGCGCGGAGCCGACGAGAAAGACAATGAAGATCGCGCCGAGCATGCTGGCCGAGAGATTGTAAGGCTCGGCGGCGAGATGGAAGCTGACATAAGTGAAGGTGGCGATGAAATTGAACAGCACGCCGAAGCCGACGGCGTAAGTGGCGACGAGTTGCGGATTGCGGAAGTGCCGCAGCATCTGCCGGCCGGAGGCGATCAGCCCGTCCGAGCGCACAAAACGTTGCTCGCGCGGCAGCAGCGCCGCCACCGCCAGCGCGCCCGCCAGCGTCATCACGGCGAGCACGATGAAACCCGCGCGCCAACCGATAAGGTCGGCGAAAATTCCGTTCAAGAAGCGTCCGCTGAAACCGCCGAGGCTGGCGCCCGAGGTGTAGATTCCGGCGGCGGCGGTCGCCTCGTCCGCCGGCCATTCCTCGCCGATATAGGCGATGGTGACGGCGAAGATCGGCGGCAGCACCAGCCCTTGCATGAAGCGCCAGAAAATCAGCGCGGACAGCGTCGGCGCAAAGGCGGCCATCACGGTCGGCACCGCCAGAATCAACAGCGCGGTGACGATCACGCGCTTTCGCCCCAGCACGTCGGCGGCGGTGCCGGTGAACGGCGCGATCAGCGCCACCGCCAGCGTGCTGGCGGTGATGATGTTGGCAATCTCGCCGGCGCCGGCGCCGAATTCTTCCGACAGCAGCGGCAGGATCGCCTGCGGCGAATAAAGATTGATAAAGGCGCAATAGCCGGCGAGCCCCACCGCCAGTTGACGTGCGGCGAAGGAGTGGCGTCGCGCGGGCAATGTCATCCGGGAACCTGGCAGGCGGGGATCGGGGGGCTGTTGGTGAGCTATGCGGGCGTGAGCTATGCACGGCTTTGCGCTCCGCAGCCAGAGGGCAGCGGCGTGGGCGTGGCACATCGCCGAACGCATGGCTTTTGGTATTATCCCAGCGCGGTCTTCGCCCGGCGCAGCGTTT
>Ga0315281_10005576_pt1 | contig 17993 bp, 23 predicted proteins | sample YL17G07_0_MG_FD_204540 | JGI IMG/M metagenome (GOLD analysis project Ga0315281, IMG submission 204540) | Sediment microbial communities from Yellowstone Lake, YNP, Wyoming, USA - YL17G07_0 | ecosystem: Environmental > Aquatic > Freshwater > Lake > Sediment | place: USA: Wyoming | collected...
ACGATTTTGGCGAGGTTGTGCATACGCTTGATTTGTATCAGTCAGACCGAATTGATTGTTACAAGGTGCATGTGGATGGCAAACCTTGGAAAGCGCGCATCGGATGGTCGCGGATTTTGTCTGGGCTACGCAAGTCTTTGCCCAGGGTTTTATCGGAGAGTAATACATGAACGAGATAATAGAGCCGCTAATGAATCAAGAAGACGCTGCAAAATTTATTGCGGACTATTTAAGGCTCTCAGTCCGGCATGTGTACGATAGATATTTCCATTTGCCCAGCTTCCCAAAGCCTGATCTGTACCCATCTGCAACAGGGAAACGACCAATAAAGCGCTGGCATAAGCAAAGTATTGCTCAGTGGATTGAGTCACAAAAGATGGCGGCATAACTCATAAATCACACACCAAGCCACGCAAGCCAATATTTACAAGCCCATCGAGTCCTCTTCCGGGCACCACGAATTTGCAGTATTACCCGATAAATAAGGCCACTCAAGCGATTGAGTGGCTTTTTTTTCACACACTTTTATCCACGGCTTTACACACTTTGCCACATTGGTACACAATGCATCACTCATAATTCACACACCTTTTCACACATGGCGAGCATCAAACAGCATGACGGTAAGTGGCGGGTGTTCATTTTTAAGCATGGCATCCGTAAAACGAAAATATTCGATGTGAAGGCCAAGGCGGTTGCCTGGGCAGCTCAAACCGAAGCGGACATTATAGCGGGAAAGTTGGGTGCTGTACCTAATAAGTCTTTTGGGGACTTGCTGGATGAGTATGTCAAGCGGGTATCGGTCACCAAGAAGGGTGAGCGCTGGGAGAGAATAAGAATTGAGCTGGTTAAGCGGGGAGAGATTGCGAAGGTCAAATTATCAGAATTGAATTCGTCGCATTTTGCTGATTGGCGCGACACCCGTTTGACCCAGGTATCAGCGGCCAGTGTGCGGCGGGAATGGGTCTTGTTGTCTCATGCGCTGAATATCGCGATGAAAGAGTGGAAGTGGATTCCCGTTAATCCGATGCAGGGTGTACGCCGCCCTGCCCCGCCACAATCCCGTGACAGGTTGATAAGTGCTGATGAACTGGCGCGGCTACAGCATGTTTTTGGTGAGGATGTGGGTACGGTGATGGGTAGAGTCGGGCAGGCTTTTCTATTCGCCATTGAAACAGCGATGCGGGCCGGTGAAATTACAGGGTTGACGTGGGACAGGGTTTACCTGGACAAACGATATTGCACCGTGCAGGATGGTAAAACGCAGGCAGCCAGGCGCGATGTGGCGCTTTCACCCAGGGCGATTGAGATATTGAAAGGAGTAGGTACGACTGACGGGAAGGTGTTTAACCTGAATTCTTCGCAGATTGATTCTTTATTCAGAAAGGCCAAAGCCAAGGCCATGATTGAGGACCTGCATTTCCACGACTCCAGGCATGAAGCCATCACAAGGCTGGCAAAGAAGCTTGACGTGCTTGATCTCGCCCGGATGGTCGGGCATCGTGACTTGCGTATGTTGTCGATTTACTATAATGCTACGGCTGAATCAATGGCGGACAAACTTTAATGCGCTTCCGCATTCGCCCTGATTGCATCTATGTTGAGCTGGTCGCACCGGGCGAAATCTGCGTTGTCGCCTCGTTGAAGTTCTTCAAACGCTCGATCCGCCTTTTCTGAAAGTAGCCCGGCTCTTCCGTCTTGATCGGTTCCTGCTTTGGATAGTCCGGGCACGGTGCTGCCACATATTCCTTTGATGCGCACCCTTGCAAGATCACCAGTGAGGTGATGAATAATATCATTTTGTTTATCACGTTCGTCCTCGGCTTTCTGTAGTTTAGAAATATAAGCTGTCATTTCCTTCTGGGTATTTTCCATTTCGATAATTACTGCCTTGTCACTCTTTGCATGGACATTATCTTGCCCGGCGGTATAGGCAAAATAATGCGTTGCTACCAGCAATATCAAGGTTGCACAGGCGGCATAGGGATTCACTTTGTGACATCCTCTTCTATTTTTTTTGGAGCATCCTTCCGTGCAAATACACGGTCAGTCACAAAAGCGGCCAATATCAAACCGTACAAGCCCTCAGTCAGCACGCCTTTGAAGGCCGAAAAAAGCATGACCACAATTGACGCAAGCCATATCCCGTTAATCCTCATCTTGCTACTGCCAAGCGGCCTGAAAATGTCCAGCAAGCTATCGTCGTTTTTGCTTGAGGTAACTTCGCGCACAAAACCTATGATGATAAAAACCAGGAACAACAACGCCAAGATGTTGATGACATTATCCCAATTAAAAAGATCAAGCCACAAATTCACTTTGGCTATTTCCTGTACTGCATTTGCTTCGTTCATGATTACCTCACATGTGCAGGCCAGTGAAAGCGCCCTGACTGTTAATTGTTAAAATTTGCTGGCGCATCTGCGCACCAATACCAATATGCGTCCAGCCGCCGCCTTCAGGTGTTGGAAATTCCAAAATAAGTTGATCGAATTTAATGCCGCTTTTTTCGATTGCCGAACATACCGCCATCGGGTCACCATACGGACTGCGAATGTCGGCAGCCAGTCCGTATTGATGGCTGGATGTGGGTTTGCCACCAATGGCCTTGTTGACCTTGGGCGACCTGTAGCCGCTATTTACATACACGGCTTGCCCCAATACTGCCCTGACCTCTTCCAGCTTTTCAGCCAACATTTTCATGTTAGCTTCAATCATCCCAGGCGGTGTATTGTCTATATTATTTCTTGATGCCCAATCAGACACCGTTAATTCGGCAAGTGTAAAATTTTTACTTAAATTCATTTAATGACCTCGCAGATAAAATAAAAACCCTTGCCATGAAGCATAGATTGCGCCGATGGCAAGACCGATCTTTGCAAAAAAAGTAATCAAATACACGATGCCTTTTGCGCCGCGCATTATCTCGACAATTTCAGACGTATTATTTTCGATTGAGCGCGTCAGTGTTGTGTTTTCCTCTACTGATTTTTCGATACGCTGAATATCCTGAGTATGCTGGACAACATATTTATCGAGCATGTCCAGGCGTTCGTGGGCGCGTTTGTCTTCCATTTATGCACCTGTAACTATTTTTGGATAACACCCTTTTGAGGTGAACCCGTTAGTTGAATAAATAAAACGTTCGAATAAATCTTTTAGCGCCTTGACGTATGTATTCAACCATTGCAGGTTATACACTGCGTCAACGCCACGACAAGCTAGCGGGATTACATGGTCGAGAGCCCAATTTTCACACGTCTTTACGGGCAAGCCGGTTGATGGGCACGGGTGTATCTTTGCGAAATCATCCAGCGGGATATTACTACGCTTGATCGATCCGTCCGCATTGCGGGCAATCTCTACGCCTTCAGGCAAATAGCGGATGTCAACCGATGTGTGGGCGACAGCGGCATGCGCGGGACTGCACGAAATAAACAGTGATGCGACAACCGCCCACATGATTACTACTATGTTTGTTTTGTAGAGTTTCATTTGATGTGCTTTCCTGCGGGGTCAATGTCATCTAAAAGCACAGCTCCTGCCCATGTTGCGAATGGTTTTCTAACATGCATCGAATACCATTGGTCAGCGTTATATAACGGCGTCCAGATTTTAAACACGTCGAATACAGGTTTTTCGTTGTAGTGTCTGGACAGGAATGCGGTAGTCAGGAATTCGCCTTTCCACCATCTTGGAACATCAAGCAGTGGGATCGAAAGGAGTACTGCAAGCAGAGCGTCCATAATCAGCCCAATCAGCAAATTAAACCATGCCAGATACCACATTGTTTTATTGCGCTTCACATCAAGCAGCCCTGACTCTTTCATTTCCTGAAGGCGCATTATTGCGGTGAACCATACCCATGTGAAATTTAATACGATCAATGTGAATACGATGTAGTGAAGATAGTAATCTTTTGCCAGCGCAAGTATCTGATCGAGAATTAGCGAATTTAAAAGTTGGTCTACCATGTCACTGCCTCCACTTGTTGAACGGTTGTTGCTGCTCGAATTGCTGCTTTCTTGGTTTGTTTTGTCACGAATAGTGGCTGGCCTCGCAGCAGTATTGCACCAGCCAAGCCCTGAAGTTGCGTAAAGCTCATTGCCACTGGCGCGTTATTGGTATCGAACCACGCAAAACCTGCTGGCAAACTTCCGCCGCAAGCGGTAATCACAGACGCCATGAGTTGCTGGCTCTCTGCGTCAGCCTGAAATTCTGTGCCCATATATGCAATCGGTTTTGATACCGCAGTTTTATAGGCGGACTCAATAACTGCAAGTTGTATTTCCTGTGCTCGTGATAATGTCAGTGGCGGCACAACTGGTACGGATAAAACAAATCCATCGTATACCCATCCGATTGATACAGGAACGTTATCAGGTATCAGCACCCCGCCAAAATAGGCAATAGTATCTATATCAGTGTCATCTACCGCTGCGATGTTTGTAACTATCCCATTTTCAATAATTGCCATGTTTTTTTGCATTATGTGTACTCCAATATCCAAACAAATCCAGACCCACCGTTACCTCCGTTACCTGCATACGATGAACCATTGCCGCCGTAATAGTAATGTCCACCACCGCCGCCGCCGCCGCCTCCAGTATTTGCCGGCGCATTATCGCCACTTGGTGAATTTGGCCCACTAGATTCTGCCCCACCTAATGATCCTTCATGATGAAACCCAACAATGGAAGTGACCCCAGCTCTGCCGTTACTGTTTGGGCTCGCACCCACAATGCCGCCACTGCCGCCTGCCCCACCAAAAGATAAAACATTATAATTAAAGAGTGTATTTCCGCCATTAAGACCGACATTACCATTTACATAATTTAAATAAGAAATTGGCCCGCCGCCGCCATTACCGCCCGCTCCAATAGTTATTGGATATGTAGCTGCTGGATTGTTAATAACCAAAGGGTCAGATACTGTGGTCACGGGATAGCCACCAACACCACCACCACCACCATTCACCCAGTCTGCTGATTCAGTCCCTCCACTACCACCACCACCACCGCCACCAATACCCGTTACAACTATTTTATTTGTGCCCGCTTGTTTCGCCCATGCACTAGTTGATGTTGTGATTTTTGTGGCAAGTATTAATCTACCCACGAGCGCTGTATTGGCTGTTGACTGGGCTTCATTTGCAACTGCGGTCGCTGTATTGGCTGTTGACTGGGCTCCATTTGCAACTGCGGTCGCTGTATTGGCTGTTGACTGGGCTCCATTTGCAACTGCGGTCGCTGCATTTGCCTTTGTAGTCGCATCGCCTGCAGCAGTTGATATAGCCGCAGAAATATCCGTATTATCCGCAATCGTCCCATCACGATCTTGGAAGGTATAAGTCCGTGCTGCTGTATTCGCGTTTGCGAAAAAGCTGGTGAAGGTATTCGCCGCATTCTTGAAATTGATCTTGAACAAAGTCAACCCGACATAGCCACCCGTTGCATCTTTTTCAGATATTTTCTGGCGTGTAGAAGTCAGCGCGACCCAGGTGGTGCCGTTATATATTTCAAACTGATCATTGGCTACATTCCAGCGCTTCATCCCAGTATAGGGATTGATGATGGTGGTGACATCGGGCGAGTTGAAGTAACCCGCGTCTTTTATTTTGTCATTCAGATATGACAAAAAATTGCTGTAGGTATCGGACAGCGCCGGTTTGTTCCAATCTGCCATTTTAGAATCCTCTCACTGAGTAACTGCTGGAACCGGAGATCCGGTTACCCGCGTTGTCGTACATTAAAATTTTCATCGACAACGGATAGGGTGTATCCGTAAAGTCGTAAAGCGCGACCGCGCCCGGATAGCTCACGTTGTATTGTGGCGTGACCTGTATTGCATCAACATCTATAAACTGTTTAACCCCCCCCGAAGTTCTGTCCTGTGTGAGATAAACAGTCGTGCCGCCAGTATCGCTGGAGAGGCAGGACACCATGCCAGTGATGGTGGTGAGTTTAGAATCCAACTTGATATTGATGCCGACCATTCTGGCAAGGTCTGTGGTGGCGGCGGTCGCTATGGTGATACGGTATTTGACATACCTGAAACTTGTCGCGTATATCGACAGGGTGTTGGTGTAGGTGGTCCAGGTTGCGTTGTCGGTGGATACGCTGATGTCGCAGGCGACCGTGGGAGCGCCTGAAATATTCTGCACGTTGGGGGTAATCGTTACTTTATTGGATGCCAGGATCGCGCCATAATCGAGCGTCTCTTCGTAGTATCCGGGCGTGAGCGAGGGCTGGATAAAGACCGGGAAGCCCGCAGTTACCTGATCTTGCGGGTTTGCCCATGAATGCGCGGTGAAGTGCGCCTGGTAGGTTTCGGTCTGATCAATCGGCATGATGTAGCTGCCGTCCACATCCAGCACCATGCGCGACTTGGTGTTAGAAATCGCAATATCCGCCACGCTGAAAGTGGTGTTGAAATTGCTTTTCAAAATGTAGTCCGGCGGCTGCGAGACGGCAGCAGAGAGCGACTTTGGCGTGCCGTAGTTGCCGGCGGAATCTATCGCCGCGATCCAGTAGGTATAGGTTCCCGATGTCGTTTCAAAAATCGTGGTAAATGCGCCAGACTTTGTGCCGATTAATGTTGCAGCGGCCCAGGATGCGCCCTTGCGAATTTCGTAGGTAATGGTGGGCAATGATCCCTGCACGGCTGTCCAATACAGCAAAACGTTGTTGTCGATCACCTGCTGGGTAAAGGAGGTGGGCGCGGGTGGTGCTGTGATGACAATCGACACGCTGCCCGCATTGCCGGTATTGCCGCCCACGTCGATTGCCGCTACCCAGAAGATGCGGGTATTGACCCAGCTCACCGCCGCAATATCGAAACGCGTGCCCTTGATGGTGCCAAGGCTGGTGCCAGCCGCCCATGATGCGCCATAGCGGATTTCATAGGCATCTATTGCCAAGTCTGATACCGGCACGTCCCATGTGATATAGGCATTGGCACCGGATAAGCCGCCGCTGACCGAAGGGGCGGTAGCAATAGCGATAATCAAATTGATGCTGGTGGCGTTGAGCGAATACAGTCCGCTGGTATCTACAGCCTTAATGCGCCATGTATTCGTGCCGATGGACCCTGCCAACATTTTTAACTGTGTGGAGCGAGTCTTACCGACAAAGGTGGATGAAGCCCAGTCAGTACCGCCTATACGGATTTCATACACCGCCAAATCGGCATCGGCAATCTCAGTCCAATTAAGCAATACGCTGTCACCAGTGGTGATGGCGGCAGACAGTCCAGCAACATCTGACGGCAGCTCGGTTTTGCCAATGACCTGATGGGTGCTATAAACCCAGTCTGATTTCACATTCAGGTAAGGGTTGACCGTGCGTGCGCGAACCGTGTAGAAAGCGCCATCGCTCACCGGCGATAAATACACCTGTGTATCCGACCCGCTGACCGATATTTTTTGCCAGACCGCGTTTGAAAAATCCTTCCATTCGACTTCTATTAAGCCATTGTTCACCACTGCCTGTGTAGTGGCTGGCGGCCATGATACGTTGATGCGGGAGACAATCGTGCCGTCCGCCATTTTTAGCAAGGCGGCCGTGCCGGAGGTAAGCGTCAGCGAGACCAGCGGCGCGATGGCATAAGGGTTGATGAGGTTGGTGCCGGGTACGACGTCTGCCGCTGCCGCATCGGCGTAATCCCAGATGGTGGCGACGTCTTCTTTTATCGATATTTCAATAGGTCCATCGGGCGGATATTTTTTATCTGTGATGCGATACACCTTGGCGGTTTGCCCTAAAAATGGTGACGTAAACGAAATACGATCCCCGACTTCCCTATCCCAAACCTTCATTGAAAAAGAGCCTCTTATCGAGTAAGAATTGCGCTGGTCTTCGACAAATGTGCGGCATAGGTTTATCACGCGCTGCTTCTGGTCGGTGAATGGAAAATCGATATTTGTCCAAATCTCACGACCGTCTGCGGTGACATAGGAAGCATTCTGGTACGGCGAAAAATCGGTGGCAACATAGGAATTTTCCGCGCTGCTATATTGGCCCCGCACACCGTTGTAAATATCGGCATCGGAAATGCCGAGGGTAACAGCCAGCCCGCCCACGATGTTGGTTTGACTCAGGGAAGCAACTGGCGCAATATATTTACCCGCCGAAAGGCTCCATGTGGTGCCTACAATTAAGCCAGCCATGGATTGCGCCATTTTCTCCAGCGTTTTGCCTTGCTGCTGTGCGCTGGTAACGGTACCGTTGAGCGTGTACTGCCCAGCGATAGTGAGGTTGCCGCTGGTGCTGTGGCCGGGTATATAGATCAATATAAACCCACCCAGAACATCGGTATAAGTAAAGGTATTGGCATCAACCACCGTAATTAGATAATGCCCGCCGAATGAAAACCCGGATGAAACCTGCATTTCGCGCACATCGCCGGTGGTGAGTCCATGCGCGGCTTTGGTGACGGTGACCGCCGAATAAAGTTGCGTATAGGTGCAGCCGGTAATAGACGAGCAGACATTCGCAGCCGTAATGTAATCCGCAGCGGGCAGGTCGGAGGCGGCCACACCGCACATTTCCGAGGTGAGGTAATCGTAGATTGCCAGCGCGGGGTTTTGGCTCCATGCGGTTGTCGCATCGCGTGGATCGTAGAGCTTCTTGCCGCGCAGCAAGACCTCAACCGTGGGGATACCGCTCTGAAATTCTGTCTGGTTCAGATCCAGCCGAACCACGGTGTAGCATAGTCCGCGCAACACGGCGGTGGATGCCCACTTGCTGGGGACTTCTGCCAGCAGGGTGGCATCGGCGGTATCGGTTGGGGTACCAAGGTGCTTTTGCACGCGAACATGCGAGGTGGTGACGACGTACTGATAACTTACGAACATGTTCGTATAACTATACGACATCGTCACCACAGCTCCAACGACCGACGCCGGATAAAGTCTGGCCCAATGTCCATCAAGTCCACCGATTGATACCCATATCACAACCTGAACACTTAAATTGATAGGAACGTGAGCCAGTGTAAAGCTGATGCCTGTGTGCGTTTCAGATTCCTGTACTGTATTGCTGCTTGAATAATCACCGCTCGTCACATCACCATTGGCGTCCAGCGTACCAAGCGCCTTGCCCTGTATATAAATTTCCTCTATCGCATCACATTCATGCGCGGCATGCACGCAGACCAGGTGCTTGTATTGATCCTTGTCACCGCTGGTGAACATCGCCACGATGGCCGAGCCCACCCGTGCGCGACCATATACATAAACATGCGGCGCATCGGTTGCCACACGGGTGATAGTGCGTTCTTGCAAGCCGTTGTTGTAGGCATTGCGCGCATCTTCCTGTGCCTTGGCAGCGGCTTTGCGTTGCTGCTCGGCACCATATACGGCGCTGGTAATGAGCAGGGATAGCGCCCACCACGGCGATCCATATACCGCACCCACAACATAGGCCGCAATAGCCAGCGCCGGTCCTATCGCCTCGGCCATGGCATACGCCTGCAACGGCGATAGGCATAGCGCAATCAGTAAGAATAGGCGCATGATGCCTCGCTCCTGTTCTTGAAAATCAAGCCCGTCTTGCCCACGCCAACAATGTGCGGCCCGCTGAAAAGATAAGCCGTCTCATCTACAATCGCCAGGTCGCCATCGCGGGCGAAATTGGGCTCGATGCGGGTAAAGTTGCGGTCGAAGGCGGCGACCATGCCGCCCAAACCCTTGAGCACTTTGAGGGCTTCTTTTTCATTGGTCCAGGTCACCTCGGGGAGGTGATTGCGATCGGTTGCAATATTTGCCCAGCCTACTGCAAACAGGATGCAGTCATTCACGCCCCAGACGAAGGGCTGTTCCATGCGGGCGTGGATGTAGTCGTGGAGTTTCATATCTGCTGGAATTTTTTGCTCAACCATAGTTGTGGCTTGGCAATCAGATCGGTTAGATAATCCAGCCCGGTATCGGTTGGGTATTTTTGTCTTTGCTGCGCGGCGTTGAGGCGCAGAGAGGGGCGGCGCTTGAGTCCGTAAGCGCTGGTTTCGCACTTGAGCACGGCCTGCCCCTGCTCGCCATTCACGCCCACCACCACCGTATCCATGATGCCGCGCCAGCAGATTTTGGGCGTGCCCACCAGAAGAAACTGCTCGTCCAGCGGACAGAAGTACATTTTTGCCGGCTGCCCGCGATAGTCCATTACCGCGCCCAATGCCAGCGACAGATAAGAGGCTTGCGCAATGTTGAGAGTAAAATTCAAGGCGCTGGATGCGACCCCTGCCGATTCTTCCAGTGCGCTGATGCTGCCGATTGAACCCAGCCCGAGCCAGTCGAACCCGCCCCACGCAATAGTCTGCCCCGCCGTGCAAACGCGAATGATGCCGCTGACGAAATGCAACTCGACAAAGTACACATATCGCGTGACCGGCTTTTCGAGTTCAGTTTGCTGGGGCGTGTCGAGGCTCATGGGCGCGGGTCTTCCAGCAGGGTGAGGCTGAAGCCTTCAACCACTTTATTCGGCGAATACTTCCAGGAGGATTTTGAATCCTGCCTGCGAAATAGCGCGGTGGGCATGTTCCATGTGACGGATGAACCGCTGGCGATGGTATTGCGCACGGGAGGCTCTACCGTCACGTTAATCACACCGGAGCCGTTGGAGGTGGCATCAGCTACCACCATTACCAATTGCTGCGTCAGCCCGGTGCCAAAACCGAGCATGTCGCCTTGTAGCAGAGTCAAGTTATTCTGTCCTGCGGCGATGATGTTGAGCGAGGTAGCGCCCTGCGCGGCGGCGGCATTTAACGTCATGGTGCCGCGCATGGTGCCCAGCGGTATGGGCCTGCTTTGATCATATATCGCGATCTGATTGGTACGCCCGCGCAATTGCATGAGTAATGCTTTCCACGCGTTGGATTCGGCTTCCAGGTACGCTGTCGCCATGAGAGAGACTTCCCACAATGGGCCGGATATTTCTACCGCCTGCGCGCCAAAGATGGAACGAAACTCCATGTCGTTGCGGCGTTGCTCCCAGCTCATGCTGGCGATGCGCAGGGTGGAGGGGAGCGTGATCACGGACATTTACAACACCCCCTGGCGTTGCAGCTTGTCCACCAATACGGCGTGTCCCTGCTCGACGGCACCGGATACCAGTCGCTGAATATCAGCGCGATCGGTGCGGCTGTCGATGTTGATGGTAGGAGAATAAACAACGCTGCTGCCGCCGGAAGCGCGCACGCCCAGCCTGCCGGATGAGTCGCGCTTCAGCGGCATCACCGCCTCTGGCCCGGCTTCGCCCATGATGCCGAGATTGAATGCGCCGCCGTTGGCGTATTTAAAAGCGGTGGGCTGGTTGAAAATTCCGCCATTGGCAAAGCGCTCGCTGCCGGTAAAGGCGGCGCCCAATGCGGTGTAGTTTGGCGTGCCAGGGCCGATGCCGCTGGTTGCTGGAATGCCGCCTCCACCACCGCCGACGCTCCATAACCAGCCAGCAAGCGGTCCCGTGATGCTGGCGCGGATTTGAATGCGGATCAGGTCGCTGATGATGGAGTCGGCCAGCGAACTGAAATCCAGCTTGCCGGTTTTGACAAACTGCGTCAGCGCATCTTCCATGCCCTTGAAGGCATTTCTCATCAGCGTTTCGGACTGGGTGGCCTTGTTCGCCACCTCGTCGAGATAGCCACGCAAGGCCACCTTTGCGCCATATCCGAAGGAGGCATTCAGTTTGTCCTGCTCTGCGGCCAGCTCGGCGATGGCAGTGCGCTGTTTTTCTTCCTCGCTGGTGACATCTTTCATCCGCGCCTGGTAGTTTTCCAGACTGAGGGTGCCTGATATATGCAGCTTTTCCAGCTCTACGCGCGAATCCTGTGCGCGCTTGCCGACGTTGCGCATATCGTCGGCCAGCTTGCGTTCGCTTTCGGAAAGCAGGGGGGCGTTCAGCGCGTCTTTGCGTTTGGCGAGTTCGTTTTGGTAGTCTTTTTCCAGACCGAGCAGGACTTGGACGCCGGTGTTTTCCTTTTTTTCTTCTCCCTCTTTTTTTGGCGGCGGAGCCAATGCTTTATATAGTTTATTGCCTTTCCCTATATTTGCATTCGGCACAATATTCCCGCCTTCAAGACGGTAACCTGCTGTTGATTTTGAACCTTCCAGTGCAGCATTACGCTCAAGTTCGAGATAATATTCACGCGCCTTTTTCTTCCGTTCAATATCTGCTCTTTGAGATTCTTTTACAGAATCAGTTGCCCGGTTATTTACGAGTAGCCATTTTTCAATGGCTGCAATTTCACTGTCAATATTTTTAATATTTTCGCGGATTGAATTACTGGGTGAGCGTAATCCAATTTCTCTGAGGCTTTCTACAAAACTAAGACCGTTATTACGTGCAGCTAAAAATTCTGTTGCCAATTTGTTGAGGCTTGGCAGCAATTCATTTGTAATCGCTATGCCTATGGTTGATGACTGCGCCTTTATCAACGATAGCTGATCATTAAATTTTTCAGCCGCCTTTGCATTTTCTGCAGTGATTGGGTAGAGTTTTTTACCTTGCTCTACCATTTCTTTTAATGCGGCACCGCCCTGGTTGAGGAATGGAATCATTTCCTCGCCGTTCTTGCCCATCAGCTTGACGGCAAGTGCGGTTTTTTCTACGCCGTCCGGCATCGCCTGGAAGATGTCAGCCAATTGCACCAACGCGCCGGTTGAGTCCTTGGCGTCGATACCAAATTTCTTGAATACATCGGGGTTTTCTGCGATGTTGGTGGAAAGTTTCTTCGCGGCATTGGCGACTGATTCCAGCGAGGTGCCATTCTGGTCGGCGGCAAATTTCAGCCCGGCAAGCGCTTCGACGCTGGTGCCAGTTTTTTGTGCCAGTTTATTTAAGTTATCTTGTAAATCCAGAGAGGATTTAATCATTCCCGCGAAAGCGGTAATTGTTAAAGCGCCACCTAAGGTTCCTGCGAAACTTTGCAGGTCAAACATTTTTTTGGATACGCCGTCGATAGCGCCGTTGAGCGTGCGGAAAGCGGCTTCGGCTTTGGCTGTCTCGGCGGTGATGACAATTTTTGTATCGTTAGCCATTTTCCTTGAAGACCTGTAGTGCTTCGTTTTCCATGATGCGCAGCAGGTACATCAACTCTGCGCGTGCTTTCTTTTTAATACTGAAGGCTTCAAAAATTATCGAGAAGGCTTCGTAGCGCATTCCTACCGCACCGCTCATGCCAACATTCCACTGTGTCGAGAGCGCCGAGAAAACCTGCAAGGCTTGCCAGTTATCCGGCCAGCATTGCACCTCTTCACTTTGCTCATTCAGCCCCAGCTTTTGGCTGAGCTCGCCGATGATGCCGTTGTCTTCTGTCTGGTTCGCGCCGCTACCGTATAAGGCTCGGGCGACGCTTTTCAGTTTTTTACGCGGCTCTCGGTGAGGCCCTGCTGCCAGGCGCGGACGATTTCAAGCGAGGCTGGTTGGTAAGCCAGTAGCAGTTGCTGTAAGTTTTCCTTCGAATACTCGGCAGCCATGCCTTCCTCATTCATGACGCATGACCAGCCGGTGATAATTTCAGCAATCGCATCCCCGACCGGCTTGTCGTTGCTGGCCTTAAACCACTCAGCGCAGGCTGCGGCGGTCATATATTTGAAGGTCATGAATACTTCGACCGGCTCAAACAGGTCGGGCACGGTGAGCTTGACGCTCTGCTCAAAGGTTGGGTTGGGTACTAGTTTGATCATGGCTTAAGTCGAGTACACGTTTGGCTTACCAAACATCGTGATGACGGCGGCTGTCTTCACGATGTCCTGCGCGCCGCCTGTGGGCAGTAGCGATGCACCGATGTAGCCGCTGAACACCAGTTTTTGGCTATTAGCGAAGGTGAAGCGCACGGCAAGCTGTGCCTGGGTATCCGAGGCGGCTTTCATCGCTATCAGCCCTGCGTCACTCACGTCCCAGATATTTTCGAAGCTGAAAGTGGCGGGGTTGGCAATACCGGGGATCTGCTTTTTCACGTTGTCGTGGATGGTGGTGGTGTCGATGAAACTGAAGTCACCACCCGATGCGCTGATACTGACTGCGGTTGTCAGCGTGGTGCCGAAAGTCAGCTTCTTCGCGGTGCCACTGGTGAAGGTATCGAACAGGGTGGTGTCGATACCTTCCAGCGAGAAAGTGTCTACCGTCAGCACGATAATACGCGCCACCATGGAGTCAATCTGCGACATGCCCAAGATGGTGAGCAGCACATAATCGCCGGTGGTGTAGCCGTGGGTGGTAGAGGTACATACGCCGGGGCTGGCCTTGGTGATGCCGGTGATTGTTTTTGCCGCCGCAATCGCCGATTGAATTGCGATTGCGATGTTGCTCCACTTGGTTGCGTTTGCCATGATTCTCTCCTGTTAAATTAATACATCGGGTGCATTACTCATTGCCGTGTAGGGCACCGAGAAACGCAGCCGCTTGACGCCGACCGGTTTATCGGATTGCTCGTCCGTAAACTCCATGCCTTCATAAAAAACTTGTAGCGACTTGCTGCCGATGGTGATGCCCGCCGCCAGCGCCACTTCTACTTCCTTGCTGATTTGATCCAGCGCATCGTCCAGTCCACTTACCGCTTTTGCACAGCAATCAACGGCCAATTGCAAAGTGCGTTCCTGCACTTGCGGCTGGTGGATGGTGACGCCCTGCGCTTCTTCGGTATCCAGAAAAATGCGCAAGCCGGGCAGAGTTGAATCGGTCATCGGCTGCAGGCGGTTGGCATACGCCCTGGCACCTGTTGTCGTCAGCCCTGTCAGCGCGGTTTTAAGCGCATCGCGGATTTGTTTATGCAGATGGTTTGCCATGTCATACTTCCTGCAGCATTAAACGGGTCATGCCTGCGCCATCCGGTTTGATAGCGGTGACGGTGTAATTCACGCCGCCATAAAATACCGTTGAACCCTGTGCCAATCCCGTCATCTCTGTGCTGATCGCAATTAATGACGGACTCGAACCGGAAAAGCCCAGCGGGTCGGCATACGACTCATCAAACTTCACATTCACCGCCACGGTGTTGATCGTGGCGATGTCAGATAACTTTTCCATCGCGGCACTGTTGACTCGTGCTTGCAGTGCGGCGAAGGACATTTTTTATTACGCCGCTACAGCAACATAGGCGCCTATGCTCATGCGCACAGTGGCCGATGGGTTGGCTGCATCTGCCACGGCGATGCCGACGCATTGCTGTGCGGTTGCAGTTTTGTTCACCACCTTGTTGGTTGCATCCCAATACAGACGGTCACCTGTAGTGATTGCCAGCGCGCTGGTTTTGGCGATATCGACAACACCTTCTGTTGCGAAAGTACCTTCCACGTTAGCTGCACAATCATCAGTGGCTACGCCGAACAGGCCGGTGCCAAACAGATAACCGACATCTGAGGCAACTGCGACAGCAGGTGTGAGTGGCAGTACGTCGCCGGACATAATAAATTTTTTCATTTTTGAATCTCCTTAAATGGTAAGTAGTAAGTAGAAAGTGGCGAGTGGCGGTTTTACTTACCACTTACTACTTTCAAATTTCTGCTATGGGTTATGCACCGACGTTTTTGTATAGACCACGGTAATCGATGGCCTTGGCTGCAAAATCGAGGCGGGCCTTGATCTCCATGCCGTCTACTTCAAAGCCCTGGCGGGTTTCGATATAGACGCCGTTTTGGCCTTCGAGGTAGCAATATTCCACGGTGTCGATGGAGTTGTTGCCCGCTGCCAGATACCAGGCAGTTGCACTGTTGGCATCCAGGCGCGCTTCGGCAACGACTTGCAGCTTGCCGGCGAAGGGGTTGATGTTGCTGGACTGGGCCGATACAAACTGGCTGGACACATACTGGTTGGCGATGGTCTCCAGCGCGGCAGGGACGATGAGGAACTCGGGGTTCAGATTCATCACCGCACCTTGTGGGGTTGCTTGCTTGCGCATCAGCGTGCGCGCCACACCCAGCGATGTCACCGATAATACGGTACCGGTGCCGGTCAGGTTTTTGTGGGTTGTTGCCTCGAACAGGGCAACGGCATCGGACAGGTTTGCGTTGGCGGTGATGATGCCGTAAACAGTATCGGACTCGTAGTTAGCCGCAGCATTGGCAAACAGGGCCGGTACACGGGTCAGCGCGCCGAGGTCGTCGTTAATGATAGATTGGCGGGTGAAGCCGATGATCTTGCCGACGGTTGCGAGCTGGTAAGTTTCTTTACCATCGGTTACCGAGCCGCGTTTGAATTCGCCGTTTTCGTTGACTTTTTCCAGCGCCGGCGCATCGCTCAGATTGGTGCGGCTGATGGTTTTGAAATCGGCAGCAGAAGCCTGACGCGCCCATGGGGTGAAGGTGCGCGGTGCAGACAAGTATGCCTGCCGCAACGATTTATTGGCCACATTTGCCAGGACGGATGGCAGGTCGGAAGTGCCTTCAAAGGCACGAGCGGCTAGTTGCAACTTGTCCAGTCCGCGTGTTTTTACGCCGCGCTGTTCCAGGCAATCGCGGGCCAGCTCCATCATGGAAAGGCCGGCAAACTGGCGGGCACCCTCTTCCAGTTTATGGTTTGGGTTGGCACGGTGCAGGATGGCATTGGCCATAAACTCGCGGCGGTTTTCTGTTTCGTCGCCGATCATCTGGATATCGGCACGGCTAGATACCGGCGCAGCAGCGGTGCGGGCGGCGAGCTTTTCCAGCACGGCAGCGCGGGCTGCATCGATGGTGACGTCGCTTGCGATGAGCTCGTCAGCATAGGCTACATCAATATTGGCCGAGCGCACGGCAGTGCGAATGTCGGCAGCGCGGGTACGTTCTGCCGCAATTGCTTCAGCGCGGATCGCGTTGATATCGGGTTGTTGCACTCCGCCCGATGCGGCGTTTTGGTTTTCAGGCATGTTACTTCCTTTCAAAGTTAATCCCTCATCGGGCAAATCAACCACCGTGTAACGGCGGGCTTGTACGGGCTGCGCTGTATCAGCAGAGCGGCCAATTCCTACGGTGCTATCCGCCGGAATATCCACTACGGATACTTCCATCGGTAGCCATTTGGTGACGCGGTATTCGTCCGGCATGCCTTCTGTCTGCTTGACCAGGGTGCGTTCAAGGATCTGGTAACCCACGCTGATATTGCGCACGATGCCGTCTTGAATATCCTGAATGAGACCTTCCATGCCGTCGCGGCGGGAGAGCTTGACCTCGACAAAACCGCGACCGCCTTCTATCCATGCGCGCACGGTGGTGCCGATAGAGCGCAGGGGCGCTTCTTCAGTTGTGTTGCCGCCGTGATTGAGCAAAACGGGTGCGCCATCGTTGAGGCGGGTGAGGTCGCATTCGCCATCGGCATGGCCGAGGGTTTCGACCCATGGCTCATCCCACCAGCTGCTGCGCAGGTAGGGCTCTTCGGAAGAAAAAGGGAATTCGAGAACGAGGTTTTCAGAGAGCAGCGCCTGTTCGGCGGCAGTGTCATCGCCGGAAGCGACTGCGGCATCCCGCTTGGTGATTTGCAGGGTGAAGTTTCGGTGTACTTGTCCTTCGATGCGTTGGCGTATTGGCATGCGCGACTCCTATGAGTAGTACGCACGTTTTACCGATTGGCTTGTGACATTTCCAATAAAAAGTGTCACGATTTATAAGATGAGTAAATTTTCCTCGCTGGCGCGGCGCTCGGCTCTTGAGCGCGGGTGATTGAGGGTAACGGTTGGAGGCGGTCTTGATGCAATTGCCGGGGGTGGATTGATGTTGAAGATCATACCGTCGATGATGATCTGAAACTCTTCAAACTTGTCGCGCGGTTTTCTTTTTACCTTCTTATTCGATATGGATTGCCATCCGCCGCCATAGGAAGGCTTGACCGAGATAATTGATGTAGTTGGATGCACCAAGGTGTCAAGCTGAACGTGTGACACCCGAACGTCAACCGTACTGGCTTGCGTATCAAACTGAACGTGTGAAACGTTGGTTATCGTTGCGACGGTAGCAAATACAAGATGCGAGATGAAAACGCTCATACCGTGCTTTCCATTTGCACCGACAAGGTTGCATAGTTAGTGAT
>Ga0315281_10005579_pt1 | contig 17988 bp, 18 predicted proteins | sample YL17G07_0_MG_FD_204540 | JGI IMG/M metagenome (GOLD analysis project Ga0315281, IMG submission 204540) | Sediment microbial communities from Yellowstone Lake, YNP, Wyoming, USA - YL17G07_0 | ecosystem: Environmental > Aquatic > Freshwater > Lake > Sediment | place: USA: Wyoming | collected...
CTGCCCCGGTTCCGCTACCGGGATATCCCGGCGTTTCGTGGCGCTTCTGCATTCCACATAACCGTGGCAACGGTTTAGAGTCTGCTATGCTTCCAGTGGGCCCTAACCGCTAACCGCAGCCGCTGATTGCCCGGAGTCCTGCTCCTCGAAGCACGCGGACGTTCCCTGCGTGCCAAAAGAAAAATACCGCACAGGGACCTGCCATGAAATTAACGCCCAAAATCTCTCTCAACCTCGGCGTCATCCTGGGATTTTTGATCATCATTCTGTTGATGGTGGCGCTGACCGGGATCGGCCTGCTGCGCATTGCCACGCTCAACCGCCACATGGAACAGATCGTCACGAACAATAACGTGAAGACCGATCTGGTGCACAGCATGAAGGATGCCTTGCGCGAGCGGACCATCATCACGCACTTGATTTCGCTGCTGAAAGATCCTTTTGCGCAGAATGAGGAATACCTGAATTTCAACGATCAAGGCGTGGCTTTTTCGACCGCGCGCGCCGCGCTCGAGGGCATGCCGCAGTCTGCGGAAGAGAAAGCAGTTCTGGCCCGCATGCACGCCGTCACCGCCAAGAACCAGCCGGTTGTTATCCGGGCGGTGGACCTGGCCATGAGCGGCAAGACCGCCGACGCGCGCAGGTTAATCGAAACCGAGATCATGGACGCGCAGAAAGCGCTCTCGGTGGACCTCAACCAGTTGCTGGAACTGCAGAAACGGGAAACCGGGAATGCCGTGACCGAAGCGCAGCAGGCCTATGAGAATACGCGGCTGCTCATGCTGATCCTGGGCGCCGCCGCCGCAGGTCTGAGCCTGGCGATCGCGTTTGTGGTTATCCGCAATGCCAACAAGCAGGCGGCGTCGCTCCAGCATCAGGCGCTGTTCGATAGTCTGACCAACTTGCCGAACCGCATGCTGTTTGCCGATCGCCTGCGGCAAACCGCCCTGATTGCGCGCCGCGAGAAGCGCTTCTTCGGTTTGTTTGTCATGGACCTCGACCGTTTCAAGGAGATCAACGACACGCTTGGCCACCACATCGGCGATCAGGTGCTGCAACACGTGGCGGCGTGCGCCCGCGCCTGCCTGCGCGAGTCCGACACGGTGGCGCGCATGGGCGGCGACGAATTCACCGTGCTGCTGGCGACGGTCGGCGACCTGGATGGCGCCGTGCTGGTCGCGAAAAAGATTCTCAGCGCGATCGGCGCGCCCTTCGAGATCGCCGGGCGCAGCCTCGAGATCGGGGCGAGCATCGGCGTGGTGATATTTCCGCAGCACGGCGAGGACCCGGACGTATTGTTGCGCCAGGCCGACGCCGCCATGTATATCGCCAAGCAGACAAAAAGCGGGTACCGGATTTACAGCAACGACATGGATCACGGCGCTGACGACCACAAGGCGCTGCAAAGCGAGTTGCGCCAGGCAATCGCCAACGATGAGCTGGTGCTGCATTACCAGCCAAAGATCGACTTCATCGCCGACCGGGTGAGCGGCGTGGAAGCGCTGGTGCGCTGGCAGCATCCCGTGCATGGATTGATGGCCCCGGACAATTTCATTCCGCTGGCAGAGCAGACCGGGCTGATCAAACCGTTGACCACATGGGTGCTGAAGACGGCCTTGCGTCAATGCGAGGAATGGTATCGGGCGGGAGTATCTCTCTCGATGTCGGTCAATGTTTCGGCGATCAGCATCCAGGACCCGGAATTTCCGGGGGAGATGGCGAAAATTCTGGAAGATTTCGATGTGCCGGCCTCGCTAATCGAACTCGAGATCACGGAAACTGCGGTAATGTCCGAACCGGTGCGGGCGGTGGAGTGTATTCGCCTGCTCAGCGCCCTGGGCTTTCAGATTGCCATCGACGATTTCGGAACCGGGTACTCCTCCATGGCGTACCTGAAGAAACTGCTGGTGGCCAAAATCAAGATCGACAAATCCTTTGTGAAGGATATGGCGGTCAACCACAACGACGCGGTGATCGTGCGCTCTACCGTCGAGCTCGGTCACAATCTCGGCCTCAAGGTGGTGGCCGAAGGCGTCGAGGACCAGAAGGCCTGGGATGCGCTCAAAGCGCTCGGCTGCGATTCGGCGCAGGGCTATTTCATGGGGCGCCCGGTGCCTATCGAGGAGTTCATGAGTTGGCTGCGAAAGTCGCGCTGGGGGTTGCCGGTGAAGAGTTAGGCAGGAACAGGAGCAGGGTGTGCTGTCGTCAGGACGCCGACTTCTATAGTGCGTGGCAGCAACGGCGGCGCCGAAAGGCGCACCCAGGTCATGAAATTTTTTGTCCGGTGAGAACCACGTAGCTGAAGTGCGCGCGGTGACGCGCGAAGTGCCGCCAGAGTCCGGCCATGCGTTGCCGGTTGGCGCGCCGCCGCAACACCCGCCCCACCACACGCAGGCTGTTGAGAACACCCTCGTCGCGCAGAAAGCCCGGGATACTCAGCAGTGCGAACGGTCGTTCGTCGGATTGCACACGATCGAAACCCGCGTGTAGCAGCCATGCCGCCCACTCGCCGCGCGGGTGAAACTCCAGAACGGTGCAGCCGCAGATATTCTGCGTAGCGTCGCGCACGCTCTCGGGCGGTGTCTGCCGCCAGGCGAATTCGATACCCCCGAGCCGTCCGCCAGGTTTAAGCACGCGGTGAATCTCGGCGAGCGCCCGGGTTTTGTCCACAAACATGAGTACCGCCTGCACGATCACGTAATCGAACGTGGACTCGGCAAAAGGCAGCCAGGTAACGTCGGCGGTCTCGCACTGCACGCGGGACGAAAGCCCGGCGTCGGCAACACGCTGCCGCGCTGCTGCAATCATGATTGCGGACAGATCTACGGCAGTGACCTGACATTGGAAGCGCTCAGCCAGGTAACAGGCGGTATGACCGCTGCCGCAACCGACCTCCAGCACACGGCTGCCGGGCATGGGCTTGAGTACAGCGAGGAGTCGATCGCGCCCGGCGATACCGCCGGGGTTGATCACCCGCTTGCCCAGCTGCGCGAAGAATTCGTAGGCGTTGAGCGTCAGGATCGCAGTCCGTTCCGCTGCGGCGTTTGCCGCAGCGGAGACGCGGGTGGCGGCTCGGGGGTAAGGGGTTTCGTGGTGTTCGGGGCCGGACCCCGCCAAGGCGGGCCATGTGGATTTTTTCCCGCCCGGCATGATGTGCTTCTTCTCGTCCATGAGGCAAACCTCCCTGGTTAAGCCGTACAGCACTATATCGAAACCTATGGTGACGCGCATTCGCCGCAAGCCCGTTTCGTCGCTCGGCAGCTACCACTTGAGCATGCCGAGGCCAAGATCAAGGTGCGTCGACCGGGTCCGGCGTGTTCCACGGCCGGCTTTATCGAGGCCAGTGGCTGGGCCATGAATGGCTATTTTTGTGCAGGCATGCTTTCATAAAATGGGTACGCAACCGGGCGGCGCCGCCGTGAGTCTTCCGTCGCACTGATTCGAGACCCCACATCGCGAGAGGGACGAGCACCATGCCGTGCAATAACCGGGCAGGGAGGTTTCAGTCGTGATGACTGCGGTCACCCTGCCATTGTGGCTGTTTTCGGTTCTGCTGGCGCTCGCCGCCTGGGCGCTGCTTGAACGTGTGCTGGCGCCGGGTGTCCGCTGGCTGCTGCGGCGGCGCATCAACCGCGTGATCGACGAGGTCAACACCCGTCTCGATATCTCGATTCGTCCGTTTCAGCTCACCAAGCGCCAGGTGCTGATCGACCGCCTCACGTACGACACGAAAGTAATCGAAGCGATGCAGGCCTACGCCGCCGAGAAGAAAATGCCGCGCGGGGTGGCCCAGGCCGAGGTGCTGCGCTACGCGCGTGAGATTGTGCCGGCGTTCAACGCCTACATCTATTTCCGGATTGGCTATTGGCTGGCGGAACGCTGCGCGCGGTTGTTGTACCGGGTGCGCGTCGGTTTCGCCGACAACGAGCGGCTCGGGAAGATCGATCCCGAGGCGACCGTGGTGTTCGTGATGAATCACCGCTCGAACATGGATTATGTGCTGACCGCGTTTCTGGCCGCCGAGCAGACCACGCTCTCCTACGCGGTCGGTGAGTGGGCGCGTATCTGGCCGTTGCAACAATTGGTGCGCGCCATGGGCGCGTTCTTCGTACGGCGTAATTCGAAGAACCCGCTGTACCGGCGCGTGCTCGAACGCTACGTGCACATGGCGACCCAAGAAGGCGTATGCCAGGCGGTGTTCCCCGAGGGCGGGCTGTCGCGCGACGGCAAGATTCAGCCACCCCGGCTCGGTATCCTCGACTACATGTTGCGCGGCTTCGACATGGACGGGAATCGCGACATCGTGTTCGTGCCAGTCGGTATCAACTACGATCGCACCATGGAAGATCGCAGTCTGGTGCGCCGGCTCGATCCCACGGCGGCGCGACGCAGCCGCTGGTTTGTGTTGCGCACCACCTTCGGTTTTATTTTCCGCAACCTCCGGTTGATGCTGCGCAGCCGCTGGCAGCGCTTCGGTTACGCCTGCGTGAATTTCGGCGCCCCCATCTCGGCGCGCGACTACTGCCGCGCTCTGGAGATCAATTTCAGCCGCTTGCCACAAGCGTTGCGTTACGCCGAAGTCGAGAAGCTCGGACAACACCTGATGTCCCGGGTTGAGCGGCTGGTGCCGGCGCTGCCGGTGGCGCTGGTTGCCGCCGCCGTGCTGGAAGCGCCGGCCGGGCAGAGTGAGTTCGATCTCAAGGCGCGTGTGTACCGGCGCATTGAGCGGCTGCAACAGCAGGGCGCGGTGGTGATCGTGCCATCCCGCACGCGCGCCTTTGCCGTGGACACGGCGCTCGGCATGCTGCGCTTGCGCCATCTGGTGGTCGAGGCCGATGGCCAGTACCTGCCGGAACCAAAATCGCTCGACGTGTTGAATTACTATGCCAACTCTATTGCGTCGTGGGCGGAATAACTGCTTCGGCGTTTGTCCAGTGAATAAAGCCTCCTTCACTGACGGGCTCCGCACTTCTGCCCAGTGACTGAAGCCTCATTCACTATGGAGTAATGCCGAGTGAATGAAGCCCCATTCACTGCAGGAGCCCGAAGCGGCCGCCATCCATGGCGGTCGGCCGGAACACTGCTCCTGCGGTTCCGGCACTTCCGCCATCCATGGCGGTCGCGGGGGTGGGCGGCGGTTCGTGGAAGAATGCGCACGCGGCCGCTATCATGGCTTTGCAGTTCCCGCAGGTTCTCGCGGCGTCCGGTTAAAATCCTGACCTGAAAAATCATCACCCTGGAGGTTTTCATGTTCACACCACGCGCCGTTTTGCTTCTGTCCCTGCTGGTGCTGCCTGCCCTGACCCTGGCGGCTGAAAAGAAAGACGTATACCTCATCAATCCAAACGACCACATCAAGAACATCCTGGAGAAAGAGATTGACCTGCCGGTGAAACTGCGCCTCAAATCCGGCGCGGAAATCGGCGGCATGGTGGCGCGTGTTGGCGTCAACGTGGTGCAGATCTCCGAGGTCGCTGGTATGGAGTTTTATGACGCTGTCATTAACATCAACGATATCAGCGCCGTGCTGTTCAAGGTGAGAAAACACTAAAACACAGAGGGCCGCATGGGTCACAGCCCAGGGGTCGGTATTTGGTTGCCGGATGCCGGGTGGACATGACAGGATGAGACTGCGCGGAAGGAGAGGCATCCCGTGAATCGGCCGGGTGTGACCGCTCCAGCGAGAAAAGTGAACAAGGCGCTCGTCACACAAGCACCGCCTCGCCAAAACGAGAACATGCCATGAGCCACAACCCGATCGGACTGAGCGATATTCGGCGCATCACCGCGCCGGCCTTTGTCCAGCCGGATGTCGCCCTAGCCGTGCAGCGCGGGGTCAGCGCTGCAGAGCGTGGCCTGCTGCGCTGGGTGATCAGGGCCCTGGGCAACCCACCGATCGAATTGGTGTTGTGGAATGGCGAGGCCTTCGGGGCCACGCAACAGCCCGTGCTGGCGCGTGTGTACATCCGCGATCCGGGTGCCTTGCGCCGCTTGGCTTTGCACGCCGACTTGTATTTCGGCGACGACTACACGGCCGCGCGCATTGAGGTGGAAGGCTACATTGTCGAATTCTTCGAGGTCATATACCGCTCGATGGCGCGCGCACCGAAGCCCGGGCTGTTGCGGCGCGCGCTGCACCGCTGGCTCAATCGTCCGCGCCGTAACACGCTGGATGGCGCGCGCGAGAACATCCATCACCATTACGACCTCGGCAACGACTTCTACAAGCTGTGGCTGGACAGTGAGATGCTGTACACCTGCGCGTATTTTTCTTCCGCCTCCATGAGCCTGGAAGAGGCGCAGGTGGCGAAGATGGACCACGTGTGCCGCAAGCTTGAACTGAAACCCGGCCAGACCGTGGTCGAGGCCGGCTGCGGTTGGGGAGCACTGGCGCGCCACATGGCGAAAAATTATGGCGTCAACGTCAAGGCCTACAACATTTCGCATCAACAGGTCGCGCACGCCAGCGCGCGTGCCAAGGCCGAGGGCCTGGATGACCGCGTTGAATATATCGAAGACGACTACCGCAACATCCGCGGCCAATACGACGCGTTTGTGTCGGTCGGTATGCTCGAACACGTGGGCGTGGAAAATTATCCCGCGCTCGGCGCGGTGGTGAAGAACAGCCTTAAGGACTCCGGACGCGGCTTGATTCACAGCATCGGCCGCAATCACCCCGGCCAGATGAGCGCCTGGATCGAGCGCCGCATTTTCCCGGGCGCGCACCCGCCGACCTTGAGCGAAATGATGCAGATCATCGAGCCGCACAACTTCTCGTTGCTGGATGTCGAGAACCTGCGCATGCACTATGGCAGAACCCTGGCGCATTGGCTGGAACGTTTCGAAGCCAACGCCGACAAGGTCGAGGCCATGACGGACCGCTCGTTCGTGCGCGCCTGGCGTCTGTATTTGGCCGGTTCCATGGCGTCGTTCACCGCCGGCGACCTGCAACTCTTTCAGATTGTGTTCGCGCCCGGCCACAGCAACAACGTGCCGTGGACGCGCTGGCGTCAGTACAACGACGCGCGCGTGGCCAAGGAGAAGTCATGGAACACTGTGACGTCCTGATTGTCGGCGGCGGCCCGGCCGGCTCCACGTTGGCGTGGAAGCTCAAGGCGGCCGGTCTCGATGTGCTGATCCTCGACAAGAAAACCTTTCCGCGCGACAAGACTTGCGCCGGCTGGATCACGCCGGCCGTGATCGAAACCCTCAAGCTCGATACCGCCGACTATGCGCGCGGCCGCGTCTTCCAGCCGATCCGGCGTTTTGTCACCGGCACCATCGGCGGCAAGGAAGTGCATACCGGGTACGACGCGACGGTGAGTTACGGCATCCGCCGCTTCGAGTTTGACGATTACCTGCTCAACCGCTGCGGCGCGCGCCTCGTGCTGGGCGAGCCGCTCAAGAGTTTGAAGCACGAGGGCGATGGCTGGGCGGTCAATGGCAAGCTGCACGCACCGCTGGTGGTCGGGGCCGGTGGGCACTTCTGCCCGGTGGCGCGCTATCTCGGCGCCAACCTCGGCGCCGACGAACAGATTATCGCCGCGCAGGAAATAGAGTTCGAAATGAGTGCCGCGCAGCAGCAAGCCTGCAAGGTGGCCGAGGATCGCCCCGAACTTTATTTCTGCGACGACCTGAAAGGTTACGGCTGGATATTCCGCAAGGGCAACTTCCTCAACATCGGTCTCGGCCGCGAAGACAACCACAAGCTTTCCGAACACGTCGCGGCATTCTGCGATGGCCTTAAAGCACAGGGCCGCATTCCCTCCGACACCCCCACCAAATTTCACGGCCACGCCTACCTGCTCTACCCGCACGCGCCGCGCCAGTTGGTGGACGACGGCCTGCTGCTCATCGGCGATGCCGCCGGTCTCGCCTACCCACAGAGCGGCGAGGGCATTCGCCCGGCCATCGAGTCGGCCATCCTCGCCGCCGACACCCTGCTCGCCACACGCGGCGACTACCGGCGCGCGCAGCTCGAACCCTATGTCAGCCAGATGACCGCGCGCTTCGGCAAGCGCCTGCAAGGCCCAACCCCGGCCGAGCCCGGACGCTTCGTGCAACGGCTCAAGCAGTCGCTCGCGCACTGGTTGCTGCGGCGTAGCTGGTTCGCGCGCCACGTGGTCATCGACCGCTGGTTCCTGCACCGCCAGCAGCCGCCGTTGCCGTCCTGAAACAGACCGGTTGTTGCACCAGACCTGAATGAATGTTTCCAGCCATGGCAATATGTTCCTATATCTGTAAATTGTTTCTAGATGGTTCTAGGATGTCTACTTTTAGTTAGACGAGGGAGGAAATAATGCGCTTCTATAAATTATTTGTCGCGTTTCTAAGCCTGCTAAGCCTTGCATCGTCTCCCCAGGTTTTTTCTGCGGAGTTTCCGTCAATTCTCCCTGAGGCCGTAATAGCTAAGTATGGAATGCCCGACGTGGTTGATTCAACCGAATATGACAAACCACGGCCGCCTCTGGTTACAAAATTCGTAACTTATAAAAAGGAGAATGTTCGGTTTGTCTTTTTTGCCGATGCGCCTGTAGGTTCTCCTCCTCCGTACAAAAAATGGAAATTCCTTGGTGGACAAGACCCTAGAAATAACTCAGTGCTAAAAGCTGAGGAAATAGAAAAACGTATGGCCAATCGAAAGCAAAAATGAGAAGACTTCGTCGAATTATGTTTTCAACCGAACGCTGTAATACGGTACGCCGTTTCCTGTTGCCACTTGGCCCGCGCCGGTTAAAACCATGTTGGCCACCACAAGTCGAAGTAACGGGGGTTTAGATGAGTGAGAAGAAAGGGGACTTCTTTTGGCCGGCTGTAGATACAATCACAGCCGCAAGAAAAGCATCGATGTATGGCGTCGTTGCTGCCTCGCTCACGGCGACGGTAACGATACTTGCTGCGACATGGTCCTTGGGATCAGGGAAGAAGGCATTCGATTTTATTGACGCGTGGGGATACGTCGACGCGGCAATCTTCGCGGCGGTCGCTTATGGCATCTATAAAGAGAAGCGCTTCGCCGCCGTCTTTGGTCTAGGGTTCTTTTTATTTGAGAAGGTTTCCCAAGTTGCCGACACAGGCAAGCTGCCGGGAGCTTGGATGGCCGTCATTCTGGTGCTCTGTTACGCGGTAGCTATTCGAGGAGTCTACGCGCTGCATAAGCTCCGACAAGCGAGTGTTGGCGACTAAGCGCTCCAGCGGACGATCCTCGCCCTGTGGGCCCGCCCCACCCCTGAGCAGGCGGTTGGACTACTAAGGAGGACAGACAATGAAAAGGGTGATGGTAGCTATTCTCTCAGTTACTTGGGTTGCAGTAGCTCACGCGGAACAACCTAAAAATCTTGAAACAACGATGAGTGACATTGCTTCCGATTTAGCTACTCTGCAAAAAGATGTAGAACTCGTATCACCGAAGCATGCCGCATATGCCTTGCCTTCACTAAAGCGCATTAAACTCACCGGCAAAAATGTTCCAATATACAAGGGGGCAGACAAATCCACTGGGGTAGTAATCAACCTGTCTGAAGGAAAGGTATTGCCCATCGTAGATAAGGTTGGTGAGTGGTACGCGGTTGGTCTCGACCAACCTAACACCGAATTTAAGGCAGGTTGGGTTCACGCAAGCGCAGTAGTTCCGGAGACGTATTCATTTCAAACGCAACAAGTCCAATCGGCATCAGACACTATGTACCAACGGATAATGGACAAGGTCAAAAGACTAAGAGAGAAATACCAAAACAATCCGTATGTACGTGTTACGGGTTTTAGCGTGGACATTTCGGTTCTACCGGCTGTAAGCATCTCATTCGAATTCAAATGAATCAGCGCGTAGGGCGCAATGAGCATCGCGAATTGCGCCGGATGCGTTCATCGGTGGATCATCCTGCAGCCACAGCGTGGTTGCGCTGAAATGCTCTGAGGTTACCGATGGGGTATGGACGACATGGACTACGACGAACAGAAGGTCGATGACGCGGTTCTCGGTCTGCTTTACCTGACGCTTCACGACGGCGTGCGAGCGTGGAAGTCTTTTGATTGGGATGCGCTGAACAGACTTCACCAGAAGGGCTGCATTTCAAATCCGGTCAGCAAGGCCAAGTCCGTCGCGCTTACGGACGAGGGACTCAAGGCGGCGGAGCGGTTGTTCAATCAGCTTTTTGCCCGAAGGTAGAGTGCCCGGTTGATCGGTGGGTTACTGCTCTGTGCTGTCCAGGTTTTGCGCAGGTTTTGCGCCCCAAGTTTTGGTGGTGTGGGAGGGGCACCATGAGGTGCCTCCCTATCCCGTTTAGATTTCATTGAACATCGCTGCTATAGTTTTGGTTGTTCGTTATGGAGGTGGTTATGCCCCAATCAGCAAAATCCATTCTGCATCAGGCCCTTGAGCTTCCGTCCAATGACCGCGCGGCGTTGGTGGAAGGTCTGATCGCCAGTCTCGACAAGCCTGATCCCGCGCTTGATGCGATCTGGCTCAAGGAAGCGGAAGATCGCTTGGCTGCCTATCGTGCCGGCGAGCTTGGCGCGATCGATGCGGAGCGGGTCTTCGCGGATCTTGGGAAGAAGATTTGAAGACAAGATTCCTGCCTCCTGCGCATCAAGAGCTTATTGAGGCAGTCCGATACTACAACGCGCAGCGCACTCGGCTGGGTGATGAGTTTCGTGATGAGGCTTGGGAGACCATCCGGCGTATCAATGATTTTCCACTTGCATGGCACCCACTGGGCAGCTCAATCCGCCGCTGTCAGATGCAGCGATTTCCCTATGGCCTTATATACGAGCCGACAGACGTCGAGATCATAATACTCGCGGTCGCACACCTGCATCAGGAACCCGGGTATTGGCGCACACGGCTGAAATCTAACGTTTAGCGCGTAGGGCGCAATGAGCATCGCGAATTGCGCCGGATGCGTTCATCGGTGGATCATCCTGCAGCCACGGCGTGGTTGTGCTGAGACGCTCTGAGGTTACCGGTGGGGTATGGACGACATGGACTACGACGAACAGAAGGTCGATGACGCGGTTCTCGGCCTGCTTTACCTGACGCTTCACAATGGTGCGCAGGCGTGGAAGTCTTTTGATTGGGATGCACTGAACAGACTTCACCAGAAGGGCTGCATTTCAAATCTGGTTAGCAAGGCCAAGTCCGTCGTACTTACAGACGAGGGACTCAAGGCGGCGGAGCGGTTGTTCAATCAGCTTTTTGCCCGCAGGTAGAGTGCCCGGTTGATCGGTGGGTTACGGTCCTGCGCTGTCCAGGATGGACGAATGCCGCGGGCGCGGGGATGCGGCGGAAAAACTGCTCCTGCGTTTGTCCAGTGAAGGAAGCCTCATTCACTGATGGCTCCGCGCTCCGCACTTCCGCCATCCATGGCGTCGCGAAAGCGGCCTGACCCAACGCTTCCTGCATTGTTTGATGGGCCGGTTGGTCGGGTGCAACCGACGCAGCCAGACGCCCGTTATCCAGCCACTGACGCCAGGCAACGAAAGTTTTTGACGTCCGATGCGCCCGGATTGGCGGTCCCCTGCGGCCGTTTTGGCTGGGAAATGGGACGTCGGTAAGCTAGACTGATTTGTGACGGAACCGGCAGGAGACGACGATGAATACAAAACCGCAGCAGCTTCCGCTGGAAGAGCGGATCAAGCTCGTCGAGGACTTGTGGGACAGCATTGCCGCCGACCAGCAAGCGCTGCGGCTCACTACCGAGCAGAAGGAGGAGCTCGATCGTCGTCTTGACGCTTACGAGATCGACAAAAACCAAGGTCGCCTTGCGACCGACGCGGTGGCCGATATCCGACGCAAACCATGACCGTTGCGGTTCGACTCCGACCGGAGGCGGAACAGGATTTGGCGGATGCAGCGGCTTGGTATGAGGAGCAGTTGCCTGGACTGGCTAACCGATTCCTCGATGAGGTACTGAGCACGTTCTCCGCGATTGCGGAAGCGCCGCTCAAGTACCCGATTCTTCACCGCGATACACGGCGGGCCTTGATTCACCGGTTTCCTTTTGGCGTCTATTTTCGCGTGGAAAGCACTGCGATCGTGGTCCTCGCCGTCATGCATGGCAGCAGGAACCCGCGTCGGTGGAAGACCCGCGTGTGACCGCCGGCTGATACATTTCCCTTAAGAATGGGCGCGCCTGCGCTATACTGTCGCTACTCGTTCGTTATACCCGCAATACCCGTGGGGATTGGCTTGATCGTCCCCATGTAGTCTGGGTCCATCCGGCCATCTCCATGCAGACAGCACGCGACATCTTTTCCCATCGGCCCTTTTGGGCGAAGCGCTTCGGCAGCGCGCCGTTCCTGCCCATGGCGCGCGCCGAGATGGACGAGCTCGGCTGGGATTCGTGCGACATCATTCTGGTGACCGGCGATGCCTACGTGGATCACCCGAGCTTCGGCATGGCGCTGATAGGCCGGGTGCTGGAGGCGCAGGGCTTTCGCGTCGGCATCATCAGCCAGCCGGACTGGCGCAGCGTCGCGGCCTTTGCGGCGCTCGGCAAACCGAATCTGTTTTTCGGCATTACCTCCGGCAACATGGATTCGATGGTGAATCGCTACACTGCTGACCGGCGCATTCGCTCGGACGACGCCTACACACCGGGCGGCGAGGGCGGCAAGCGCCCGGATCGTTCGGTGATTGTGTACGCGCAGCGCGCACGCGAGGCCTATCCGGAAGCGCCCATCATTATCGGCAGCATCGAGGCGTCGTTGCGGCGCATTGCACATTACGACTACTGGTCGGAGAAGGTGCGCCGTTCGGTGTTGCTGGATGCCAAGGCAGATATGCTGGTGTACGGCAACGCCGAGCGCCAGATTTGCGAGATCGCTCATCGTCTGGCCGCGGGTGAAGCCATCGGGAACATCACGGATGTGCGCGGCACGGTGTTTGTGCGGCCGGCGTTGCCGGATGGCTGGAGTGAAATTGATTCCACGCAGCTCGATGCGCCCGGTGCGTTGCGCCCGGCTGAGAATCCTTATGCGAGTGAGGAGGAGATGCGGACGGAGTCGGCGGCCCGCGGCCCTCACCCTGGCCCTCTCGACTCTGGTTCCGAACTTCGTTCTACCTCCTCCATCCCTGGAGTCGTCCCGCAGGGAGAGGGAATGGCTTCGGCTAGCGTGGTGCGTTTTCAGCGCCGCGCGCCGAAGCTGGACCGCGAGCACAGTGTGATCCGCCTGCCATCGTACGAGGCCGTGGCCGCCGACCCGGTGTTGTACGCGCACGCCTCGCGCATCCTGCACATGGAAGCCAACCCCGGCAATGCGCGCGCGCTGGTGCAACGTCACGGCGAACGCGACGTGTGGCTGAATCCGCCGCCGATTCCGCTTACCACGAAAGAAATGGATGCGGTCTACGAGTTGTCGTACCAGCGTGTGCCGCACCCGTCATACGGAAAAGCGAAAATTCCGGCGTACGAGATGATCCGTTTCTCGATCTCGATCCAGCGCGGGTGTTTCGGCGGCTGCACCTTCTGTTCCATCACCGAGCACGAGGGCCGCATCATCCAGAGCCGCTCCGAGGATTCGGTGATCCGCGAGATTGAAGAGGTGCGCGACCGTGTGCCCGGTTTTACCGGCGTGATCTCGGATCTCGGCGGGCCGACCGCCAACATGTATCGCCTCGCTTGCAAGAGCCGCGAGATCGAGTCGGCTTGCCGTTTGCCGTCGTGTGTCTTTCCGGACATCTGTTCCAATCTGAATACCGATCACTCACCGCTCATTAAACTTTACCGACGCGCACGCGAATTGCCGGGTATCAAGAAAGTTCTTATTGGCTCCGGCGTGCGCTACGACCTCGCGGTCAAGTCGCCGGCCTACGTGAAGGAGCTGGTGCAGCACCATGTCGGCGGTTATCTCAAGATCGCGCCCGAACATTTGCGCGACGGGCCGCTGTCGAAAATGATGAAGCCCGGCATGGGCGCGTATTACAAGTTCAAGGAGCTGTTCGACAAGTACTCGAAGGAAGCCGGCAAGGAGCAATATCTCATCCCGTATTTTATCGCCGCGCATCCGGGCACGACCGACGAAGACATGCTGGAGCTGGCGCTGTGGCTGAAGCAAAACGGCTTTCGCGCCGACCAGGTGCAGGCGTTCCTGCCGTCGCCGATGGCGACCGCGACTGCCATGTATCACTCGGGCAAGAACCCGCTGCGCAAGGTAACGCCGGCCAGCGATTCGGTTTACATCCCCAAGGGCCTCAAGCAGCGCCGCCTGCACAAGGCTTTTTTACGCTACCACGACGCCAACAACTGGCCGGTGCTGCGCATTGCCCTGCGGCGCATGGGCCGCGGCGATCTGATCGGCAGCGGCAAGCACCAGCTGATTCCATCTTATCAGCCGGCCGGCACCGGGTTGGCGCCGGAGGGGGCGCGCGCCGGCAAGGCGTTCAAGACTCAACACACCGGTCTGCCGCACAATCCTTCGAAGCCGGGCAAACGTCCGCCGCGCGGCATCAATCCCGGCAGCCCAACCGGCGCCGGCAAGCGGCGCGGTACGCGTTAATGATTCCAAACGAACCACGATGTACCTTTTGCCTTTGCAGGGTGCGCCAGGGAAGCTCTGAACAAGTTTGTAATTGTCATTTCGACCGACGGGAGAAATCTGATAACGCGAGGATGACGCCAGACTTTCGTGCCGGCAGCTTTCTCACCGCGCTCGACATGACAACTTGTTCAGAGCTTCCCTGGCGCACCCTACGGTCCCCTTTATGAAGACGGGACGCAGTAACAGCGTGAAGTATTTTTCTATCCAGAGGATTTCTGAATGAATGTGAATGACCGGAAGCAAGGCTGGCTGGCCTCGCTATTGCTGATACCGATTCTGATCGCCGCCGCGGTGGTCGGGGCCTTTGTGCTGGTTGTTGTTCTCGGGCTGGTACTGCTTGCCGCCGCCGCGCTGATCGCACGTGTGTGGTGGCTGCGCCGACGACCGCCATGGACGGCGGAAGTGCCGGAAACGCAGGAGCAGTTTTCCGGCAAAATGCGCAAGGCTGGAGCGAGCCAGGTACTGGAAGGCGAATACGTAGTGATACACGAGCGTGCGCCGCGCCAAGAACCGCCGCGTCGCTGAAGCGCGCAACCTGCGCCGGGGGCTGACCGCTTACTGCAAGGTTCTGCCTTGCGACATCTGTTCCAGTGTCATGCGCGTCAGCTGTTCGAGTGTGGCGCTGTCGGGCATCTCCTGAATGTCGGTGAACCAGACGTTTTGTACCTGGTGATCGCTTTCACCGATATCCTCGACAATCAACGGCCTGCCGATGAACACGCCGCGCTGGCCGTTTTCCAGATCGATAATCACGAGCTGTAGTGGCATCATTTTCATGGCTGGCCCCCGTGAGGATTTCACCTGAACTTCAAGCATAGACTATGCCAAAGATAGCAAGCGGCGCTGGCAGGGCAGAGCCGGCCGTTGATGGCGGTGTGACAGGGTGGCGAGCGAGCTATTTTGACGTGTTGCGGCAGCCGGCGGCAAGAAACCGTGCCGCCGCGAAACTCAGCGTGCGGGTTTTCTGAAGGGCAGGATGCGTGCGGTACAGGCCGGCCGCCGCCGCGCATCCGCCGACCGGGGGTTGGTGTAATCGAGCAGTGTGTCGAGCGCGGTTTTCAGGCCGCGGCGGCCGAGCAGGGAATCCCACATCATCGCGGAGAGCTTGAGACAAGCAGCCATCGGGGTGCGGGCGCGGCGGCGTTCCATGTCGATGCGGAATTGCAACCCGCGCAGGCGGCGCTGCGGCCGTGGCGGGAAGCGGCGCAGATGCGCCTCGATCAGAGCCAGGCGGCGCGTCTCGAATGCGGTGGGATCGGACATGGCCAGCTGCGACCACTCGTCGAAATCGAACAAGAAACAGAATGCAGTTGCTGTTTGCATTGGGCCGCCCGGCTACTTTTGCAATGCCATTATGTTCAGGAATACCAGGTTCGGACAGTGGCCGGGGGCTGAACGGTCGATCGAGGCAGATGGGCTTCACGCTCGACCGGATGGTTAAAGATAAGTTGGTGATATTTCAGGTAGGCGACCGGCCCTGAACGCGCGCAAGTGGAATTTCCGCGCCGTTCCGGGTAGCTTAGCCGGTTCTCCACCGGCCGGTTGAATCAGGAGTTTTATGGCGGGAAAGCTGTACATCAAGACCATGGGTTGCCAGATGAACGAGTACGACTCGGCGCGCATGGCTGACCTGCTTGCGCACACGCACGGACTCACTGTCACGACCGATCCGGACGAGGCCGATCTGCTGTTGCTCAACACCTGTTCGATCCGCGAGCGCGCGCAGGAGAAAGTCTTTACGCAACTCGGCTACTGGAAGGCGCTCAAGCGCGCCCGTCCGCAGCTGATGATCGGCGTGGGCGGCTGCGTGGCCTCGCAGGAAGGCGCGGCCATCCGCAAGCGCGCGCCCTATGTGGACCTGGTGTTCGGCCCGCAGACCCTGCACCGCCTGCCGGAGATGCTGGACAGTGCGCGCTCAACGCGCCGCGCCGTGGTCGATGTGTCGTTCCCGGAAATTGAAAAGTTTGACCGCCTGCCCGAGCCGCGTGTTGAGGGCGCGCGCGCGTCGCTGTCCATCATGGAAGGTTGCTCAAAGTATTGCAGTTTTTGTGTGGTGCCGTTTACGCGTGGCGAAGAATTCTCGCGTCCGTTCGACGATGTGCTGGCCGAAGTAGTGTGCCTGGCCGGGCAGGGCGTGCGCGAGGTGACGCTGCTCGGGCAGAACGTGAACGCCTACCGTGGTGTAAAACACAGCGGCGAGGTGGCCGACCTGGCCGAGTTAATCCGTTATGTCGCCGAGATTGAGGGACTGGGCCGCATTCGCTTCACCACCTCGCACCCGGTTGAGTTCACCGACCGGCTGATCGAGACCTACCGCGAGGTGCCGCAACTCGCCGCGCACCTGCACCTGCCGGTGCAGAGCGGATCGGATCGCATCCTGGCCGCGATGAAGCGTGGCCACACCGTGCTCGAATACAAGTCGAAGATCCGGCGGCTGCGCGCCGCGCGCCCCGACATCAGCATCACCAGTGACTTCATTGTCGGTTTTCCGGGCGAGACGGACGCCGATTTTGAGGCCACCTTGAATCTTGTTGCCGAGATCGGCTTCGACGATTCCTTCAGTTTTGTTTACAGCGCCCGCCCCGGCACGCCGGCCGCCGAGCTGGGTGACGCCACGCCGCCGTCCGTGAAGGAACAGCGGCTCGCCATTCTGCAACAGCGCATTAATCAGCAGGCGGCCGACATCAGCCGGCGCATGCTCGGCACGCGGCAACGCATTCTCGTGGAAGGCCCGGCCAAGCGCGACCCGAACGAGCTTGCCGGGCGCACCGGCAACAACCGCATGGTGAACCTGGCTTGCACCGACAAACGCCTGATCGGCCAGTTCATCGATGTCGAAATTACCGAGGCCCTGACCCACTCGCTGCGCGGACGGCTGTTGATGAGCGACCGGCCGCGCGCCGCCGGTGCGGCGTAACCATCTTGGCTGCTTCGTCTCGCCAGATCGAATTCCAGCTCCTGCCCGCAGACAATGCGCGGCTGGCGAGTTTGTGCGGACAGCTGGATGTGCACTTGCGCCGCATCGAGACCCACTTCGGGGTGGAAGTCGCCAATCGCGGCAACAACTTTCGTGTCAGCGGCATGAACGATTCGGCCCAGGCCGCCGAGCGCGTGTTGCAGGAGCTGTACGCCGCCACCGCCAGCGATCCGTTCCTGAGCAGCGCCAGCGTCGAGCAGGCGTTGCGCGCCACCGAGCCGGACGCCGCCGAGATGGATGCCCGCGACACACAGCTGCGCACGCCGAAGTGCACGGTCAAGGGTCGCAGCGCGCACCAGCGCGACTATATTCATAACATGCTGACCCACGATATCAGCTTTGGTATCGGCCCGGCCGGCACCGGCAAGACCTATCTGGCCGTGGCCGCCGCCGTGGACGCGCTGGAACGCAATCTGGTGAATCGCATCGTGCTGGTGCGTCCGGCGGTCGAAGCCGGTGAGCGTCTCGGTTTT
>Ga0315281_10005580_pt1 | contig 17988 bp, 19 predicted proteins | sample YL17G07_0_MG_FD_204540 | JGI IMG/M metagenome (GOLD analysis project Ga0315281, IMG submission 204540) | Sediment microbial communities from Yellowstone Lake, YNP, Wyoming, USA - YL17G07_0 | ecosystem: Environmental > Aquatic > Freshwater > Lake > Sediment | place: USA: Wyoming | collected...
TAATGGCGCAGCAATTACAATTCTCAGCACTGCCGGACATGTTTTTCCGAATAAGCCCGCAGGAACAAAATGAAGTTGACAAATTTGTTGACAAAGAAGCAGCGGAATTCAACCTTCAGCTGAGAAACCTGCTGAAAAGAAAACTCACACAATACGTCGCGTGGAAACACTCAACATACGACGAAATGGCGGCGAGAAGAAGATTCACTCTTGATTATTTGAGACAACACAACCAAGTCATCAAAATGTACATGAACTGGGTGAAACCGTATATCAAGCACATCGAAAGACTGTCAGGAGAACAAGATTTATTGAAAAACCCGCGCTTAATATCCGCGTTTGAAAGCAGCCTTGTAGAAATAGAAGTGCTCGCGAGAATGAGGCCGCCTGGAAAAAAATCAACCTGCACGTGCATACTGCTCACGTTCGAATACCACACAAAACCAAGCATGCAGTATCCAGGAGACGCGGGATATCATAGAGGACCAATACACGTAGGATCAACAAGAATAACGTGGAGAAGCTTTGCCTGGTCGGATGACCAAATCAAGAATTACCTTTCAATGCGAGACAGGCAGGACGTAGAACTGCTCGCGTCAATAGATAAATCACTTACGTCCGCGATGGAAACGCTTGGAAAAGATTTAGGCAACTATCTTGAGGAAGCGGAAAAAGGCAAAAAAGAAGAAGCGCCCCCAAAACAACCATTAGGATTACTGGACCCTTTCACGGCAGTAGGACAGGGAGTCAAGGAAGCATTCGGCTCACTAATAACACTGCCAAAGTTCGGCGGAAAGAAAAAAGGCGAGAAAGAAAGCGCGGACGAAGGACACGCCAGAAGAATGTGCTGGATACACTACAATATCTTCAAGAAAGCCCACGGGCTGCTTGCCTGGTAGAATTTATATAGCCTAATTCTGCATTATATATCATGACAATAGACTTCAGCCAGTTCAAAGACTTAACGCCGGAGAGAAGAGCGCAGGAATTGCAAAAGCTAATTGACAATCTAAAGAAAGAGATAGACGACCGGCAAAAAGACATAAAGGAAGCGGAACAAAGGCTGGCGGCAGCAGATGAGGAAGCAAGACGTCTAGAGCAGATAGAAGTGCCGGAAGCGAGACAGCCGAGAAAAGAAACAAGCATAGAAGAAAGAACAGAGGAGAAGCCAAAACGAGCGCAAGAAGCGGAACTTGAAAAATTGCTCGCAACAGCGCCAAGAAGGTCACAAGAGATTGCTGAGCAGGTAGCCAGAAGACCAGTGCAGGAACTGTATGGCGAGCTGCGCAAAATCTATCAAAGAGAACAGCAAACCGGAGTAGAAACATCACAAGACAGAGAACTCGTATACGCGATCAGAAGAGGACTTGAAGAAAAGAAAAAAGACGTGCAGGAAGGACAATACAATCCTGGCGCGAAAGCAAAGCACCTCTTGAGCGCGGCGGAACAAATGGCGGAATCAATGTACAATTCAACAGGCAGTACTTACAAGGGAAATCCGAACTAATTCTTTGCGACGCATAACGCATAACGGAAATTCGCAAAAGTCATTGTTATACTGTAAACTTCCGGAATGTTCAAAAATGTCGCGACATTTTCGACATAAACCTTTAAATAGTCCAGTAGCCTAAAAAGTATACTATGGCAGAGTTCAGAACGCTGTATTACGGACCGATGGACAGGGAATACCACCAGGCAGTCAGCGAGACACCAGAGCCGGAAAAACTTGAAGGATCAATCTTTCCGATATCACAGCTTGGAGAAACAGTGCCTGAAACCGACCCGACAGGCAGATTCAAGAACATCATTCAGACAACACAGGCGGCGATAAGAGGCGGAGCCGGCACATTGCAGATAGTCATGACAGTTCCGCACGAAAGCGCAATCGGCGGAAGGCCAAAATCATACGGCAAAGAAGTCAGGGAAACACTGCGAGAAGTCGCAAAAGCAAGCGAAGTAAATATCGCGGGAGTAGAACTGCCGACTTCACTGAACAATTTAGCGGGATTTGACTACCAAAATCTGGCATTCTCAGAAGAAAAAAGAACACAAGGGCTTGATGAAGTCAAGGACGCGATAAAATTCACGGCAGACGTCGCGCAAGGAGGAGGAGTGGACGTCGTTTCGTGGGAATTCCCAAGAGGAATAAATGAAGCGCCGTGGCAGAAAACAGACCCGCTCAGCAAAGGCAAATTCTTCCAGGAAGGAGAACAACCAATCGGATGGCTGGTAGACGACAGAACAGGAAGAACAACACAGTTCAGAAAGACGGAGATACAGCACCTGCCATTCAATAAAGATTTCACGCCGATTAAAGTAGGGCCAAAAGAACTAGCAGAAGGAAAAGTTGAGCTCAACGAATTCGGATGGGACGACTTCCAAAAATGGGCGGAGCATAATAAGGAAATGAACAAAAAACTACCTTTTGAGCAGAGAGAACCTGAAACGCCCGAGCAAGTCTACATACAAACGCAATTAAACGCGCAAAAACTAAATCTTGAAGGATGGAAGACCACGTACATGCAAAACGCGCAGCACGAGCAGAAAAATATAGACGACATTAATGAGGCGTTAAAAAAAGATCCTGAAAATGCGGCGCTTAAGCAGGCGCTAGCCTATTCAGAGAAGAAATATGACGATTGGGTTCACACCGCGCAGAGCAATGCTCAGCAAGCAGAAGAAATCGAACAACGAAAAAAACATTTCATACCAATGTGGGATTATGGAGTGCAAAGAAGCGCGAAAAGCTACGCGGAAGCGGGAATAGAAGCATTGAGAGTGACACAGCAAGACGCGCAAAAAGAACATCCGATGATGAAAACGCCTTTGCACGTCGGCCCTGAAATCGGATGGCCGGGATATTTCGGAAGCCATCCGGAAGAATTCATAGAACTCGTCAAAAAATCAAGAGACGAAATGAAAAAAATGCTGACAAGCAAATATGTAGATCCAAATGGAAAACTTACAAATAAAGAATATGAACAAGTAGACGGCAAATATGTTGACAACACGAAAAATAAAAACAACTATTTTGACCCAAACATAAGGCCGGACCAGGCAAAAGAAATGGCGGAAAAACACATCAAAGGACTATTTGACACGGGCCACATGGGAATGTGGCTGCAGCACTTCAAAGGACAAGTAGATCCAAATACCGGAATAATGGAAACAGAGGAAAGAAGAATAAAACGCTTCAAAGATGAATTCTACCTGCCGGCAGTCGAAAAAATAGCGAAAGCAAATATTGTCGGCGGATTGCAATTAGTTGACAGCATGTCAGCGGCGCACGGACACCTGCCTCCGGGAGAAGGAATATTCCCGGTATTTGAAGCTGCAAAAATATTCAAGGAAAAAGGATTTTCAGGATTCATGGTATCAGAAGGCCACGAAGAAGAGAAGTTCGGCGAAGGAAGAATACGAATGAAAACCTGGCAGAACGCGGGAGCGCCAGTAGGAGCAGGATATTTCTCAGGCGCGCCAATGCAATGGAGAAACGCCGCGCAAGGCTACTTCGGAAGAAGCTACTCGCCAATGTTCATGTTTGGAGGATACTCGCCAAGCAATGATTTCAAACTGTGGAGTGAAGTTCCGTTAGAGTGATCTCTTTAGAAATGATTTATCATCCTCAGGCTGATTTTTCCCATACAATTCAAAAATATCAACAACAACAGGAGTGCCGTTCTCAATGTACACTAAAGGCTTAAGATGGCTCTTTGATTCGCGCAAATCAATAGAAACATCATTCGCGTGCGTATATTCTGCAGGCTCGGAAGAATCATCGATATAATCCCTGTCCTCGTGTGTTTCGTGAAACTCCTCAGATTCCGCCTCAACAAGCTCTTCAAGGCTCTCCTGCTGTGAAGCTTCATCTTCATCAGGGGGCGGCTCTTCGCTCTCCGCCTTTTCCGCCGCATCAGAAATAAACTCGACCATTTCAGTTAAAAATTATCTTTCCATCATACATCATCTGCCACATTGTGAGCGAGACCATCTTAATAGAGTCTCTCTTGTCACGAAGATTGCAATCAATCTGCGCTTCAACAAAAGGAGCATTATTGACATCGCCTTGCTTGCTGCTGGACGCGATCTCCTGGACGGCTTGCAAAAACTCGTGCTCATGAGCTTCATATGAAAATTCCGCGGAGCCTTCCTTTGAAAGCTCATAATAATTCTTTTGAGGGCCATAAGAAGAACTTTCGTAAGGAGTTTCAATTGAATAAGAGACTTCATTAGAAAATTCCGCGTCAATCTGCTGTTCGACAACAGAAGAAACCTTTTCCTCAAGCTCTTCTGTCACTTCATTGATTGCCAGCTCGATTTCATTATCCGCTTCGTTATCAGCGACAAGCGCTTCTAGGCTTTTTTCATCACTCAGAATCATTTTAAGCATTGCATGAAAGAACTGCTTATTAAAATTATCGGATAGCGCAACCACAAGATGTGGCGGGATTTTTCGCGGTTAAGACGAAAACAAATTTTCTGCTTCCACTGCTAGTGTTTTAATTCATAAGGAGTTACGAAACTTTAAAATCATCAGCGGCGAATTATTCTGTATGGAGTTCAAAGTACACCAAAAAACGCATCCGAACGTGCCAAAATACCCAAGCACGGATTACGACTTCGCCAGAAAGTTCGCGGAACAGATGCACAAAGAGCTTGGAGACTTTGTAAAAGCAATCATACTCTTCGGAAGCACGGCAAGAGAAGAAAAACCATTGTACGGAGAAAGAGACATAGACGTTCTCATAATTATCAATGACTTGACAATGATATTGAGCAACGAAGTAATACAATCTTACAGAGTAATAACTGAAAGCACCGCGTCAAAAGTCAGCAAAAGACTGCACATTACAACATTAAAGCTGACTAACTTTTGGGAATACGTAAGAATAGGAGACCCAATAGCGATAAATATGCTTCGCGATGGCGTGCCGTTGTATGATTCGGGATTCTTCGAGCCAGTGCAGCAATTATTGTTCCAAGGCAGAATAAGGCCGACAAAAGAAGCGATATGGACTTATTTCGCGCGAGCGCCCGCAACCATACATAACGCGGACTGGCATATCCTACAGGCTTGTTTAGACTTGTACTGGGCAGTTGTAGACTCAGCGCACGCGGCCTTGATGAAATTAGGAGAAGTGCCGCCAACACCAGCGCACATCGCAGGACTCATTGACAGCAGACTGGTAAAAGCGGGGCATGTCGCGGCAAGATACGCTTCAATGATGGATTTTTTCTACAAACTCCAAAAGAAAATAATACACCGGGAAGTACAGCAGATAACCGGCAGAGAATTTGACGAGTACAAAAGACAAGCGGAAGACTTTGTCAAAACAATGCAGAAAGTAGTAGAACAGAAATAATTATTCGTTTTCTCGGATTTTTCTTGAAATTAATCACGGGTTGTTTCGCAAAACAAACGATATATAATTTATATAAAAGGGGAAGGTTTAAATAGCCACTTCCCCTTATCTAATAGGGTTGAGGCGTTATGGAAACAAAAATGTTGAAAATGGTGCAGGATCCGTGCTTTGGAAAAAAGTACGAAACTCATGAACAGTGTCCAACTTGTTGGATAAAAAAATCCTGCCTGATAACTTTCAGGAACCAGAAATAGAAAATCCTTCGGATTTTCTAAGCATCAAACTTCTCACGAAGTTTGATCAGTAATCACCCTTAAGGTTGACGTGTAACTTCCGGGAACCGCGTTCGCAGGAATTCTTAAACTAACTTTAGACTTGTGCTCTGAAAAAGCTTCTACTGTAAACTCTAACGGGCCGTCCAAGGAGACCGCGCTCTTGGGAATGGTGCTTTCTTTGTAATGGAAATCATTGAAAACAAGCTTAATGCTGATTGCGGAAGCGCCATTGTTCTTAATTGAAAGCGTGCCTTCCGGCGCCAAGTCCAAAGACTTTGAAATTTCAATGGACGGAACTGAAATCGTCACATTGGCTGTTATCGGCACAGGAATGCCCTCCTGGAAGTCAGGAACGGCTTCTATGAAGTCTTTGCTGTTATCGTCAGTATCTTTGACCCTGAGCAAGGCATTGCCAGTGGCAGCCATTTCCGCAGGCGTACCTTCATACAAAGAAGCGTCAATGCCCGCTTCATCGCCCCAGCCAACAGCGTCAATAACAGTGCCGTTCTTGAGAAGCGCGACTCCGCTGTCAGTGTTGCCTAATGTAATCTTTTCTTCGTAATCAGCAGACTTCCAGCTCGAATTATCCCTGCTCGCATTCCAGCCAACATCAGCGATAAGGAAAGTCTCGCCTGCGCGAATTACTGTTCCAGAAGGCAAAGTCGCATCTGCGGCAGAACTTTCTGTGGACAGAATCCAGCCAGAAACGTCAACAGCAGAAGAACCGTCATTCTTCAGTTCAACTGCTTCCCCGCCGCTTTCAGTGCCAACAGGGTCGTACAGCACTTGATTAATGACGACGTTCGCACTGACAAACGGAACGAACAACAATAACAACAATACATTTTTCATTTTCATCACCAAATTTTCTCAAGCAGAAGTCATTAAAATAACCGTCGAAGGAAAAGTTGGAAATCTTACGAAAAATCCGTAAGATTTACGGAAAGAGAGAGAAAAACCGGAAAAATATTTATTTGGAACGAGCTGGCTTCTTCTTAATCTCCGCTGCAACCAACGCATCCAACGATGCATCGAAAGCATCGAGAGGTGTAGCCGCAGCCGAGATGACTGCTTTCACGACTTTTGCTATTTTTGGAAGCGCAACCTTCAATTCACGCAAACCAAAATACCTTGATGATGGACGCCCTCCCAAAGCGTAGCCCTTATTTCCAGGAATTAAGCATTGAATTGTCTCAATTACTTTTGGTGAAAATTCATCCGAAAACATCACTACGTCATAATATGCGGATTTGCTTGAATGCCTGTACGGTCGTATTGAAATAATTGGGTGTCTTTTCTCAGTTCTATGCGAAATTGTATAATGGTCGTTGTCGTCGCCAATAATAATGTCTTTGGTTTTATTAGTGTAATTTTTTGCGTATGCAGAAATAATCAGTTGCTTTAGTGGAGGAGTGTCGTGTGCCATTTGAACTCGTTAAAAAAAGTATATTAAAAAATTAAAAAATATTTAATCGCGCTTTCGGCGCATCATGACTACGATAAGCGCGACAATCGCGCCCGCAATCAAAATGCTCAATACTGCAAGCAAGCCAACATAAGCTGGGCTTTCAGTGAATGAACTCGTCTTCTTAGGAGCAGCCTGAGCTTGCCCTGCTGGCGTAACCGGAGTCTGAGGAACAACAGTTGTTGTCTTTGTCTCAACCTTCGGAGTTTCCTCAACCACTGGCTTTGCATCTTCGCACTTGCTAATGGTCAAATCAGCGCTTGCGGTGTTGCTCGGAGCTGTAGTATCAAAGAAAGACTTAACATCAATCCTGACAACGCCTTCCTTCGCGTCTTTTGGAACCGGAAGGTCAAATGACAATGAAGTGCTGTCATCCTTGTCAAGCTGTATTGTTTCAGTTTTCTTGTCAAATTTCAAGTCACTTGAAATAACTTCAACAGCAGCGTCCTTTTCGTCGCGCTTGCCCTGGTTAAGAACGTTAATTCCAACCTTAACACTTGAAGCTGAACAACTTGAAACTGAAGGAGGCAGAAGCTCAATACGCCTGATTTGCAGGTCGTGCGTCAATCTCTTGACTTCGAAACGGACATCCAACGCTTCACCGTGCAATGCGCCATTCTCATCGTGGCCTTCAACACGGATTGAAACAGTGTTTGTACCTTCGCTCGCTTCTGAATCAATGGTAACATCTGAAGTTACTGAATCCTGGTCGCCAGCGCTTAAATCGTCAATACTGTCGCCGGAGTCTACATCAACGTCGCTGCTTGTTGAATCGATGTTGACGTCAATTGTGTCAAACTTCACGTCGCCAATCCTTTGGCTGTTACGGTCGTTAGTGTTAAACTGGTTTTCAACTTCAATTTCCATAGTGCAGACGTCGCCTGGCTTCAAGTTCTTGATTTTGTCGCCGTCTTTTACGCTTTGTGATTTTGTATCGCAATCAACACGAGTCTTCTTTACTCTAAGCTGGTTGAGTGCCTGCATGTAGATGTCCGCGGATGCTGTATCTGTTGACCCGCTGACAGTGCCCGAAACAGTGACTGTTCCGATTTTTACCGCTTTTTCGACCAAATCAACAGGATCGACACCTGGGTGGTCTAGTGGAATTGTGCTGTTAATAGTGACAGTGCCGGTAGCGCCGGCTGTCAAGTTTGATGGACCCGAGAAAATCATAGCATACTTAGCATCGGCTGCGCCTGAGCCAGCGGCATACGTAATGCCGGTCATAGCGGCTGAGTTGTTGTTAACAAAAGTGAATGTGGTAACAACGTTTTTTATACGGTCTTGGTTTAGGCCGCCAATCGTTGGGCCGTTGACTTGAAGCGCGCTCGCGCCTATTGCCAACAGTGCCATCAAAATAACCAATATTGTAATTTGTTTCATATAATCCACCCCGATAGTGTATGCTATAGGTCAAAGAAGAATGGCTCCTATTTAAACATTTCGGTTTTGTTAGTATTGCAGAGTAGTAATTATTTCTTTTTTCTCTTCTGGACTTTTTCCGCTTCCTTGACGATGAAGCCCGCGTCCTTTACAGCGCATTTAATGTCGTCAACTTCATGCGTCGCTTCCTCAACATCGCCCTTTTCCAATTTATGGACTCGGATATCGTAGTCAAGATTTTCTTTCGCTGACTTGGCGGATGACTTATCCTTTTTCGCAGACTCTATATTGTGTTCAGAATCTTTGCGCTCCTTGCGGGCTTCTTTAGAAAGTTCTTTTCCTGTTCGTTCAGAAGCAGATTCAATATGGCGCGCCTTTTTGCCTTCTTCTGATGTTTCTTCATTGATGTCGCCAAGAAGGCTCTTGATAGGCTTGCCGCTTGACTTCGCGCTTTCAACAATCTCCCTTGCGCGGTCCAACGCTTCTTCCATATTGGTTGCAAGATGAAGCTCTTTCAATGACTTCGCAATCTGCTTAACGCGCTCTTTTGATTTTTCATCCATAATATATAGTGCTAAAAGAATAGTATAAATAGATTGTGCTGGCACTATTATATTGTGCTTACCCAGGACACAATAGACAAAATATTTTCCATTCTCCGCATAGTGCACACTTCCCACTGGAAAGCGCCAAGAATTGAGGAAGTTGAAAGAGAAATATCACGCATTGGCGCTTATGCTTTTAGAATTGGAACAGACCCGTGGGTGGCGGATGTCAAAATAACAGCGGCAGGTGTTGAATATGCTGTTAATTCCGAGCTGCCTGAAAGAATGAAACTAAACACAGAAACGATGAAGAGAAAGTTTATTGCGATGACAGCAAATTTGTAATTCTGCTATCATTCAAGCTCTTAACAATCAAATCAGCTTTTTTCAGTTTTGAAGCGGGAGTTGTATGAGTAACAGCAAAGCACTTTATTTTCGCTCTCTTGGCTGATGTGACACCAGGAACGCTGTCCTCTACGACTAGGCAATCTTTTGGCTTGACTTTGAGCGTTTTCGCGGCAATCAGATACGGCAAAGGAGAAGGCTTTCTCTCCTTGCACGATTCAAAAGTCACAAAAGCGTCAAAATCGCTTTTAAACAGTTTCAAAACGCGCAAGGCCTTATTTACGACATAACGCTCAGAAGAAGTAACTAAGGCGGTTTTGCAATTTTTCTTCGCGAGCAGAACCAAGCTACGCGCATAAGGATACGGTCTGGCGCGGTGATAAAAAAACGCATAATATTTCGCGTGCAGTTTCACGATTTTCTTTTTATCAAAAACATATTTTCTGAATATTTTATTATAATCAGCAGGATGACGGCCAACAATTTGCTTCTTATCCTCGGCGGAAAGATAAATTCCTGAGTCTTTGAACGCGTGAACCGCGGCGGCGACATTAACTGGCTCGGAATTCAGCAAAACGCCGTCCAAGTCAAACAAAACCGCTTTCATCCCCTTCTGTGGTCCTCAATATGATAGCCGACAACGCCCGCCACCATCAACAAAGCAAAAATGGCGGTAGTGATTGCGTAAAAGCTAAGGCCAAGAAAACGGAAGTTTGAAGGAATCAGATACGTGGTGGTTATAGCTGACGAGATGACTTCAATGAATATTATGCCTGTAAGCGCGTGAACGGCAATATTAAGCATCTGCTTCCAGCGCAAACGCAGCTTGCTCAACTCCATGATGACAAAGAATAATGTGCCTATGATGAAAATCATGAGCAGGTATTTCAGCCACATCCTGATGTAAAGCAATAACGTGATGCCAGGAAGCATCATTATGAGAATTGTGGTCAGGAAACCGCTAACGCGCCCCTTATTCGCGGAGAAATCTTTCAGTTGTTCAAGCGGAATCGTTTTGGTGTTCAGGAAACGATATTGCACGGTATTCGCGTCAATAACGAAAATTTCTTTTTTCAGCGTAACGTTCGCGCTTCTATCAATGACCAGCCACGGATTGCTGCGCGGAACAGAAATACGGTCGGTCTGCGTAACTTCACCGTCTAACTTGAAAGCGCCAAACTTTGAAAATTCCTGCTCCATAGTGTCCTTTAACAGGAAAAGCTTTGGAACATACAGCAAGCCTGCAAGAATGAACGCGATAAGCAAAACCTTACTCAAGTAACCGAGACTTTTCAAGAACGGCTTATTGGCTAATTCCCTGTATCTTGGAGGGTAAAACGCCCAGACAACCTCTTTTACGAACGCAGGAACCTGCATACACGCTACTTCGGAATATGCTTATTTAAAGTTTTTGAATGAAAAAGATAACATCGTGAGATTCCTCGATGCGTTTTGTTATGTTAAGCTTGGAAAGCGCTTTTTCAACCTCTTTGAAATTCTTAGCTTTCTTCAAGACTGAGATCACTATGTCTTTTTTCGCAACACGGTAAATCTCCGCCACTGCTTTTTTCGCGTCAGCGTGATGTATTGCGGTCAAAGAAATAACGATGTCAAAAGAATTGTCCGCAAAAGGCAAGTTTTCCGCCATGCCCTGAACCACTGGAATCTTTGCCTGTTTCAATAATTCCGCGGACGGGTCAATGCCGGTTTTTTCGCAGTGAAATATTTTGAGATATGACGCGGTGCCGCAGCCAACGTCTAAAAGAGAGTCGGAAGGCTTAATTTTGAGGTTGGCAAGTATTATTTTCGCCTTGCTTAGCTGTTCTTCTCCATGCAATTGCTCGTAGCTCGCCGCAATTTCATCGTAATAGGTCATTCAATAGAGTACATACGCAAGGTTTAAAAAACCGTGCGACAAACTTGTGAACATGGCATTACGACAACCAGAATCAACGAGTGAATGCGTTTATTTTACAAGACGCGCAGTTGACAAAGGATTTGCAATGTGCTGGGTGTTCAAAGAAAAATGCCCCAAATGCGGAAAAGCAATGATGGGCAAGCCAGTAGAGAAAGGTAAGGTCAAGATAAGAGCAAAAGAATACATCTGCCCGGCGTGCAATCACACTGTTGAAAAAACAGCGTATGAAGACACTTTAACGGCAAATGTTAATTATACCTGCCCGCACTGCTCAAACAAAGGCGAAACGACAATACCTTTCAAAAGAAAATCCTTTGAAGGAGTAAAAGCGCTCGTATTCTTGTGCGACAAATGCAAACAAAAAATACCAATAACAAAGAAAATGAAAACGGTCGGCAAAAAAGAGGAAGAAGCGCCGGATGATGAATAATCAGTAATAATCCTTCGGCTCGCTAAGGTCCTCGTAATTCTTGTCGTCAACAAACTGCTCAGACATGTCTTCAGGCTTCTTGCGGAAGTAAAAGTACCCCATCAATCCAAGAACTGTCAAGACAACAATATTTCCAACCACGAGCAATGCGGTAAAGACTCCGCTGTCAAAGAAAGATGATTGCTCAACTTTAGGAGGAACAACCACTATGTCGTCAACACGCGGAGGAGGAGCGACAACAGGTGTTATCGCCTTTCTTGGCTCTTCAGCAGGAATAGACTCGGCGCATTTTGTAATTACGATGTTGGCAGACTTGCTGCCGCTTTGAACTGAGTCATCGTAGAAACTTGTCGCGGTCGCCTGGAAGCTGCCGGTTTTTGATTTTGAAACAGGCACGGTAAACGCCACTTTCTGGTCGTCGGACTTGTCAATCTGCAAGTCGCTTATTTTTTTTGTAAAGCCCAAACCTGGAATTGAAAGTTCAACAGCGACAGACTTTTCATTCTTTTTGCCGTTGTTTTCAACATAAGCATAGACAGAAGCGCTTGACACTTCACACGCGTTGATGTCCTGCGGGCTCACAGTCAGCTTGCTTATGGTCAAATCGTGATTTGGCTTCTGAACATTAATCGCGAAAGACATCGTGGCTTTCTGAAGCTTGCCATCGTCATCGTCGCCTTCAGCGGTTAATTCAACATCGTTGCTGCCTTCAGCATCGCTGTTAATTTCAAAAGTTATTGTAGCTTCATCGGTTTTGCCATCTCTTAGCCTGGTAATATCCGCTGAAGTTGTATCGATATCGCTTCCAGCATCAGCGTCAATTGTGATGTCATTGATGTCAATATTGCCGGTGTTTTCAAGCTTTACAGTCATCGTGCACTTCTGGTTCACAGAAGCCTTGACGGTTGAGCCTTCGCTCACAGTCTTTGTGGAATCGCAAGTCAATCTGACCCTGACGATTTGCAAAGCGCTTGTTGAATTTGAAGTGTTTGCAGTTGGAGTAGTATTTGCCGGGGTGCCTGAAGGCTGCATGTAAATGGGCGCAGTTACGGTTGACTCACCGTAAACACCGCCGCACCCGCTGCCTTGCGTGCAAGGCAAACCAGAGTGATTGTAAAAATCCTGATTTGGGAAAGAATTGCCATACGCTTTGACATTAATATTTCCAATCAATTGCAATGCGACAAGCTCAACAGGAACAAATCCCTGAATTGTAACAGTTGAGTTCTGCCCTGAATTAAGAGAAACTGGAGCGTTCTGGAATGAAATTTGGTATTTTGAATCGGCAGTTGAAGTTATCTGAAAGTTATTCAACGAGCTTGGACCGTCATTATATATTGTGAAAGTTGCAGACGCGTTAGTTCCTCTTGCGCCGGTTATTGTTGGCGTTGAAATCTGCAAAGCAGAAACTACTATTGCGCACAAAAGCGCCATCGCGATGAGTAAAATTGTTTTGTTCATTTGTAACCACCCTGGGACGGTATTATCGAGATGATATATAAATCTTTCTCTTTTTTACCACTTGTGAGTGATGGTATGTTTGTGAGTGGAAGTAATTATTTTCTATATTGTAGTAAAGTTCATATAGGTGCAGCCATATTATGCGCGCATGGTACACTTAGGCGACTCTACGGCAAAGCTCAGATGCCCAAAATGCAAATCAGTGCACGTTGACACGGTAGAAGAGAATACGGTGCTGATATGCCTTGAGTGCGGGTACGAAGGCAAACTTTAAAAGCGCCTTATTATCGCTTTCTCATATGCCAAAAGAGACTTACTATATTACGACACCAATATACTATCCGAGCGCCTTGCCGCATATCGGCACGGGATACACGGATATTATCGCAGACTTTTACACTAGATGGCATGTTCTTCTTGGCGAAGACGTTTTCCTGCTGACAGGAACAGATGAACACGGACAGAAAATAGAAAAGGCGGCAAAAGCGGTAAACAAAACGCCAAAGCAATTTGTCGATGAAATGTCTGAAAAATTCGAAGCGCTTTGCCAGAAACTCAATATCAAAAACAACGCCTTTATCCGCACAACAGACAAAAAACACGTTAAAACCGCAATAGAAATATGGAACAAAGTATACGAGAAAGGGCTCATTTACAAAGGAACTTATTCAGGATTGTATTGCACGGGTTGTGAAGCATTTTACCTGGAGAGAGACGCCCCGGATGGGTTATGCCCAATACACCAGAAGCCTGTGGAAAAAGTCAGCGAAGAAAGCTACTTTTTCAAGCTTTCAGAATTCCAGCAAAAAATAATCCAGCACATAGAACAGCACCCTGATTTCATACAACCCGAAACAAGAAGAAATGAAATCTTAAGCAGGCTAAAAGAACCATTAAGAGACCTGAGCGTCAGTAGAACAACATTCAAATGGGGAATACAAGTTCCGCAGGACAAAGGGCACGTAATCTATGTCTGGTTTGACGCGCTCATAAATTATCTTTCAGGCATATCTTATCCGACAACAAAATACAAAAAATACTGGCCTGCAAACTGCCACCTTATGAGCAAAGACATAGCGTGGTTTCACACAGTAATCTGGCCCGCAATATTATTGGCGGTAGATATCCCGCTTCCTAAAACAATTTTCATCCACGGCTGGCTGACTGTAGATGGGCAAAAGATGTCCAAATCACTCGGCAATGTGGTTGACCCGATAAAAGTGGTGAATGATTACGGCGTAGATGGGTTGCGATATGTTCTATTGCGAGAAGTGCCGGCAGGAGAAGACGGAGATTTTTCAGAAGACGCGCTCATACAACGAAATAATTCAGACCTCGCAGACTCACTTGGAAATTTATTGCAAAGAGCATCAGTGTTAGTCCACAAAAACTTCCACGGGCAAATACCAATTTGCGGAACAATAACAGACGCGGAAAAACAATTGGAAGAAGCAATACCGAAAATCACAGAATTAAACGAACTAATGCAGAATTACAAATGGCACCACGCAATAGAAAAAATATGGAACTACATAGGCAAGTGCAACAAATACGTCAATGACACGGCTCCCTGGAAGCAAACAAACGACGCGGACAGGCTTGCCACGATATTATATACTTTAGTTGAACATTTGAGAATCATTTCAATACTTGTCTGGCCGATAATTCCCGGAAGCGCAGAAAAGCTTGCCGCGCAATTAGGGCAGGAAATTGGTACGCTAAAAGACGTAAAGTTCAGAAAAACAACAAAAGGAATGCTTGCCCAGCCGGAAATACTGTTCAAAAAATTAGAGAAAAGAATAGAGGACCCATTCGCAAAACTGAATTTGAAAGTCGCGCATATAGCCGAAGTAGCGCCGCACCCAAACGCGGATAAGCTTTATGTGCTGCAACTGGATGTTGGAACAGACGAGAAAAAACAATTAGTCGCGGGCATAAAAGCGTATTACACTCCTGAGCAGCTGAAAGGCAAGCACATAATATTCATCAGCAACCTGCAGCCCGCGCAATTAAGGGGCATTGAGAGCCAGGGAATGATGCTGGCAGCGGAAAAAGACGGAATTGTAAAAGTATTAGAAGCGCCGGAAGCGCACGCAGGCGACCAAGTATTTGTTGAAGGCATTTCGCCTAAGACAGAACAGATAACAATTGAAGACTTCCAAAAAATAAAGCTGACGACGAAAAATAAAACAGCAGTTTACGGCGAAAAGCCATTAAAGACTCACAAAGGCGCAGTTATTGTGGATTTGCCAGACGGCGCCAAAATACGATGACCAAAACGGCAATAGGAATTATCACCTTCCCGTTTTTCTGCCTCTTATTGAGCCTTCAAGTCCTTGTCAACGATCCCGCATTCACATATCATTTGCTTGAAAATTCTGAAGCAGTCCAGCCGACAAAACAATTGTTCAAATACTTTGAAGGCAGGGCGGAAATGCCTGAAATATTCAACGCAGAGGAAAAGTCGCATCTTACTGACGTGAAGCACGTGCTGAATTACGCTTATTATCTGCTGGAGTTCTTCGCCATTGTGCTAATATTCTGCCTGATGGATAATTGGAAGAAAATAATCAAATACGGAACATTGCTATTGCTGGCGCTGTTGCTTTTCGCATATTTTATTCCCTTCGACACGTTCTTCACGTATTTCCACAAAATAGCATTCCCGCAGGGAAACTGGCAGTTCCCCGCGGACAGCACGCTGATACAATTCTATCCAGGGACGTTTTTTGCGTCATACGCGATCGCGATCGCGGTGAATTCGCTGTTGATAGCACTTGTCTTGGTGTATATTGGTTACGCAAGCATAACAAGGGGACGCTCAACCGTCGCATCCCCTTGAACCCCTGGGCGGTCGTCTCAAGAAAGGGATAAAACAACTTCTGCACACAAGACTATATTTTTGACAACGTAAAACTTTAAATAAGGTTTCAGTATTCGAGAATAGTAACAAACTTACAAACATAAAAACGGGGGTATACACCATGAAGAAACTAGCAATCATCGCGCTTCTTGTAATAGTGCTTATCGCATGCGCGCCAGTAATTCCATCGCGCAACCAGACTGTGAACAAAACAGCCAATTCAACAATTAACAAAACCGTTGAGCAGGGCAATAAAACAATTGAAACTCCTGCGGAAAACGCGACTTTGAACGCGAAAACAGAAAACAATACTGATACGCGGGATGTTCCGCGAAAAGAAGTTCTTGAAGGCGACCTTGTCAGCTTCCCAAACCTCAAAGCGGTAGACCCTGACGGCGACCCAATCAAATACACATTCAGCAGGCCATTAAACGAAAAAGGACAATGGCAAACAAGAGAAGGAGACGCGGGAGAGCAACTAGTAACAATAACCGCTTCTGATGGCACTAACGTGGTATCACAGAAAGTCCTGCTTGTTATCAAATCAAAAAACAGGGCTCCAGTCATAGAGCTTGAGCAGCCAGTTAAGGCAAAAGAAGGCGAAACAGTAACACTTGCGCCTCAGGTAAGCGACCCAGAGAACGATGAAGTAAACGTGACTTACTCCGGCTGGATGGAAAGCGACACAAAAAAACTCGGCTTTGACGACGCGGGACTGCACAAAGTTGTCATCACGGCAACTGACAGCAAGGGCGTAAAATCATCAATAGAAGCAATCGTTTCCGTTGAAAATACGGACAGGGAGCCAGAACTGGCAGACATTCCAGCGCAAACAATCAAGGAAGGGCAAAAAATAACATTGAAGCCAAACGCCAAAGATATGGATGGCGACAACATCAGCTACACTTTTGACTCTCCATTAGACGAGAATGGACAATGGCAGACAAAAATAGGAGACGCGGGAGACTATGAAATCAAAGTCACTGCAAATAGCAATGACTTAAGCGCGGAGAAAAACTTCCTATTGACAGTACAATCAGTCAACAGGCCGCCAGTCATTGAATTGGACAGCCCGATAACTGTAAAAGAAGGCGAGACTGTGACACTTGTGCCAACAATCACAGACCCAGAAGGCGACGAAGTACGAGTAAGCTATACGGGCTGGATGAACACGAACACAAGAGCGACAGGATACGGCGACCAAGGCGACCACATTGTGACAATCTCCGCAAGAGACACGGCAGGAAATGAAGCGCGCCTTGACGTTACCGTAACCGTTGAAGATGTCAACAGGGCGCCAATCTTTGGAGCCGGAAGCTTCAATTAATTTTTATTTTTTTAGAATTTTTTATTTTTATCTTTTTTGAATTCCTTCATTCTTTAATTTACAAATCTCGTCAATTTCGTGTTTCATTAAGACTTCCAGCTGTTCCGGGGAAGGATTCGTTATCGCTTCTTCGAACGACAAATGGTAGCCTTTGAAGACTTTTTTGAAAATATATTTAACCCGGTCCATGTGGAAATCAGAAGATACGATAATGAGTTTTCTCCCTTTATATTTGTCAACAATCGGTTTTGATAAAAGCGCGTCCTCAACAGTATCGTAACTCTCGGCAAACTCAAGAAGGTCGGATGCAGCAATACGGCGCTCTAACAAGTATTGCCGGGCGTAAAACGCGTGCGGCTTGTCAGTCGTGTTGAAATGCGCGCCTCTTCCGCCTGTCAGAAGAATTTTGTAGTCTGGATGAGAATGATATTCTTCAATTCCCTTATCCAGCCTGCCGACAGCAAGCTCTAACAGGTTGCCCTGCTCGTCATTACGGTTGCCAAGAATAATCACGACACCTTTCATATATACAGAACAAAAGCGGCCGTCTTTAAATTTTTCGGTCTATGCGAGACGCGGATTCTCCACACAATACCTCTTTTTAGAATCATAA
>Ga0315281_10005581_pt1 | contig 17987 bp, 12 predicted proteins | sample YL17G07_0_MG_FD_204540 | JGI IMG/M metagenome (GOLD analysis project Ga0315281, IMG submission 204540) | Sediment microbial communities from Yellowstone Lake, YNP, Wyoming, USA - YL17G07_0 | ecosystem: Environmental > Aquatic > Freshwater > Lake > Sediment | place: USA: Wyoming | collected...
AAGAGCTCAAGATGGAGCTCAAGGTGCTGGCGGACGTCGGGCTGCTGGGCATGCCCAACGCCGGCAAATCCACTTTCATCCGCGCCGTATCCGCCGCGCGTCCCAAGGTCGCCGACTATCCCTTCACCACGCTGCACCCGAATCTCGGCGTGGTGCGCGTGGACACCGACCGCAGCTTCGTCATCGCCGACATCCCGGGACTCATCGAGGGTGCGGCCGAAGGCGCCGGGCTGGGCCACCGCTTTCTGCGCCATCTGGCGCGCACGCGGCTGCTGCTGCATCTGGTCGACATCGCGCCGTTCGATCCTGAGGCCGACCCGGTCCACGATGCGCGTGCCATCGTGGAAGAACTGCGCAAATACGACGAAACGCTGTATCAAAAACCGCGCTGGCTGGTGTTGAACAAGCTCGACATGGTGCCCGAAGACGAGCGCGAAGAGCGCGTCCGCCAGTTCGTCAAGGACTACGGCTGGGAAGGCCCTGTCTTCGCCATCTCCGCGCTCACGGCGGAAGGCTGCAAAGACCTGACTTATGCCATAATGGAGCACTTGGAACAGCACCGGATTGTCGATGAACCCCCGGCGCAGACCGATGAAGGCGCCTTGCCGCAGTAACTCGACCCTATGAAATCCGTTCTGGCCAACGCCCAACGCCTCGTCGTCAAAGTCGGCAGCAGCCTGGTCACCGCCGGCGGCCAGGGGCTGGACCATGCCGCCCTGGCGCAGTGGGCTCTGCAGATCACGCGGCTCAAGGAGTCGGGCAGGGAGGTGGTGCTGGTCTCCAGCGGCGCCATCGCCGAGGGCATGCAGCGCCTGGGCTGGAAGAAGCGGCCAAGCGCCGTGCATGAACTGCAGGCCGCGGCGGCAGTGGGGCAGATGGGCCTGGTGCAGGCCTATGAGTCGTGCTTTCGCAAGCACGGTCTGCACGCCGCGCAAATACTGCTCACCCACGACGATCTCGCCGACCGCAAGCGCTACCTCAACGCGCAATCGACCCTGCGTACCCTGCTCAGCCTCAACGTCATCCCCATCATCAACGAGAACGACACGGTGGTGACGGACGAAATCCGCTTCGGCGACAACGACACCTTGGGCGCGCTGGTGACCAACTTGATCGAGGCGGATTGTCTGGTCATCCTCACCGACCAGCCCGGCCTTTACACCGCCGATCCGCGCAAGGATGCCAGCGCCACGCTGGTGGCCGAGGCGCGCGCGGGCGAGGCGCAACTGGAGAAAATGGCGGGCGGCGCCGGCAGCGACATCGGCAGCGGCGGCATGCTTACCAAGATACTCGCCGCCAAGCGCGCCGCCCGCAGCGGGGCGCACACCATCATCGCCTCCGGACGGGAGCCGGACGTGCTGGTCAGGCTGGCAGCGGGCGAGGCCATCGGCACCCAGTTGATCGCCGACGAGATGCCGATTGCCGCACGCAAGCAATGGCTAGCCGATCATTTGCAGGTGCGCGGGAAGCTGGTGCTGGACGAGGGCGCGGTGAAAGCGCTGCGGGCGGACGGGAAAAGCCTGCTGCCGATCGGCGTATGTGACATTTCCGGCAGTTTCGAGCGCGGCGAGGCAGTCACCTGCGTCAACGCCCAGGGTGAAGAAATCGCCCGCGGCCTGGTCAACTACAGCGCTGCCGATGCGCGCAGGATCATGCGCCAACCGAGCGCGAAAATCGAAGCCGTTCTAGGCTACGTCGACGACCTGGAACTCATCCACCGGGACAATCTGGTTCTGCTGTAGCAGAACCAGATTGCGGTGCAGGCTAATGTTTGTGGAACCAACGTTATGCCGTAGCCACAACATGGTTCTGCTGTAGTGCGGTCTGAAAGCCAGCGCTACTTTATCAGTGACCTGTAAAGGGCCAGGTACTTTGCGGCGCTGGCCTCCCAGCTAAAATCTCTTCCCATGCCGTTCTTCTGTAGCGTCCGCCAGGTTTTTTTCTTGCCGTACGCGGCCAGCGCGCGTTGCACCGCGGCCAGAAATTCCGGGGCGCTGAAAGGCTCGAAAACGAAGCCGGTGGCGCTGCCGTCCTTGAGGGTCGCCGCGGTCGCGTCGACCACGGTGTCGGCCAGCCCCCCGGTGGCATGCACCACCGGCGGAGTGCCGTAGCGCTGGCTGTACATCTGGTTGAGGCCGCAGGGCTCGAAGCGCGACGGCATGAGGAAGATGTCGGCGCCGGCTTCCATGAGGTGCGACAGCCCTTCGTCGAAGCCGATGGTGACGCTGACTTTGCCGCGGTGTTCGCGCGCCAGTTTCAGGAAAGCGTGTTCCAGCGAGCGTTCGCCGCTGCCCAGCACGGCAATCTGCAGCGGCAGTTCCAGCAGCGCCGGAGCAATCTCCAGCAGCAGGTCCAGCCCTTTCTGCGGGGCGATGCGGCTGATCACCGCCAGCAGCGGGACGGCGGGATCGGGATCGAGCTTAAGCCATGCTTGCAGCGCGCTCTTGTTCGCCTCTTTGCGGCCGAGCTTGGCGGCGTCGTAGTCGGCGGCGAGGTAGGGATCGCTGGCGGGGTTCCATTGGTGCGCGTCGATGCCGTTGACGATGCCGGTGAGTTGCTGGCGGCGCTCGCTCAGCAGGCCCTGCAGGCCAAAGCCCAGTTCATCCGTCTGGATTTCCTCGGCGTAGGTGGGACTGACGGTGCTGATGTGGTCGGCGTAATAGAGCCCGCCTTTGAGGAACGAAAGGCTGCCGCAGAATTCGACCCCGTGCATGGAGAAACTCTCCGGCGGCAAGCCCAGGTGCGTGACCAGTTCCGGCGCGAATATGCCCTGGTAGGCCAGGTTGTGGATGGTCATCAGGGTTGCCGCCCTGGCGCCCTGCGCGTAGTACAGCAATGGCGGAATCAGGGCGGTTTGCCAGTCGTTGCAGTGGACCACGTCGGGGCGCCAGGAAAGCGGGCTTGCGTCGCTGCCCAGCAAAGCGCCGATGCGCGACAGCAGGCCAAAGCGCAAGGCGTTGTCGGGCCAGTCGCGCCCGTGTGCGTCCTGGTAGGGGCCGCCCGCGCGCCGGTAAAGGGGCGGGTAGTCCACCACCAGCACCGGAACGCCGCTGTCCGGCATGACGGAAGACAGCACGCGCACTTCGCCGAACTCGAAAATGCCGGTGGCGACGACCCATTTGTTCTTCAGGCCGTCCATCACCTGCGGGTAGCCGGGCAGCAGCAGGCGCACGTCGACGCCGAGCCGATGCAGCGCGGCGGGGAGGGCGGCGCTGACGTCGGCCAGGCCGCCGGTCTTGACCAGCGGGTGAATTTCCGAAGTTGCGAAGAGAACCTTGAGGCTTGCCGGGGGGGCGGATGAGAGGGGCATTGATAACTCAATCGATACGCAATGAACAGGCATTCATTGTACTGCATCCGCCTCCGCCGTTCATCCGGGAAATGCCCGGATGACGGTGTTCTCAATAGGCTTGCAGGTCGCCGCCGCCGATGTCCAGCGAGTGGCGCCAGAACTGGTCGTCGCGGTCGAACAAACGGTAGGTGCCGCGCGGCCCCCACGAGCCGGCCTGGTAGGTGTTGATGAAGTCGCGCTCCATGGACCAGACCTTGAGCACCGGGTCCACCGTGCGCCAGGCCCATTCCACTTCGTCGTAGCGCAGGAACAGGGAGTGGTCGCCCTGCATCACGTCCAGCAGCAGGCCGGCATAGGCGTCGTAGTCCTGGTCTCCGCCCTTGCGGTAGGACGCGTCCAGGCTGATGGTGCGGGTGTGCACGTCGAGGCCGGGGAGCTTGACCTGCATTTCCATTTTAAGGCAATCGTTGGGCTGGATGCCGAGCAGTATCCAGTTGGGCCGCGGCGGCTCGTTGCGGGTGTGGCGCAGCAGGTCCTGCGGCGGATTCTTGAAGCGGATGCAGATGGCCGAGCTGCTCTCCGCCATGCGCTTGCCCGTGCGCAGGTAAAACGGCACGCCCTTCCAGCGCCAGTTGTCGACGAACAGCTTGAGCGCGGCATAGGTTTCGGTGGAGCTGTCCGGGGCGACTCCGGCCTCTTCCACGTAGCCGGGCACCGGCTTGTTGTTGATCGTGCCGGCGGAGTATTGGCCGCGAAAGGCATGGGCGTGCACGGCGTTCTGCGTGATGGGGCGGATGGCCTTGAGCACCTTGACCTTTTCGTCGCGCAACGCTTCCGCTTCCATCATCACCGGCGGCTCCATGGCGACCACGGTGAGGAGCTGCAACAAGTGGCTCTGGATCATGTCGCGCAATGCGCCGGAGCCTTCGTAATAGTCCGCGCGCCCCTCGACGCCCGCCGTCTCCGAATGCGTGATCTGCACGTGGTCGATGTAGTGGCGGTTCCACAGCGGCTCAAGCAGCATGTTGGCGAAGCGGAACACCATCACGTTCTGCACCGTGCCCTTGCCCAGGTAGTGGTCGATGCGGTAGATCTGCGGTTCGTTCAAGTGTTTGTACAGGCCCCGCTGCAGTGTCTGGGCGCTGAGCAGGTCGTAGCCGAACGGTTTCTCGATCACCACCCGGCGCCAGCCGTTCGCCTGCTTGAGCATGTCGGCCTGCCCCAGCTTTTCGATGACCACGGGAAACTCCGCGGGCCGGATCGCCATGTAGAACACCGCATTCGGCGGAAAGGCGGCATCCTCGTCCAGGAGCTTGCGCAGCCGCAGGTAAGCCTCGGGGTCGGCCAGATCGCCGGCGTGATAGTGCAACCGCGTGCGGAAGCGTTCGAAGGCTTCCTCGTTGTAGCCTTGCGGATACTGTTCCCGCAGCATGGCGGAGACCTCGGTTATCCACTGCTCGCGCTCGAAGGGGCGGCGTCCGGAGGCCAGAATCACCATCCGCTCCGGCAGGCATCCCGCCACCTCCAGCTGGAACAGCGCGGGGATCAGCTTGTGCCGGGAAAGGTGGCCCGTGGCGCCGAATATGACCAGGGTGCAAGGTTCCGTGGCTCCCATGTCACTCCCCCGCTTTCTTCACGGCGTGGCCGCCGAAGGCGTTGCGCATCATGGACAGCAGCCGGTAGCCGTAGCCTTTCTCGTCCTGGCTGGCGAAGCGCATTTGCAGCGCCATGGTGAGCACTGGCGTGGCCACGCCCTGGTCCACCGCTTCGATCGCGGTCCAGCGGCCTTCGCCGGAATCCGCCACGTAGGGTGCCACTCCGTCAAGTTTCTGGTCGGTCTTGAGCGCCTCTGCGGTCAGGTCCAGAAGCCAGCTGCGCACCACCGAGCTGTGGCGCCACAGTTCGGTGATCTGCGCCAGATCGAGCTCGAATTCCTGCTTGCCGCGCAACAGCGAAAGGCCTTCGGCGAAGGCCTGCATCATGCCGTATTCGATGCCGTTGTGGACCATCTTGGTGAAGTGTCCGGAGCCGACCGGACCCACGTGCGCCCAGCCGCGGTCTGCCGCCGGCGCCAGTACCTTGAGCACGGGCGTCAGCACGCCGGCAACTTCCGGCGTCGCCCCCACCATCATGCAGTAACCGTTGTCCAGCCCCCACACGCCGCCCGACGTGCCGGCGTCCATGAAGCCTATGCCTTGTTCCGCCAGCCACGCGCCGCGGCGCTGGCTGTCGTGATAATTGGAGTTGCCGCCGTCGACGATGATGTCGCCCCTGGAAAGCATGGGCGCCAACTCGCGGATTTGCTGCTCGGTGGCATCCCCGCTCGGCACCATGATCCACACCACGCGCGGCGCGGCGAGCTTGGCTACGGCATCGGCCAGCGACGAGGCGGTGATCATGCCTTCCTCCGCGGCGATCTTTTCCACGATGGCGGGCGAACGGTTGTAGCCGACCACCTCGATGCCGCCACGGCACAGGCGGCGTGCCATGTTGCCACCCATTTTGCCCAATCCCACCATTGCCAATCGCATGATAATTCCCCCGCTGGTGCGTCAATCGTGAACATTTAGCGGTCGCACGGCCTGTTTCTTTAGCCGGCAGGCGTTGCGCCAAACACCTCGTAAGATTAGTCTATGCTACATTGATATGCCGTGCGGAGATAAGCTCTCACCAGGAGTCTGCCATGACCGATACACCGCAAACTTGCCGCTGGCAGGTTTATGCCACCGCTGACGCACTCCAGGCAGATGCGGTCAGGATCATCTCGGCAGCGGCCCAGTCGGCCATCAACGCGCGCGGAGAATTCCACATGGTGCTGGCGGGCGGCAGCACGCCGCGTGCCGTGTATGAGTCGCTGGCGACCATCAGGACCGACTGGAGCGCCTGGCACATCTACTTCGGCGACGAGCGCTGCCTGCCGCCCAACCACACGGAACGCAACAGCAGCATGGCGCTGCAAGCCTGGTTGCGCCACGTCAACATACCCCACATGCAGATCTACATGATACCCGCCGAACTCGGCGCGGTCAGGGCTGCCCAGGAATATGCCAGGCTGCTCCAGGGGCTGGACTCTTTCGACCTGGTGCTGTTGGGGCTGGGCGAGGACGGGCATACCGCAAGCCTGTTCCCCGGACAGCAGTGGGGGGCGGACCCGGGCGGCCCGGCGGTGCTGGCGGTGCACGACGCGCCCAAACCGCCGCCGGAGCGCGTGAGTCTGAGCGCATGGCGTCTGAGCCGGGCAAGGCAGGTAATGTTTCTGGTGGCCGGCGCCGGCAAGCGCGATGCGGTCAGGAAATGGCGTGCCGGCGATACGATACCGGCGCGGGCCATCACGCCGGAGGCCGGCGTGGAAGTGCTGGCGGACTCTGCTGCCGCTGGCGAGAACGGGGAATCCTAGAAAAAGCGGTTCACCGCAGAGGCGCGGAGGCGCAGAGAAATGGGGTTCGCAGGGATGGGCGGCTTGTCGCCCAACTCGCAAAACAGGAAGTGAATGCTGGATGTACGATTTTCTCTTTGTAAATCAACTCTGCGCCTCCGCGCCTCCGCGGTTAACGAACTACCGCGTTTAGGGTAATTCCGACTTGCGCTCCGAATGCTCGCGGGAATCGCACGATTCGCCGCAGGCCGTCCCCTCTATTCCCCGCGTTGCCTGAGCGCGTCGCGCACCGAGAATTCGAATTCCTCCAGATCCTCCGGCGCGATTTCCAGTTCCTGCCGGACCGCATCCCTGGTGCGTTCCCATTCCGCATCGTCGTTGCGCGTCATGCGGTTGTATAAATGCATCGCCATCTGCAGGGCCGCTACGTAGCCGCGCGCGTCGTCGTCGGCCTGCGCGATTGCGTGGTGGCAGCGGATAGCCTCACACACGGTGCCCGACAACTTCCAGTCCTTGGCCAGCCGATAACCGATTTCGCAATGGTCCGCGCCGACATGGCGGTCTTCCGCCTGGACATCGGGCCATTTGTTGCTGGCGGGCGCATTGAGTGAGGCACAGTAATAGGGGTAGTGCCGCATCAGGATGGGCACGCCGCAATCGTGGAACTGGCCGATCAGGTAAGCGAGGTCGGGCGAGAGATATTCGGGCAGATAGTGCGTCGCGATAATGGAACACAGCCGCGCGATAGTCTCTGCGCGTTCGTGCAAGCGGCTGTGGGCGAGCGCCAGCTTGTCGCCGCCGGTAACGCGCTTGAGCGCTTCGGCGCGGATGATGTTGAGGGTTTGCTGCAGTCCGATCAGCGGGATCGCCTGCTCCACCAGATCGACCCTGGTTTGCAGGCCGTAATACGAAGAGTTGATGGTGCGCAGGAATACATTGCTGATCTCATGGTCCTGGCCCACCGCTTGCGCGATGGCGCGCAGGTTGACGTTGGGCTTGCGCATCAATGCTTCTACGTCGGCGAGAATGCGCGGCTGCCTGGGAGGGACCGGATCTTCCGGACGTTCGGTCGAGGCGGATGCGGAGGGCGAGGTTTTCACGGTCTGCGCGACTTGTAGCGATTGATCAAGCCGTTGGTGGAGGCGTCGTGGCTGCTCACGCGCCCCTTGGCCTGAAGCTCGGGCAGGATGTTTTGCGCGAGCTGCTTGCCGAGTTCCACCCCCCATTGGTCGAACGGGTTGATGCGCCAGATCGTTCCCTGCACGAATACCTTGTGCTCGTACAGCGCGACCAGGCTGCCCAGCGTCCTGGGGTCGAGCTTCTGGAACAGGATGGAGTTGGTCGGTTTGTTGCCGGCGAAGGTCTTGTGCGGCAGCAGTTGCTCCAGAGCCGTGCCCTTCATGCCCGCCGCCTTGAGTTCCGCGCGGGCTTCTGCCGGGGTTTTGCCGCGCATCAGCGCCTCGGTCTGGGCGAAAAAGTTGGACAGCAGGATGGCGTGGTGCTCGCCCATCGGGTTGTGCGACTCGATGGCTGCCAGGAAGTCCGCCGGCACCAGCTTGGTGCCTTGGTGGATCAACTGGTAGAAAGCGTGCTGGCCGTTGGTGCCGGCTTCTCCCCAGATCACCGGGCCGGTGGAATAGTCCACGGCGCGGCCGTCGCGGTCGATGCGCTTGCCGTCGGACTCCATGTCGAGCTGCTGCAGATACGCCGGGAAGCGGTGCAGATACTGGTCGTAGGGCAGGATGGCGTGCGTTTGCGTGCCGAAGAAATTGTTGTACCAGATGCCCAGCAGGCCCAGCACCACCGGCAGGTTCTTTTCCGGGGCAGCGCTGCGGAAGTGTTCGTCCATCTCGTGTGCGCCGGCGAGCAATTCCTCGAAGTGGTCCATGCCGATGTACAGCGCAATGGACAGGCCGATGGCCGACCACAGCGAATAGCGTCCGCCCACCCAGTCCCAGAATCCGAACATGTTTTTGGTGTCGATGCCGAACTTTCTGACCTCCGCGGCATTGGTCGAGACCGCGACGAAGTGTTTGGCGACCGCCGCTTCGTTCTGCGCCGAGGCCATAAACCACTGCCGCGCCGAACGCGCGTTGGTGAGGGTTTCCTGCGTGGTGAAGGTCTTGGAGGCGACGATGAACAGCGTGGTTTCCGGGTCGAGTCCGCGCAGCGTTTCGGCCAGGTGGCTGCCGTCGATGTTGGAGACGAAATGCACGTTGAGGCCGGGCTTGGCGTAGGGTTTGAGCGCCTCGGTCGCCATCACCGGGCCCAGGTCGGAGCCGCCGATGCCGATGTTGACGATGTCGCTGATGCGCTTGCCGGTGTAGCCTTTCCAGCGGCCGCTGCGGACTTGTTCGGAAAACTTGCGCATGTGCGCGAGCACCGCGCGCACATCCGGCATGACATCGCGGCCGTCCACCAGGATCGGGCGCTCGGAGCGGTTCCTGAGCGCTACGTGCAGCACCGCGCGGTTTTCGGTGAAGTTGATTTTGTCGCCGCCGAACATGGCTGCGGTAGCGCTTTTCAGGCCGGCCTCCTTGGCCAGCTTGAGCAGCAGTTGCAGGGTTTCCCCGGTGATGAGGTTCTTGGAAAAATCGAGCAGGATGTCGCCAGCCTGCAGGGAAAAACGCTCGAAGCGCCGCGCGTCGTCGCGGAACAAGTCGCGCATCGAGGTCCTGGCCATGACCTTGTGGTGTGCCCGCAGGGCTTGCCAGGTTGCGGAACGGGTCAGGTCGGACATGGCGTTTCTCCTTAACGGCGCATCAGCACCACGCCGGCGAGCGGCGGCAGCGATATCACCAGCGAGTGCGGGAAGCCCATCCAGGGCACGGCATCGCTCACCAGTCCGGCGCCGTTGCCTTTGTCCGATCCGCCATAAAAGCGCGAGTCGCTGTTGAGCACTTCGTGGTAGACGCCGGGTTCGGGCACGCCGATGCGGTAGCCATCGCGCGGCACCGGCGTGAAGTTCAGCACCACCACGACGAAGGAGCCGTCGCGCGCGCGCCGCAGGTAGGAGAGCACCGACTGGTCGGCGTCGTGGCAGTCGATCCAGGAGAAGCCTTCGTGGGAGAAGTCGAGGTCGTGCAGCGCGGGGGTGGCGGCATAGAGATGGTTCAGGTCGCGGCACAGATCCTTGACGCCGCGATGCCAGTCCGTGTCCAGCAGCGGCCAGTCGAGTTCGCCTCCCACCTGCCACTCGCGTCCCTGGCCGAACTCGTTGCCCATGAAGTTGAGCTTCTTGCCGGGATAGGTCATCTGGTAGGTGAACAGCAGGCGCAGGTTGGCGAACTTCTGCCAGGCGTCGCCGGGCATCTTGTCCAGCAGCGAGCGCTTGCCGTGCACCACCTCGTCGTGCGAGAACGGCAGCATGAAATTCTCGGTGTAGGAATAGAGCTGGCCGAACGTCAGTTCGTTGTGGTGGAAGCGGCGATGCACCGGTTCGTGCTGGAAGTAGAACAGCGTGTCGTTCATCCAGCCCATGTTCCACTTCATGGAAAAGCCCAGGCCGCCGAGATAAACCGGGCGCGATACCATGGGCCAGGAGGTGGATTCCTCGGCCATGTTGAGTGCGCCGGGGAACTGGTCGTGCACCAGGATGTTGAGCTCGCGCAGGAAGTCGATGGCATCCAGATTCTCGCGGCCGCCGTACTTGTTCGGCAGCCATTCGCCCTCTTTGCGCGAATAGTCGAGATACAGCATGGAGGCGACCGCGTCCACACGCAGTCCGTCGATGTGGTATTCGGACAGCCAGCAATGCGCACTGGAGAGCAAAAAGGATTTCACCTCGTTGCGGCCATAGTTGAAAATGTGGGTGCCCCAGTCCTGGTGGAAGCCCAAGCGCGGGTCCTCGTGCTCGTACAGCGCGGTGCCATCGAAGCGGGCCAGGGCGAAGGCGTCCTGCGGAAAATGTGCCGGCACCCAGTCCAGGATCACGCCGATGCCGCTGGCGTGACAGGCATCGATCATGGCGCGCAGGTCGTCCGGGCTGCCGAAGCGGCTGGTGGCGGCGAAATAGCCGGTGGTCTGGTAGCCCCAGGATTCGTCCAGCGGGTGTTCGGAAACCGGCAGCAATTCGATGTGGGTATAGCCCATCTCCTTGACGTAGGGAATGAGGCGTTCGCCCAGTTCGCGGTAGGACAGGAAGCCGCCGTCGGGGCTGCGTTGCCACGATCCGGCATGCACTTCGTAGACGTTGAACGGCGCGTGCAGCCAGTCCTGTGTCGCCCGGCCCTGCATCCAGGCGCCATCGCGCCAGACGTAAGTGCTCGGCGCGGGAACCTTGGACGCCGTGCCGGGGCGCAGTTCGTACTCCCCGGCATAGGGATCGCTCTTGACCAGGATCTGCCCGCTGTCGCGGTTGCGTATTTCGTATTTGTAAAGGCTGCTCTCGGGCATGTCCGGAAGGAATAGCTCCCATACGCCGCTTGATCCGTGCGCCCGCATCGGATGGACGCGCCCGTCCCAGCGGTTGAAGTCGCCCACCACGCTGACCCGTTCCGCGTTGGGCGCCCATACCGCGAAGCGCACGCCGTCGACGCCGTGGCTGCTGACATGGTGTGCGCCCAGCATCCGGTACGCCTGGTGCAACCGGCCTTCGTTGAACAAGTACAGGTCCTGCGCGGAAATCTGCGGCGGAAAAAAGTAGGGGTCATACTGCCCGGACATCTGGCCGTTGCTGTCGACCCGCAGACGGTAGGGGCCTTCGGGCTGTTTGGCCCCGTGCCATTCGAACAGGCCGCGCGCGTCGCTGCGCCGAAATGCTTCTTCGCCGGCCGCACCAACCAGCCAGACGTTGCCGGCTTGGGGCATGAATACCCGGATGGTATAATTTTTCCCGTCGCGGTGCAGTCCAAGGTGGGCGAAAGGGTCGTGCAGCCGCCCCTGGCACAATGCTTCGAGCATGGGATTGGTGCTGGGTGCGGCGGCGTTTTTCATGGGCATGGCGTCATTAGTTGTATTATCATAGTGGCTATTATAGCGGCAAAGCGCGGCGTTTCGTGAGTCCAGACGCGAATGTAGCGGACGGCAGGCGAGCTGCGCAAGGCGTCTTTTTATTTTTTGCCTGGCATCGTCTAGAATTTATTTAGTCGCGCTGGATCGACGGAGGGCTTATGCAAAAGGATTTTCCAAGGTTTGTCAGCCTGCTGACAAAAAACACCGTTGCCCTCATACTCGCCGGCGGGCGCGGCAGCCGGCTGAATCAGCTGACCGACTGGCGCGCCAAGCCGGCCGTGCCTTTTGGCGGCAAATTCCGCATCATCGATTTCCCCCTGTCCAATTGCCTCAACTCCGGCATACGCCGTATCGGCGTTCTCACGCAGTACAAGGCCCACAGCCTGATCAAACACATTCAACGCGGCTGGGGCTTCCTGCGTGGCGAGTTCAATGAGTTCGTCGAATTGCTGCCGGCGCAGCAGCGCATCGAGGTCGATTGGTACAAGGGCACCGCCGACGCCATTTTCCAGAACCTCGACATCATCCGTGACTACAACCCCGACTATGTGCTGATCCTGGCCGGCGATCACATCTACAAGATGGATTACGGCGAGATGCTGGCGTGCCACGCTGCCAGCGCGGCGGACATGACCGTGGCCTGCTTTGAGGCTCCCGTCGCAGAGGCGAGTGCTTTTGGCGTGATGGGAGTGGATGAGATGGACCGCGTGGTGAGTTTCGTCGAGAAGCCCGATCATCCCCAGCCTATTCCCGGCCAGACGGAGAAGGCGCTGGTCAGCATGGGCATTTATGTGTTCAACGCCGCCTTCCTTTACGAACAGTTGATCCGCGACGCTGACGAGCGCAATTCCTCGCACGACTTCGGCAAGGACATCATCCCCCATCTGGTCTCGCGCTACCGCGTGTTCGCTCACCGCTTCGCCGACAGCTGTGTGTGCAAGCCCGGTGGCGTGCCCTACTGGCGCGATGTGGGAACCGTGGATGCGTATTGGGAGGCCAACATGGAGCTGGCCAAGATCACCCCGGACCTCAACCTGTACGACGAGAAATGGCCGATCTGGACCTATCAGGAGCAACTGCCGCCGGCCAAGTTCGTGTTCGACGACGAGGAGCGCCGCGGCGTCGCAGTGGACTCCATGGTGTCCGGCGGCTGCATCATCAGCGGCGCCACGGTGCGCCGTTCGGTGCTGTTCTCCAACGTGCAGGTGTCGAGTTTTGCCTTGCTCGAGGATGCCGTGGTGCTGCCCGACGTCGAAATCGGCCGCTATGCGCAGCTGCGCCGGGTGGTGATCGACAAGGGCTGCAAGATACCCGAGCGGCTGGTGGTCGGCTTTGACCCGGTGGAGGACGCGCGGCGTTTCCACGTCACCGAGAAAGGCATCACGATGATTACCGCCGAGATGCTCGGACAACACATCCATCACGTTCGTTAAAGCATGTCGCACGTCAAGAAGCTCAACCTCATCCTGTGCTGGCACATGCACCAGCCCGATTACCGCAACTATGCGACGGGCGAGTTCGAGTTGCCATGGACCTATCTGCACGCACTCAAGGACTACAGCGACATGGTGGGTCACCTGGAAAACCAGCCTGCCGCGCGCGCCGTGTTCAACTTCGTGCCGGTGCTGCTGGACCAGCTGGAAGACTACGCGGACCAGTTCGCCACCGACACCGTGCGCGATCCCCTGCTCGACCTGTTGCGGGTCAAGGACATGAACCGGATCACAAAAACCCAGCGCGACCTGATTCTGGGGTTCTGCTTCCGCTGCAACCACACCCGCATGATCGAGCCCTTCCCCGCTTTCAAACGCCTGCGCGACATGTTCGTGATGGCCGATGGCCACGGTGAGGCGGGGCTGTCGTACCTTTCCGGTCAATTTCTGGCCGACCTGCTGGTCTGGTATCACCTGGTGTGGACCGGCGAGACGGTGCGCCGCGAGTACGAACTGGTGATCCAGCTCATGACCAAGGGAGAGGGCTTTACCGCGCAGGAGCGGCGCCAGTTGTTCGATCTGATCGGTCGGGTGATCCAAGGCGTGATTCCGCGCTACCGCAAGCTCGCCGAAGCCGGGCGGATCGAGATTTCCACCACGCCGCACTACCACCCCATCGTGCCGCTGCTGATTGACTTCAACAGCGCCCGGGACGCCGAGCCGCAGGCCAGCCTGCCGGAGGCACCGGGCTACCCGGGCGGGTTGGGGCGCGCCACATTCCACGTCAATTCCGCCATCGACAGCCACGAGCGGCGCTTCGGCGCGCCGCCCCAGGGTTTTTGGCCGGCGGAGGGCGGTATTTCGGATGCCTTTCTCAAGCTGCTCGGAGAGCGGGGGGTGGGCTGGACGGCCAGCGGGGAGGGGGTGCTCGCCCACAGCCTGCGCCGGGCCCGGGACGGCTTGCCATTGCCCCAGCAGGCATCGTATCTGTATCGGCCCTACCGGGCTGCCGGCGCGGCGCACGGTGTCGCCTGTTTTTTCCGCGACGACCGCCTTTCCGATCTGATCGGCTTCGAATACGCCGGCTGGCACGGCCGCGATGCCGTGCACAATTTTGTGCAGGCTCTGGAGCATATCTGGCAGCAGACGCCCGAGCACGAAGATCCGGTGGTGAGTGTGATCATGGACGGCGAAAACGCCTGGGAATATTACCCTTACAATGGCTATTATTTCCTGACGGAGCTTTACAGCGTGTTGAGCCAGCATGCATTTATTCGCACCACCACGTTCAAGGATTATCTGGAGGAGTGCGGCACAGAGCCGCACGGGCGCTGCGCCGCCACCGGCGACCTGCCCAGCCTGGTTGCCGGAAGCTGGGTTTACGGCACCTTCTCCACCTGGATCGGCTCCCCCGACAAGAACCGCGCCTGGGATCTGCTGTGCGACGCCAAACGCAGCTTCGACCTGGTGATGGCCGGCGGACGGCTGTCCGAGGCCGAACAGGCCGCCGCCCACAAGCAGTTGGCCGACTGCGAGAGTTCCGACTGGTTCTGGTGGTTCGGCGACTACAATCCCCAGCACAGCGTGGAAAGCTTCGACAAGCTGTACCGCGAGAACCTGGCGAATTTGTACCATCTGCTCAAGCTGCCCGTCCCTGCGCAACTGGCCGAACCGATCAGCCGCGGCGGCGGCGTGGCGGAGGCGGGTGGAACCATGCGGCGGGCTTCCGCATGACACTGTGGCCGTTGTCCGCGCACACGCTTCTGCTCCATCCGATGAATACTTGCCGAAAGCCGATAGCCCTCCCATGACTCATTCCATCTCACTGCTTCTCGGCGTCCACGCCCACCAGCCCGTCGGCAATTTCGGATTCGTGGTGGACGAGGCGCACGAGCGCTGCTATCGCCCGTTTCTCCAGACCTTGCACCGTTTTCCGGAGTTCCGCTACGCCATCCATTTCAGCGGTTGGCTGCTGGATTACCTGCTGCAGAAATATCCGGAAGACATGGCGCTGCTGCGCGAAATGGTGGGCCGCGGCCAAGCCGAGCTGTTCGGCGCCGGGGATACCGAGCCCGTTCTGGCGGTGATTCCCGCCCGCGACCGTCTCGGCCAGATAAGCAAACTGTCCGACAAGCTGGAGGCGAAACTTGGCGAACGCCCAGCCGGCGCCTGGCTCACCGAACGCGTGTGGGAGGCCACGGTGGTGCCCGCGCTGGTGGATTCCGGCATACGCTACGTCACGGTGGACGACTATCATTTCCTCTGCGCCGGCAAGTCACCCGGCGAGCTGAACGGCTTTTTCAGCACCGAGGAAGATGGTAAAAGGCTGGATCTTTTCCCCATCTCCGAGGCGCTGCGCTATCGTTTGCCGTTTTCCCCCGCGGCGGACGCGGTGAGCTACCTCGAAGGGCTTGCCCAGGAAGGGGCCGACGCCGCCGCGATCTACTTCGACGATATCGAGAAATTCGGCATCTGGCCGGAGACCTGGGAGTGGGTGTACGAAAAGGGCTGGCTGGTCGATTTTATCCAGGGCGTGCTCGCCTCCCCGCTGATCCGTACCGGCTCCTACCGCGACTATCATGCCGGCAGCAGGACGCGCGGCGTCGTCTACCTGCCCACCACGTCTTACATCGAAATGAACGAATGGACCCTGCCGGCGCAGGCGGCCAATCACTTCGCCGATCTGGTGCAGGCCAGCAAGGACCAGGGCCGTTTCGAACAGGACAAGGCGTTCCTGCGCGGCGGCATCTGGAAGAACTTCCTCAGCCGCTATCCGGAAGCCAACTGGATGCACAAGCGCATGCTCAGCCTGTCCCAGCGCATCGCCGACCTTCCCGCGGGCAGGGAAATCCCGGAAATGCGCGAGAAGCTTTACGAAGCCCAGGCCAACGATGCGTATTGGCACGGCCTGTTTGGCGGCATCTATCTGCCGCATCTGCGGCGCGCGGTATACCAGGCCATGGTGCGCCTGGAAAGCCTCCTCGATCAGGTGCAGCCGCGGCCGAAAAAGCTCCGCGTGGATCTGGATATGGACGGGCGCGACGAAGTCTTTCTGCACAACGGCGCACTGCAGGCGGTGGTTCTGCTGGATGGCTCGGCCTCGTTGTGCGAGCTTGACGCCTACCAACTTGGCCACAACTTCGGCGACACCTTGCGCCGCCAGGCCGAGCACTACTACCGCAAGATGCATGTCGCTCCGGAAGATGCGGCACATGGCGGCGCCGGCATAGCTTCGCCGCACGACCGCGTGAGCTTCAAGCACGAGATTACGCCGCAGGACCTGGTCACCGATGCCGGCGGAAAAACCCTGTTCCGCGACACCTGGCTGCCCCCGCATGATGCCCTGGGCGAGGCAGTGCATTACGTGGCGGAGGTGGATGCCGGGCACGCCCACGGCGTGGGATTTGCCGGCGAGGCGGCTGGCGTCGAAGTGGACAAGCGCATCGCGCTTGCCGATAACCGCCTCAGCGTGACTTACCGATTCTCGGCCGAGGCGCCCGGCGGCTTCATGACCGAACTCAATCTGGCCATGCCCAGTTGCGACGGCGCGGCCGGACGCTTTGTCTACCGCAACGGCATCCCCGGCGGATTCGGCCAGCCGCTGGAATTCGAAGAGTTGACCGAAATCACCCTGGAGGACGAGGTGCTGGGCGGCGCGCTGGTCTTGCGCACAAGCAGGCCGGTGCATTTTCAGGCTTTTCCTCACTTCACCGTGTCGCAGTCCGAAGCAGGCTTCGAAAAAATCATGCAGGCCGTCACGCTCCTGCTCTGGTGGCCGCTGCAAAAGCGCTACAAGGAAGTGATCGTGGAACTGGAAGTGGTCAAGAATTGAGAATGGATAGGATGGATTGAAATGACGCAGCAAATGGTTGGCGCCAACAAGGTGGTCTACATTACCTACTCCATTGTGGACAGTCGCGACGCGGTGGTAGAGCAGCACGATATACCTGTCGCTTACGTGCCGGGCGGCAACAGCGGGCTGCTGGAAAAGATCGAGCAGGCTCTCCACGGGCGCGCAGCCGGCGAGCGGGTCGAGGTGGTGCTTCCGCCCGAGGACGGGTTCGGCCCGCACGATCCGGCGCTCACATTCACCGACGACATCGAGAATGTTCCCCCGCAGTACCGGCGCTTGGGCGCCGAGGTGGAGTTCGAAAACGGGCAGGGTGAAACCATGCTTTTCCGGGTCACCCGCATCGAGGACGGCAAGCTGACGGTGGACGGCAATCCACCCCATGCGGGAGAAACCGTCACCTGCGTGGTGAACATCGTCGACGTGCGCGATGCGACCGCCACCGAACTCGCCAACGGCATGCCCGCGGACGCCGCTGTGCCGCAGTTGCATTGACACGGGTTGCTGGAGTGCTTATCGGTTGGGCTCAAGGTGTTTGACAAGCTACCCGCGCATGGGCATAATTGCCGGTTTCGTCTGGAGGGGTTCCCGAGCGGTCAAAGGGATCAGACTGTAAATCTGACGGCTCTGCCTTCGAAGGTTCGAATCCTTCCCCCTCCACCAGACACGCTGTAAAGCTGAAGGGTGGACCGGGCCGCTGGCCCGTTGCTGCCGTTGGGCTGTGATCAGGCGGGTGTAGCTCAATGGTAGAGCAGAAGTTTTCCAAACTTACGACGAGGGTTCGATTCCCTTCACCCGCTCCAGTTGTTGTTTTACTTTAGGTTTTTAAAGAAGCGCGCAGTAGTAGCGGTACTTGCCCATGTAGCTCAGTGGTAGAGCACTCCCTTGGTAAGGGAGAGGCCACCAGTTCAATCCTGGTCATGGGCTCCAAACATTTGGATGTGGATTCATAAGGGTACTCAGAGGAAATCATCATGGCAAAAGGCAAGTTCGAGCGGACGAAACCGCACGTAAACGTAGGGACGATTGGACACGTTGACCACGGCAAGACGACGCTGACGGCGGCGATCAGCACGATCCTGT
>Ga0315281_10005582_pt1 | contig 17986 bp, 14 predicted proteins | sample YL17G07_0_MG_FD_204540 | JGI IMG/M metagenome (GOLD analysis project Ga0315281, IMG submission 204540) | Sediment microbial communities from Yellowstone Lake, YNP, Wyoming, USA - YL17G07_0 | ecosystem: Environmental > Aquatic > Freshwater > Lake > Sediment | place: USA: Wyoming | collected...
TGGCCAAACACTATCTGTAGAGATAGAGCACGAAACACCGATGTGGGAATCTGATTCCTGAATCTATTATACTCCTTCGACAAGCCCAGGACAAGCGCCCTGTGGATAACTCCCGCTCGCCATTCCCTTTTCTGGTGCACGCATATTTGCTTGCTAGCAAATTGCTCTGCTCGCCTCGTCAGGCTGTGCAAGGCACCAAAAAAGGGAACGGCTCGCTCTAAGGTAAATGCTATTCCACCCCTAACTTATCAATGACTCTGTCGTGACGGAAGTCGAGAATATCGCGGACGAATTTATCGTAGACGCTTACTCGATAGAGAAACTCTGCCGTCTCCAGGGCTCCATACGAAAGCTCCTTGCCTACCTCGGCTTCAATAGAACGCAAAACATGCTCGATCGCCCGACGCTTGAGGTTGTCTCCGACAATAAGGACATCGACGCGTGCTTCTGGCTCGTCAAGGAATATCCCCGAGAGGGCAAGGAATTTGATCTTTCCTGCCGTCTTGAAGCGCTTGGCAATCTCGTCGCGATTGAGTGGTGTCTCAGAAATAACGAGGTTTTTCAAGGGAATAAGGAGCGGGAACCCCGCTTTCAACTGAAAGCCGTCGGTGCGCTTTCGAATTGGCGCTTTCTTTGAGCCCTTTTTAGGGGGGACCTCTTTGGTAAAACTCTTGTCGGCGATAACGCCGGCTTTTTTGAGAAGATTAAGCTCACGACGCGCCTCGGGGGGCTTCACCTTGCTTTTTTCAGCGACCATCGCCACGTCGAACGAATCAACCGGGTTCAAAAGAAACAAGCGGAGGATCTTTACCCGCGCTTGACTGCCAAACAATGTTCCGAGAATATCCATAAAAATCAGTATACCACGAGAGATACAAACGAAAAAGCGCGACGACCAAATGGCCACCACGCTTTTTCTAAAAAACAGTTAGTTCGTATTACTTGAGAGTAACTTTTCCACCTGCTGCCTCGATCTTTGCTTTGAGGTCTTCTGCTTCTGCCTTCTTCATGCCTTCCTTGAGCATTGAAGGTACTCCGTCTACGAGATCCTTTGCCTCTTTGAGTCCGAGTGCAAGAGCCTCCTTGATTACCTTGATTACGGCGATCTTGGTCTCACCAGATGCTGAAAGCTCAACGTTGAATGAGTCTTTCTCTTCTACATCTACTCCGACTGCTGCGGGTGCCGCTGCAGCTGCTGTTGCTGATACACCAAACTTCTCCTCAAAAACCTTAACGAGCTCGTGAAGGTCGAGAACTGACATTTCTTCAATCTTTGCAACGATATCCTTGAACTTTGCAGGAATCACTACATCTTTATTTTCTTCAGTCATAATTGTAATGTTAAATGGTTAAAATCTTAGGTTTCCAAGGCTAGACCCTGGAAAATTTGAGCTTTACGCTGCTACTTCTGCGGGAGCAACCTCTTCGGCTACCGATTCTGCAGGAACTTCCACCTCTGCTACTGCAGGAGCCTCTGCTTCTACTGGTGCCTCTGGAACTGCAGTAGCTGTGGTCTCTGCTACTTCTACTACTTCTGGAGCCTTTGCTACGGGTGCTGCGCTTACAGTTTCACGTCCAAGACGAGACTCTACTGAGTCTGCTATCTGTCCCAACGCGATAGCGAAACGCTGAATTGGTGAGTTGATAACATTGAGGAACATTCCACGGAGTACCTGAAGTGGTGGAATCGTCGCAATCGACATCATTTCCGTCTGGTTCTTGTACTCGCCATCAAAGATACCGCCAACGATCGAGATTGAGCCTTTATCGCGAGGTGCCGTCTGGAATGCGTAGGTCTCGCGTGCCGGAGCAAGGAGGTCGTCGCCGTAGGCGATAGCCAACTCTCCTGGAAGCTCAGGCATGTCGCCCTTCGCTTTAAGGTCGCCCAATACGCGCTTTGCCAAAGTCTTTTTGGTCACAAAGTATCCTACCTTGTCCGCCGAAAGCTTCCTGCGAAGCATTTTTGTCTCAGCAGCCGAGAGCGCTTTGAAGTTCACGAATACGATTGACTTTGCCCCCGTAAGGCGCTCTGTCATCGATGCGATGAGCTCTACTTTCTTTTGTTTTGTAATTGCCATATTTTTTTTGATAAAAGCACTTCGTCTTATATTAGCTCCTCGGCTCGGAAATAAGAAAGGTTACTTCCTCATTTCTCTCGCTCTACGTCGCTAATAACAGATGACGGCTCTCGCGCGAGCGCTTGAGCCGTAAAGCCATCCACACAACGTGGAATGAGTCGACCTCCGCAGGGCTTAAAGCTCTTTTTCTCTAGAGCAGCCTACTTCTTCGGGCTTCGGGGTTATCTTAGCGAACGTGCGCGATATTGTCAACCGTCGTAATGAGAGAACTCGTGTCCCCCAGTTTCATCGCCGTTGAAACAGCTACCCCTAAAAGCCCGACAAGGATGATTCCCAGGAACCCCAACGTTGATTTGAAGATCTCACGCATGTCGTAATTATCCCACAAACACACAGAAAGCGCCATTACCTAGGACCGTCCTATGTAATATCTGTATAAACAAGCTCCGCCCTTTGTTTATGGCTTGGCTATTTTACCCCGGCGAGTTCTCCCTTGATCGATTCAGCGAGAGTGGCGTTTTTGAGTCGCTCTGCGGTCGCAATCGCTTTACTATAAGCATCTTTTGCCTCGGTGGCCAGCCCCGCGTCCTGATAATAATGCGCGAGCATGACCTGGAGGTCTACGGCATCAGGGTTCTTGGCGATGCCCTTTTTGAGGATCACGGGTATTTCGCTGATCTTTTCTTTAAGCGAGTATTTATAGAGATCGACAAGTCCACTGTACCCTTGAATGTACTCGGTTTTGAGAACGATGGTCTGTTTCCAGTTTTCCTCGGACTTTTTGTAGTCTTTCAGATAAAAATGATAGAGGTCGCCAAGATTGTTCCACGCTACAATATCCGCAGGAGCGAGTGCTTTTGCATATTCCCATGCGTCACGGGCGCCCTCGTAATCGCCGAGTGTTTTGCGATTGACGCCGAGCATGATCCATTCACTGACATTTTTGGGGTCTTTTTTGAGTTCTTGCACATTCGCCTCGATTCGCGCAACAATGAGGGATTTTACTTCGAGGGTAAGGGTGTTTTTGAAATCAGTGGAGCGATTGAGCGCGGGCGCGGGAGGAAGTTTGCTTGTGTCGAGAGGGACAACCTCAATGGAGCCATCACCCGTCATACTGACCCCCGAGATATCGGTGGTGGTTGTTGCAGTCGTGCTTTCCCCTGCCTCTTTCGTCCCCTGCATGTCGCGATACACGAGCACGCCCGCCAAGGCGGCAAGTCCAACCATCCCGATAATTATCAGATTTTTCTTGTTATTCATATGGATGTATCTTAACAAATTGAGTGCTTTCCGCAACTGTTACCAGACTGGAGCTACATGAGGACTGGGGGCCACGTCGTTATGTCTAGCCCGTTATCGTGCACGGATGATTCAGGCTCGATATCTATTACTCTATCAGGCGCCATAACCCCAACTCTGTTCTCGGTTACTTCGGTATCTAAAATGAGTACGGTTGGTTCATCAGGAAGCGAGATTTTTCCTCTTTCGTCGATAAATGGGTATGCCGTAATCCCCACCCCGTCTGCAAATCCTGAGACCGTCGTTGATGCAATCGTTGCCGAACCTCCATAGAGCACGATTCCACTTGCTTCGCCGTTTTCGACGACGACATTGGTGATGGTCGATGTTGCATTATGGAGGCTTATCGCATCCCCAGGACCGGTATCCTTGATGGTCGAGCTTGCTATGGTGAGGGTCGAGTCGCGCACATCGAGCGCGGTGCTGTTGCCCAAAAACTCCGTGTCGGAAACATCGAGATGCGCGCCGTTAGATGCGCTGATGCCGTTGGTGTTTTTAACCTCTGCGTGTTCAATCGTGCCCGTACCCCCTTGGAAATTAAGGCTTCCAACACCATCCCCTCTCAGCGATTCAAAAACAACAGGGCTATCAGGCGTCCCTATTGCATTCAACGCCCCTTGTACATCAAGCTCTGCCGGGGATGACCATCCTGCAGGAATGAGACCGTGGAACATCCCTTGCGGGGAAATCCTTACTGGCAACCAGGTGCTCCCCTCATAAAATTTAATATCGACACCCGGCCCAAGCGTGAGAGTACTTGAAGCGCTCACGACCGTAGAACTTGCAACAACATAGGGCCCTTCGTCCGCCGTAAGGGTGAGGTCGCTTGTGACGTCCTGCCCTTTGTTTATAAGGTAACTCACGCTGTTGCGCTCGCCGGGGGTGCCAAGGATGGCATCCCCTTTCGCATCAGTGCCGTTTTTTATAAAGCCGAGGTTGGTCCCCCAGTTTGTGGGATCGGCGCCGGATTCCTTTGAAGCGAAGCGCTCCATGGTTTTTTTAGTTGGGCTGTTTTCTCCTGCGGGCCATTCGCCCCTAGTAAGGGTCGCGGTCGTATCGAGGGCGGTGCCATTATGCGAGAGAATGAGGGTTTCGCCATTGTTTTCAAGCGCCCAAGAGGTTCCAGCGTTCCCGTACACCAAGTCTGCCGTACGGTCCGAGATCGTGCCGTCCCCTGTTCGTTCAAGCAAATAAAAAGCGTGCGAGGCGATGGTCCCCGCGAGGCTAATGAATGGTTTGGCGTCTTGCGCCGAAAGCGCCCAACTACTTAGGTCGATTGCGTGCGCCGTGTTGTTTTTAAGCTCAAGCCATTCGGCGTTTGATGCCGCGGCTGTCCCCATCCATGCGACTTCGTTGATAGCAACGGGGATTGTGGCGACCGAGACCGTTTGCGTGCTTGTTGCGCTCGTTTGCCCATCAGCGCCTACGGCCGCAACTTCAAAGACGTAATCGGAAAAATCAGGGGCGACCACGTCTTCGGCGAGACTGGTCGTGGTCGCGTAGGTGCCATTTTTGTTGGTCGCATAATAACCTGCGCCGGAGACTTCGCCCCACTCAAAATGTAGATTGGTTGTGGTAAGAAGGCAACCATCGGTCGCAAGCGAAGACGCGCATTGCGGCGCGGTGAGCGCGGGCGCTGATAAAAACTCAGGAATTATGGGAACCTCCGCAGGAACTTTTGGGGTATTTTCTTCGGGAGCTTCTGGGATTTCAGGAGTCTCAACGGTCGTGCCCAACACTTGAGGTGCCACCTGTGGCGGTGCCCCACCCCCAAACCCTGGCGACAAATTGCCCATAAAAATAAGCTTGATTGGTGGTTTGGGGGTGGTTGGTTTTTCGGCGGGGATAGTGACGGGAACGACAACGGGAACAGCTGGATTTGGGGATGTTTCCGGTGTTTTGGTTACCAAAGGAGCGGTCGGTGCGGCAATTTTAGGAGCGACAGAGGGTGGTGGATTTTTCGTGTTCGGTTTCGTAGCGAGGATCACCGACGCACTATTGCTTTCTGCCAAATCCTCCGGGTCGTTGACCACTGCTTCTGCGAGCACATAGAGTTTCGAACCGATGGCAAAAAAGACATGCGTCACCCCAGTCGCGACCGCCACTCCTGCATGATACGTCCATTTCAACGTTGCTATTTCCGCTTTTGCCGTCTGCGCAACCCCATACTCCGCCGCCCCGTACAGCGCAGACCCAACGGCGAGAGTGGCGTGCGCGGTAGCTTTTGTGAGATCCGCCCCCGCAGTGTACATCCCAACAACCGCTTTTTTGTCGAGATATGCAACCATATCAAGATATGCGAGATCTGCCCCTAATATCTTGTGCGCAATGGTGATATTTGGCGGAGAGATACACGGCATATTTTCATCTTGTATGGTGTTTTTCGAAAGTCCACCAAGCGAAGCCTCTATGTCTTCGACAATTCTTTTTGGTTGATAGCGAAGATATACTTTGTCAAAATCGTGACCCCAAAAATCATCGCCAGACTTCAATACAATGTCGACATTTGGGGACATAATATTTTTGAATGGTACATCTGCCACTACGGTAGCGATGATTTTATCTGTCTTGGAAGTAAGCCACTTTCCGCCACCCGCAACACGAACCGCTGGGTTAGCAACACCGTAGACCGCAATCGATTTGGCGGGTACACCACCAACCTGCTTTGTAACCACATCATAGAAACTATTTGCATAAAAATTTCCTTGGGAGTGCGCAACAAGAAGGAGTTTTTGGGTTTTAACTTTTTTGCTTGCAGAATTAAGCATCTCAATGAGGTCATAATCCACAACTGCCTCATTTTCAAAAGCCTTTTGATATATAGACGTAAAAACATCACCGAGTCCACCCAAATGGGTCGGATTAAGGAGATACTGGTAGTCGATTTCTTGGTCATTATAACTTACACCAAATTTATCTTTCAGAGCAGTCATATTGTCTCTTGCTCCATCAGCAGCTGTGAGTACACCGTTAATGGTGGCTATGGTGTACCCATTTGTGGAGCACTTATAGGGAGGAAAGGTCGCATTCGCAAAAACTGGAACAAGGAGGAGGCTCGACACAAAGAGCCGGCCGGTATATTTCTTCCACATTAATCGAATCTCTCTATTCATCTTTTAATTAGAAAAAGTAGCAGGATCTAAATCACAACCCTCATTAGACGAACTGTAGCTGCCTACATATCTATAAAAATCATGCACATAGTTTTTTCTTTCTTCTGTGTTAACTTGACGCTGTTTGACAAAATTCCTATATTTTTCTATGTCAGCAGTAAATTTATCCATATCGGAGCGAGAACTGAGACTCCATACGCATATGTCTGCCCTACTCTCATTATCCTCCACAATCGCCGTCGCTGTTTCCTTGCTCAAAAATGGTAATGTCATCTCCATCTGTAATACCAGCGCGTACTGCAAAAGTACCGCTCTCGTCTTTGCGGAATCAGGATACTCCTTAAAAATAGCGAGCTCTACATCGTCGCGAATACCATTTTTGTTGGCGTCGATACCAGCGACAGTTTTGTCCGCCTCAACACCGGGGTCTGGCGGCAAATTCTTCCCCATCACATCATCCATCGTAAGCTTGGTCGCGTGAATTTTCGCAACCTGCCCAGGGGTAGTTTTCAAAATGTATGCGAGTGGCAAAACAACAGCAATCAAGAAAATAGCTAATACGAACACAACCCCTATCTTTAAGACTTTTTTTACCTTCGTTTTTGTATTTTCGTTCATATAATTTTCTTTATTTCAGCACACCCACTTCAGTCCCCTCTTGAGGTTTTTCATAATTCCCCACATTATATCAGCTCTACCACAAAACCCGCAGCCCTCCTGTGGATAACTCTCACTCATAACCCATTTTACATAGGACGGTCCTATGTAAAATGGGTTATTCTTCGGAAAAAGACAGCCAATCTTCAATAAAGATATCGAAATCCTGTGGATGAGAAAAATATTCCGGAAATGCCTCTTTGTTGAGGATGCAACCCTCTGGTCTTTCTTCTCCTGTATACTCTAAATAGCTTGAATATGGATAATTAGACAGATACCCCTTTGCTTTCTCTCGATCTTTAATGCCATTTTCTTTCCAGTCAGGATCGATTATTTTCACGGGATTCAAGTGAATATAGGCAAAAAGATATTTCAAATATTCATCAGAATCAGCATGCCGTGCACCAAATCGACCTTGGAACAAAACTCCTGAATGTTCATACTTGGTATTAAAATACATCGAATAAGAAGTAAGTACCTTTTTCATGAATATTGAGATACCATTTTCTGTTCTTTCCCTAAGAAGGAGGTGGAAATGATTGGGCATCAAACAATAAACACCGATATCAACCAAAGGTTCTTCTTTTTCTATTTCTACATAGGACCGTCCTATGTAATCACGAAACGTGATTGCCTTTGATCTATTGCAAAGGAGGAGCAACTTCTGAAAACGAGCTCTGTCAAAATGATCCAGAAATATATTTGTCTTATTGGCTCCCCTATTATAAATATGATAAAATTCACCTTCGGAAAAATTGATTCGTCGTTGCATCAATATATTATACCACACTAAAGCCCTACCGAGGACGGTCCTATGTAATTACATAGGACCGTCCTCGGTAGGGCTTTTATAGGTACGCCAAAAGCCCCCGATCTCTGGAAGAGAAAGGGGGCTTTTGGGTTAGACCTAGGCTATGCTTGGTCTTGGTTTTGACTACTCTGGTTTAGGATGTCTAGGACTTCCTAAGACCACCTAGTGCAATGACTAGTTAGAGCGAGTCTGGATGAGGCCGCTTGAAGGCAAGCCTACTACACCGTAACCGTTCGTCCAGTCAACGTGCGTTGAAGCTGAAGTCGTGGTTGCGTTTGGTGACCATACAAGGTTGTTACCCGAGAGGATTGGTGATGATGATGCCATCATTGCCGTGCCACCTGCTGAGTAAGTGCTGAATCCAATGTATGATGGGTACGCCGAATCACCATTGAGGGTCGTGGTAACTGAGTATGTCGTTGCCGACGCAGTTACTGTTCCGCGAGCCTCAAAGTAATACGTTGATCCCGCAGGAATGTTGATCACTGATGCAGGAGAGATCGTAAATGCTGTCGCGGTTGGCGAAACATTTGAAGTCGAAATCTGACCTGACGTGAAGCCTGAGACACCTGCTGAGTAACCAGAATCAGTGTAACCGAAGAGGTTTACGTTCGTTACTGCGGCAGAAGTTGTTGCGATTGCAAACTTGAACTGGTTGATACCGACACCGCCATTTGCGTTTGCCGTTACCTTGAAGCGCATAAGTTTACCGTCTGCAACACCTGTTGAACCAAGCGTATCGAGGGCTACCGTAGGGAACGACTTGAACATGCGAATACCAGAGACCGAAGTCGAACCGGTTGCATCTTTTGTCGCACCTGAGTTTACCCCCGTACCACGAGTACCCGTAGGGTCAGTGGTTGCGTTGTTGTCAATCGCAATCAATGCACCCTGTGTACCTGTGTCGCTTGCGCTAATCTGAGCGAGGTCTACCTTGACGGTAAGATCCTTGTCAGCATCCTTAGGAAGGACAACTGCCGTTGAAAGCGTTGACGTTGCCGCCGTGTTGGTTCCTGTGAATGTTGCGGTACCTACCTGCGTTGCACCGTCCCAGATCGAAACCTGTACGAGGTCTGAAGCCGAGCTTGATGCCGTGCTGGTAAGTTTAAGACCGATACGTGAGAGGTTGATTGCCTCGTTCGATGCACGGAAGCGAAGTACTGCAACCGTGTTGCCTGTTGAGCCTGCAGCCGCGATAGCGTATGAAGGGCTCGAAGGCGAGGTTGAAACTACGAATGAGCCAGTACCAATGGTCTGGAGAGCGCTGGTAGCTGCTGCCCCCGTAGCCGTAACCGAAGCGCCTGAAGTTACCCCGGTAACTGTAGGATTTGTCGATGAAGGCGTAATGGTCCATGTGAAGGTACCTGTTGCACTCGATGAAACGTTACACTTGAGGGTGAGGGTCTTTACCGTGCCCTTTGCTACCGTAAGTGATGCGTCAAACGAGATTGACTCTGCCGTTGCTGCTGCGGGGTTCAAGACATTTGAACCAGTGTTCAATGCCGTTGCACCGTCGTAGAGCTGACAACCCGTCAAGTACGAGTAGGTCGCTGCAGAGAACGTCTTGGTGAACGAGAGCGATGAGAAGCGAACATCTTCACCTGACTGTGATGCGTCAAGCTGAATGTTTGCAAACGTTACCGCTGAACCGCCGGCAACGATAGTCTGTGCTGCAGGGCTCGTTGAAAGCGAGACCGCAAGAGCTGCAGACTTAACCGTTACTGGGTTCATTGAGAACAGTGCGTTGGTGAGCGTGAGGGAATTACCCGTTGTCTGACCAGTTACACTCGTCCAATCCGAAGAAGGAGTGGTTGAGGTCGTAATGACTGCACCATTCGTTGCCGTTGAAGGAATCTTACCCTTCAAGGTGTAGGTGTGCTTGCCAACAGGGTACGTAATCGTATCCGTGAAGGTTACCTTCCAAGCAGAAACTCCATCTGCTACTGCGTCAACTGGACCTGCAACTACTGCGCCGTTCTCATTGTAGAGAGAAATGCTGGTGTATGCTGAAGCGCCTGTTGATGCTGTTGATGTAGCAAAGTGGAATACTGAAGACTGAACCGAGATCGATTCACCCGTAATGTCAGTCTCATAACCGCCGAGAATCTGATTTCCAAGGTTGATCGCAATAGACTGTGCAGCTACTGAGGTTGCCTTGGTGATGCCCGTGAACGAACCTGCTGATACCGTTACTGCTGAACCGTTAAGAGAAGGGGTCGAAGTGGTGATGGTACCACTTGCGATGAGTCCCTGTCCGTAGGTCTCGCCTGAAACGTATACATCAGTGTTCTTCTGGATGTCGAAGTCGACGGTGCGACCTGATGCACCAGAACCGGTGATGTCACCTGCGATCCAAATGTCCTTTGCAAGACCTTTGGCAACTACGATACCTGAACCGAAGTTTGCAGCGTAGTACTTGCCGTCTGAAGAAACTGTCGTGTCGTAAGCGGTGCCGTCAACATAGATCTTTACATTTGAAAGATCGCCTGATGAAGCGCTACCTGCCTGGTAGAAACGAACTGACTTCAAACGAATGTCCTCAGCTGAACCAGCCGTAATGCGAACGCCGGTGAACTTGTAGCCGGTCGTGCCAATAGGCTTGGTTGCTGTGGTACCTGGGTCGTACGATGAAGTTGAACCTACCGCTGTACCAATGGTAAGCGTACCATTGATCGTGTGCGATGCACCTACAATAGGAAGAGCACCTGAAACTGTTGACGTGGAGTTAACCGCTACAACAGAAAGTGATGCAACCTGACCAGCGTAGGATGAAAGGCTCGAACCCATGTTACCCGCGACCGTGAGGGTCTTTGAGGTGCCTGCCTTTACGGTGAAGGTACCGCCAATGATCGCCTGGTGCGTTGAACCGAGGGTCTTTGCAATGTCGAACTGTGTGCCGTCCTCATCAAGGAGAACGATACCAGCGAACACTGCATCCTGAGCAGCACCCGTGCGCTCTACCGTAATACCGTTTACTACAACATCCGAAGATCCTGCAGTAAGGGTTACCTTGGTGAAGGCTACGCGTGATGCGCCTTGGATAGCAAGACCGTTAGCAGGCTGTGATGCAGCTGCAACCGAGAGACCTGCACCTGCAGGAACTGTCGTTGTTGTAGCTCCACATGCCTGACCAGTCGTCGAGCTAAAGCCCGTGGTTGAAGTACAACCAGGAACCGTGCTTGTCGTGCCCGTTGTCGTGGTGGTCATAGAACCATCCATCGTGTTCAACTTTGCACGAGTAAGCGCACCGACGAATCCCGTACCTTTGGTCAAACCAGCTGGTGCGAGAGTATCTGATGCATACTTCTCCTGGAACTTAATAACTGCCTTTTTAGTTGCAGGACCGAAAGATGAGGTCTCCATTCCTGGAGCACCTGCACCTGAGGTCGCAACCTGCGTGTCAGTACTCATGTTCAAAACCTTCTGGAGGTTCATCACATCAGTACCTTTTGATCCTTGTTTGAGATTTACCCCAAAGGTGTAGGTTGCAGCCATTGCTGATGCAGCAAAAGCGAAACCTGCTACCAATGCGATAACTCCCGCAATTGATTTTTTATTCATAATTTATAATTATATTCACAGTTAAGACCTTCCCTTCCGCCCAGACCTTTTAATAGCGAGCCACCCAGTAGGTGATTCTGCTGAATCAAGGTCGGGCGGGGGTGAGGTCCGCACACGAGTCGTAAGCGTTAAACTAATAATCTAATAAGTTTGCTCCGACACTCGCATGTTTGCTGTTTCCCTCGCGGGATAAGAATATCCGAAACGCGGATTGCAGAGGACCGACTATTAAATAGTCTATGTCCAAGACACGAATCAGCTGATTCGAAGTTCGGACCTCGGGTGCGAACCCGTTCAGGTACTCTTATCCCGCGAGGAAAGCACAGCGGACTTTTAAACTAACTTTTTTCTTTGTCTGGAAATTACAGTCATGCGGTAGTGCTTCGACCGCTCGGTCGAAGGCCATTGAGAAACTGATCACCTAGGCCAGAAGCTTCGGCGAATCGATGAAAATGCACCGTTTTGTGTGATGCGATTTTCTATGTAAAATCTGCTGCGCAAAAACTTGCGCAGATGCATCCCCAAGGCCTCGTCTCGAGAGTACCCGAGGCAAGGCCTTGGGGAATGCGAACAGATTTAGTTTTCAATGATCTTCATCCTTGCTGCAAACTTATCGTATGACAGGATAGTGCATATACATTTGCGAAATGTTTTTCAACATTACGCCTAAATCCAGCGCGTGGATTAACTCCGCACACTGAACTTACCTACATTATATATTTTGCAAGACAAACCTGCAAAGTATATGTGTGGATAACTCGGGGAGAACCTTTTTGGGGGCTTTCTGACCGCATTCCACAGAGGTACATCATAGCAGAAAAGAGAGCAAAAGTCCACTCGGTGTATAAAAAAGAGACCGCCCTTTTAGGACGATCTCTTTTTTATGGAGCTAGACTAAAATGTGTCGATGATGGTGAAGAATTCTTCCCAGGTAATACCTAGTATTTTTAAGTTGTTTCTGATGATAAACTGAGGTAACGGCGTGTCCTTTGGGATAACGACGGGACGAGTAAGTCCAGAGCGCACATAGATAAAGTGGTCGCCGTGGGACCGCTTTAAAGAACAACCAACGTACACCAGGAATTTTTGAAACTGCCTGTACGTTATATTCTGCTTTTTAGGCATATAAAAGGCTCATTGGCTGAACATAGCTTGAAACAACAACTGGTGGCTGCCAGTTTGCTTTTACCTTTTGCCAACCCAAACCGGTAAGCACGACGTCCACTGTTCCCATTTCTGAAAGCTCTTCAAAAAATAGCTGGGTGGCTTCAGAAAAACGCTTTTGTGCCTTTTCGTAGGTAGGTGCGGAAGTAGAAAGGTCGAGAGCCGAAGAATACGCCACGTAGCTTTTCCCTTCTTTAAATATAGTCACCGGCAAACTAATCTGTAGTGATGTTTTCTTCATAAATTAAGTATAACAAAGTAAGTAAAAAGGACAAGAAAAAGGGCGGTCCTCATTCAGCAGAATGACCTACTGGGTTTATTTCTTTAGGCGAGTGTGTAGCGGGACCAGCGGCGTTCGCCGAATTTTTTGAGGGTGCCTTCTTCGGTCAAGGACACGAGTTCGCGTTGGATTGTCTTTTCGGAGAGTTCCGGGAAATAGGTGGCGATGTCCTTTATGGTAACCTCGCGATTGTCCTTTATGAGTTTTAGAATGCGGGTGCGGCGGGAATCTTTCTCGATAGAATTTGGAATATAGGATGATTTGGAATTGCGCCCAAGGCGTGAATCTACTGATTCAGGAATGGGGGCAACTGCTTCTTTTTTTGCGTGTCCTTTAGGTGTCTTTGATGATGAGGTTACCGCCTGCGATTGGTCGGTCTCATGGGTTGGTCTATCGGACATAGTGGTGTCTTTTTGTCCGATAGAATGTCCTTGAGGATAGTGGTGTGCCGGCAAATTCCCCGACCGACCTTTTAAGGGCATACCACCCAGTAGGTCATTCTGCTGAATGAAGTTCGGTCGGGATTTTTCTTCGGTGAATGAGGAACCGAAAAAGGTGTCGCCGAGGATGGTGTCGGTGCGGGATTCACGGGATGCTTTTTTGATATCGATCATGCCGCGAAGGGAGACGTACTCGCGCTTCAGAATCGAGAAGTTCATCTCGGATACGAGGCCGGCAATGAGGGCGAGCTCGAGGAGGGCGAGCGTCTCGCCGATGTTTGCACGGAGACCTTCAAGGACATTTGTCTCGACGGCAATCGTCCCGTATCGGACATATGATGCGTCACGGACAAAGTCGAGCGAGAGCGTGCGGAGGCGACTTTTGAGTGGCTCCGTGTCCGATAGAAAGCTGGTGACCAGGTAAAGAGCGGTGGCGAGGCGCTCACATTTTTTGCCCAGCGAAATACTAAAGGACTCCATCCCCGCTGTTGTCTGCTGGCTCATTGCGGTACGACTCTGCATGTCTTTTTTGATGTCCATAATGGTGTTATTGATATGTCCTTTTGATGTCCTTTATCGTAAGGTTTATGCTCACTCGTGTCCTTTAAATCTTTTGCTGAAATCCCTTGCATTATATAGGACAACGGAAGTTTGTAAAGGACGCTCGGTTCGTTCCTTTTGAATTGCACGCATAATTTTTTGCTAAAAATTTGCTCTGCTCGCGCCGCCGCGCTTGCGCAAGGCATTTCAAAACGAAGAACCTCGCTCCAAGTTTGGGTGCGGGTGCAATGCGATGGATTTTCTGATATTATGTATGAATATTTCTATGGCAAAAAAAGAACGTACGGGGCGCAGGGATACTGATCCCAAAGTAATTAAGAAGATCGAAAAAACCTCACGAAAAGAATCAGCTCCCCCGGAGCGTTTTTCTCTGCTCGGTGGCCTTTCGGATGAGACACGGCACAGCGTCATCGCGATACTCTTTTTTGTCATCGGTGTCTTTTTTTCTGTCGCGCCGTTTGGCAAAGCAGGACTCGTAGGCTCGTCCATCTACGGTGGCTTTGACTACCTTCTCGGTGTCGGATACTTCATCCTTCCCCTTCTTTTTTTTCTTCTCGGTGTTTCCTTTTTTCGCGCGGCGCGCCCCAACCTTGCTATGACCGCAAGTGTCGGCGCATTCCTCTTTCTTTTCTCTACCCTGGGACTCGTAAATATCTTTTCGGGCGTGGGGGAAGGTGGACTTCTGGGACGCATGATCTCCTACCCTCTCGTTAAACTTTTTGATACCTACGTTGCGACACTCTTTCTCATTGCGTTCCTCGTTATCTCCTTCCTCGTAATGTTCAACACGCAGTTAAACTTTGGACCTCTTCTCTTTTGGAGAAAGAAGGAAGATGTGGGAGAGGAAGAAGAGACCGAAGTGGAACTCAAGGGTCTGCCGCGCGAAACAAAAGAAGAAGTTACCGAAGAGGAAATCAAGGAACCGAAACAGCCGAAACTCGCACAGGTGGTCGCAAAAATAAAAGACCTCCCTGGGAAAAAAGATGACACCATGGGAGAAGGGATGCCTCTCAATCAAGTGATGAATATCGAGTACACGCCTCCCCCACTTTCAATCCTTGAAGGCGACCGTGGCAAGCCCGGTGTCGGCGACATTAAAGCAAACGCGCAGATCATAAAACGCACACTCGCGCAGTACGGCATCACCGTCGAGATGGACGAGGTCTCCATCGGACCTTCGGTCACGCGCTACGCGCTCAAGCCCGCCGAGGGGGTCAAGCTCTCGCGCATCGTCGGTCTCCAAAACGAACTCTCGTACGCACTCGCTGCACACCCACTCCGCATCGAAGCCCCCATCCCAGGACAGTCACTCGTCGGCATCGAGGTCCCCAACGCAATCAAGACCGTCGTCGGACTCAAAACACTCTTTAGCTCGGACGAGTTCATTAGTTCACCCAAGAACCTCCTCCTCGGTCTTGGTCGCGGCGTCTCGGGCAAGCTCTACTTTGCCGACCTCGGCAAGATGCCTCACGTACTCATCGCCGGAGCTACCGGCTCGGGCAAGTCGGTAACCATTCATGCGATCGTCAACTCACTCCTCTACAGGAACGGTCCCGAGAACCTCCGCTTTATCATGATCGACCCTAAGCGTGTCGAGCTCACCCTCTACAACAAGATCCCCCACCTCCTCACCCCCGTCATCACCGACGCCAAGAAGGCTATCCTTTCCCTCAAGTGGGCGGCCAAGGAGATGGATCGACGCTACAATATCCTCGAGGCAGAGTCGGTGCGCGATATCTCCTCGTATCATAAAAACGTATTCGAGCCCGCGCTCAAGAAGTCTAAATCGGGAAAAGGAGAACAAGCGGAACAAATGCCCGAGCGCATGCCCTACATCGTCATCATCATCGACGAGCTCGCCGACATCATGCAGACCTACCCGCGCGAACTTGAGAGCGCCATCGTACGCCTCGCCCAGATGAGCCGCGCCGTGGGTATCCACCTCATCCTCTCGACCCAGCGTCCGTCCGTCAATGTCATCACGGGTCTCATCAAAGCAAACATTCCCGCCCGCATCGCGCTCCAAGTGGCATCGCAGATCGACTCACGCACCATTCTCGACGCATCAGGGGCGGAGAAGCTCCTTGGCGCCGGCGACATGCTCTATATATCGGGGGAAATGTCCAAGCCGACCCGTATTCAGTCTGCCTTTATGTCTGAGGCTGAAGTCAAGGCGGTCGTAAAATACCTGGCAAACCTCAACACCGATACCCTTCCCGATGAGATCAACTTCTCACAAGGGAGCATCAGCAGCGAAAAAGACAGCATTTTTAGCTCTTCTTTTGAGGAAGAAGAGGGTGGTAATGACGATGATGACCTCTATGAGGATGCTCGTATGATCGTCATGGAGGCGGGCAAGGCGTCGACCTCGTACCTCCAAAGGCGCCTCAAGGTCGGCTACGCGCGCGCGGCGCGCCTCATTGATATGCTCGAGGAGCGCTCGGTCATTGGGCCGGGAGACGGGGCGAAACCGCGCGAGGTGCTTGAAAAAATGCGCCCTGAGGGTGACCAGTAAAAGCCATGGAAGGGCGTAGAATCATCACATGGGGGCTCTTGGCGATGGGGATCGTCATCATTGTAGGGTATTCGGGGTTCGCCCTCGCGGGGTATGTGCGCGGTCCGCGGATCGAGCTTGCCACCCCCGTCAACGGGTCGGCGACCACGACAGCACTCATAACTATTGCCGGGCGCGCGATCCATACCAGCGTTCTTGCCATAAACGGCGCAACAACCTCGCCGGACATCGCGGGAGCGTTTAGTGAACGATTGCTCCTTGCGCCGGGGTATAATATAATGAAGGTCACGGCGGAGGATCGGTATGGGCGCAGGGTGGAGGAAACAATTGAGATGACGCTCATTAGGGAACAATTAACCATTAACCCCGCTTTTGAATTAGTAAATTCACCTACGGGTCGGACATTTGACGAGGGTACAACGAGTACAGGAACAACGACGACTGCGACAACAACTTCAACAAATTAATTTTAAATACCATGGCTGTAAAAAAGAAAGTAGAGAAGGAAGCAAAGACACAAGGGGCGAATATTGAAGATACCCTCAAGGCTATTCAGGCGAAGTTTGGCGAAGGCGCTATTATGAAACTGGGGGATAAGCCAAAAGTTGGCGTCGACGCTATTTCCACAGGCTCGATTGGGCTTGACTATGCGCTCGGCGTTGGTGGTCTTCCTCGCGGTCGTATCATCGAAATCTTTGGGCCTGAATCATCCGGCAAGACGACTCTCACACTCCACGTGGTCGCCGAGGCGCAAAAACTGGGCGGCATCTGTGCCTTCATCGATGCTGAACATGCTATGGACCCCGACTACGCACGCAAGCTTGGTGTTAATATCGATGAACTGCTCATTTCGCAACCTGACACAGGAGAACAAGCACTCGAGATCGTCGAGAGTCTTGTGCGCTCGGGTAAGCTCGACGTCATCGTCATCGACTCGGTCGCAGCACTCACCCCCAAGGACGAGATCGAGGGCGACATGGGCGCACATCACGTCGGCAAGCAGGCACGCCTCATGTCCCAAGCGCTCCGCAAACTCACCGCTATTGTTGCCAATTCAAAAACTATTGTTATTTTCATCAATCAGATCCGTATGCAGATCGGTGTTATGTTTGGCAATCCCGAAACCACGCCAGGAGGCAAGGCACTCAAGTTCTATACTTCGGTCCGTCTCGACATTCGTCGTACCGCGCAGATCAAAAAAGGCGATGATGTTATCGGCAGTCGCACCAAGGTCAAGGTCGTCAAGAATAAAGTTGCATCACCATTCAAACAAGCTGAGTTTGACCTCATTCACGGCAAAGGTATCTCGCAAGAAGGTGAGATCCTCGGTCTCGGTGAAAAATTTGAGATCCTCCAAAAATCTGGTTCTTCATATGCGTACGGGGATGTGAAGATTGGCCGTGGCTATGACTCGGCATGCACTTTTCTTTCGGATAAAGAGAATAAGACGGTGCGCGCTGCGATTCTCAAGGAGATTCGTGCGAAGTTGAAGGAGACGGAGTAATAT
>Ga0315281_10005584_pt1 | contig 17983 bp, 14 predicted proteins | sample YL17G07_0_MG_FD_204540 | JGI IMG/M metagenome (GOLD analysis project Ga0315281, IMG submission 204540) | Sediment microbial communities from Yellowstone Lake, YNP, Wyoming, USA - YL17G07_0 | ecosystem: Environmental > Aquatic > Freshwater > Lake > Sediment | place: USA: Wyoming | collected...
ACTGTATTACCCGGCGCTGATCTGGCTTTTAGCGTTGACCTTGACCCTCGGCCTGTGGCGCGATCTCGGGGATTGGTTCGCAGACTGGCGCGCGGCCCTGCGGGTCTTTGTGTTCCCCGACCGTTTGTCCCAACTCGGAGCGGTGTTCGTCGCATTCACGCTCGGCCTTGGATTGCTCACTGCCCTCACCCCCCCGCTCAAATGGGACGCGCACGTTTATCACCTCACGCTCCCTCAACTCTACGCGCAGACTCATTCCGTCAAACTCGGCGGCGATTTTTTCTTCTCCGGGATGCCGCAACTGACCGAGATGCTTTACACCGCCGCGTACCTGCTGAGGAGCGGGGTGGCGGCTCAAACATTGGGTTGGGCCTTTGGCGCGGTGCTGGCCCTCGGCCTCGCGGCGCACGCCAGCGAACTCTTCGGCCCGCGCCTCGCCCCGCTCGCCCCGGCGCTTCTCTTCGCTTCATTTACCATCGCCATCTCCCTCGCCTGGGCCTACGCCGATTTGCTCCTCATGCTCCTCGCCCTCGCGCTTCTCATCGCCTTGCGCCAGTGGCGGCTGACGCGTGAACATCGCTGGCTTTATCTCGCCGCTGTCTTCTCCGGCCTCGCGCTAGGCTGTAAGTATACGAGCTTCATCCTCCCCCTCGCCACCCTCGCCGTGATTGTGTTCGACCACCTTCATCTCGTCCCTCAATCACTCAATCACTCAATCACCCAATCACCCAATCGCTCAATCACCCTCTTCATTCTAATTACCCTCGCCCTCTTCTCTCCTTGGCTCCTCAAAAACTTTGCTTACACCGGCAACCCATTCTTCCCGTTGCTCTTCCCAACGGCTACCGTGGACCGACTCCGCCTATGGTTCTATAACCGCCCCGACCTCACCGAGCGCAACCCGCTCTGGGCCGCGCTGATTTTCTTCCGGGCGATTTTTCTTGGCGGGCAGGGTGGCAACAACTACGACGCCACGCTCACGCCTCTGCTCGTCTTTCTGCCCTTTACGCTCGCCCTCGGCTGGCGCAAACTCGCCGCGCCCGTGCGCCGCGAACTTGCGCCGCTCGCTTTGTTTGTCTCCGTCAGTTACGCCGCGTGGGTCGCGCTCACTTTTATCTCCTACTATGCGATTCAATCGCGGCTGTTCTTTAGCCTGTTCCCGGCTCTGGCGTTGCTCGGCGTGGGCGGCCTCGCGGCCCTCGCGCACTTTGATTCGCCGACTCTGCGCCTCTCGCTCATCGTCAACGCGCTCCTGGCTTTTGTCCTCGGCCTCAGCGCTCTGGCACACTTTGCCGAATTCGCCGCGCACAGCCCGCTGGCCTATCTCGCTGGCGCGCAGACCGCCGCCGATTATCGCGCCGCCAATCTCGGTTGGTATCCGCTGGCGATAGATAAAGTGAATGCCCTGCCCGCCGGAGCGCGCGTATTATTTCTCTGGGAACCTCGCTCGCTCGATTGCGCCACGCCCGACCGGTGTGACCCCGACCTCATCATTGACCGCTGGTGGCACTTGCGCCGCACCCTCGGCTCGGCAGAGGCGGCGATTGCATACTGGAAAAGCGCGGGCTTCACGCACCTCCTTATCTACGACCTCGGCGTGGACTTTGTAAAGACGCAAGCCGAGAATCCATTTGACGATTCCGATTGGATGGAACTTGACCGATTGCGTTCGCAACTGCATTTGGTTGAGAATATTGGAGGGACGTATTCCCTCTATGTCTTGCCTTGATCTCATTTGAAAGTATGAACATCTATAAACCGGCTTTGGTATCCGTAATAATTGTGGTTTTATCGGCTTGCGTTATACCGAATAACGTCACTTCCCCAATGCCTATCACCATAACTCCTTCGCTAGTTGCTCCGACCTCCATACCACGCCAACTGACGTGTACTGACCTCGATAGTGCTTGGACGACGGCAGACTGGCCGACTGTAATCCAAGTTTTGGAAGACCTTAGGACATCAGGCGTGCCGTGCGGAGCAAATACTCTCACGAGCAAACTCTATGCGGCGCATATCAACTATGCGGTTTCACTAGAAAACTCCGGTAATCAAGCGGGGGCTATTCGTGAGTATCAAATAGCCTTGGTTGCCAATGGCAGAGGCAAAGAAGCCCTCAATGCTCTAGTGCGTTTGAATGCCCAACCTGCGCCTCCATCATGTGCTCCTGCTCAATTGAACGAGTATCTTCCACCCACAACGACTTCGCCAGATGACTTTGTATCATCTAATGGATTTGAATTGTCTGTGAACAGACAAATGCTCGTTGCTCGGGGTGTTAACTACTATCCTCGCCACGCTCCCTGGGAGCGCTTTATTACGGATAGCAATTTGGATGAGGTGGCGCAAGAGCTTGATGTTATTGCCTCGGCTGGCTTCAATACGTTACGTATATTTCTCTGGCATGACCCGTTGTTTACCTGTGCGCCTGAAACCGCTACACCTAACACTGCCGCTTTTGTCAAGCTCGATGCTTTTATAGCCCTTGCCCGAGCGCGCGGATTTAGATTAATCATTACCTTGAATGATTTGCCTGATCTATTATTTCATCCACTGTATACCGATTGGGCGCATTATGATGCACAAACGACTTTTATCGTGAAGCGTTATCGTGATGATCCGACAATCCTTGCGTGGGATTTGCGAAATGAAGGTGATTTGGACTATGGGGCAAGCCCCGGCATACAGGGCGGGTTCTCACGTGATACTGTGCTGGCCTGGCTGTCGCACATTGCTGGCGTAGTGCGTGCAAATGATAATCATCATTTGCTCACAGCAGGCTGGTGGGGCGACGCTTCGGAAACGGCTAACTTTGTAGATATTCTATCCTTCCACTATTGGAAAGATGCTCACGAATTGGTCGAGCGGATAAACGGCCTCCAATCCAACAGTCATCTTCCAATTGTATTGGAGGAGGTCGGTTATTCAAGTCTTGGAAATAATGGCGAAGAAGTACAAGCCGCCTCTTTAGGTTCAACGCTCAGTGTCGCCGAGCAGGAAAACTTAGCAGGCTGGCTCATTTGGACGGCTTTTGACTTTTTGCCACCTGCCGGGCAACTACCTAATGTAGAACACCTTTTTGGCCTATGGCGAAATGACTTAACGCCGAAACCTGCTCTCTATGCCTTGCCTCCACTCAAGTCGCCTTGAAATGACTCCTGCGTTTTCTCATCTTTCATCCTTCCCTCGCCGCGACCTCCTCGCCATCTTCCTCGTGGCCCTCGCCCTCAATACCCTCGCCGCCGCGTTCATCTCGCGTCCCGGCTACATGGATGCTTATTACTATTTCGGCGGCGCACTACAATTGGCGCGCGGCAAGGGTTTTACCGAACCGTATCTGTGGAATTATCTTTCTATAGGTAGAACTGCCTCTCCCTCGTTGCAGGTTTTTTCGACATGGGAGACCGGAGTGAGGGGGTTTCCCGGTCATCTCTACTGGATGCCCCTCACCTCCATTATCGCCGCGCCGTTCATCGTTATCGCCGGGGCCAATCGGCCTGCCACCGAACTTTTCCGCGCCGCGCAGATTCCCTCAGTGTTGTTGGCTTCGGCGTTGCCGCTATTGAGTTACCTCGTCGCCACGTTCACCACTGGCCTGCGCCGCCACGCTCTCGCCGCCGCCGCGCTCACGGTCTTCAGCGGCTTCTACACGCTCTATTGGGCGGATACGGATTCATTTGCGCTCTATGGTTGCATTGGCGCGAGCGCATTGTTTTTTATTGCGCTTGCCTTTCGTGCCTCATCCCCGCCCCCGGTCACCTCTGCCCCCGTGCGCTTGCCGAAAGCAGTCCGTGTATATTTCTTCTGCGCTGGTCTCTGCGCCGGTCTCGCCCACCTCACCCGCGCTGATGGAGTGTTCCTGCTATTTCTGGCATTAGCCTTTGTCCTTTACGTCGTCTTCAAATGCGGAATACGAAATACGCAATCCGTCCAATCACTCCTTACTCATTACTTTTTGCCTCTGCTTCTCGGCTATCTCATCCCTGCCGCTCCCTGGTTCCTCCGTAACTTCATCACTGTCGGTTCACCCCTCGTTCCCGGTACGAGCCGCGCGCTGTGGCTCACCGAATATAACGACTTGTTCAACTACCCGGCGGATACCCTTACCCTCGGGCGCTATCTGGCGCAAGGATGGGGGGCGATGCTCGCAGGCAAATGGTGGGCGCTTCAGACCAATCTCACGCGGCTCGTCGCGGAGCAGGGAATCATCGTCGCCGCGCCGTTTATTTTGGTCGGCTTGTGGAAACTGCGCCGCGAGGCTTTGTATGCGCCAGCGCTGATTTACTTCGGCATGGTTTTTGCATTGATGACTTTCGTGTTCCCCTTCCCCGGCGCGCGGGGCGGGTTGTTCCACTCGGGTGCGGCTCTGCTTCCGTTCCTGTATCCCGCCGCTATCGTCGGCCTCGACGCCTCGGTGGTCGCTGGTACGCGCTTTCAGCGGTGGATGATTACTTCGCTTTCCGCGCGTTATCCTGCGCTGGGGCTTCTCTTCCCGCCGTGGCAACCGGCGAAGTCCACGCCCATCTTCACGCTGTTGCTCGTGCTGTTCGCCGCCGCGCTCACGGCCCTCATTTTTCGATCAGGCGTCGTTGGCGCGGATTGGCGCAACCCCAAGTCGGCGCAAGTGGATGAGGTCTACGTTGAAGTTGGGCAATGGCTGGCTCAGGCGGGTGACGCGCAATCCGCTATTGCGGTCAACGACCCGCCGGGCTTTTATTTTTTCACCGCGCACCCGAGCATTATGATTCCCAACGGGAATACGGACACGCTCGTGCGCGCCATGCGGGACTTCGGGGCGCAGTGGATCGTGCTCGACCGCAATTACCCGGCGGGTTTAGAGTCGCTCTACACCACACCCACTGTTGCCGCGCCTCTTATCCTCCGCGCCACGTTCACGGATGACCAACAGAAACCCGTCTACCTTTTTGAGTTGCCGTAACTCCCATGGCTTCCATACGCCGTTTCAGCCTTCATCCTGCGAAGCAATCCTACATCCTTCTCGCGCTCCTCTCCCTCCTCCTCTACCTCGGCGCGAGTTACCGTAGCGGCTTCATTGGCTTTCCGCTCGACGATGCCTGGATTCACCAGACCTACGCGCGCAACCTCGGCACGCTAGGGCAGTTTGCTTTCATCCCCGGCCAACCCTCCGCCGGTTCCACTTCGCCGTTGTGGACTTTATTGCTGGCAGTGGGCTATTTATTTCGCATTGAGTATCACATCTGGACTTATGCGCTCGGCGCAGGGCTACTTGGCGTCAATGCGTGGCTGGCTTATCGGTTAGTTCTCACGCTCTGGCCCGAGAGAACGCGCGCGGCTTTGCTCGCCGGAATCTTTGTGGCGCTCGAATGGCATTTGGCATGGGCGGCGGCTTCGGGCATGGAGACGTTGTTATTCTCGGCGTTGGCGTTGGCGGTATTCGTTATCGCGCCGGAGCGTTCATTTTTAATTGGATTGACGGTCGGCGTGAGCGTGCTGGCGCGTCCGGACGGACTCACCCTTTTGCCGTTTGCGCTAGCCCGGACGTTTTTGTCGCGCCCGCGCGGCCTGCGCGGTCTCCTCGACGGTTGTCTAGGCTTCGGCGTTGTGTTCCTGCCTTATCTCGCTTTCAATTATTGGCTGGCGGGTTCGCTGTGGCCGAACACGTTTTACGCCAAAGCCGCCGAATATGCCGTGCGCCGCGAACTGCCATTGCTCACGCGCCTCATCCAGTTGGGGCCGCTCCCCTTTGTGGGCGCGCAAGCCCTCCTCGGGCCGGGAATCTTTTTAACGGTGTGGCGCTCGGGTCGGGCCGGGCGCTGGGGCGCGCTTCTCCCGGCGGGCTGGGTTATCGCCTTCGTCGCCGCGTACGTCGTCCGGTTGCCCGTCACCTATCAACACGGGCGATACCTCATCCCCGTCATCCCCGTGCTCATTGCGCTGGGCGTGGGTGGGACGGCGGAATGGTTGAACATCGCCGCGCCGCAGTTGTTGCCGCGCGTCCTCAGTCGGGCGTGGCTGGCGGCGACGGGTTTGTTGGTGGCGGTCTTTTGGTTCATCGGCGCCGGGGCTTATGCGCGCGACGTGCAAATTATCGAAACGGAAATGGTGGCGACGGCGCGGTGGGTGAACGTGAACACACCGCCGGAGGCGCTCATCGCCGCGCACGACATCGGGGCGCTCGGCTATTTCGGCGGGCGGCGTTTGCTGGATATGGCGGGTCTCGTTTCGCCCGAGGTAATACCGTTTATTCGAGACGAGCGGCGGTTGGGGGACTGGCTGACGGCCTCAGGCGCAGAATATCTGGTGACGTTCCCCGACTGGTATCCCGCGCTCGTGCGGCCTCTGCCCCCGCCGGTTTTCGTCACCCGAGGGATTTACAGCCTTCAGGCGGGCGAGACGAATATGGCAGTTTATCGCTGGCCTGGTCCGTAGGGGCGAGGTCACCCCGCCCCTACTCATGCGCCGCGTTTGCGCGAGGTTTCTCACAGTGCTATACTCATCGTGAAATAGTCCACTGGCAGATACTTTATGGATAAAATCCGCGTCCTCATCATAGACGACCATCCACTTTTCCGACAGGGGTTGCGGGACGTGTTGCGTAACGAACCCGACATCACGCTCGTCGCCGAAGGTTCCAGCGGCCAGGAGGCGCTTGACCTCGCGCACGAGCACAAGCCGGATGCCATCCTGCTCGACATTAATTTGCCCGGCACCAACGGTTTGCAGGTCACCCGCCAATTGCGTACCGAGCGCACAACGGCGGCGGTGATTGTGCTGACAGCCTACGACGATGCCGAGCAAGTTCTGCACGCGTTTCGCGCCGGAGCCTCAGCCTATTGCCCGAAAGACGTGGTGCCGCACAAGTTGATTCAGGTTTTGCGGCAAGTGGTGCAAGGGCACTACGTCGTCGGCGACCAGGTTTTCGATAAGGAAGGCCTGCAAGTCTGGCTCGACAAAGGGATGCAGAATGCCGGCCGCACCTACGTCGACGATGAACGCGAGGCCTTCTCGCCCCTCTCGCCGCGCGAGATGGAAATTCTGGAATACGTGACGCGCGGGCTGAGTAATAAAGAGATCGCCTTTTCACTTGGCATCAGCCATCAGACGGTGAAAAATCACATGACGGCCATTCTGCAAAAACTCGCCGTCGAAGACCGGACACAAGCCGCGGTCTATGCCCTGCGGCACGGCTGGGTCCGTCTGCAAGACCCTAAGATCACCAATCTCAAAGACAAAGGATAAGGAGCAGTACGGATGCCTCCTCAAGCGTCCCCCTCACCTATTCAAGAATTAATTGACCAGATTCAATCGGAGTTGGAGCAAGCCCAGCGCGAAATGCGCGAGATGAAAATGATGGTGACGCAGAGCCAGGGTGAAGTGAACAAACTGGCGCAACGCAACGCCACGCTTACCGGGCAACTGCGGCAGATGCAAGCCAACTTCGATAACGCCTCGAAGACCGATATTAAAACGGCCTACGATGGCGCGCTCGATTCACAGCAACGCTTGTTCACCATGCGCGGGCAATTGGAGAAACTCCAGAGCGACCAGGCCACGCTGGAGCGGCTGACCGAGCATCTCACGCGCACTCTGGCGGCCTTGCAAGACAGCGGGGCCGCCACACCCGCCAGTGTCGGGCCCGCCGATGGCAAACCGGCCATTGTGCGCGTGGTCGAGGCGCAAGAGGCCGAGCGCCAGCGCCTCTCCAAGGCCATTCACGACGGCCCGGCGCAGGCGTTGTCTAATTTCATCATTCAATCCGAGATTGCCATGCGATTGTTCGAGATTGACCCGGAGCGGGCCAAAGCGGAATTGAGCAATCTCAAGACGGCGGCCTCGTCCACGTTCCAAAGAGTGCGCGAGTTCATCTTTGACCTGCGCCCGATGATGCTCGACGACCTCGGCCTGGCGCCGACCATCAAGCGGCACGTGGACACCTTCAAAGAAAAGAGCGGCATTGATACCACGTTGACGGTGACCGGGGCCGAGCGGCGGATCGAGGGCGTGCGCGAGATCATGCTCTTCCGCGCCGTGCAGGAATTGCTCGCTAACGCGCGCAATCACGCGCAAGCCTCCCAGATTCGCGTTACTTACGACATTGACGAGACGCGCGTGCGGATTGGCGTGGAGGACAACGGCAAGGGGTTCGATGTGGAGGCCGCCCTGAGCGGCAAGCAGAAGACTATCGGCCTGCCGACTTTGAAGGAACGCATTGCGCTCATGGGGGGCGAGGTGCAAATTGATAGTCAATCGGGGCATGGCACGCAGGTGACCATGGAAGTCCCGGCCCCGCCACCGGAAGCGTAGGCGGATTCATTCAGACGAATCAGGGAAAACTCAGGCACTTTGCTTGACTTTTCCCTTGATGGCAGTATCATACGCGCGTTCTAATTCCGTCAACCTATTTGTGAGGAGGGTTGCATGGCTCGTAGCCGATTATTAATCGTTGTCGCTTTAGTGCTCATCTTGCTGGCCGCTGGAGGTGGCGCGGCCTACTGGTTTATCCTTGGCCCGGGAGCCAATCAGGGTGGCGGCGGAGGTCCAGCCATTGAGCCGACCCCCATCCCGGTGACGGCCACGCCGGAGCCGGTGTTGTACGTCCTCGTGGCCTCGCAAAATTTGGATCGAGGCATGATCATCCCCACCGAGGCCATCGCCAACTTCCCGTGGCCGACGGCCATCGTGCCGTTCAACGCAGTGACGGATACGGCGGTCATTGTGGGTACGCGCGCCCGGATCCCCATAGACCGCGGGATGCCCATCCTCTCCAACATGGTTGTCAAGAGCCTGGCGCAACTCTCGCCCAACGGCTCCGACGCCGCCGCGCAAATCCCGGCGGGTCTGACGGCCATCACTTTGCCTTACGACAAGCGCAATGGCGTGGCCCTGGGCATTCAGGCGGGTGACCATGTCAATATCATTGTCACCTTATGGGTGGTGGATATTGACGAGAATTTCCAGACCCTCCTGCCGAACTTGACTACTAACGTGCAACCGCCCAGCCCCGGTAGTCCGGAGGCCGGCATCCCGGCTGGCCTCGTGGCCCTCATCCAGCCCGCTGTTCCCGGATCAGGCGTCGGGCGCAGTGAGCGTGAGCCGACTATCGGGCAGGATGTCTATGTCGTACCGTCCGAACCACAGGCCCGCTCCCGTCTGGTGACGCAAGGCATCATTCAGGATGCCACCGTGTTGCGCATGGGCGATTTCGGACAGTCGCTCTTCCCGACTCTCCCGCCGCCCACACCCTCACCCGATCCGGCGGTGACTCAGCCCCCGGCGCCCCTGCCAACTAATACCCCTCTGCCACCGGAGAGCATGACGTTGATGGTATCCCCCCAGGACGCTTTGGTGATAAACTATGTGAAAGAACTGATGCTCAAATACCCCGGCGCAGTGCAGTTGACCTTCACCCTGCGCTCGGCAGGCGATACCTCGGTCGCCAGCACCGAAAGCGTGACGATGCAATATATGTTTGAGCGGTTCAATATCTCGGTGCCGTCCAAACTGAATTATGGGCTGGATAAGTCCCTGCCGACGCCATTACCGCCGGCAACGCCAATTCCCTAGTAGTATGCGGAGTGAAAGTCATCTATGGCTGATAAAATCAAAGTCCTGATTGTGGACGACATCGCGGAGACCCGCGAAAACATCCGCAAACTATTGCAGTTTGAGCCAGACATCGAAGTCATCGGCATGGCTCGGACGGGCAAGGAAGGCGTGCAACTCGCCAAAGAATTCAAGCCTAACGTCGTGATCATGGACATCAATATGCCGGATATGGATGGCATACAAGCGACGGGCCTCATCGTCAAGGATGTGCCGACCGCGCAGATCGTCATCGTCTCGGTGCAAAGCGATACGGATTACTTGCGGCGGGCTATGTTAGCCGGGGCGCGCGACTTTCTGCCGAAGCCGCCCTCCATGGACGAACTCTCGCAAACCATCCGCCGTTTAGGTGAGGTGAGCCGTCAGCAGGAGCAAATGCGGGCCGCGCCGGTGCAACAAGCCGCCGCCGTCGCCACGACAAGACCGGGCTTGGGCGGCAAGATTATCTCGGTCTTTAGCCCCAAAGGCGGTTCAGGCAAGACCACGGTTCTCACGAATCTGGCGATTGCCTTGCAAGGGGATGACAGCAAAGTGGTGGTGGTGGATGCCAATTCGCAGTTTGGAGATGTGGGCGCCTTCCTCAATCTCAAAAGCAAGACGAGTCTGGTCAACATGACTCAAAGTTCTCCGGATGAAATGACCGAGGAATTTGTCCAGAGCATTCTCGTGGCGCATCCCTCCGGGGTGAAAGTCCTTCTCGGAGCGCCCACCCCGGAAGACGCGGAACTCGTCACTGGCTCAACCTTGAAGAGTTCGCTGGACGCCTTGACGGACTTCTTCCATTACGTTTTGGTGGACACGGCGACGGTCTTGCGGGATACGGAACTCGCTATATTCGACGCCTCTGACCGGATCATCCTGCTCGCCACACCCGACATTCCCTCGCTGGCGAATTGCAAGAAATTCTTTGACCTCGCCGAGAAACTGGAATATCCCCCCAACAAGACTTTGCTCGTATTGAACCGCGCCCAAAAGAGCGGTGGCATCACGGCGGCGAGCATCGAGGAAAACTTGAAGCACCCCGTGAAAGCGCAGATTCTCAGCGACGAGCGGACGGTGTTGATGTCCATCAATAATGGCGTGCCCTTTGTGAGCGCGCCCAATGCCAAGACTCTGGCGCCGACGCAGGGCATCCTCGATTTGGCGCAAAAAGTCAAAGAAGAATTTGCGCCGAAAGAGGCGGCCCCGGCAACCAAACCGACGGCTCCGGCTAAACCCAAGTCGCTATTTGACCGGAGATAATTTATTGGTGTATCTTTTGAGTGAGGATGAGGTACGATTATGGGACTGCTGAAACGCATTGGTCAGAACACGCCCGCGTCACCGGGCGTACCCGCCGCGCCAGCCCCGGCGGCCGGTGGGCATGGCACGCCGGCCCCCAGCGGCGGTGGGGAAGACCAGGCCTCTAAATTAGCCGAACTGCGAATGCGCCGTGCCGCGCCCCCTGGCGCGACGGGAGGCGCTCCCGGCGCGCCCGCCGTGGTCTCCGACATCAAAAAGCGCGTTCAGGATAAACTGATGGCGGAGATGCCGCCGAACATGGATATGTCGCGCACAGCCGAAGTGCGCAAGATGATCGAAGACCTCTACGAGACGATCCTGGCCGATGAGGGCATCGTCCTCAACCGGCAGGAGCGTGCGCGCCTGTTCGACTCCATCGTCTCGGAAATCCTCGGCTTTGGGCCGCTGGAAATCTTGCTCCGCGACGAGACCATTACTGAGATCATGGTGAACGGCCCCAAGAATGTCTTTGTCGAGCGCAAAGGCAAAATCGTCCGCGCGCCCGTCACTTTTGATAACGACCAGCACGTCCTGCGCGTCATTGACCGCATCATGTCGCCGCTGGGCCGCCGCATTGACGAGTCGCACCCCTATGAAGACGCGCGCCTACCCGACGGCTCGCGCGTGAACGCTATCGTGCGCCCAATCGCACTCTGCGGCCCCACGCTCACGATCCGCAAATTCTTCAAGACCCCCATGACCATCGAGAAGCTCATCGAATTCGGCGCGGTCACCGCCGAAGCGGTGGAGTTTATGCGCGCGGCGGTGATTGCGGCTTGCAACATCGTTGTGGCGGGCGGCACCGGCTCCGGCAAGACAACCTTCCTCAACATCATATCCGGCTTTATTCCGGGGGACGATCGCATCCTGACGATTGAAAACGCCGCCGAACTCCAACTCCGGCAAGAGCATGTTGTCACGCTGGAATCGCGCCCGCCAAACATCGAGGGCCGCGGCGAAGTCAGTATGCAAAATCTCGTCGTCAACGCCCTCCGCATGCGGCCCGACCGGATCGTGGTCGGGGAAATTCGCGACGGCGCGGCGCTGGATATGTTGCAGGCCATGAACACCGGCCACGACGGCTCAATGACCACTTGTCACGCTAACAGCGCGCGGGATACGCTGTCCCGCATCGAAACCATGTGCCTCATGGCTGGCATGGATCTGCCGGTGCGCGCTTTGCGGGAACAGATCTCCTCGGCGGTACATCTCATTATCCACCTGGGCCGTTTGCACGATGGCTCGCGCAAAGTCTTGCAGATCTCCGAAGTGCAAGGCATGGAAGGCGACGTCATCACGATGACCGACGTCTTCATCTTCGAACAAACCGGCCTTGAAAAAGGCAAAATCATCGGCCGCCTGCGGCCCACCGGTCTGCGGCCCCGGGTCATGGAAAAAATTGAGGAGGCGGGCATTCACCTGCCGCCCTCGATTTTTGGCATTGGCGAGCGGTCGCGGTTTTAACGTGGGCGGGGCGCGCCGTTTGCGCGCGGCTGGAGGCGAGATATGGTTCCTATCATCATTGGCGTAGTAGTTTTAGCCGTCATCGGGGGAGTAGTCTTTTTTGTGATGAGCCGCCGCCGCTCGGTAGTGGCAGGCCGCCTCGAACAATTCACGCAGGCGGGGCAGGCAGTGGCCCCGGCGGCTAAGGCGCAACCCGCCGAGGGCGCGAAAAGCAGCCCCCTCGCCGCCCGACTCGATCAACTCCTCACCGGCCGCAGTTTCGCCGATAACATCGGCAAAGAATTAGCCCGCGCCGACCTGAAACTGACCGTCGCCGAGTATCTGGCCATGCACGTCATTCTGGCCTTTGGCGTATTTGCGGTCGTCTTTTTCATGAAAGGCTTGGTCTGGGGGATCCTCGGCGCGATCGTGGGCTTGTTCGTCCCACGCTTCTACGTCGGCAATCAGCAAAAAGGGCGGCTCGTCAAGTTCGACAACCAACTGGGCGATATGCTCAATCTGTGCGTCAACGGCTTGCGCGCCGGGTACAGCGTCATGCAGGCGCTCGAATCGGTGAGCAAGGAACTGCCGTCGCCCATGTCCACCGAGTTCAAGCGCGTGGTGCAGGAAATGCAACTCGGCCTGCCTATGGAGCAATCGCTGGGTAACCTCACGCGGCGCATCCCCAGCAAAGATCTCGACTTCGTCGTCACCGCCATCAACGTCCAGCGTGAAGTCGGCGGCAACCTTGCCGAAATTCTCGACACCATCACCTTTACCATCCGCGAGCGCGTGCGCATCAAAGGTGAAATCGAGACCCTCACCGCGCAGGGCATGATGACCGGCTACGTCATCTCGCTCCTGCCCATCGGCCTCGGCATTTTCCTCTCGCTCATCAATCCCACCTATATGGGGCAGATGATTGAAAAAGGGCGTTTCCTCTTCTGCGGCATCGGCATGATCATCGCCATCATCTTGATGATTGCCATCGGTTTTGCGATTATCATGAAGATCGTGAACATCGAAGTGTAACCGGAAACGGTTGTAGACCCGGAGGTGTTGCTATGTTGCCCGTAATTGTTATTGGCGTCATCCTTGTTGTAATTATCGCCGTCGTGCTCGTCGTCGTCGGCCGGCGTCAGCAGACGGAAGGTGATCCGTTACAGGCCCGTCTGGCCGAATTCTCCGCGCGCGAGACGCCGGTCACGCTCGAAGAGATCGAGCTCTCCCAACCGTTCACCGAGCGCATTCTCCTGCCGATCATTAAAAAGGTCGGCGAATTCGCCACGCGTTTCACACCCGAGTCCTCTCTGCGGGCCATTCAAAAGCAACTCAACCTCGCGGGCAATCCCAAGGGCCTCGATCCGGTGACGTTTTACGCCATCCGCCTCGTGGCGAGCGTGGGCCTCGTCGTCTTCGTGTTGATTATCGCTTTTATCTCGCCGGCCGACTCGGCCTTTTCCATTCGCACCAGCACTCTCAAGGCCCTCGGCGCGGCTGTCGGCGCGGGTGCCATCGGTTTCTTCCTGCCCGGCATGATGCTCCAAAGCAAAATCGGCCGCCGGCAAGACATCGTCATCAAAGCCATGCCCGATGCGCTCGATCTCCTCACCGTCTGCGTGGAAGCCGGTCTCGGCTTCGATCAGGCTATGCAGAAGGTAAGCGAGAAATGGGAAAACGAACTTTCGATGGCTTTCGCCCGGGTCATTCAGGAAATCCGGCTCGGCAAATTGCGCCGCGATGCGCTGAAAGATATGTCCGAGCGGTTGGACATTCCCGAGATGACGAGTTTCGTGGCCGCGCTCATTCAAGCCGATCAACTCGGCGTGAGCATGGCGAAAGTGTTGCGGATTCAGTCGGAACAGATGCGGATGAAGCGCCGTCAACGGGCGGAGAAGAAAGCCCACGAGGCCCCGATCAAGATGCTTATCCCCATGGCCTTCCTCATCTTCCCGTCCATCTACATCGTGCTACTTGGCCCGGCGGCCATTCAAGTCATGAAGCAATTTTTCTAAATCGAAGACCATTAGGCCTCCCACAAGGAGCGGCATGACGCTCACTGCGTCTCGGCAGCTCTCCGCCCGCCCGCACTGGCGGTACACCGCGCGTCAGGCGGCGTGGGCCGTAATTGATTTAGTCTTCCCGCCCGTTTGCGGCGGATGCGGGCAAGCTGGGCAGAGATTTTGCTCTGCCTGCCGCGCCGCGTTGGTTTATCTCCCGACGCCCATCTGCGAACATTGTGGCTATCCCCTCCGCCCCGCCGAAAGCGAGCGCTGTGCCGCGTGCCGCCAGCCGGGTCGGCCAGCCCTCACCCTCCTTCGTTCCATCGCCTTCTTTGAAGGCCCGCTCCAAAATGCCCTCCATCGCCTCAAATATAGCCGCGACGTGATCCTGGCCGACTCACTGGCTCTCGTCTTATACAAAACATGGCCGGACTTCAATCTTCCAGCCGATCTCGTCGTCCCCATCCCGCTCTCTCAAAAGCGCCTCCGCGAGCGCGGCTACAATCAGGCCGCCCTTCTGGCGCAAGCCTTCGCCGAACTTACCGGCCTCGCTTATGCCCCGCAGGCCGCCGCGCGCATCCGGCACACCGACACGCAAGTGCGGCTGGCGCGTCAGGCGCGGCACGCCAATGTCGCCGGAGCCTTCAAGGCCGATTCCAAAATCGTCACTGGCCAGACGGTCATTTTGCTCGACGACGTCTGCACCACCGGCGCCACACTGGAGGCGTGCGCCGAAGCCTTGCTGACCGCAGGGGCGACGCACATCTGGGGCCTCACCCTCGGGCGGGCGCGCCGCCCCGAGGACGCCGCCCCCCGCGCGGGTCACACCGCGCGGCCACCGGTTAGTCGTTAGCGCGCACCGCATCGGGTTTTACGGCCGGGCCGCTCACGTGGCCGGGCCACCTCTCACCTTTCACAGGAGGTAGCGATGACATTCTCAGTGAACATCCAGGGGCGCGACATGAACGTCTCCACGCGTCTGCGGGAGTACGTGGAAAAGAAGGTCGGCAAGCTCGACCGCTACTTGCCCACCATCAGCGAAGCCCGCGTGGATCTCGCCGAAGAACGCAATGCCCGCTCGGCGGAAGACCGCCACGTCGCGCAAATCACCGTCCATGCCAATCGCGTCATCCTGCGCGCCGAGGAACGCAAAGATGACATCTTCGCCGCCGTGGATGCCGTGCTCGACAAAATTGAGCGCCAGATTGAGCACTACAAAGGCAAGCACGCGCGTGGGCGCGGCGACGGCGCGGGTGTTGAGACTCTCGCCACGCTTGAAGAAGAAGCCCCCGCCGAAACCCCCGTCGGCGTCGTGCGCCGCAAGCGCTTCACCCTCTCGCCCATGAACGAAGCCGAAGCCCTCGAACATATGCAAATGCTCGGCCACGACAATTTCTTCGTCTTCTACAACGCCGACACCAGCCGCATCAACGTCCTCTACCGCCGCCGCACCGGCGACTTCGGGCTGATTGACCCCGAAATTGATTGACCCCGCTCCGGCTCACTCACGCGTGGGGAACTGCGCCCGCAGTTCCCCACGATTTTTTTAGGCAATGACCATCACCGTTTTTATCCTGCTGGGCAGTGAAGGCCCCGGCGAAATCGAACAATGGGTATTCGCGGGGCGGCTCGCGGCCCTGCGGGACGCCGTGACCCTCACCGCCGCTCGGCCCGAAGTTTCGCGCATTGTCCTGGCGACTTCGGAGCGAGACCTGGCGGACGCGCACCCGGACTGGCCCGTGATCTGGGACTTTGACGCGCCCGCCGAACCATTCCACTTCGGGCGGCGACTTGCGGCCCTCACGGCCACTTACCCCGCGCCGGTTTTTGCCTACCTCGGCGCGGGTAGCCTGCCCCTCCTCCCGCCGGAAACTTTAACCTCGGCCCTCGCAGACGTTTCAGATTCCAAGACGCCGCTCGCCATCACCAACAACCTCTACTCCTCCGATTGGCTCATCGGCAACTGCCCCGAGGCCATTCGCGCCCGCCCACACCGTTTAGAGCGCGATAACGCTCTCGGCTGGGTGCTCAAGACTGAAGCCGGAGTGGAAGTGCGGAGCCTCGCCCCGAGCGCCGCCACCCGCGTGGACATTGACACCCCCGCCGACCTGCTTTTGCTGAGTCTGCACCCGCGCGTTCAACCGGCCCTCGCGGGTTATCTCCAATCCCGGCCACGCGACAATTCACGCTGGCTGACCGCCGCGCAAAAACTTTTCACCCCTGCCAGCCAAATCGCCCTCATTGGCCGGGTAGCCTCGGGCGTGTGGAACTACGTCGAGGCGCACACGCAAGTCTGGATGCGCGTCTACTCCGAAGAGCGCGGCATGGCCGCCAGCGGCCGGCAAGCCGCCGGGTTGGTGCGCTCCCTCGTCGGGGAATACTTCGCCCGCGTGGGCGCGGAAAACTTCTTCGCCGAATTGGCCCCCCTGGCCGACGCCGTCTTCTTTGACACGCGCGTCGTTTTAGCGCATCATCACCGCTGGCCCGCCGCCGCCGACCGCTACGCCTCGGACCTCGGCCTCGCCGACCAAATCCAAGATCCGTTTTTGCGTGACCTCACTACCGCCGCCGTCCACGCGCCTATGCCCGTCGTCCTCGGTGGCCACGGCGTCGTGGCTGGAGGTTTATACGCTTTAGTGGAAATCTCAGAAGCCGGTGGCTTGCGAATGACGTAGTTGTTCACTTGCCATCCGCTCCACTCTCTGCCAACTGCGCTCTGCAAAATTATGCCCACCCTCATCTTCGTCTGCACCGCCAACATCTGCCGCTCCCCCATGGCAGAGGCCTTGTTTGTCAACTGGCTGAAGCGCAACGCCATCGCGGGCGAATGGCGCGTTGGCTCGATGGGCACCTGGGCCGCCGAGGGCCAGCCCGCCACCGATTACGCGCGGCAAGTGATAGCGGAGCGCGGCCTCGACCTCGCGCGCCACCGCTCGCGCACGGTGAGCGAAAAACTCCTGGCGCAAGCCGACCTCGTATTGTGCATGACGCGTTCGCACCGCGAGGCCTTGCAAGCCGAGTTCCCGCAATTCGTGAGCCGGATTAAATTATTCAGCGAAATGACCGGGCGGACCTTCGACGTGCACGATCCCTTCGGCGGCCCGCGCGAGGGCTACGTGGAGACCGCGAAGGAGATGGAGGACTTGATTGAGCAGGGCGGGGGGAAGATTGTGGAATTGGCCAAACAAACAGAGTCAGGCGTTTAGCCTGGCCCTGAATTTTTTTACCACCCCTCAATATACTTCTGCCAATCCGCATTTTCCGGGATGTGCCGCCCGAAGAGATAGGCGGCCGTCGGCGCAGGTTCGGCGGGGCGATGCCGGAGGAGCATGTTCACCTCGTGCATCAGCCGCCCGCCTTTGCGCCGGTTGCACGGCGGGCAGGCGGCTACGAGGTTGTCCCAGCGGTGCTGGCCGCCCCGGTGGCGCGGGATGACGTGGTCAATCGTCAAATGGGTAGTTTGCCGCCCGCAATACTGGCAGGTGTAGTTGTCACGGCGGAAGATTTCGCGCTTCGTCAATTTCACGCGCGGGCGGGGACGCCGCACCATGTGCTCCAGCTTAATCACCGAGGGGCGCGGGTAATTGGCGCGGGGCGTGCGGATATAACCGCGTCCATCGGCAATCATCTCCGCCTTGCCGGTGAGGATGAGGCCAATGGCGCGCCGGGTA
>Ga0315281_10005586_pt1 | contig 17982 bp, 17 predicted proteins | sample YL17G07_0_MG_FD_204540 | JGI IMG/M metagenome (GOLD analysis project Ga0315281, IMG submission 204540) | Sediment microbial communities from Yellowstone Lake, YNP, Wyoming, USA - YL17G07_0 | ecosystem: Environmental > Aquatic > Freshwater > Lake > Sediment | place: USA: Wyoming | collected...
AATTATGGCATACTTTGGGGATCAGCTATCCCTTGGAGTAATGTTCATGGCAAGGCCGCGCCGAGTTGATATGGAGTTGGTGGCTCAAGCCCAAGTCGAGGCAATCGAGGCGAGCGATGTTGAGTCGCTGCGTTGCGCGCTAGCGGTGCTGCTGCCTGCGCTGCTGGGTGCGACGCTGGAGCAGACGGCAATGTTGTTAGGCGTGGGGCGAGCGAGTGTGCCCAGATTCCAGTCCCGGCTGCGCCAGCGATGCATCGATCCGGACGCAGTGCGACCAAGTTGGGGGGGGCGACGGCGCGCCTCACTGACCCTGGAAGAGGAGCGAGACTTTCTGGCGCCTTGGGAGCGGGCATCGAACGCCGGGGGAGTCTTGGTTGCCTCGCCGCTGCGAGCCGCGTTGGCGCAAAGGCTGGGACACCCCGTTGCCGCCTCGGTGGTGTATCGCATGTTGGCGCGCCACGACTGGCGCAAGGTGGCGCCGGACACCCGTCATCCCAAGAGCGACCCGCAGGTGCAGGAGGCGTGGAAAAAAAACTCCCCGAAGCGCTGGCGGCCCTCATGAAACCAGAAGAGGTTCGGGGTCGGCAGGTGCGTTTAATGTTCCAGGACGAAGCGCGCTTTGGTCGCATGGTGCGAATTCGCCGATGCTGGGCGCCGAGCCCCGGGCGACCGACGGTGTGCAATGGCTACGAGCGGGAGTTTGTCTACGTTTATGGGGCGGTCAGCCCCATCGAGGGGGAGTTTGACTGGATGATTTGCCGGGCGATGAACACCGAGCGAATGACGGCGTTCCTGGCGCAAGTCAGCGCCGCCCATGCTGCAGAGTTCCTGCTGATGGTCGTCGATGGCGCCAGCTCTCATGTGTCGAAGGATTTGGTGGTGCCGGAGAACATTCGCCTGCTGCGTCTGCCCCCCTATGCACCGGAACTGAACCCGCAGGAACACGTCTGGGACGAGGTGCGCGAGAAAGAGTTTCCCAATCGAGTGTTTGCTAATCTCGATAGCGTGATAGGTCAACTCGAAGCAGGGCTGCCTCGTCTGGCCGCCAATACCGCAGGTGTGCGCAGCCTCACCGCATGGCCTTGGATACTTAGTCTCAACTTGAACGCTATTTAGAATAAGTCCGACAGACTCCCAGGCAAGGGGATGCATCAGTGAAACCCTAGTTCAGATGCGCAGTCAGGGTTGGAATCACCAGCTCGCGAAACAGCGCATTGATTTCCGTTGGCGGCGGCGGCCGCCGGAAATTGAGCCACCAGGTCAGCACCGACATAATTGTCGCTCCCAGGAAGTGAATGAAGAGTTCAAACGGCACCTCGGATGTGCCTTTGCGTTTGAAAAGCGAGCGAGCCTCCTCTTTCATCAGTTGAACCAGCATGTCCTCCATATGCTGGCGCACCATGACCCAGCCGGGGCCGCCGACCAGGGCCCGATAAAGTTTCTTGTGGCTATGGACATGTTCGAACATGGCCAGGCTGAAGCCGATCACCCTTTCGTACTTCATGTTCGAGGCGACCGGCGTGGCCAGCTGCGCATCGCGCAGAATTTTTCGCAGGTTTTGCAGGCCCTCCACCAGCAACTCGTCCTTGTCGCGAAAGTGCGTGTAGAAGGTTGAACGCCCTATGTTCGCGCGATCCAGAATTTCCTGAATCAGGATGGCGTCGTAGCTTTTTTCGAACATAAGGGAAATCAACGCTTCCTGCAGCGCCTTGCGCGTCTTTTGGGTGCGCCGATCCGCGCTGTATTTTCGCAACATGATGTGCTCCTGGGTCGAAATGATGGACAAAATGCCCGGAAAAGTTCATTTGTGGACGAAGCCGCATACGCTGTTCTGGTGCCGGCATCCCGCGACCGCTAGACTCCGAACTGAACACATGTCCATTTTGATACTGAAGTTCAAAGGAGGCAAGTCATGCGTGAGGGAAGTCCGGTTTCGGGCAGTGGCGCGGGGAAGCTGATCGCGGCATGGAGCGGGGCGTGGCTGGCGGCTGCCTGTTTGGCGATGTCACCCGCCATGGCGGATGAGGCGCACGCCGATCTCGTCGTCAATGCCGGCGGTTTCGCGCATGAGCGCGGGCAAGCCATGGCCAGCCTGTTCCGTGAGGGGGATGACATTTTCGGCAAACCCCATGCCCGTGTCGCGGCGCCGATACATCAGGGCAGAGCGACCTTAGTCTTTCCCAACACACGTCCCGGCCACTACGCGCTGATTGCGTTTCACGACGCAAACGGCAATAACGACCTGGATCACAACTTTCTGCATCTCCCGGCCGAGCCATTGGGCTTCTCCAATGGTTTTGAACTTTCCTTGTTTTCCGGGATGCCGAGTTTCGAAAAATTGCGCTTTGTCTTCACGGCGGGGTCCGGGCCGCAGGAAATTTCAATCAAATGATTGCCGGAATGGTCACACTTTCAACCGGGAACAGGAGATTTACATGTCCGACTTTATTCAACTGCAACAAGTGAGCAAGTGGTTTGAGTCATCCGCCGGGCGCTTCGAGGCGCTCAGAAATATCGATCTCACTATTGGCCAGGGCGAGTATCTGGCGATTGTGGGTAAATCCGGCAGCGGGAAATCCACACTGATAAATATGTTGACCGGCATCGATCATCCGAGCCGGGGGACGGTGACCGCCAATGGAAACCGGGTCAACGCGCTGGGCGAAAGCGAACTGGCGAGCTGGCGCGGCAAAAACATCGGCATCGTGTTCCAGTTCTTTCAACTGATCCCGACCCTCACTGTGCTTGAGAATGTATTGCTGGCGATGGACTTCGTGAACGTCATACCCAGGAACGAACGGCGGAAGCGCGCCGCGTCGCTGCTCAGGCAGGTGGGCATCGGCGAGCAGGGTAACAAGCTGCCTGCGGCCCTCTCCGGCGGCGAACAACAGCGCGCCGCCATCGCGCGCGCCCTGGCGAACAATCCACCCATCCTGGTCGCGGATGAACCCACCGGCAATCTGGACAGCCACACGACCGAGGTGATCCAGAACCTGTTCAGGGAACTGGTCGATGCGGGGAAGACTGTGATTGTCGTGACCCACGACATGGCCGCGAGCACAAGATTCGAGCGTGTTATCACGCTCAAGGATGGCGCAATCGAGAGCGACCAGCGGCAATCCATTCATTAACCTGAAAGACTTGCTTTTCCACGAAGAACACAAAGGACACCAAGAAAATATCGGGATTTTCGATGGATCGATTTACCTTGCTGACGATTGGTAACTGTCACCGGGGCCATGAGAATCCTTCGCGCTCTTCGTGTGCTTTGTGGTGAAGCAGGTTTTTAGAATTTAACAAGGAGCGTTGCCATGAGCATGATATTCAAAAAATCCTTCAGCGATTTGCGAAGCTTTCCCGGACGGACGCTGCTGGTGATTCTGGCGCTGGCGCTCGGCCTTTGGGGCGTGGGCGGGATTCTGGTGTCGTACGCGATCCTGACCCGGGACCTCGGCGATAACTTTACCCAAACGCGTCCGGCGCACGCCATTCTCATCTCGAAAGATTTTGCGCGGCTGGACCTGGCCGCCCTGCGCGCCAGACCCGGAATCGAAAGCGCGGAATTCCGTGACTTGTCGATGCAGCGCATCGAGGTCTATCCCAACGACTGGATCACGCTATGGCTGTTTGGCGTCGAGGACTTCAGTCAGCCTGCGTTGGCGCTCATTTACAACCAGCAAGGCAGCAAGGCGCCCGCGCCGGGAACCATGCTGATCGAGCGCGACGGGCGGCTGATCTCCAATCTCAATCTCGGCTCGCGCGCGCGCGTCCGTGCGGGGAACCGCATGATCGAGGTACCGATTAGCGGAATCAGTTTCGACCCGGCCCAGGCCCCGGCGACGCAGGATCACTTCATCTACGCTTACGTCGATAAACAAACCTATGCCGATATCACCGGCGAAGCGGCCAACCAAAGGCTGCTGCTGCGCCTGAACAATGTCAAAACAAAAAAAGAGGTGCAAGCGGCGGTAGATGTCCTGCTTGCCGATTTCAAATCCCAGGGCGTTCGGGTCACCAGCGTAAAAATTCCCAAGCCCAATGAGCATCCGCATCAATGGCAGCTGAACACGCTGCTGTTTCTGCAAGGCGGCATCGGCCTGCTGGCGTTCATGATGGGCGCGGTGCTGGTTTCCCAGCTCATGGCGTCGATCCTGGCCAGGCAGGTGCGCCAGATCGGCATGCTCAAGGCCATCGGCGCTTCAAGCCGGCAGGTGCTGACTATTTATATTGTCATGGTGCTGGTGCTGGGCATTGCCGCCGGTGTGATCGCGATACCATTGGCCGTGTGGTCGGGCTACGCATTTTCATACTTCGTGGCCGGCAAGCTCAATTTCGAGATACTGACCCAGCACCTGCCGCTGCATTTGTATGTTGCGCTGTTTGCCGCCGCGTTGCTGCTGCCCATCCTGCTGTCATTGCCCGCCATTCTGAAGGGAATCAACGTCTCGGTACACGACGCTTTGAGCGACTACGGCATTGCGCCGGGCAGCATGGGCGCAACGAAGGAGAAAGCCGCGGCAAGCTGGATGCCACTCGGACTGCTGCTGGCCATTCGCAACAGCCTGCGGCAAAAGCAGCGTCTGGTGATTACCGTCGCGGCCATGTCGCTGGGAGTCGCGATTTTCAGCACTGGTTTCAATGTGCGCGCATCGCTGGCGATGTTGCTGGCGGATTTCAATAACAGCATGAAACACGATGTGCAGGTGGTGCTGAAAGACCGGATATCCCGCGAGCGCGCCCTGTCGATTTTCGGCGCGATAAAGAATGTGAAGCGGATCGAGATGTGGAATGGCGGCCGGGGCGAGTTGCAATCGCAGGTGGTCTCGACGAGCAGCGGCACGGGCATCGTTGCGCTGCCGTACGACACGGATCTATTCCGTCCCAGAATCGTAGCGGGGCGCTGGCTGCAACGATCGGAGTCGCCGGAAGTGGTGATGAACCAGCAGGCGCTGGAGCTGTTTGGCAATCCCGCCCTCGGCAGCGATCAGACCTTTGAGATCGATGGGCACAAACTCACGGCCAGGCTGGCCGGTGTTATCGAGGAACTGGAGAAAAACAAGATCTATATCGATCAGGCCCACTACGATGCGTTCGCCAATCCGCGTCGAGACATCAACAGCCTGATGATAGTCGCCAGGGACAAAAGCTATGACAAAGTGATGGCGCTGAAGGGCGAGATCGAAGCGGCGATCGCACCCTCCGACCTCAATGTCCTGTACGTGATGTCGCAGGCGGAACGGGTGAAGGTTATCTACGATCACCTCAACATCATTCTCACGACCATCGTCTTTCTTTCCTTGTTGGTGCTCGTGGTCAGTGCGCTGGGCATGGCCTCGGCAACCGGCATCGGCATCCTGGAGCGAACTCGCGAAATCGGCGTGCTGCGCGCGATCGGCGCCACGCCGAAAATGATATTTGGGCTATTTGTTGCCGAGGGCATGATTGCGAGCGTGGTCAGCATCGTGCTGGGGCTGCTGCTGGCGTGGCCCCTGAGCAGGGTGGCGGGGGTCTTCTTCGGCAAGCTGATGCTGGGCGAAGGCGCGGTACTGCGCTATGCGTTCAGCGGCGAGGGGTTCGCGATCACGCTGGCGACAACCCTGGTATTTGGATGGCTGGCGAGCCGCATCCCCGCGCGTCGTGCCATCCAGGTGCCGACGCGCGATGCGCTGGCGTATGAGTAATGACTGTTGCGGTTCCCGGTCGGGTCTGCGCGCGCTATTTCCACTCTCCGCCTGACAGGACGCTCTGCTGCAATGAGCGTCCTCACACAGGCGGGAAGAGGATTTCTCCCTGCGACCCCGGGAGGGAAATAGACTACAGTAGCGGTTCTCTCTCCTGGCCGGGACCGTCCAATCATGCAAATCGAAAAAATCGAAGTCCGCGTCACCCAGTCGCAGCAGATCATGCAGGTGGTGGTGCTCAACAAACGCGCCGACCATATCCAGGTGGTGATCGGTGAGGGCATCCACAGCGTGAAGTGCGACCTGACCCCGACCCGCAACGGTCAGGCTTACGCCGGCTCGGTGATGGGGCGCGAGCTCGTGTACGAACGCAGCCGCGCGCAGGTGCAGGCGGATCTCGACCGCGCCAACCCGGCGCTGCGGCAATCAACGCGACGCAAGTAGCCCCCACAAAAAACTGTTCCGCATGCGTGATCCGGGTCCGCACGGCGCCCGGAAACTTTGAGTAGCGTCGCGTGCGCCGCTTCCAAGCCCACTTAATCGGCATTGAACTGGTTGATCTTCAGGAAAATACCAACGTTTAAGCGTTTTTTAATAGTTTTAAAGGACTGCACATCCTGCCCGGCCCTACGATTCATGCCAGATTCCGCCGATCTTCCGGATGGAACGAATTGAATGGCAATAATCATAGGAGCGTCAGCATGAACAAGAACACCCTGGCCCTGTTGCTCGCGGCATTTTCACTGGCGCCGGCCGCACATGCCGAGATGCCGAATATCACCGGCAAACCTGTCATCGATGCCCCGCCGATCCTGGAGTGGCCGCTCGACGGCGGCGTGGCAAAACCGAATCTGCACAACCCCACCTCGAACACGCTCTACGATCTGCACGGCAAGGTCGATGGTTGCGACCTGGTACTTTCCACCGAGGGCAACTATCACATGGCGCTGCGCGACGTATGGCCGCTGGTGCTGGCCAAATTCAAGGACGATCCGCTGCACAATGCGTTGTACACGACAAGCCCGCCAGTCGTCGTGGCGCAAATCGAAAAAGGCGTGGTTCAGTTCGATAACCTGGATATCCGCTGCCGCCCGAGCGTCGCGGTGGCGAACAAGGGCGTGATCGACAAACTCGCGGCGGCGGGACTCGCGGATGGCGAGCCGCGCGCGCTTTATCAGGATCGCGGCGAAGTGATTCTGGTGAAGAGCGGCAACCCGAAACGGATCGCCGGCGTCTGGGATCTCGGCAGGGAAGGAGTGCGGCTGGTGACCCCGAATCCGGATCTGGAGACCGGCGCCTACCAGAACTACCGCGATGCGATTTACCACATCGCCAAAGCCGATCCCAACCCGCCCAAGGATTGGACAGCCGAGAAACTGATCGACACGATTTTTAACGGCGCGAGCGGCGATCCGCACAAGTGGCTTACCGGCGCGCGCATCCATCATCGCGACGAACCCTGGTCGGTCGCGTACGGCCGCGCGGACGCGGCGGTGATTCTGTATCACCTTGGCCGCTACACGAAGCAAACATTTCCCGCCGCCTTCGACGTTGTGCCTCTGGGTGGAAGCGCGGAGAATCCGCAACCGCTTCCCGGTACCAAGGTTGACATACGCTATGTCGTCGCTCTCAAAGGCGACTGGACGCCCAAACAAAAGGCGGCACGAGCCGCGCTCATCGATACCCTGATGTCGGAGGATTTCAGCATCGCGCTGGAGCGGCATGGTTTGAAGCGGCCCGCGGTGGCGCTGGAGCCGATCCCGCCGAATAAGGACAACGACCTGCGCCTGTTCTACCGGGACGGCGCTCTGATCAAGGGCAGCGCCGCGCTGGAGAAAATGAGCACCGGCGCCAACCTGACCCTGTGGCTGGCGGGCAACCAGTTCTTCGCCATGGAAGACGTGATCCGCACTTTCCAGAAGGAAAATCCCGGCGCGGGCAACGTGGGCCTGATTACCCTGCCCCCCGGCGTCATCCTCAAGGCCATCAACGCCGGCGGCTGGACCTACGAGGGCAAGGAATACCGCATGCAGCCCGACATCTACGGTTCGGTCGATCTGGGACATCTGAAGAAGCTCAAGGCCAGCGGCGCCATGGACCAGTACATGATCTACACCCACAATGCCCTCGATCTCATGGTGGTCAAGGGCAATCCGAAAAAGATTAAGGGCATCGACGATCTGGGCCGCGATGACCTGAAAATCATGCTGCCCAATCCGATCGACGAGGGCATCATGACCTTCTACGCCAGGAAGGTGCTGCAAAATCATAAGCTGTGGGACAAGATTTCCGGCGGCAGGGAATGCAAGGCCTGCGACACGACGCCGAACGTCCATTTCACCGTGGTGCATCACCGCGAGATTCCCGATGGCATCAAGGCCGGCGCCGTGGACGTGGGCATTGTCTGGGCGACGGAAACCAAAAACGCCCTGGATGAAGGCCACGCCGTCGAAACCGTGGCGCTACCGCCGGAAGACAGCCTGATCGACGAGGTGTCCTATGTCATCGGCAGTCTCACCGGCAGCACGCACAAGGACGATGCGAAGAAATACCTGTCCTTCCTGCAGTCGGAAAAGGCTCAGGACGCCTATGCCAGGTTCGGCTTCGTCAAGGCATCCACGGCGGACCTGCAGATTCGCGCCATCCCGTAGCGGCAGTTAGCGTGTTGTTCCAAGGCAATGGAAGCAAAGCGGGCGATTCGCAGCGCGAATCGCCCGTCTCGTTTCAGACCTGCTGCAAACTCAATGACCGCTTTCGCAAGCCGCTCGTTGTGCAGGGCTGTTGAACTTGCCGGTCAGGCAGGCGGACCCGTTGGGATTGGTTTCCAGATCGAACAGCACGCGCGCTGCGACCGCCGTATCGGCGAAATCGGAAAACACACCGTCGATGCCGAGGCGGTAGAACTGCAGGTACTCGTTCACCGGGTTGCCTGCGTAATCGCTTGCGAGCCGGCGTTGTTCGTTGCGGAAAGTCCAGGTGTGCACCAGTAGCCCGGCCTTGTGTGCGCGCGCGATTACGTCCGTCGGCGCGGCCAATATGTTGCCAGCCTCGCCCGGGCCGGGCAATCCTGCTGCCAGGGTGGTGACGATGTAGCGTTTCCAGGGGCCGATCCCATCCGCATAGGTCGCAACTTCCTTCAACCCCGCGTCGGTAACCAGGTAAGCGAAAGTGCGTGCCGTCAGCGTCGGGTCGCTCGATGCGGTCCAGTCATACGGACGATCGAACGGCGCGTTGAACGCGAGCGACCCATCGGCATTGACGTCGTCGGCATCGATCAACTGGATCAGCGGCAGCGGTGTCATTTTGCGTAACTGTTTCAGGTTCGACTGTTCGAACGACTGGATGAACACCGGTGCGCCGCGGTGATTCCACCCCGCCTTGGCAAGCGCGTCGATCAGACGCTTTTCGAGCGGCAGCCCGATTGCCTGGTGATAGGTCGGGTGCTTGGTTTCAGGATAAATCCCGATGGTGCGTCCTGTTTCCTGCGACTTGCGTTTGGCCAGCGCGATGACTTCTTCGAACGTCGCGATTTCGAACTTGCCGTTGAACTGCTGCGGGCGCTCGGCGAAAGCCTGCTTGGCGTGGATGGTCTTGATTTCGGCCAGAGTAAAATCGGAGACGAAAAAACCCGTGTCCGGGACACCATCGAGCATCACCGTGCGTTTGCGGCTGGCGAACTCGGGATGATCGGCGACATCGGTGGTGTTGATAATGTTCGGTTCGTGCCGCGCGATGAGGGCACCGTCCTTGGTCGCGACCAGATCCGGCTCGATGTAATCGGCGCCCAGCTCCACGGCAAGCGCGTAGGATTCGAGCGTGTGCTCGGGAAGATAGCCCGCGGCGCCGCGATGTCCGATCACGATCGGCCGCGAGGGCTTGCCGGGACTTTCGCTCTTTTCCGTGTCTGCGTGTACGGCCGGGGCAACCAATGCAAGCGCCAATGCGCCTGCCAGCGTCAACAGTGCAGTTCGTTTCTTCAAACTCATTGTGAACTCCTCAGTGAATGGAAAGTGAAGACTAGCGGGTGGATATTACAATGTAATTACCGGGAAGAGGCAACAGAGCACGGATAGGCAACAGATTCTTTTCCCCCTCGTATGAAACTTTCTCTAAAATGTGCTTGAATCAAACGGGCCAGATCGACCATGCAAATATTCGCAGTGCATGACGAGTACAAAACGGGCACAAGGAGTATAGAAATGCGTTCTTGTGGCGGAAGTCCGTCGCCGTAGTTGAAAGCAGAAACAGTTTGACGTTGAATCCATGCCCTCAAATCCGAAACCGCTGACCGATCCGGGACTCGAAGCGAAGGTCGCGTGGCTCCTGACCGGATGCGGCTATGCGGAGCCGGCCACGGGCGTGAAGGGTATTGAAACCCACATGTCCTGGGTTTTCCTCACGGACCGCCATGCGTACAAGCTGAAGAAGCCGGTGCGTTTCAGCTATCTCGATTTCTCCACCGTGGAAGCGCGCCGCAAGGACTGCATGGAAGAACTGCGGCTCAACCGGCGCCTGTCTCAGAATGTCTATCTCGAAGTCGTGGCGCTGTCGCTGGATGCCGGCGGGCAGTTGCACTTCTCCGGCGAAGGCGAAATTGTCGACTGGCTTGTCAAGATGCGCCGCCTTCCTGCCGGAAGAATGCTCGACACGATGATCCGCGAGCGCCGTGCAGGTTGCGAAGACATCGATAGTGTGGTGAGCGAGCTGAGCCGCTTTTATTTGCAAAGCGCGCCGCTGGCAGTGACGCCGGAGGACTACCTGAACAGGCTCGCCGCAACCCTCGCCGAGCAATTCGGGGAACTGGGCAACGCGGAATTTGCGCTGCCGCTTGCGCTGTTGGAAAATATTTACGCGCGCCAGCGCGACGCGCTTGAGCGTTTTTCCGCGCTGTTCGGCGAGCGCGCGGCGTCCGGCAAAATCGTCGAGGGCCACGGCGATTTGCGGCCCGAGCACATTTGCGTCGAGGCGCCACCGCAGATCATCGACTGCCTGGAGTTCTCGCGCGATTTCAGAATCCTCGACCGCGCCGACGAACTCGCCTTTCTCGCGCTCGAATGCGAACGTCTCGGCGCACCTGAACTGAAGGGGCGCATATTCAAAACCTATGGTGAACTCAGCGGCGACCATCCGGCTCCTGCGCTGGTGCATTTTCATCAAAGCCAGCGCGCGTGCCTGCGCGCGAAGATGTCGATCTGGCATCTTAAGGAAGCGGCGCTGCGCGACAATCCCAGGTGGCTGGCGCAGGCGCGGGACTATCTGCGCCTCGCCCGGGAACACATCGAAGCGTGCCTGCGTTGAGGTGTATCAGGTAGGGCCGCCCGGCGCGATAGGCGTATCGCCGTGTATTTTTCGGATCGCATCGGCAAACGCTTGCGCGGCGCTCACCTGGACAAGCTTCGACTTCAGTCTCGTATCGCTGACCCGCACCGGGAGTATGGTGTCGGTCACAACGATCTGTTCGACGGGACTCGCCCCGAGCACCTCGTTTGCCTCGCCGGCAAACACGCCATGCGAGGCGGCGGCGTAAACGCGCGTGGCGCCGTGGCTCAGGCAGGCGCGCGCGGCGCGGGCAACTGTGTTTCCGGCGCTGATCAGGTCATCGACAATAATGGCGACCTTGCCATCGACATCGCCAACCAGGGCCTCGCCGCTGACCTCGCCGCCGGCGCGGTATTTCTCGGCGAACGCCGCGGCGACCGGCCGGCCGAGGACTTCGGCGAGGCGGCGCCTGAACTGGTCGGCGCGCTTGATGCCGCCCGCGTCGGGCGAGACCACGGCAATCGCGGCATCCTTCAGCAAGGAGGCAAAATGCGCGGCAAAAATTCCGTAGGCTTCGAGATTCTCGGTGCGGCAACGAAACGCATTCTGGTAGGCCGACAGGTTGTGCACATCCATGGTGACCACGCAGTCCGCGCCGACCGCCTCGAACAGGGTTGCCACATAGCGCGTGGTGACCGGGTCGCGCGGCTGGCTCCTGCGATCCTTGCGCGCGTAGGCAAGGTAAGGCACGACGGCAACTACCCGTTCTGCCGACGCATCCTTGAGCGCGCCGATAAAAAACAGCAGCCGGCACAGCTTGTCGTTGACGCTCTGGTGCAAGTCGCCGTAGAGCGACTGGACGACGAACACGTCGCGGTCGCGCACGCTGGCGAGCGGGCGTGTCTTGTGCTCGCCGTCCTCGAACTCGCGCTCCTCATGCGGGCTGAGCGCAACCCCGAGCAGGCGGCTCACCGATTCGCCGAAGCCGCGGCTTGCGTCGAGCGCGAACAGCATGAGTTCATCGCGCCTCAAGCTATTTCTCCGCGCGCGCCGGATTCGCGACCACGGCCAGATTCGTGAACAATGCGATTGTCAGGTCATCAGTCATGATTCTCCAGCTCCTGTGTATAGGCAATTCCCGTACGCTCTGCCCAGCGCGCGGCCATCGCCAGCGCAATGCGAATCGCCTTGCCGTCGCCGTACCCCTCGGCCAGGAGAGCATTGGCTATTTCAATCGCCTTGCTGCGCACCGCAGGTGACAAATTCTTCATTGCGTCAGGATAGTGAAGTTCATCCCATGGCATGGACATATCTCTATGCTGTTTGTGCAATTCCGTTACGCATCGAAGATGCGACGACCCGTGATCCTCATGAAGCCCCGCTTCCTGCTGCGTCCCTAACCCCCGCCAGCCCGGGCGGGAAAGAGCCCGGCGAGGGGGCGCCAAGTGTATTCGCGAATTTCGATAAATGATGTTCTCCCGCCCAAGTCATGTTTTGACGCACATCAAATGCAGCGTGATTGATGCAGGCCGCCCAGGGCGCAATTGCGAACTGGCCGCTAAATAATCGCTTGAACTTCGGCGCGGCGCGCCATTGCAAAAAAAGAACCATAATAGCGGTCTATGAACGCCGGTAATTTCACTCTCTCCCGCCGTCTTGCGATCGCCTTGATCGCCGTGCTCGCGATCGCCGCGGCACTGTGGCAGTACACGCGTCCGCAACCCGTGGCCGTGCTGGTCGCCCTGGCCGATCTTGGGCGCGTCGAAACTACCGTGGCCAACACGCGTGCCGGCTCGGTCACAGCGTGCCGCCGCGCCAAGCTTGCGCCACCGGCGGGCGGGCGCATCGAGCAACTCAAGGTGCACAAGGGCGACCGGGTGCGGCAGGGGCAACTGCTGCTTTCGCTGTGGGACGATGACGTCGTCGCGCGCGAACGCGTTGCGCGCGAGCAACTGCAGACGGCTTTGGCGCGTGTGCGCGAAGTGTGCGAACTGGCCGGCGCGGCATCCAGCGAAGCCAAACGCGCGCTCTCGCTGCGGGCGCAGAATTTCATTTCGCAGGAGCGTGTCGAGCGCGCCGACGCCGATGCTGCCTCGAAACAGGCAGCCTGCGAATCCACCCGCGCCCAGGTCGAGGAGGCCAAGGCGCGCATCGTCGCCTCGCGTGCGGACACCGACCGCACTGTGCTGCGCGCACCCTTTGCCGGCATTGTCGCGGAAGTCAACGGCGAGGTCGGCGAATACCTGACGCCTTCGCCGCCCGGCATTCCGACGCTGCCCGCGGTGGATCTCATCGACGATACCTGCCTCTACGTTTCCGCGCCCATCGACGAAGTTGACGCCGCCCAGCTCCAGGCCGGCATGGCGGGACGGATCACGCTCGACGCCTACCGCGGCAAGCATTTCAGCGGCAAGGTGCGCCGCATCGCCCCCTACGTGCTGGCGCTGGAAAAGCAGGCGCGCACGGTCGAGGTGGAAGTTGAGTTCGACAATCCGGGCGATGCGCGCCGGTTGCTCATCGGCTATAGCGCCGATATCGAGGTCGTCGTGACGGCGCGCGACAATGTGGTGCGCATTCCCACGATTGCGCTGATGCCCGGCAATCGCGTGCTGGTGCTTGCCGACGGTGGCGCATTGGAGGAACGCAAGATCGAAGGCGGGCTGTCGAACTGGGAGTTCACCGAAGTGAAGTCCGGTCTCGCGCGCGGCGAGCGCGTGGTCACCTCGCTCGAACGGGCCGGCGTCAAGGCCGGTGCGCACGCAGTGGCCGAGACCAAGGAAACCCCCGGCAAGAAGCCATGATCCGCCTGGCGGGTATCGAGCGCATCTTCCGTGTCGGCGACGAGGAGGTTCACGCGCTGCGCAATGCCAATCTCGAGATCGTCCAGGGCGAGTACCTGTCGATCATGGGGCCTTCGGGTTCCGGCAAGTCCACGCTGCTCAACATACTCGGCCTGCTTGACCGTCCCAGCGCGGGCACTTATCACCTGGATAACAGCGACGTCACGGCGTTATCGGACGACGATCTCGCGCGTGTGCGGCGCGAGAAGATCGGTTTCGTATTCCAGTTTTTCCACCTGGTGCCGCGGCTCACGGCCGCGCAGAATATCGAACTGACGATGATGCTGGCCGGCATCGATCCCGGCGAACGCAAGCGCCGCGTCGCGCGGCTGCTGGCCGAGTACGATCTCGAAGCGCGCGCCAGCCACCGCCCCGATCAGCTCTCCGGCGGCCAGTGCCAGCGCGTGGCCATCGCGCGCGCGATGTCGATGGGGCCGACGCTGATTCTGGCCGACGAACCGACCGGTAACCTCGACCGTCACACCGGACAGGAGGTGATGGCCGTGCTGGAGCGCGTGCATCACAACGGCGGAACGGTGGTGCTGGTGACGCACGATCCGGAAATCGGCGCGCGCTCGCATCGAAGGCTGCGCATGGTGGATGGCGCGATTGTGTCCGACCAGCGGGATTGAGACATGCGCCTGGCCGACCTGCTCGAATTCGCCTGGAGAGTGGTGCTCGGTTATCGTTTGCGCACGCTGCTGATTTTGCTCGCGATGGGCATCGGCGTGGCGGCGGTGGTGGTGGTGAGTTCGCTCGGAGAGGGCGCCAGACTGTATGTCGTCAACCAGTTCGGTTCGCTCGGCACCAACCTGGTCATCGTGCTGCCGGGACGCAGCGAAACAGCGGGCGCCATGCCGGGCGTGCTGATCGGCAAGACGCCACGCGACCTTGCCATCAATGATGCCCTGTCGCTCAAGCGCAGCCCGGCCATTTTGCGCGTCGCACCGCTGATCATCGGCGTCGGCGATGTGCATGCGGGCAGCCGCAGCCGCGAAACGCCGGTGCTCGGCGCCACTGCCGAGTTCATCGCGGTGCGGCAAATGGAAATGGCGCAGGGACATTTTCTGCCGGAGGGCGACCCGCGTCACAGTCAGCCCGTGTGCGTTCTCGGCGCCAGGCTGGCGAGCGAACTGTTCGGCGCGAAGCAGGTCCTGGGCGAGTGGCTACGCATCGGCGACCGCCGCTTTCGCGTTATCGGCGTACTCGCCAAACAGGGACAGTCGCTCGGTTTCAACACCGATGAGATCGCCATCATTCCACTGGCCGCGGCACAGGCGCTGTTCAACACCGAGTCGCTGTTCCGCATTCTTGTCGAAGCCAAGAGCAGGGAGCAGATACCGTTCGCCAAGGCCGATGTCGAGGAAATCATCCGCCTGCGCCATGAGGGCGAGCGCGACATTACCGTGATCACGCAGGATGCGGTGCTCGCGACCTTCGACCGCATCCTGCGCGCGCTGACCCTCGCGGTGGGCGGCATCGCGGCGATCAGCCTGGGGGTGGCCGGCATCATCATCATGAATGTCATGCTCATCGCCGTGACCCAGCGCCGCAAGGAAATCGGCCTGCTCAAAGCGCTCGGCGCCACGGGCCAACAAATACGCCTGGCGTTCTTTACCGAGGCCATCCTGATGGCCCTGGGCGGGGCGACGGTGGGGCTGGTCGTCGGCAAGCTCGGCCAGATGGCCGTCGGGCAGATTTATCCCGACATTCCGTTCGACGCGCCGTGGTGGGCATTGATCGCCGCTCCGCTCACGGCGATCATTACCTCGGTGCTGTTCACCGTGGCGCCGGCGCGCCGCGCCGCGCAACTCGACCCCGTGCAGGCACTCGCCAAGCGATGAGAGCCGCCGACTTCATCGCTTTCACCCTGGCTTCGCTCAGGGCGCATCGCCTGCGCACTTTCCTGACGGCGCTGGGTATCGCGGTCGGCATCGCTTCGGTCATTCTGCTGACTTCGATCGGCGAAGGACTGCACCGTTTTGTCATTGCCGAGTTTACCCAGTTCGGCACCAACATCATCAACGTGTCGCCCGGGCGCATCGAAACGCACGGCGCGCCGCTGGGAGCGGTCAATACCGTGCGCCCGCTCACCATCGACGACGCCATCGCGCTGCGCAAGGCGCCCTTTATCCAGGTCAGCGACCCGCTGGTGCAGGGCAATGGCGAGGTGAGGCATGGAGGTAAGAGCCGCCGCGTCACGATTTACGGCACCGGAGCGGATTTTTCGCGTGCGCTGTCGATGCGGGTCGCCATCGGAGAGTATCTGCCGCAGGACGATCCGCGCACGCCGCGCGCCTTTGCCGTGCTCGGTTCGAAAGTGGCGCGCGAATTGTTTGGCGGCGAAAATCCGCTCGGTGTGCCGGTCCGTGTCGGCGGCCAGCGCTACCGGGTCGCCGGCGTCATGGAGTCCAAGGGGCAGGTGCTCGGTTTCGACCTTGACGACACGGTGTTCATCCCGGTGGGTCGTGCACTGGAAATGTTCAACCGCGAGAGCCTGCAGGAAATCCATCTCACCTATGAACCGACGGCGCCGCTGGCCGAAGTGGAGGAGGGCATCAAGCGCATCCTGGTTGCGCGTCACGGGTTGGAGGATTTTACCGTCACGCCGCAACAGAAAATGCTCGAAGTATTCGGCACCGTGCTCAGCGCCATCACCTTCGCCGTTGTCGCCATTGGCGCCATTTCGCTGGTGGTGGGCGGGGTCGGCATTCTCACCATACTCACCATTGCCGTGGCCGAGCGCACCGCCGAAATCGGACTGCTGCGCTCGATAGGCGCAACGCGGCAACGCGTCCTGCTGCTGTTCCTCGGCGAGGCGGCGGTGCTTGCCGCCATCGGCGGCGTCGCGGGATTGCTGCTCGGCTTGAGCATCGCGCAGTTGCTGCAAGTGGCCTTGCCGGCGTTGCCGGTGCATACCCCGTGGCTGTATGCCGTTCTTGCGGAAGCCGTGGCCGTGGCAGTGGGCCTGATCGCCGGCGTATTGCCGGCACGGCATGCGGCGCAGCTCGATCCGCTGGAAGCGCTGCGCGGCGAGTGACGGCGGCATGGCGATACCATTCCCTGAACGGATAACCTCGCGATACGGGAGAGGTGCATTTTGTTAGGCGCTCCTGGCTTATTGTTGGCAACGACATGGTTGTTTCTGGCGATGAATGCCTGCGCCGGGCCGGCGCTTGTTTTGCCGGACGCCAGTGTAGCCGGGCTTAGCCAGGGAGAGTGGTCGCAGCGCTGGTGGGAGTGGGCATCCGCTTTCCCGCACGAGGAAAGCCCGGTGGCGGATCGCACCGGCGCGCGCTGCGCGGCAGGACAGGAAGGGCAAGTCTGGTTCCTCGCGGGCGCGTTCGGTTCCTCGCTGGTGAATCGGCGCTGCACCGTGCCCAGGGGGAAGTACCTCTTTTTCCCGCTGGTCAATGCAATCGTACATCCGGCCCGGGAATCCAGCCTGTCGTGCGCAGACGCGATTCGCATGGCAAGCGATATGGTCGGCGATCCGATTCTCCTTGTGACCGAGCTGGATGATGAGTTGCTGGAAGACCTGAATCGGCATCGGCAGCAATCTCCCGGATGCTTCGATCCTGGTGCGCGCGTTGCGGGGAATCCGGGCCTCTACCCTGCGGCATCCGACGGCTATTACGTGATGCTGCGACCGCTTGCGCCGGGCAGGCATACGCTGCGCTTCGGCGGTTTGCTGCAGGATGTTGCGCAGGCTATTTCCTATGAATTGCTGGTTGAATAGTCCGGGGATCTTTCACCCAGGCGAAGCCCCTTTTCAGCAGGCGATAGACAAACCGCGCAAAACAGAACTTAGCTGCACAGCAGCATCAGCACATGGAATAATGACTCATGGAATTTGAAGCCGATCCGGTTAAAGCTGCGCAAAACTTCAAGAAGCATAAAGTCGGTTTCGAGGAAGCGGCTTCCCTATTCGGGGATTCTATGGAGCTCACTTTTGCCGATCCCGATCATTCTATTGGCGAGATGCGCTGGCTGTCGTTTGGTATGTCTAGCAGAGGTCGAGTTCTTGCAGTGATTTACGCGGAGCGACGGGGCAAGATTCGTTTGGTCAGTGCACGAATAGCCACGAAACATGAAAGGAAAATTGGGTCTTCACGGAATCGAGTGGGTGATTTTAGGTCATTTTAGAGCTCGGGGAGCATGCAAGTGAGAACTTTTAGCCGCAGGTATTCTTCATCACGCAG
>Ga0315281_10005587_pt1 | contig 17979 bp, 16 predicted proteins | sample YL17G07_0_MG_FD_204540 | JGI IMG/M metagenome (GOLD analysis project Ga0315281, IMG submission 204540) | Sediment microbial communities from Yellowstone Lake, YNP, Wyoming, USA - YL17G07_0 | ecosystem: Environmental > Aquatic > Freshwater > Lake > Sediment | place: USA: Wyoming | collected...
CGCCCGGATTGCCGAATGAACGCCGGCGCTCCGCATTCAACGCGCATCGCTCGTTCGCAAAAACGCAGGCAGCGGCGCCTCGGCGGCGACCGCTGCCTGTGTGCGATGCGACGAGCGACAAGATTACTTCTGGACCACGATCTCTTTCCTGCCTTCCACCTTCCCGCCGAACGGGCCGAGGTCGGCGGTGACGACGACGGTGAACGTGCCATGGTCCACGTCCGGCAGCGTCAGGCTCTTGGGGATATTCCACGAATATCCGCAGCTACCCCCTCAGCCATACTCCATGGAGCCGCTGGCGACCTCGATTCCTTCGGAGTCGAGGATGCGCACCTGCGGCCCTTTGCGGACGCCCTGCGGCGTGATGCTGCTGTAACTCTCGCCGCCGGGACCGATCAGGCTGTGCGACACCTGGACCTGTCCGCCGAGCTTGTAAACGGTGGCGGAGTCATTCGGGTTCCTCATCATAGAAGCGACGGCCGGCTCGACCTTGAGCGGCATCCCGAAGGTGAGCGACGCGCCGGTCTCAGGGAGAATCTCCACCGCGTGCGGATACGAGAAATCCGCCACCCACTTCTTGCCCGCGGCATCGGCCAGCGTCAGCGACGCGGAAGTGACCCGGTACTTGCCGGCCGGCGCCGGCATCGGCGCGCCTTCGGCGAACCGGGCGGAGAGTGCAATGCCTGCGTGGTTGGCCAGTTCGAGTTTTCCGTCAACCAGCCTGGCGTCCTTGGCGAAGGCGGCGACGACGGCAATCGGGCCGCTCGGCAGTTCGCACGGCTTGACCGTCACTTGCGTCGCGGCGCTGTTGACCTCCAGCTCCCAGAGCTTGCCGTCGCAGGAAATGACCTTGCTCAGCGGCATCTCCTTGTCGGGCGTCAGCTTGCCGTCGCCGTTCAGATCAAGCCGCAGCCGGTCCGTGCCGTAGTCGTCAAAGCACCAGTTGGCCGACCCGCTGGCGGGAGAGGCGTCGTAGAGGCCGACGAGCACCGGCTTGTCGCCGAACATGACCTTGCCCTCGACGTGCTGGGTCGGCTGAGCGTTGAGCGAGTAATTGGTCTGGGCATTCCAGCGATTGATGCTAATGTTGATCCGGGTGGCGATCTGCCGCGACGTGCCGTCATGGTAACGGACCGTCAGTGTGATGGGGTCCTTTGTGGTGAGGTTCGAATACTGCGGTGTCTGCCGCTGAACCTCCAGCTTGATCGGCGGGCAATCGGTGAGATCGCCGTGGTTGTTCGTGTCCACGTAAAGCGTGTCGTAGCCTTTGCCCGGCCCGCCGGACTCGTCGAGCGCCAGGGTGATGAACCGGTCCTTGCCGTTGCCCAGTTCCAGGTTGAAGTAGACTGGCGTGCTCTTGTAGTCCGGCTCCTTCGTCAGAAACGCGCGCGGGGCGGAGGTGTTCCCCTGAGCCCACATCGAGTAAGACGCGCGGTCGGAGCCGTCCACCATGACGAACTGCGGCGGCGCCTCGACCTTCGCAACCGGCGCCGGCGCCGGCTTCGGCGCCGTGGTGCAGGCCGCAGCGCACAGCAATAACGAACTCAGCCAGATTTTTCTCATGCGACCCCCTTTCCTATCAAAACATTTACGGATGAATGATGAATACTGAGTACTGAATACTGAGTGCTGAATGGAAAGCGGATCGGGCTACGCCCTAATGGCGCGCGCGTTCACTCTGCACTCAGTACTCAGTACTCTTCACTCATCTGTTCGCGGCGGCAAGCGCCTCGATCCGCTTCTTCGCCTGCTCCTTCAGCTTGGTCGAGTAATCGTCGTCGGCGGGCATCGCGGCCATGGCCTTGTACGCCTCGGCGGCGTCCGCCGTCTTGCCCTGTTTTTCGAGCAGCCCGCCGATCCGGAATTGCGCCAGCAGGCGCATGTTCGCGGGGATTTTCGGATCGGCTGCGGCGACGAACTTGCGGTAGGTCGCCACGGCCTTCTCCAGGTCGCCGGAATTCGCGCAGACGCCGGCGAGCTTGAACAGTTCCATCGGATCGCCTGCGGCCCGCTTCTCCTGAAGCGCCACGGCGCGCTGCCGGAGCTCGTCGGCGGATTTCTTGTCGTTCAGATTGGTCTCGGTGATCCTGGCTGCCGTGATAAGCGCGGTGGCGGCGAGCGAATTGTCCGGGTACTTCTCGGCCAGTTCCTTGTACTTGGCGACGGCGTCCGCCCACTTCTGATCCTGCCTGGCCTTCTCCGCCTCGGCGAACAATTCCTGGGCGGGATCCGCCGGCTGCGCCTGCATTGCCATGGACCCGCCTTTGGCCATCTGCGCGAAGTTCTTCACCGTGCCGATGGTCTTGTTGATCCCGGCCTTCCACGCCTCCGGCGTTTCGGCGGGCTTGAGACTTTCGAGCGCGTCCGTGGCCTTGTCGTATTCGCCGTCATAGACGGCCGCGACGGCCGCGTCGAGCGCGCGGATCACTTTGCGCTCGCGCGCGGCCTCCTCCGGCGGCAGCGACTTCATGGAGTCGAGGACAGAGGTTGACTCAACCGAGGCAGTGACGTTTTGGCCGCCTTCATTGACGGTAAGATCCATCTTGCATTTCAGATTGTGTGAGAAGCCGCCGTCCACGTCGAAAAGCGTTTCCACTTCGCCGCTGGCGGTGATGTCGGGCATGCTGGCGCTGAGTTTTTTCTCGCTCGGCGTAAGCTTCGATTTGATCACCGCGCACTTGTGTCCCTCCACGGTCTTGATCTCGGCGAGCGTCGAGACGACCTTGCACGGCGTGGGGATCGGAAGGCCCGCGAGCGCCGAGTCCGAGGCGCTCTCCCACGTGGCGCCGACCGCGACCGCGGCGGTGGGCAAAGAGACCGCGGCCAGTTGCCGGTTATCGAACATCAGGAGCATCATCGCCATGCCCCCTTGGAGCTTCCCCTCGTCCTTCATTTTCCGGGCCACCGGATTGCCCGCGCGGTCCATCCGGCAAACCGAGGCGTTGTCGAACGTCTGCACCTGGGTCTTATTTATCTCGATTTTCGTCGCCGGCAACTGGCCGACGAGCATAACGCCGGTGGTGGCATCAACGTCGGCGATAACGAGCCGCGGAAGACCGCTGAGGGTTACTTCCTGATTGCCGTCCGGCAGGTTCATCTTGACCGTCCCGGACAACTTGTAGATCAGCTCCGTCCCCGGCTTGAGCTTGTACTCGAGCTTGACGGTCTCCTGGGCCATTGCGCCACAGGCCAGAGCCAGCGCCGCGCACGCTGCGCAGACGACGTTTCGCAGTCTCATCGCCCTTCTCCTCAAAGGCAGGACGCCAGAAGGCAACCGGCTCGCGCCCGTCGCAAGCCGCTGGGCATCCTACATTTCGCCGCGCCACAAGGCAATAAAAATTCATCGTCAGGCGCCGTCCGCCAATGCCTCGGGATAGGGCTCGACGAAGGTCTGGCGGGCGAGGGATTTCTCGTCGGGGTTTTTTGCGATCCAGGCGCGGAGGATGCGGCGCGGGGCGCTGAGCGGGAGCTTGCCGGCGCGGTGCTTCTCGATCGCGGCTAGGAATCGCGCCTTCTCGCGCGCCGCCGGGGTTTTCGAGAGCGACTCCATCGCGCGCAGCAGCGCAGCGACATTCGAGCCGGCCTTTCCCGGCCGCATTAGCGCCCGCGCCAGCCGCGCGCGGTAGTCGGGCAGGAGCGCGTCGAGCGAGCGCCGCTCGCGGTTCGCGACGATTCGGCGCAACTCGGCGGCGTCCTTGCGCGAGTGCGCCTCCAGCAGCAACTCGTTCGCAGCCTGAAACTGCACCAGCGCCTTGAGCGAGCGCGTCCGCGCCACTTCCTCGAACGCCGCCTTTGTGAACAGGCGCATGAGGAAATGCTCGCGCAAGCGCGGGTCCGCCAGGCGCGCTTCGTCCTCGATCGGCAGGTCGGGGAATTTCCGGAGCGCCGCCGCGGCGAAGAACCCGGCGCCCCGTCCGACGGGATTCCTCGCGTCCGCCCGGGAGCAGCTTTTAGCGTCGCTGATGGCGCAGGAGGGGGAGCGCGATTTGAGGATGAATCCGTGGAACCCGTTCGCGGAGGCCAGCCACAGTTCGGCGAAGCGCGTCATCGGGTCCGTCAGGTCGCGTCCGGTGGCCGGTTGAACGAGCCGGAGCGCCTGGCCCGCGCGGACAATCCGGATCCTCTCGCGCGGCACGCCGAGCCCGATGGCCATTTCCGGGCAGACGGCGCGGAATTCGACGAACGGCCTCATCGCCTCCACCAGGTCGTTCCCGATCGCGACGCCGTCGTACCGGCACGCTGCGAAGCCAAGGCAGCGGCTCACGAACACGACCGGCTTGGGGAAGGTCTTCACGGCAATTTCCAAATCCTAATTTCCAATTTCCAAAGTTCGGCCGTCCGGCGCGATGGTCCGCCGCGCCGGTTTTCATTATACTCTCTTTTTCCCGGAACCGGACAGCTTTTCATCTCTTGCGCCTCTTTGCGGCTAAACTGGCTTGCAAAGTCCGCCGCCGGTATAATGCGTCTGAGCGAGAGAACTGACGGGGCGAAAATCCCATGCACGACGCGATCATTGTGGGATGCGGGCCTGCGGGAAACACGCTGGCCTGGCGGCTGGCGGGACGCGGGTTCAAGGCGCTGCTGATCGAGAAGGCGAAGCTGCCGCGCCTGAAGACCTGCGCGGGCGGCCTTTCGCGCAAGACGCTGCAGGCGCTGCCGTTCCCGGTGGACGAGGTGATAGAGCGGCGTGTGACAGGCGCGTGGCTGACGTTCCGCGGCGAGACGTTCCTCCATCAGCGGATGCCCGACGCCGGGGCGACGGTGGACCGCGCGCGGCTGGATCAGTTCATGACCGGCCAGGCGGTGGCCGCCGGCGCGGAACTGCGCGACGGCGTGGAATTTCAGTCGTTCGAGCAGAATCGCGATGGCGTGCTCGTCCGGACGAGCGCGGGCGAGTTCGCGGGGCGGTTCCTGATCGGGGCGGACGGCGCGGCGAGCCGGGTGCGGCGCCTGCTGCATCCGGCGAAGCGTCCGCAAATGGCGCAGGCGATCGAGACGGACATCTTCCCGCCGGCCGAGGCGTTCGAGGCGCTCGGCGACAATGCGCTCTTCGACTTTGGCGCGCTGCCGGGCGGCTACGGATGGATTTTCCCCAAGCGCGACCGATTCAGCGTCGGCCTGCTGCGGGTCCGACGGGGCGGCGACGCGAGAGACCTGAACGCCCGGCTGGAGGAATTCATCGCGCGCCACGGCGTCCTCCGCCGGGGCCGCATCGCGCGCGCCCGCGCATGGCCGATCCCCGTCCGACCCGTCGCGCGACGGCTCGCCGCCGGTCGAGCGCTGCTGGTGGGCGACGCCGCCGGATTCGGCGAGGCCTTTTTCGGAGAGGGCGTCTTCAACGCCGTCCGCAGCGCGAACATGGCGTACGACGCGCTGCGAGCCGCCCTCGAGGAGGGACGCCCGGCAGAGGAATCCTACAACGCTCGCGCCGCGGCGATCCGGCGGGAACTCTTCTTCGCGCGGCTCACGGCGCGGCTCTTCTACGCCGCGCCGCGGTTCAGCTACGATCAACTCGTCCGGAACCGATGGGTCAACGGACTTTTTTCACGCCTGATCGCCGGCCGGATCAGCCCTATGCGGTGCTTCCTGGAGACGATGTTCCTCTGCCCGCTTTGGGCCTTTGCCCGCAGGGAGAAACCGGCGTAGAAGGGGCTGTTGAAAAAGTCGGCGGGCAGGATTGCCCGCTCTACGAACGTCTCGTTTTGCGAGGCGTTTGTAGCGCGGGCTAACGGAGGGCTGCCTATGGCAGCCCAGAGACCCGCGATGCCGTTTCGATGAGAAATGCGACTTTTTCAACAGCCCCATCGTCGCCTTATTTTCCTTGAATCCAGCCGGGCGACCCGTCCGGCGGAGTTGTTCGCGGCGGCGTTTCGGCATATAGTGGAGGTGGCGATTTGACGGCGCGTCTCGCCTGAAAAGGAGCGGTGGATGGGCGCTTGCCAGTACACGAACGCCTGGAAGAACTGCGCGACCTGCTCGTTCTGGCAGGGGCCGCGCCAGTTCAGCGAAGACCGGAATTCCGTGACCGTGGACAACAACGCGCAAGGGCAGTGCGACGGGTTCTGGAAGGGCAGCCGGAAGAACGCCAAGGATAAGTGCAGCGAGTGGCGCAGGTGGGCCGAGATCCACGACTGGTCGGGCGTGACGCGGGAGATTTATCCGTGATGGACGATGGGCGATAGATGCGCTTCGGCCATCGTTCGCCGTGCATCGTCTATGGCCCATCGTCCGTTTCCGGCTGCGCGGGCTCATGTTTTCGGAGGGACACACATGGCGCGGATGATCGTTTGCGCGGCCGTTCTCGTGGCGCTCGTCGGGGCCTTTTGCGCGGCGCAGGATTACGCGCCGGCGCCGACGCCGAAACCCGCGCCGAAATCGCCCGGGGAGCCGGTCTTTACGGATGCGCAACTGCGAGGGGGCGCCGGCCTGCCCTCCAACGGACTCCAGCTCACCCTCATCGCCGACAATCTCGTCCTGCCCGAAAAACCCGGCTCGCTCGGCCAGCCGCTGATCATCCAGCCGACCGCGCTCCACCTGCTCTTCAGGAACGTCTCCGACCGGCCGATCGTGCTCGACACGTACAATCTGGCGCTCAGCCGCCTGGCCATGATCGTGGTCGGGCCGGAGAAGAAGACCGTGGTCGTCACGCGCAAGCCGCTCAGCTTCAGGTCACGCGAGGCGCTGCCGATTGACTATACGCAGATCGAGCCGGGCAACCCTTTCGTCCCCATGCCGCTCCAGTTCCCCGGCGACTTCAATCTGCTCTTCAACTACGGTCTGTACGTGCCGGGCGTATACAAGGTGCAGGTGATTTACAGCCGGCCCGCGTCGGCCGGGCCCGCCGCCTGGGAGGGCATGGTGGTGAGCAACACGCTGGCCTTCCGCATCGAAGGCCCGATGCCGCCGACGCCGCCGGAGACGACGCCGCCGGACAAGCCGCCCGAGGTCGCGCCGCAGCCGACGCCCCAGGCGCCCCCGCCGCCGACCGGGCCGCCGTCATGAACGAAGAAGCGTGAATGACGAATGATGAAGGACTTCTTCATTCATCATTCGCGGTTCTGAGTCCTATCCGCAGGCTGGAACTGCCGGCCAGGGATTTTCGATCATATCTCAAACGCGCCCGTCGGCTCATGCCGGCTCGCGGCGTAGAGGCGGTACTCGCCGCCGGCGATCTTGCGGTGCGTCTTGAGCGCCAGCGCGGGCCGGTTGTTCTCCTCGGAGAGGTGCGCGAGGCAGACCCATTTCATGCGGCGGGCGCACGCGCCCGCGCGGAGGAGCTGCGCCGCCTCGATGTTCGAGATGTGCCCGCGCGGCCCGCGGATGCGCGCCTTGAGAAACGCCGGATACGGGCCGGAATCGAGCAGGTCCGGATCGTAGTTGCTCTCGACGAAGACGGCGTCGAGCGAGCCGACGAGTTCCTCGAGTCCCTCGAAGACGTGGCCAAGGTCGGTGAGGATGCCGAGCCGCTTGCCGCCGGCGGCGACGACGAACGCCACGCCCTCGGCCGCGTCGTGCGCCGTCGGCACAGTCTCGACCGTCATCGCGCCGAACCGCAGCGCGCGGCCCGGTTGAAAATGGTGAACCGCCTCGGACGCCTCGAAACAGCCGCACCGTGCGATGGCCGCGTCGAAGGTCCGCCGGCTGATGCAGACCGGCAGGCGATATTTCCGGTGGTACACGCCGGCGCAGCGGACGTGGTCGGCGTGGTCGTGGGAGATGATCACGGCGTCCACCTTGCGGATGTCGCGGCCGTACTTCGCCAGCCGCCGCTCAGCGGCGATGCCGCTGATCCCCGCATCGAAGAGCAGCCGCGTTTCAGCCGACTCGACATAGATGCAGTTCCCGTTGCTGCCGGATTGAAGCGCGATGGCGATCATGCCGGCCTCACGGCCGGAATGTCCAAATCCGAATTTCCAATGTCCAATGAATTCGCCTTCTTCGTTCGCGCCCGTTCACTCTGCATTCTGCGTTCTGCGCTCTGCATTCTGCACTCTACAACCTGCCGTCTCGCCTGTTCTTGGCGCGGGCGAGCAACGCCTCCAGCGCTTTCGCGTCGCCGGAATTGAGTGCGCGGGCGAGGCCGTTCAGTTCCTGCCCCAGCGCCGCGAGCGCGGCCAGCAGCGCCTCGCGGTTGGCCAGGCAGATTTCCACCCACAGCGCCGGCTCGCCGGAGGCGACGCGCGTGGTGTCCAGGAAGCCGCTGGCGGCCAGGTCCAGCGCGTCGTCCGAGGCGGCGTTGACCAGGCACGCCGCGGCGACGTGCGGCAGATGGCTGATCTGCGCGATGAGCCGGTCGTGCGCCTCCGGCGTCATCTCCCGCACGCGGCAGCCGACTGCCTCCCACAACTCGCGGATGATGTCCAGTCCGGCGCCGTCCGGATCGGTGCTCGGCGTGGGCGTGAGGATGCAGACGGCGCCACGGAACAGGTCCGCGCGCGCGGAGCCGATGCCGCGCTGCTCGGACCCGGCCATCGGATGCCCGCCGATGAACCGGACTCTTTCCGCCGCCGTCGAGACGGAGAAGGCTTTCTCCACCGACCGGCAGATCGCCGCCTTGGCGCTGCCGACGTCCGTCAGCAGCGCCCCCTGCCGCATGCGCGGCAGCACGGCGGCGGCCTGCTGCGCGATCATCTCGACGCCCGTGGCGAGGACGATCAGGTCGGCCTCCGCGACCGCCGATTCGAGGTCGAGCGACGTCTCGTCCACCGCGCCGAGTTCCATCGCCCGCGCGAGCGATGCGCGCCGCCGCCCGACGCCGACGATCCGCCGCGCCAACCCTTTTTCGCGGACCGCCAGCCCCAGCGACCCGCCGATCAGCCCTGGGCCGACGATCACCAGCTTGTCAAACATGCTGAAATTCCCGCCTTGCTCTCTTGCGACGCTTTTAACCGCCTTGCTTCAAGTCTATGCCACGCAGCGAGATGCGACAAATTCGCGTCAAGTCGTTGTAAAACAATGGGTTGGGACAAATTGGGTTCGTTTTTCAAATCGCCTTCGGGCGTCCCCGCTCGTCATTCCCGCGAAAGCGGGAATCCAGAATCGTACGCCGAACGCCAAGAGGGGCGCGCAAGCGCTCCCGTGGCTTCCCGCTTTCGCGGGAATGACGGATAGAAACACAAGACATGTTAGTACAGACTGTTGCGACAAATTGGGTTCGTTTTTTCAAATTGCCTTCACCGCCGTATCCTCTTTCCCGAAACCTCCTTCCGACTTCTCATGCGCGACCGCACCGCACACTCTCACTATGCGCGACAGTATACCATAATATTTCTGACTTGTCAAGTGACATGCTGATTATCTTCTGACATTGCCGCGCCAGCCCTTTTTCGCGGACCGCCAGCCCCGGCGACCCGCCGATCAGCCCTGGGCCGACGATCACGAGTTTATCAAACATTTCCGCCGCATCCCTTGAACCGGTGAAGGTTAAAGTATAGCATTTTGGTGCGCGGAATTCAGACCGTTGGGAGAGAAGATGAGTCCAAACATGACGTGGTTGATCGGTCGTCGCATCAAGGAGGTAAAGAAGAAGGACTCTTCATGGATCTTTGCACTTGATGACGGCAGTACCATCACCACAGAGTCCCATTGGCGGCTCATCACAGCCAAAGGGATCGTTGTGGTATCTGAAGATGACGGCCATCCGTTCGGACTTTCGGCGCCGGTGGATGCCGCTGGAAGGTTGAAGGACACGGTCGGTCAAAATACTATCACGCGGTTTGAATTGAAGGAACTGACGAGTGACCTCGTCCTGCACTTTCCGAATGGATCTGCAATTGAATTTCTGAACTTCTCTTGCGGATATGAGGGATGGAGGACGGTCCACCGCGGTCAAGAAGTGATCTGTCTGGGTGGCGGCGAATTGCACGAATTCGGCCGAAGCGAGGAATGAGTTGACCGGACTCGCGCTACTTGCCGTCGCGACTTCACTGTCACTCCGGCTACTTTTCATTTTGCACTTCAAACTCGATCTGGTGCTTGAACGGGTCGTATCGGAGGACGCGGACGGAGATGGTCTGGCCGACTTTGTATTCGCGGCGGCCGGGGCCGGTGAGCGAGCCGCGCTCGCGGTTGACGCGGTAGAATCCGTCCGAGAGCGACGAGATCCGCACGATGCCGCCGAGCAGGTAATCGCAGACCTGCACTCGCAGCCCGTAATTCTCCGCCGCGGTGATGAGCGCCTTCATCGGCTCCTTCCGCTGCGAGACGAACTCCAGCAGCCGCCGCGTGTTGATCGCGCGCTCGGCCTCGTCCGCCGTCCGTTCGGTCTCCGTCGAGCGCGTCGTCCAGGCCGGCAGGTTCTGCGTCCACCACGTGCGGCGCTCCGGATCGCGCAGGCGGCCGGACCACGATTCCTGCAGGATGCGGTGCGCCAGCAGGTCCGGGTAGCGCCGGATCGGCGAGGTGAAGTGCAGGTAGTGCGGCGCGGCGATGGCGTAGTGCGGCTGATCCTCGGCGACGTACTGCGCGATCTTCATCGAGCGCAGCAGCAGATAATTCAGCACCGGCGCTTCCGGCTTGCCCGCCGTGCGCGCGAGAAACCGCTGAATCTGCTGTCGCGTGCCGGGGTTCGGCAGCGTGTGGCCGAGGGCGCGCGCCATGTCGCGGAATTCCTCGATCGCCTTCTCTTCCGGTTCGTCGTGGGCGCGCGCGATGTACGGCAGCTTGTGCTTCAGGAGGTAGTTCGCCACGGCCTCGTTCGCCGCGAGCATGAACTGCTCGATCAGCCGGTGCGAGGCGTTGCCGCGCCGCAGCTCGACGCCGGTCGTGCGTCCCTGCTCGTCGGTCAGGATGTGCGCCTCGGGGATGTCCATTTCGAGCATGCCCTGCGCGCGCCGGCCATGGCGCAGCAACTCCGCCAGCTCATTCATCGTCCGGAGCAACGCCGCGAGCGGCCCTTCGACAGGGTCATGGCCGTGAGCAACGTCGAACGGCTCCTCGCTTTCGGGCAGCCGGCCGCCGTCGAGGACCGCCTGCACCTCGTCATAGTTGAACCGGCGGGCCGAGCGGATGAAGCTCGGAAAAATCTCCGCGCCGCGCACGCTCCCATCCGAGGCGAATTTCATCCGCGCCGTCTTCGTCAGCCGGATCTCGTGCGGCCGCAGGCTGCACAGGCCGTTCGAGAGTTTCTCAGGAAGCATCGGCAGCACCTGGCCGGGGAGGTAGACGCTGGTGCCGCGGGCGCGCGCCTCGAGGTCAATCGCGCCGTCGGGCGGGACGTAGTGCGAGACGTCCGCGATGTGAACGCCCAATTCCCAGCCGCCGTCGGCGATGCGCCGGAGCGAGACGGCGTCGTCGAAATCGCGCGCGTCGGGCGGGTCAATGGTGAAGATCGTCTCGCCGGTGAGGTCCTGGCGTCCGGCCAGGTCCGAGGGTTCGACGTGCTGCGGCAGCGCCTCCGCCGTGCGCGCGACTTCCGGCGGGAAATCCATGCGCAGGTTGAACTCGCGCGCCACCGACAGCCGCTCGGCCTCGAGCCGGCCGCGCGGGCCGAACACGGCGACGATTTCGCCCGCGGGGCTGATGTGGCGCGTCGGCCAGACGGTGATGCGCACGGCGACCTTGTCGTCCTCGCGCGCGCCGCCCTCGTCGCCCTGCGCCACGACGATGTCGCGGAAGAGGCGCGGATCGTCGGGGATGACGACGCGCACGTGCCCTTCCCGGCGCAGCGTGCCGACGATCTCCGTCCGCGCGCGGCGGAGCACCGAGACGACCTTGATCTCCGGCTCGAACGTTCCTCGCCCGCGTCCGTGGAACCGCTCGCGCTTTCGCCCGGCGCGCTCCGGGCTGGGTCGAAGCGACGGCGGCATGCGCGCGACGACCAGGTCGCCGTGCATCGCCGAACTCATGTTCTCGCCGCTGACGTAGCGGTCCTCGCCGTCCCGCTCGCGCGCCGGCCGCAGGAACCCGAACCCGCGCGGGTTACACAGCAGCGTGCCGACGACCAGGTCCACGCGCTCCGGGTCGGCCAGTTGCCGTTTCTTGACTTCGACCAACTCGCCGGCGACCTCGATCTCGCGCACGAGCCGCCGGAATTCCTCGCGCTCTGAAGAAGGCACGTTGAGCCGGCCGGCCAGCTCCTCGGCCGTCATCGGAGTGTACTTGCGGCTGCGGACGAACTTCAGGATTTCGCCTTCGGTCGCCATGCCGAACATCCTACCATGCCGGCGCGTTGACGGCCAGCGAACGATGGGATGGATGGGAGTTATGGGAGTGATGCGAAGCGGTCTTTCGCGCTTTCGCGGTTTCGCGGTTCAATCGGTGGTTAGTCGTCCTTTTCCACGGCTTCGAGGTATCGCCGCAGGCAGCGTCCGAACGAGCGGCAGGGCGGGCAGATGGTGTTGTCGGGGCTGAAGGAGTAAGGCGAGCAGAGTTCGTGCTCCGGGTCGGCGCGGCGGATGAGTTCCTCGATCCAGGCGCGGTCCTGCTCGGCGAGCGGCTGGCCGCTGTCGCGCCGGCGCATGACCTGGCGGGCGCGATCCATCACCAAGCCGGTCGAGACGCCGCGGACGGCGGCGGAAGGGTCCACGGCGGCCTCGCGCAGCTTGCGCCTCGCCCGGCGCAACCACGGGATTTCGCCGGTGGTGAGCACGTAGAAGAGGACGCCGCTGAAGAGCCCGATAAACAGCGCCAGACCCTGCAGTTTCAGGGTGGCGCACAGGACGAGATACGAGGCAGTGATGATGATGGAGAGCGTTTTGACGCGGATGGGCAGGATGAGGAAAAGGTAGACGATGCTCTCGGGAAAGAGGAATCCGTAGATGAGCATGAGCGTGACGATGGGCGCCTCGCCGCCGGCCAGCGGCACGTTCAGGAGAACGCCGGCCGCCGCGCCGCCGAGGACCGAGACGAGGAAGAGCGTCAGGAACCGCGCCGTGCCCCAGATCAGTTCCAGCGGCATGCCGATGTAGTAGAAGATCAGGGCGGTGAACAGCAGCGAGAGCGGGCCGGAGGTGAGAAAGGGGTAGCTGACCAGCCGCCAGACCTCGCCGTTGAGAACGCCCTGCCGCGTCAACTGGAGCGCCTCGTTGGCCGCCGCGCCGAACAGGCCGACGGCGACGAAGATGGCCAGCAGCGCCCAGACGGTGTGATAGCAACGGCTCCCAGGTTTGACCATGCGGTTTCTTTTTGTGAAGGGTGACGGATGCCGAAGGGCCGATGACCGAAGCCCGAGGATCGAAACGCGCCCCGGTCCCGCCGCCTTCGCGCCCGGGTTTCGATTATATCGGAGATCCGGAAACAGCACAAGCCGCATGACCGGCGAACGCGCATTTGGACTGCGCGCCGCAAAAGGATAGAATGTCCGCTTCGCCGGCCCGCGACGTTACGGGCCGTGATGGACCCGGGCGAGAATGGAGGAGTGACTGAATCGCGATGGAGCGCCTCAAAGTCGGAGTCCTCGGCGCAACCGGGATGATCGGACAGAATTACATCCGCCTGCTGGAAAACCATCCGTGGTTTGAGGCGGCGTACGTCGCGGCCTCGCCGCAGTCGGCCGGCAAGCGATACGCAGACGCCGTGGCCGGGCGATGGCACATGCCGACGCCGGTCCCGGCCGGCGCGCGGGACCTGATCGTCGGCGACGCGAATGAGATTGCGCAGGCGCGGGGCCGGTGCGGCCTGGTGTTCTCGGCGGTCGAGATGGAGAAAACGGCGATCGCCGGCCTGGAGCTGGCCTACGCGGCGGCCGGATTCGCGGTGGTCTCGAACAACTCGGCGCACCGTTTCACGTCCGACGTGCCGATGATCATCCCGGAGGTCAATCCGCGGCATCTCGACATCATCCCGGCGCAGCGGGAAAAAAGAGGATGGGACCGCGGGCTGATCGCGGTGAAGTCGAACTGCAGCATCCAGAGTTACATGACGCCGGTTTACGCGCTGCTGCGCGCGGGATACCCGGCGCGGCGGATGCTCGTCGCGACGCTGCAGGCGCTCTCCGGCGCGGGATATCCCGGTCCGTCGGCGCTCGACCTGACCGACAATATCATTCCTTTCATTCCGGGCGAAGAGGAGAAATCCGAGAAGGAGCCGCTGAAGATTCTGGGCCGGATCGAGAACGGCGCCATCGTCCCGGACGCGACCCTGCGAATCTCGGCGCATTGCAACCGCGTGCCGGTGACGCACGGTCACACCGCGTGCGTCAGCCTGGAGTTCGGCGACCGGAAACCGGAGCTCGACGAAGTGCTGCGCATCTGGCGCGAGTTCCGCGCCGAGCCGCAGGAACTCGATCTGCCGTCGGCGCCCAGCCGGCCGATCCTCTGCCGCGACGAGGCGGACCGCCCGCAGCCGCGGAAAGACCGCGACGCCGACAAAGGCATGGCGGTGACAGTGGGACGGTTGCGCCGGTGCAACGTGTTCGACATCCGCTTCCTGGGCCTGCACCACAACACGGTGCGCGGCGCCGCCGGCGGCGCGATCCTCACGGCGGAGTTGCTCAAGGCCAGAGGATATCTCACATTCAAGGGCTGAGATCTCCCCCGAAACAACGTTCGGTCAACGACACGGCTTCATCCGCAGATTACGCAGATTTGCGCTGACCTGGGTATCCATTGTTGCAGTCAATCTATACATTGGATCTTAAGGTTTGCCATCAAACTGTAAAGGTGGGTCTTTACATGGCCTTGGGCAATGATCACGTGGTGCGGAAAACCGGACCGGATCATCCGCCGGAAATAGTCGTTGATGCTGACCGCGTCGAAGCGGCCGACGCCATTCGTGCCTTTCAGATGGCGTTTCGGCGCGACGGTTTCGCCCTCGATGGCAGTGAATAGGTATTTTCCGTTCAAGTGCCAGAGCCGAAACAACGTGATCGGCATGCCGGTCTTGAGCGTAGCATCGACGACCACAGGTTTCCTGTTGTTGAAAAACACGGCGATTTCCGGCGGGTTGCGGCTGTCCGGCCCTTCGCAGAGCTGGAACGGCGCGGCGCCGCCGTGCCACAGCGTGATGTGATGGTCGTCATGTTCGAGCCAGTCGGAGACGTGGCATGCGCCGCAGCCGGAAGCATAGCCCAGCAGGCAGCTCAACGCGCCGTCGACGTCGCCTTCGGGGGCGATGGCGTAGCCTTCGGAGGCCAGCCGGGCCATCGCCAGGTACGGCCAATGGGTGGCGGAGAGTTCCGGCCAGTCCCGGACCGCCAGAACCTGCAGCGGCATGGAGTCCATCAGTTCTTTCATGCGCAGGTAATACTTCGAGTCCAGCAGCAGGTCCGCTTCGGTGATGTCGGCGGCGCATTTCAGGCCGAGCTTTTGCAGTTGGGCGAGGTCGGTCCTGGCCGCAGCGTCGCCGACCGCGTGAACGCCATCGATGAATTCGTTCATGCCGATGTGGAACAACTCGACGTTGAGTCCAGCCCGTAGCGAGGCCGGATCAACGTTCATGTTGATAAAGCCCGGCGCGTGGTAGCCGACCAGTCCGGCGCCGGCGCCATTAATGACCGAATAAGCGCAGGAACGGTACACCGCGTCCGTGAGATCTTTAACGGTCTGCGTTTCGCCAGGCATGCCGTAAACGAAGTCGAAAGGATGTCCGAGTTGGGCCAGCGTGGCGGTGAAAGTGTGGGCGCCGACCAGCGAGCAGGCGCTGACCAAGGAGCCTTCCTGTTTTTCCGGCGTCGCCCAGAAGACCACCGGGGCTTTGGCGCATTGTCCGAGCACCGGGGCCATGCGCCCGTCGCTTACGGTCGGCTGGAGCGCGACCAGTACCCGGCAACCGCGGTCGTCGCATGCCTTCAGCGCGGCCCGTAGCGAGATGACATCAACGATCTTCGTTTCCGGGATGAACGTGTCGAACGCGGCGGTTTGCAGTTGCCGGCGCGCCATTTTTTCGATGTATTCGCCCCATTCCGGGACGAAGCCTGGCCGCTGGCGTTTCAGGAACAGAATGCCGAGGCGGATTTCCGGCTTGGGATGTTGAGTGAAAACGTTCATTTCGTGTTTCCCTCCGGGGTTTCAAGCATTCCGGTGTTGGGGCTCATTGATCACCAGTTCCCGATAATGCGTTTCGATTTCCTCGATGATTTGGGGGCCTATCGGGGTGCCCAGCCGGTTTGCGCCGGCCACGATTCCCATAATTGCGAGTTCCGCCGCGCTGCAATTCCCGAAGCCGGAAAATTTGACGCCGACGTTTTCAGGCGCCGCGTTTCGCATGACGGCCACATGCCGGATGTTCGGAGAGCCGCCTCGTCCTGTCGAGGTCTTCACGAATTCAACTCCAGCCTCGGCGGCGCATCCGCACGCCGCTCTGATCTCATCATCGGTGAGCATTGCGGTCTCCAGGATTGCCTTTACGCCGACCATGGCGTCTCGTCCGACCTTCACCACTTCCGCGATGTCGTGGGTGTAGGCCTTATAATCTTCATCCTTCAGCAGCCCTATGTTGGTCACCATGTCTATGGCGCCGGGTCTGCCCTGCAGTGCTTTGAGCGTCTCCGCGACCTCATGCACCTTGCTCACGGTGGAGGTCGCCCCCAGCGGGAAACCGATGACGAAACAGGTTTCAATCCCGGTCCCTTCCAGTTCCGTCGCCACCAACGGCGCCCAGGACGGATTGATGCAGACGGACCTGAATACGAACTGCCTTGCCGCTGCGCACCGATCCATGACATCTCTTTTCGTCGCGTCGGGGACCAGCAGCGACTGGTCAATCATCCCGGCAAGTTTCTTCCGGTCGTACTTCACATTTCTGACAATCATGGCTCAATCTCCCGGTTTGTCGAACGGTTTGGAGTATTGAAGTTCGTATAAGCAAGGATGCGGCTTCCCATTATTTATACGAAGATCAACGGCTGAATCTCGTATCGTATTTCTTATTGTACTCAAGTATTTCTTCGAGGATCTTCTCCGCAGCGGTCAAGCTGTGGATTGACGGGTCCAGCGTCAGCGCCTGCAGTGCGAGCTCCCTGGACCCGTATGCCGCGGCGTCCGCCGCCAAATTGGTGATGACTGCATGAAGCTGGCAGAAAGGCAAGACATTCTCCGGCAGCGGGCCGACTCTTACGGCCTTCACGCAGTCCGGGGCGACGAGGCCCGGAACCTCGACGACGGCATCATCCGGCAGATTGGAGATGGCTCCGCGGTTGAGCACGTTGAGCGCCTGCATGTATTTCGAGCCTTTGGAGAACATATGGCGCGCAATCCGCGGCCCGCGCCCGGTCCTTTTCCGGGCAATAAACCTCTTGGCGTCTTCGATGCCGGCAACGCCGTCCGCAGTCTGCTTCCAGGCGTTGTGGTCCCGGCTGCCCGGGGTGTGTTTGTACGGATATTCCCGGAGTCCGGCGGCTTTCTTGATGGCATCATCAACACACCACAGATAGTCGGCGACATGGTTGTCAACCGGAGAAGGAAAGTAGCCAAAGCGGCGGCATATTTCGCCGCAGAAACGTATTCCTGCCGGGATGGCCTCGCCCTCGAGTTCGCCTAACCGCTTTCGCAACTTCGGGTACAAGTCCTCTCCGGTGGAACTGGAACGCACTTCGAGCAGCCACTGCAAATGGTTCACTCCCGCCAACGTGAGGTCAACGGTCCCAGAGGGCAGGAGAAACTCCCGCTGAAGTTCATCCGCATTTCGGACCGACGGATCATGGCCGCTCATGTCCAGCAACTGCTCCAGCGCAGTCTGGAACAGCTCAGAGCCATTGCAGAAGCCCAGCCACTTTATTTGTGAATGCCGCTGGATGGCCGCACAGATCTTGGCTAAAGGGTTGTTTTCGACAATCAACCATGCGTCTGGGCAGAGTTTTTCCATGTCCGCGCAGATGTCAAGGACGACGGGCACGTGCCGGATGGCCATTCCCAGGCCGGGAACTCCAGCCGTGTATCCTTCGTAGGCATGAATCCCATATTTCGTACAAAGTTCAGATCCGCGCCGGATGATTCGGCAATTGGCGCACCCGGTCCAACCATTGCCGCGCGTCATCCGCCGACGCTCCAAGGAGGGCGAAAATAAAGCGAGTCCCTTCCGCCGCCCTGGAAAGGAGCCGGC
>Ga0315281_10005588_pt1 | contig 17979 bp, 19 predicted proteins | sample YL17G07_0_MG_FD_204540 | JGI IMG/M metagenome (GOLD analysis project Ga0315281, IMG submission 204540) | Sediment microbial communities from Yellowstone Lake, YNP, Wyoming, USA - YL17G07_0 | ecosystem: Environmental > Aquatic > Freshwater > Lake > Sediment | place: USA: Wyoming | collected...
TTCTTTTTCTAATTCTAAATCCTGGCGAGGGGCCTCAATTGAAATTTTTTCTTCTCCTACTTTTTTAATAATCTGGTTTTGAAAATCAATTAGTTTTTTCAAATAGGGCATAGCCCACTCAGTTGCTTTTAGAATTACCTCTTCTGAAATCTCTGAGGCCTCAGCCTCCATCATGTTGATTAAAATTTCGCCAGATTTTACAACCCCAACTACTACTAAGTCCAGGCAACTACTTTCCCTTTGTTCATAGGTGGGATTGAGAATGAATTCATCTCCAATTTTGCCGACTCTGACGGCAGAAATCGGTCCTGACCAGGGGACCTTAGAGAGAGATAAAACCAAGGAGGCAGCGACCAATCCAATTATGTCTGGGTCATTTTCTCTGTCCCAAGAAAGACAGGTGACGACAATCTGGACTTCTCTTTTTAAGTCTTTGGGAAAAAGAGGCCTGATGGCTCGGTCAATTAATCTCGAAGTCAAGATTGCCTCATCTGAAGGCCGACTTTCTCTTCTGATATAACGAGAACCCAAAATTTTCCCGGCAGCATAATATCTCTCTTCGTAATCGACCGTAAGAGGAAAAAAATCTATTCCTTCTCGTTCCCCTTCCGAAATCACCACTGTCGATAGGACTAGAGTGTCTCCGTATTGGACTAAGCAGCTGCCGGCTGCCATTTCAGCTAAATTTCTTAACTCTATTTTTAATTCCCTTTTACCGATTTCTAATTTAAATTTTTCCATAATTATTTTTCTACCCGTCCTATGGGCGAGGCTCGCCTACTGGCGGCTATTTTTTCAATAAGTATTTCTCGGGTGCTTCTTCTAAATCAATGAATTCGTCAGCCACCTCTTTTAATCTGCCTGAAGCCGACCTCTCAAAAGCAATGACTTCTACCCTTTTCCCCTGATTTTTTAAATATTCAACCAACTGGATAAAATCGCCGTCTCCCGAGGCAAGGCAAATTGTGTCGACGCTGGGAGCAATTCTAACCGCATCGATAGTAATTCCAACATCCCAATCAGCTTTTTTTAAACCACCATAGAACTCCTGAAGGTCTCTGACTCTGGTTTCAATTCCTAATTTAGTCAGGGCTTCAAAAAATGGTTTCTCTTCCCCAGTTTTGGTCCTGACCACATAGGCAAAGGCCCTGATTAAACTCCGTTGACTCACGGCCAATTTTAAAATAGCTCCAAAATTAACCCGAGCTCCGTATAAGTTCTTGGCTGAGTGATAGAGATTTTGGACGTCGATTAACAGGGCTACCCTTTGTCCAATATGCTTAATTACCATTTTATTTCTTTAGCTCTATTTTCTTCGAAATACTATTATATCTTCGAGTGTCCTCCTTTTTTAAATAATTTAGAAGCCCTCTTCTTTTGGCAACCATTTTTAATAGTCCTCTTTTTGAATGAAAATCCTTGGAGTGCTTTTTTAAATGTAAAAGCAACCTTTTAATTTCTTCTGTCAAAAGGGCGATTTGGACTTCGGGAGAACCGGTGTCGGTTTCGTGAAGTTTGTATTTTTTAATAACTTTTAATTTTTCTTCCTGAGTAAGCATCTTGCTGAGTTTATTGTACCACCATTTTAAATAAAAAAAAGCACTTTACTTTAATTTTACATTTTGACAGGCGAAGAGGACTTCGTCCTCTTCTTCACCTTCGCTTATCAAGTTTTCGCATAGCGAAAACGAAGATGGAAAAGAGATTTATCTCTTTGACCTCCATAGTCGAAAGAGGATCTCATCCTCTTTCTCACCTTCGCTTCTTTCAGAAGCTCGGTAATGGAAGCTCGGTTTTTGAATTTATCTCCGCTTTTAGCGGGGCGCTGGTGCCCCCACCAGGACTCGAACCTGGACTCACGAACTTAAGAGGTTCTTGCTTTGCCAATTAAGCTATGGGGGCTTAGATAATTTTAATTATAGGTTAGGAAGTTCTATAGGGCAATCAATTCGGAACCAGCCCTGCTGGAGACCGGTCCATTGTGCCACTCCAAAGACTTGGAAAAACAGATTTATGATAAGCCAGGAGGCAAAAATTATAATCAGGCCAATTACTACTGAAGTGATTAATTTTTTTGCTTGGCTAAGAGTAACTGGTCCTCCCCATTCACTGAAACTAGCCACCATAAACATTGCCCCACCGATTACTAACATTAAAATGGCGATTGGGGGAACTAATTTAAACAAGACAAAATCAATTATCTCATCCAGCATGACAAAAAAATGGCAAAATTGGCATTGAATAAATGTAGGAGTTCCAGCGGTGCATTTCCCTTCTTCCCAGATACCCCCGACATAAACTTCTTTCCCACAGGGAACTAAACCTTCGTAACAGACATCGTTACCATCAGCAATATAGCTACCGGCTGAAGAAATGGAAGGGAATAGCAGGGTCCCTAAAAAGATAATTAAAAAGATTTTTTTCATATTAGTTAATTATAGCATATAAATTTGTGCCCTCGGTAGGAGTCGGGGAGTGATGAACACTCCCCGCCCGGTGTTTATCACCGGGCGAACCCTCAGTGCCCCTGGCAAGAGTCGAACTTGCACCACTGGGTCCGAAGCCCAGCACTCTATCCATTGAGCTACAGGGGCAATTAGTATTATTTTACCAAAAGATTGAAAAAAATCAAATTTAAAGCTATCATTAAAGTGATGAAAATACCCAAAGAAGTTAAGTCAGTCATCGATAAGTTCAAAAAGAAAGGTTTCGAGGCCTATATTGTTGGCGGATGTGTCCGGGATTTTTTAAGAGGAGTGGACCCTGAGGATTGGGATGTGACAACTTTAGCTCGGCCAGAGGAGATCCAAAAAATATTTCCGGAGAGTTTTTACGAAAATAAATTTTTGACCGTAACGGTTCAGACAAAAAGCAAAAACCAAAGATTAAAAGAGATCGAGATAACTACCTATCGGAAAGAAGCAAAATATACTGATAAACGCCATCCAGATGAGATAAAGTTTGCAAAGACAATTGAAGAGGACATTTCCCGCCGCGACTTCACAGTGAACGCAATAGCACTTAGTTTAGAGGATAAAAAATTGAAAATTGAAAATTGGAGGGCGAAGAGATGTGTCTCTTCTTCCCCTTCACTTCTGTCTGCAGAAGCTCGGAAATTAAAAATTATTGACCCCTTTGAGGGGCAGAAAGATTTAGAAAATAAAATTATTCGAGCGGTGGGAAATCCAGAAGAGAGGTTTAATGAAGATGCCCTCCGGATGATGAGGGCGGTGAGATTTACCGTAACCCTGGGGGAAGGTTGGGGAATTGAAGAGAAAACCACTCAGGCAATTAAAAAAAATTCTCCCTGGTTAAGGGCAATTTCCCGGGAAAGAATAAGAGACGAATTTTTAAAAATTATTATGGCCGAGAGAGCAGCCGATGGCATTGAGCTTTTGAGGGAATCGGGTCTTCTAAAATATATTCTGCCAGAGTTAGAAGAGGGCTATAAAGTGACTCAAAACAAGCACCACATTTACGAATGCTACGAACACGCCTTATTTTCTCTAAAATATGCTGCTCAAAAACATTTTAATAAATACGTCAGACTGGCTGCTTTACTTCACGACATCGGAAAGCCCCGGGTGAAAAAAGGTGAAGGTCCGGACGCCACTTTTTACGGTCACGAAATAGTTGGGGCGAAAATGACTATTCAAATTCTCAATCACCTAAAATTTCCTAAGAAAGAAATTGAGAAAATTGCCAAATTGGTAAGATATCACCTTTTTTATTATAATCCCGGAGAGGTTGGCGATGCCTCAGTCAGGAGATTGCTCCGCCAGGTTGGGCCAGAAAACATGGAAGAACTATTACAAGTAAGGATGGCTGATCGAATTGGTTCGGGAGTTCCAAAAGCCGAGCCATATAAACTGAGACATTTAAAATATGTTATTGAGAAAGTTTCTCAAGACCCGATTTCAGTAAAAATGCTCAAATTAAATGGAAATGATGTGATGAAAATTTTAGAGATTCAGCCAGGCCTTGGGGTAGGACAAATCCTGGATGTCCTACTTGGATATGTCCTTGAAGACCCAAGGAAAAACAATAAAGAATTTTTAGAGAAGGAGGTTAAAAAATTAGGGAAATTGCCGGAAAAGGAGCTTAGCTCCTTAACCCAAAAAGCTAGCAGAGAAAGGGGAAAACTAGAAACGAAGAGAGACGAAATGACAAAGAAAAAATATTGGGTAACGTAATGACGGGCTGTAGTGTAATAGTAGCACGAGTCCTTCGGGAGGATTTAGCTCCGGTGCAAAGCCGGACAGCCCGACTATGAAACTAAAGTTAATTTTATTTGATTTTTCGGGGACTTTAGCTTATTTAAAACAACCTGACCCAAGGGAGTTCTTTTTGGCTTTGGACAATTTCGGAATTAAAATTGAGAATCCGGAAGAAATAAAATCTTTCGCTTCTTTATTCGCTGGCTTGTTAGGTTTTGCTAAAAATTGGTTAGATTTTAGCGAGAAACTTTTTAAAAAATTTGTTGAAAAACCAAAGAGGGAGGTGATTAAAAACTTAGCCGATTTTTTTAGCAAAACCATTATTTTTGAACTTTATGACGATGTCAAAGAAATTTTTGCTCTACCATTTCAGAAAGCAATTTTATCGGCTAATGCCAGATTTATAGTTGAAAGTTTGGGTCTCCAAAGGTTTGCCGAAATCTTTACCCCTAGAGAAACAAAAACTTTAAAACCTGATCCAAAAGCTTTTTTAGTTGTTTTAAATAAATTGAAAGTTAAACCGGAAGAGGTGTTAATGGTTGGCGACGAGGTAGAAAGAGATTTAATCCCAGCTCAAAAATTAGGGATGAAAACGGTATTAGTTGACAGGGAGGACAAGGTTAAAGATTATTCAGGAATCAAAATTAATTCATTGAGGGAAATTAAAAATATTCTGGGCCTTTAGCTTAGTGGTAAAGCGCCGCAATCGCAATGCGGAGATCGTGGGTTCGAATCCCACAGGGTCCACATGGATAAAAAAGAAACCGGTGATTTAGGAGAAAAAATTGCTGAAAAATATTTAAAAGACAAGGGATACGAAATTTTAGATAAAAATTACTCTTTTAGGATTTCTGGCAATCCTCAGAAAGGAGAAATTGATATGGTGGCTAAAAAATCTGATATAATTAGTTTCATAGAGGTTAAGACCTTAACGGAAGCCCGCGGAGAACAGTTCTCCGCTATCTCTCCGGAGGAAAAAGTTGATTTTTGGAAACAAAGAAAATTAGTAAAAACTGCTGAAAGTTGGCTGATGAAAAAGAAAATTCCTTTAAATTCTAAATGGCAGATTGATGTTATTGGAATTAAAATAGTGCCGAATAAAAAGGTCGAAATTTCTCATTTCGAAAATGCCATTTCGTATGCTTAATCTGATTCTTTTAATAATTTTTGGCTATCTTTTAGGTTCTATTCCCTCCGGTCTTTTAATTTCCCAAGCCAAAGGAATAGATATTAGAAAAATGGGTTCAGGCAACATTGGCGGAACAAATGTTTTAAGAGCTCTGGGTTTCAAATGGGCAGGCCTGACTATTATTTCAGATGTTTTTAAGGGGGTAGTCCCAGCCTATTTAGCTATTAATTTTTTAACTCTTAATTGGCAAGTAGTTTTAGTTGCCATTTCCCCAATCTTGGGCCACGTTTTTCCGGTCTGGCTTAAGTTTAAAGGAGGAAAAGGGGTAGCAACCACCATCGGCGCCCTACTTATTCTTTTGGAATGGAAAATTCTTTTGGTTTTTCTTTTTATTTGGCTTTTAGTTTTAGCTATTTCCCAAATCATGAGTTTTACTAACCTCTTGGCGGCAAGTTTCTTTCCTCTAATTCTCTGGTTTTCCTCCTTTTCTCTAGCTTATTTTATTTTAGGAATTATTTTATTTGGTCTTATCTGGTGGGCTCATCGAGAAAACTTAGAAAGACTAAAAGCGGGAACAGAGCCAAAATTTAAATTAAAAAAATCACCATGAACCCCGTTAGACATCCCAAACTAACGGGGAAATCATTCTAATAAATAAAATGTCTAACGGGGTGAAAAAAATTGGCTTAGTTATTGACAAAGGGGCAGATTTATCTCGAGACCTCATTGAAAAATATCAGATGGCGACCGTCCCCATCAAAATGGATTGGCCAGAGATAGAAAATTTACCTGGCGAAAACACTTTCCAAAAAATGAGGGAGGCCGAAAAGAGAGGAGTCAAATCTTTTGGCAAAACCTCTCAGCCCTCCCCCAGAGATTTTTTAGATGCCTTTAAAAAACAGTTAGACGACACCCACCCACCACCCAAATTCGATAAAATTCTTTGTCTTACTCTTACCTCAAAACTTTCTGGAACTTATAATTCTGCTCTTCAGGCAAAAAATCTTTTGGGACCCGAACAAAAAGAAAGGATTTTTATTGTCGATACCTTAAACATTACTTGCGGAGAAGCACTCTTGGTTTTAAAGGCGATCGATTTGATTAATGAAGGGGAGGAAGTCGAAGAAATCGTCAAAGAGTTAGAAAAAATTATTCCTCAAGTTTATCTCTACGGCATGCTTGAGGATGTAAAATGGTTAGAGGCCTCAGGCAGAATATCTCATACTTTGGCAAATTGGGTAAGAAGGATGCAAAAAATCGGAGTTAGGCCAATACTCGGAGTCAAAAAAGGATTAATAAAAGCTATCGGAATCAAGGCTGGGGCAAAAGATATTCCAACTGCCCTATTCCAAGAGTTGGCTGTAAAGACTAGAAAATTGCGACTAAAAAATAAAAAAATTAGGGTAGTTATTACCCACGGCGACAATTTAGAGATGGCTCAAAAATTGAAAGAGATAATTGAGAGAGAGCTTGAGAATGCCGAGGTTTCTTTTATAAGTTTAATTGATAATGTCCTTGGCGTTTTAGTTGGTCCTGACTCTCTGATTCTGGCCTGGTGTGAAATTACTTGAGGGTTAAATATATTCTTTGGATGGCAGTAAGATTTGAGAAGATAGCTAAGATTACAATCGGGTAAAGCATCCAGGAAAGATTAAAAATACCAAGAAGCATCGCTAAGGAAATTAAAATCACCCTTTCTCCTCGGCCCAAAAGGCCCTTTTTTAATTCCTCGGCCACCATCTCCTTTTCTTTGGCAGCAGCTTTTGCGTAGGTTGTCATCAGGGAGCCAAAAAAGGCAAGGAAAATCCAAACCCCGGCTGGTAATAATAAATCTTTTAAAGGTAAGAATAAAAAACCTAATAGAATAATCCCTTCAACGTATCTATCACAGATTGTATCTAAATAGGCACCTTTTTTTGTTTCTCTCTGGGTAAATCTGGCCACTGCGCCATCGATAAAATCTAAAAGAGTAGCTAAAAGAAAGAAAATTAAGGCCAGAATTAAATCAATTTTGATTAAAAAATAGAGAGCTAAAATCGCAAAAAAAAGAGAAATTAAAGTATACTGGTCAGGAGTTAGGCCTAATTTAGAAAAAAATTCCCCAGTTTTAATTTCGATTTTCTTAAATTTTTCTCGGTTTTCGGAAAGCATAATTTTTAATCTTAATTAAGCTCCTTTTAAAGTGGTCAATTATTGTTTCCAGAAAGCTGAGCTCTTTTCCTCTCGCCTCAGCTTCTTTATTTTTTATCTTCTCTAAAATTATTTCAATCGAAAGGCCTTCTCCCGGGATTTCTAAATAAGTTTGACCTACCAAATCTGGAAAGTGAGCGTCAGAGCCAGCGGTAAATGAAAGATTATATTTCTGAGCAAACTCTAAAGCTTTTTTGTTGCTTGGGCCAAAGATTGAAGCATTCAAAACCTCAACTCCGTCTGCCTCTTCTAAAATTTCCTTGAGGTTTCCCTTAAAGCTGCGGAACTTAGCGAAGGGATGAGGGATAATGGCTCTTCCACCTGCTTCCCTTATCTTTTTGATGGTTTCTTTGGCCGATAACCCGTTAGAAATTATTTCTTTGACATTTAATCCTAAAATGTCCCCTTCCTTACTTTTTATCTCAATCCCAGGTATAATTAAGATAGGGTTTCCAATAGCTGCTTCTATTGCCTCCCTTGCTCCTTTTATCTCTCCGTGGTCAGTGATTGCTAAACAACCAACCCCCTTTTTCAAGGCGGCATCAACCATTTCTTTTGGCGAGGCACTACTATCATAAGAATAAAAAGTGTGGCAATGCAAATCACATTTCATATAACTATGAATATTTTAACATATATTCTCTCCTGTCTCTATTTTTTTCTCCCAGCTTACTTTACTAATATGACCCCGCCTTTAATTAGAAGTGCTGGTATTTTTATTTTTTTGGATAAAGAAGTTGATTTTGGAAAAAAATTTTTGGGACAGCCAATTTTTGGTAAAAACAAATGCTGGCGGGGAGTAATTTTTGGGATAATAGTAGGAATTTTAGTGGCCGGCTTTCAGCTCTGGCTCTATAGATTCCCTTTTTTCAAAAAAATCAGTCTTTTTGATTATTCAGAAATCAATATTTTGGCTTTCGGCTCTCTAATTTCTGCCGGAGCGGTCTTTGGCGACCTCCTTTTTGCCTTTATTAAACGACGCTTGGAAATGGAACCCGGGGCCAGGTTTTTGCCATTCGACCAGACAAATTATGTTATCGGGTCAGCTTTCCTCTTGACGCCCTTCTTAAAAATTGATATTCTAGTCTGGATAACCCTTTTTATTCTAACCTTCCTCTTACATATAATAATCAATCGGATTGGTTACCATTTAAGGCTTTCTCGAGCCCGATGGTAGTTTCCTCTATGTGGGAAGAAATCTCTAAGACAATTTGGCAGAATCTAACTGAAGTTTCCCCTCCAATTTTTTGGGCGGGTTTGGTCTTATTTGTTGGCATTTTTGTTGCTAAGTGGCTGGGGAGAATTTCGGTTGCTTTTTTAAACCAAATTAGATTAAATCAGGTTCTAAAAAGAGTGGGTTTGGAGGAAGCTTTGTCTAAGATTGATACCCGTCTCAATGCCCCAAAGTTCTTTGGCGAGCTCGTCAAGTGGTTTTTTATTATTGTTTTCTTGATGGTCTCTTTTGAAATTTTAGGGTTAACTCAATTTAGTCAATTTTTGGAAAAGGCAATTGGCTACTTCCCAAATATTTTTATTTCTACTCTGATTTTCTTAGTTGCTGTTTTTCTTTCTGATTTTTCCCAAAAAATTGTTGTTGGCACCCTAGAAAAGGAGAAAATCACTTATTCAAGATTTTTAGGTAAAGCAATCCGTTGGTCAATCTGGCTTTTCGCTATCTTAGCTATTCTTTATCAACTTCAGATTACTCCCTCTCTTATTTTAGCCATTCTCATTGGTATGGTGGCTACTATCTCAATTGCCTTAGGGATTGCTTTTGGTTTGGGCGGTAAGGATTTGGCAGCTAAAATTCTAAAAGAGCTCGAGGAAAAATTTAAGTAATCTACTATGGAGTTCTTGACACAGGAGGAGCTAAAGCGAATGATGCTCCTCTCTTACAAAAGGATTGAGGAAAACAAAGAGCAGATTAATAAAATCAATGTCTTCCCGGTTCCTGATCAAGATACCGGGAGTAATATGGCAAAAACCCTGCTGGGGATAAAGGAAGCCATTGAAGGAAGGGAATTCGAAGATTTACAAGAGATTTCAGAGGCGGCCTTGGATGGGGCTTTGATCTCTGCCCAGGGAAATGCCGGCGTAATTTACGTCGGTTTTTTAGCTAGTTTTTTGCCCTTGCTTGATAAAAATCCGGTCGATGCTAAAAAACTGGCTATAGCTTTTGAAAAGGGAGCTGAACGGGCTAGAAAATCAATTCAGAATCCCAAAGAGGGGACAATTTTGGACGTAATTGATGCTGCTAGCGATGTTTTTAAAAAAGAAGTAGAAAAAGAAACAAACATTGTCAATATTTTAAAGAAAGCAACAGAAAAAGCTAAGGAAGCCCTTTTGGCTACCAGAGAAAAAATGGAGATTTTTAGAAAAGCCAATGTGGTTGATGCCGGGGGTTTGGGATTTTTAATGATTTTAGAAAGTTATTTGGAGGCATTAGAAGGTGAGAAAAAAGAAGCTAAAAAAGAGGAGAAACCCTCGGAAAAAGTTAGAAAATTTGTCCAAGTTCTTTCTAATCGATATGAGGTGGTTTCTTTAATAGAAAATCCGAGATTTGAAGAAAGAATAGTTAAGGAAAAATTGAGAAAACTCGGTAATTCACTGGATATGGTCCAGATTGGTAATAAAATGAAGTTGCATATCCACACCGATTATCCAGATGAGGTAAGAGATGTTATGAGACGGACAGGTTCAATTTTGGAATTGAGAACTGAAGATATGGCAAAAGAAGTGGTTGGTGAGCCATCGGTCAGAAAAGTTTCTATTGGTATTGTGACCGAAGGGAATATTGCCGATATACCAGAGAAAATTTTAGAAAGATATCAAATTGGAACAGTTAATGCCATTGTCGATTGGCCAGAGGGGGAAAATCTGCCCGGTGAAAATATTTATCAAAAAATGAGAGAAGCGGATAGGCGAGGAATTAAAACCTTTCCAAAAACTTCTCAGGGTACTCCTAAATCTTATTTAGCTGCTTTTAAACAACAGCTTGAAAAACTTGAAAAAGTTTTATGTATTAGTATGTCCTCAAAACTCTCTGGTTGTTACAATTCAGCTTGTCAGGGAAAAGAGATGCTCAAGGAAAAGGAAAAGGTTTATATTTTGGATTCCTTACAGGCTGCTGCTAGTCAAGGCCTTTTAGTTTTGCGGGCAATTGAGTTGATTCAAGAACAAAGGGAAATGACTGAAGTTATTGAAGAAATTAAAAAATTAATTCCCCAGGTTCATCTTTACGCTATTTTTGAAGATCCAAAATGGGTAGAAGCTGGAGGAAGAGTAAGTAAGTCCCAAGCAAACTGGATAAGAAGAATGAAAAAATTAAACCTTCATCCTTTAATAACAATCAAAGATGGGGTAGTAACTAAGGGAGGAGTGATTTGGGCTAAAGATATGGCTGAAGCCCTTTTTAAAAAGATAGCCAAAGAAAGCCAAAAAGCCAGGAAAAAAGGGAAAAGAATTAGAGTAATCATCGGCCAGGCCGATATTCCTGAAGGAGCAGAAAAACTGAGACAAATGCTAAAAACAATAAAGGCTGAGGTTCCTTTTATTAGTTTAGCTTCACCAGTGGTTTGCAGCCATACCGGTCCAGGAACATTATTAGCCGCCTGGCAACCAATATAAACATATGTATGTAAAAGGAGTTGGGATGACAAAATTTGATTATTCCCAGAAACCCTGGTGGGCTTTTGCCTACGAGGCGACAATGGAAGCCTTGGCAGACGCTAAAATGAAAATTTCTGAGATTGAAGCGATTGTTTTTACGGGAATGTCTAGCGCAGCTGGGGGCGAACATCAGACTCATAAAATATCTCTTCTCTCCGATTTATTTAAAACCAACGTTCCTATTGTTGAAACGCCTTCGGTTTGCGCCGGTGGCGGAGTGGCTTTCTGGGTAGCTAATCGTTTAGGCTTCAGAAATGTTTTAGCTGTTAGTGGAGAAAAATTGGTAGATAATCTGAGTGAAATAACTACTGATTGGATACTCTCAGCGGCAGAAAGAGTGATTGAACAAACCGAGGGAATGCTTTTCCCAGTTCAAAATGCTTTAGTTTGGCAGCAATATATGACAAAGTATGGAGCGACGATGGATGACCTATCTCTGGTTGCTTTCAAGAATCATCAAAATGCTGCTTTAAACCCCAAAGCATATTATTACAAAAGACCGGTTTCTTTAGAAGATATTAAAAATTCTCCCATCATTGCTTTACCTTTCCGTTTAATGGACTGTTCTTTGTCGGTTAATGGTGGAGCGGCGGTTATTCTCTCAAAAGAAAAATCAGACGTTGAAATAATTGGTTCTGGTTTTGCTACTGATTACCTTTTGACTTTTGGTAGAGAAAGCATTACTCATTTTAAAGCAACCAGATTAGCTGCCGAGGAGGCTTATAGTCAAGCCAAAATTAGACCCGAGGACGTTGAGGTGGCTGAGGTGCACGACGCTTTTACCTCAGTGGAATTGTTCTCTTATGAAGATTTAGGTTTTGCCCCGATCGGAAAGGGAGCAGAATTAATAAGAGAAGGAAAAGTTAATTTAGATGGCGAGCTACCAATTAACCCTTCCGGCGGCCTTAAAGCTAAGGGCCACCCTATTTCGGCAACCGGATTGGCCCAAATTTATGAGATTACAAATCAATTACGAGGTAAATGTGGTGAGCGTCAAGTGAAAAATGCTGAAATTGGTCTTTGTCACAATATTGGTGGGACCGGTGGCAGCGTTACTGTCCACATTCTAAGGAAATGTTGAGGTTTGGCTTCAACATTCCGTTTCAAATTTTCGGAGAAGCTCTTTGAAATCTTTTTTTACTTTAGAAGAAACCTCAATCAGACAAATTCCTTTGTCGGGGAATCCATAAACGACAACCGTACCCTTTTCAGAAAGCAAAACCAAAGGAATAACCAGGAGGTCTTCTTCTCCATCAACAAAAACATTTTCATTATTTTCAATCGCCTTTTTAATTACTGACCAGACCTCTCTCTGGATTGTCCCGGGAAGATTTCGGCAGCTGAGGGAAAACTTTAAAATTGTTTTAATTTTTTTCCTTTTTACCTTTCCATCGAAAATCTTAACATCGGAAGGAAGAGCGAGAGAGCAATAATCTCCAACCGTAATTATTTTTTTAAATTTTTTTTCTTGAATAAACTTTTTAAATTTTCTGGTTATCTTTCCTCGTCCGTTAAAGAATGGTATTCCCCAAATTTTTCTTAACTCCTTTTTGAGTCCGCTTGGTAAAAAATAAGTTTTCATAAACCGAGCTTCCATTTATGGAAGCGAAGGTGAAGAAGAGAACGAAGTTCTCTTCGCCATAACTTTATTATACCATGTTCTATCAATGTCCAAAATGTAAAAATATCTGGCAATACCCAATCGAGAAATGCCCCAATTGCTTTTTAGGATTGGAAAAACTTTTAGCAAAAACAACTAAAGTAATTGGCGTTTCAAAGGTTAATATCCCGACCCTTTTGCATCCAAAAGTACCTTATTTTGTTTTGCTCTTGGAAGACGAGAATGGCAATCGCTGGGTTCAAAAGTTTACCCCGTACCGAAACGAAGTTTCTGGTGCGGGGTCAATTAAAGAATATAAAATTGGAGATGTTATTGGATATGAAACAAGCCAAGACAAAAATGCGGTGGCTGTCTGGCGGATAAAATATGATATTTTAGAAGCAATGGAAAAGGTCATTGAATTGCTTGGCGGTTTAAAAATTAATTCTCAAACCAGGATTTTAATTTTACCAACCTTGGTTTCTCCAAAACACCCTTATTTGGCAATTAACACTAATCCGAAATTTTTGGGAAGTTTAATTAACTATTTATCAAATGTCGGAGCCGACAAAAAAAATATTAAAGTGGCTGCTCAAAGCTTTGATGAAGTTTCAATCGAAGCTTCAGCTCAAAAATCTCAGCTTCTCGATGTCTGCCTTCAAAATCAGATTGTTCCCTTTGATTTAGCCAAGGGTAATTTTGTTAAAAAGGAAAAAGATGGCTTCAATTTCGAGATTCCAGAAGAAGTTTTTAATTCAAATTTGATAATCAACCTGCCGATTTTGAAACTTGATTCAAAACTGGGGGTGAGAGGGGCGACCGAGAATGTCTTAAAATTTTTAAAAAAGGAATCCTATCTTTCTCTGCAATATCTTCATTCTCAGGAGGAAATTATGGAAAAGCTGCCGGGGATATTGCCAAGCTACCTGACAATAGCCGACGGGCAAACCATTCAGAAGACAACTGGTTTTACCGCCTTTCTGGGAGTGATTTTGGCCAGTCTTAATCCCTTTAATCTTGACCGAGTCTTCGCCGAAATTACGATGGTGAGCAATTTGCCAGAATGCTTAAAAAAGATTAAAATTGAAAATATTCCAATAGTCGGAAGAAAAGTCGAGGAATTACAATACGAAGTAGAAAAAATATGATTCTTCCCAATAAACAATTAGTTTTTATCGATAATATTTTCCCCTTGCCTAAAACCAAAACTTTAGAACTTCTCAGAGATATTATTTTAGTTTTTAGCTTCAGTATTATAACCGCTCTTTCGGCTAAATTAAAACTTGAGATTGGCGCAGTGCCCCTGACAATGCAGACATTCGCTGTTCTTTTAAGCGGAGCCCTACTTGGGTCGAAAAGGGGCGCGTTATCGCAATTAACTTATCTCTCGGTGGGCATCTCTGGTATTCCCTGGTTCTCAAGGGGTGGTGGGTTGGGTTATATTATGTCTCCTACTTTTGGTTATCTCATTGGTTTTATTTTAGCTGCTTATTTTGTGGGTTGGTTTTGCGAGAGAGGTTTTGATAGAAAAATAAAAACTGCACTGATATCCATGTTAATCGGAAATATTCTACTTTATATTCCCGGTCTTTTGTGGCTGGTTAAATTCGTTGGACTTGGGAAAGTTTTATCAGTTGGACTTTACCCATTTCTTTTCGGTGACTTATTAAAGATATTGTTAGCCGGATTAGCTTTGCCAATTGGTTGGAAATTTATCAAAAGGTCGCCAAAATAGTCGCTTGGCAAGCTGGTTTCAGGGTCGTTCACTCGCCCCAGCGAGGCTCGTTCACTGGAGTAAAGACCCTCGCTCTCCGCCTTCGGCGGAACCTTGCCCGCTCAGGTCTTTAATTCACCCTGAAACCACTTTCCTCGCTCTATTTTTCGTACTTTCGTAAGAATTTCGTAATTTCGTAGAAAAAATTATGAAAGACAAAGTAGTTTTAATTACCGGTGCTGCAGGGGGTATGGGCCGGGCTATTGCCCAAAAATTTGCCAAGGCCGGAGCAAAAGTGGCTTTAAATGATATTGCTCAAGCCGAAGAATCCCTGAAAACGATAACTCAGGAACTCGGCGGCAGGTATTTTTTAGCTGATGTTTCAAAATTTGAAGAGGTAGAAAAAATGGTCCAGGATATCCAGAAAGAATTTGGCAGATTAGATGTTTTGGTTAACAATGCCGGCATCACTCAGGACAGAACCTTGGCCAAAATGGCTAAAGAAGAATGGCAAAAAGTAATCGATATTGATTTAACCGGCGTTTTTAATTGTACCAAAGTCGCTTTACCCCTAATTATTGCTAATCAAGGAAAAATTATTAGCATTTCTTCTTTGGTTGGTCAGAGAGGAAATTTTGGCCAAGTAAATTACGCAGCGGCTAAGGCCGGAATTATTGGCTTTACTAAGGCCTTAACTAAAGAAGTAGGTAGATTTGGAGTAACGGTCAATGCTGTTGCCCCGGGTTTTATTGAAACTCGTTTGACTGAAAATCTTCCCCCGGAGGTAAAAGAAACAGTAAAAAAATTTACTCCTTTAGGTCGTTTCGGTAAACCGGAAGAAGTGGCAAGCTTAGTAGCCTTTTTAGCCTCTGAAGAAGCAAACTTTATCACCGGGGCAGTAATCAATATTGATGGAGGATTGCCTTTATAGTTTGAGGAATTAGCAAAAGGTCAAAGAGGACTTCGTCCTCTTTTCCACCTTCGCTCGCTTTGCGAGCTCGGTATATGAGGTCAGCCTTAGATAATTTATTTAAATCCTTGAGTTTAAATTTCCCCGATACTTCCTTTGAAGTAGAATTTTGGGACGCAACCGAAGAGAAGTATGGTTCGGGTATTAAAAAATTTAAATTAGTTCTTAAAAATAAAGGAGTGATAAAGAGAATTCTTGGCGGAGGCAGTCTAGGATTCGGTGAGGAGTTTATGGAGGGAAACATTCTTGTTGAAGGCGACCTTCAAGAGCTCATTAAAATGGGATATGGCCAGAGTCGTATTAACTTTCAGCTTCCCCTTAAGGAAAAGTTAAAGATTTTTTATAATTACATTTCCTCCTTGGGAACTGTTCTCAATTCAAAAAGGAATATCAGTTACCATTACGACATTGGGAATGATTTCTATTCTTTATGGCTCGATCCAACCCTGACCTATTCTTGCGCTTATTTTAAGAAAAAGGAGGATACTCTTGAACAAGCCCAATTGCAGAAATACGAACATATCTCTAAAAAACTTCAATTAAAGCAGGGAGAAACTTTAGTGGATATGGGCTGTGGCTGGGGTGGGATGATGCTTTATGCCGCCGAGAACTTTGGAGTAAAATGCGAGGGCTATACTCTTTCGGCAGAACAATATAATTATCTAGTTGATGAAATTAAAAAAAGAAAATTAGCCGACTCCCTTAAGGTTTATTTAAAAGATTACCGAGGGGCAAGAGGAAAATTTGATAAATTCGTTTCCATCGGCATGTTTGAGCATGTTGGCAAAAAGTTTCATCCGGTTTTTTTCGATGTCGTAAAAAAAATATTAAAACCAGAAGGGATAGGCCTCCTTCAGACCATCGGTTCTTTAGAAGATAAACCTTCCGACCCCTGGGTCATCAAATACATTTTTCCTGGTGGTTTTATCCCCGCCCTTCCGGCAATTTGCAATATTATGAATCAAAAAGACTTGGTTTTTTTTGATATCGAGGATTTAAGAATCCATTATAATATGACCCTTGATAAATGGATAGAGGGATTTGAAGAAAATATTGATAAAATAAGGAAGGTTTTAATTAAATCATTGGGTAGCAGGGAAAAGGCTGAGGAGTTTCTGCGAATGTGGAGACTTTATCTAAATGCCAGCTCGGTTTCTTTTAAAGCGGGAAATAATCGTTTGTATCAGATAACTTTTAGTAATGGTTTAAATAATCGATTACCTTTAACTAAAAACTACATCTATGGAGCTTAACAAAGAGCAAATTAAAGAAATTATTCCCTATCAGGAGCCATTTTTATTTGTTGATGGCGTTGAGGAAATTGGGGAGAATAGCATTTCTAGTTTTTATCAAACGGCAATCGATGACTACTATTTTAAAGGCCACTTTGTTGACTTTCCAATAATGCCGGGCGTCCTAATTGTTGAAGGAATAGCCCAGACAGGAACAATTCTTTTGAGAAAGAAGATGGGAGAGAATCATAAAAAAAACCTTCTTTTGGCCTATCAGGTCAGAAGCGCTCAGTTTTACAAGCCAGTTTTTCCTGGCGATAAAATAAAATACCAAGTTGAGCTTTTGGGATTTTACGGTTTTAAAATCGCCAATTTCAAAGGAGAAGCTTTCGTTGGAGAGGAAAGGAGATGCGAGGTGCGCTTTAGCGTGGCGGTGGTAGATAAAGATGAATTTAAAACAAAATATGTTGGAGAGAAAGAGGGAAAACCTCTATCTCAAACTAAACTGCCCCCTTTAAAAATAGGGAATCTCTTTGCTAAAATCCCGATTATCCAAGGAGGAATGGCAGTGAGAGTGTCCTTACATAATTTAGCCGGAAATGTGGCCAAGGAGGGGGCGGTGGGCATTATTGCGGTTTCGGGTATGAATGACCCAAATGAAGTTAAATCAGAAATAAGGCAGGCCAGAAAAATTGCCGGTCCTCAAGGAGTGATTGGGATAAACATTATGGGCGTGGTCGGCCATTTTCTTGAGCTGGTCAAGGCAGCCATGGAGGAAAAAGTTAATTTAATTATTCAAGGAGCAGGATTTAGGGAAGATATTTTTGAATTAGGAAGAAAGTATAGCGCCCCTATATTTTCCATGGCTTCATCCCTTAAGGTCGCCAAAAAAGGGGAAGCTATGGGAGCGGCAGCCATTGTGATTGAGGGAGAGGATGCCGGTGGCCATCTGGGATTTCCCAAAGGTCATCCCTTTAGAAAAACGATTGATATTGTTAAAGAAGTGGCAGGAGTAGTAAAAATTCCCTTAATTGCGGCTGGTGGTATATTTGATGGTAGAGACATTGTCGAGATGCTAAGAGCCGGGGCCAAAGGAGTCCAGATGGCCACTCGCTTTGTTGCCACCAAAGAGTGCGATGTTCACCAAAATTTTAAAGAAGCCCATTTAAAAGCAAAAAAAGAAGATATTGTTATTATTCATTCTCCGGTTGGTTTGCCGGGTAGAGCCATTAAAACTCCTTTGGTTGAAAAAATTTTA
>Ga0315281_10005590_pt1 | contig 17978 bp, 15 predicted proteins | sample YL17G07_0_MG_FD_204540 | JGI IMG/M metagenome (GOLD analysis project Ga0315281, IMG submission 204540) | Sediment microbial communities from Yellowstone Lake, YNP, Wyoming, USA - YL17G07_0 | ecosystem: Environmental > Aquatic > Freshwater > Lake > Sediment | place: USA: Wyoming | collected...
CGCGGCCAGCGCCGCGTGGTTGGCCGTCTCGTCCGACGCGCCGAAGCCGTCCTTCGCAATCCAGCGCGCGAGCGTTTCGATGCGGCTGACCTTGTCCTTGTACGTCCCGAGCTTCTTGTGGAACAGCAGCGTCGAGAGCCGCTCGACTTTCGATTCGAGCGTCGCCTTCCGATCCGCCTCCCAGAAGAATCGCGCGTCGCGCAGCCGCGCCGTGACCACGCGCTCGGCGTTGCGGGCGATCGTGCGCTCGTTGTCGGGCTCGGTGTTGATGACGGCCAGGAACGCGTTCTTCAGCTTCCCGTCTTCGCCTTCGACCGGAAAGTAGTGCTGATGATGGATCAGCGTGGTCGTCAGCACTTCGTCGGGCAGCTCGAGAAATTCATGCGCGAACGTGCCGCCGATGACCGACGGGTACTCGACCAGATCGGGGACTTCCTGCAGCAGGCCGGAGCCCTGCACGACGCGGCTGACGCGGCCAGCCAGCCGCTGCGCCTTGGCGTCGAGCTGGCTGGCAATCTTGTTGTGGCGCTCGCTGCGCTCGAGGACAACGAAGTTCTCGAGCAGCCGGCTGCGATACTCCTCGAACGAACGGACCTTGATCGATCGCCCGGCGCGTCCGCTGGTCGTCAGGAACCGGTGGCCGTACGTCGCCGCGCCGGTGGTGACGTCCTGCACCTGCGACGTCTGCGCCGCCGGCGTCCGCGAGATGGTGAACGGCACGACGCGTCCGCCGTACGTGTAGAGCATCCACCGGATCGGACGGCCGAACAGCAGCTCGCCCTTCCCGTCCTCGAGCATCGCGTCCCAGTGCATCAGCTTGGGGAACGTCATCGCGCGCAGCGTGCCGCCGAGCACGTCCGGCAGCACATCGACGGCCGTCCTTCCGCGCAGCTTTTTCCGGAACGCGAGATACACGCCCTTCGGCGTCTCGACCTTCTCGAGCACCGACGGATCGATGCCGTGCTTGGCGGCAAATCCCGCGACCGCGGCCTCGGGCGCCGAGGCCGCCGGGCCGTTGATCAGCTCCTCGACGTCGGTCTGCCGCTCGGGAATCCGCTCGATGCGGACCGTCAGCCGCCGGGGCGTGCTGTAGGTTTCGACGGGCGTCTCGGGCGCGAGACGACGTTCGCGCAGCTGCGCGGCGAGCACGTCGCCCACCTGGTTGGTGAGCGCGGGCAGCCAGCTCGCGGGAATTTCCTCGCACCCGAGTTCCAGCAGGAGTTCTCGGTCCATCGCTACACGCCTTCCGGCGGCGCGGCGGCCGACGTCGTCTGGTCGACGTAGGTTTTCGCCACGCCGAGCGCGAGCTTGCGGATGTTCAGGATGAACGCCGTCCGCTCGGTGACGCCGACGCTGTTGCTGGCGTCGAGAATGTTGAACAGGTGCGAGCACTTCAGCGTGTGCTCGAGCGCGGGCACGACGAGCCCCGCCGTGAGCAGCGCCTGAGCCAGCGTGTAGTTGTCGTCGTAGAGGCGCCGATGGATCGCCGCGAAGCTGTCACCGGCCGGGAGCTCGATGCCGACGTTGAACGCGTATTTGGACTGCTCCACTTCTTCGCGATACCGCACGTCGGCGTACTTCACGCCAGGCGCCCACTCGAGATCGAAGATGCTGTCCACCTTCTGCAGCACCATGGCGATGCGCTCGAGTCCGTACGTGAGCTCGGCGGACACCGGCGCGAGCTCGACGCCGCCCGCCTGCTGGAAGTACGTGAACTGCGTGATCTCCATACCGTCGAACATCACCTGCCAGCCGATGCCCCAGGCGCCCAGCGTCGGCGACTCCCAGTTGTCTTCCTCGAATCGGATATCGTGCTGCCGCGGGTTGATGCCGCACGCTTCGAGGCTCTCCAGATAGAGGCCCTGCACGTCGTCCGGCGACGGCTTGAGGATGACTTGAAACTGATGGTGCTTGAACAGGCGGTTGGGGTTCTCGCCGAAGCGGCCGTCGGCCGGACGCCGCGACGGCTGCACGTACGCGACGTGCCAGTGCGCGGGCCCCAGCACGCGCAGGAACGTCTCGGGGTGCATCGTGCCGGCGCCGACCTCGACGTCGAGCGGCTGCTGCAGCGCGCACCCGCGCGACGCCCAGAACTCGGACAGCTTGAGAATCAGGTTTTGAAACGTCATCGCCGCATTTCCCGCAACACGCGCACCGACTTCAGGTCTTTCTCGAGATGCATCGCGATCACCTCGCGATGCGCCCCTTCGAGTTCCCTCAGCGCCTGGCGCGACACGTTGACGTCGCCGAGCGCGAACGGGCTCGAGGCCCGCGCGCTGTCGAGAAAGGCCCTCGCCTCGCCGGACAGCCGCGCATCGTGCTCGTACACCCCCTGCAGCCGCAGCACCCAGTACTCAAAATACCGCGCCAGCGGTTCGATCGGCACGCCGACGGCCATGGCCTCGACAACCGAGGCGCCGAGCCTGAAGAGCGGCTCGTTCGGATCGTTGTCCTGGGCCCACTCGTCGATGAGCTCCGCGAAGTACCCGACGTAGCCGAGCGCCTCGCGGTCGACGGCCGCCATCGGCGATCGCACCGGCTCGACGTACTCGAGCCTGACCAGGTCGCGCCGCTCGCGCTCCATGTAGCCGACCCGCCCGACCGTCATCGGCTCGAGCGCCCCGCCGAACCGGCGCCGGCTCTGCCGCGCGTTCTTGGCCACGCCGCGCTTCTTCCCGCGGTCGCGCGTGAGAAACACGACGATCCGATCCGACTCACCGAGCTTGTACGTGCGTAAGATCAGCGCGTCGGTGGTATAGAGCGGCATTCAGGGGCGGACGCTGATCGTACTACATCGGTGGCGACCCTGAAAGGGTCGCCCTACTCTCGGCCGCGCAGGCCGATCTCGCCCAGCACGCGCTCGTCTTCGCGCCATTCCGACTTCACGCGGACGTGGAGATCGAGATAGACCTTCATCCCGAAGAACCGCTCCAGCTCCTCGCGCGCGGCCGTGCCGATCTTCTTGATCATGTCGCCGCCGTGCCCGATGACGATCGGCTTCTGTGACTCCCGGTCGACCACGATGGAGCAATACAGGCGGAGCAGCTTCGAGTCGCCGGTCGGCTCTTCGAACTTGTCCATGATGACGGCGCTCGAGAACGGAATTTCGTCGCGCGTGAACTGCAGCAGCTTCTCGCGGACGACTTCCGCCGCGAAGAACCGCTCGGGCTGGTCGGTCAGGTAGTCGGCTGGATAGAGCGCCTCGCCATCCGGCAGTTTGTCAATGATGATGCGCTCGAGTCGGTCGAGGTTATCGCCGGTGGACGCCGAGATCGTAATAATCTCCGCGAACGTCCCCGCCTTCGAATACTGCTCCATGATCGGCAGCAGGCGATTCTTCTTCATCAGGTCGATCTTGTTGAGCAGCAGCAGGACCGGGGCCTTCGCGTGCTTCACCAGGTCGAAGACGAATTTGTCGCCCTTCCCCGTCGGCTCGCTCGCGTCGATGACGAGGCCAAGCACGTCGACTTCGCGAATCGTGTCGATGGCCGTGTCGACCATGCGCTTGTTCATGCGATGCAGCGGCCGGTGAATGCCAGGCGTGTCGAGAAACACGACCTGCGCGTCGGGATAGTTCTTCACGCCGAGGATCCGCGTCCTCGTCGTCTGCGGCTTGTCGGACACGATCGCGAGCTTGGTGCCGACAAGGGCGTTGAGCAGCGTCGACTTCCCCGCGTTGGGCCGTCCGATGAACGAGACGAAGCCGGATTTCATGCCGGCGCCGATTCCTCGGCCAGGGGCTCGCGTCTGGTGATGCGGACCTTCGTGACGCGGCGGCGCTCGGCGTCCAGCACCTCGACGGTCAGGTCGTCGACGTCGAAGCGCTCGCCGATCGTCGGCACGCGCCCGAGGCGCGCGAGCAGGTAGCCGCCGACCGTTTCAAAGCCCTCGCGCTCGATGTCGACATCCAGCCGCTGCGCGACGGCATCGACATCCACCTTGCCGCTGAAGACAAACCGCCCGTGACCTTCGTCGACGACCTGTTCGGACTCGACGTCGTACTCGTCGCGGATCTCGCCGACGATTTCCTCGAGCAGATCCTCGAGCGTCACGAGCCCCGCCGTCCCGCCGTACTCGTCGACGACGATCGCGCACTGCGTCTGCTGCACCTGAAACTGCTTCAGCAGCTCCGGCACCAGCTTGGTTTCCGGCACGACGACCGCCGGGCGGATGAGCGGCGTGATCGGCCCTGTGTCGTCTGTCGGGCCCAGCGCCGCCAGATCTTTGATGAACACGAAGCCGGCGATGTTGTCGAGGCTCCCTTTGAACACCGGGAACCGCGAATACTCCTGCTCGCGAAAGAGGCTCCGCAGCTCGCCGATGGTCGCGCCCTCCGGAATGGCGACGATGTCGGGCCGGGGCGTCATGACCTCGCGCACGAGCGTGTGGCCGAAATCGGCGATGCTCCGCAGCAGCCGGCGTTCCCCTTGCCCGATCTCGCTCGCCGGCGCCCCACCATTCGCCGCCGGGGCCGACGTATCCGTCGTCGCCGGCGCGTCGGCCCCGGAGTCGGCGGTCATCGGGGCGGCTTCGCCGCGCGTCACCATCCTCCGCGCAATGCGGCGCGTCAGCGGGCCGAGCGCGCGAGCCACGGGCACGAACGTCGGCAGCAGCAGGTCGAGCGCGCGCTCGGGGTCGCGGCTGACGATCAGCATGGGCACGAGCAGCTCACAGACGATGATGAAACCGACGACGCCGGCGGCGGTGAGCGTCAGCGTGTGCGCGGCGTCGACGCCGATCTCGCTGGCGACGATCAGCGTGGCCGCCGCCGTCACGATGCCGAGCAGCAGGCGAATCGGAATGAACAGCAGGAGCGGCTCGTCGAGAAAGCCGGCGAGCGCGTCGGGACGGTCGCTGCGCTCGGCCGCCAGGCGGAGCGACAGCCGCATCAGCGCGCTGAACGCGGCTTCGAGCGCGCCGAGATAAATCGCGGCGACCCCGAGAAAAAGGAGTTCGAGAGGGATCATGCGGAATGGCGACCCTGAAAGGGCCGCCCCACTCTATCTATTAACCCTTCGCGCAGGCCGCCCTTCCGGCGGAGCTTCCGCTCGACTCGCTGCATCCGGCCATCGTCCTGCTCATGATCGTAGCCGAGAAGGTGCAGCAGCCCGTGTAATGCGAGCACGCGCCATTCCGTGAGCTCCGAATGGCCCGCCTCCATGGCCTGCCGGCGGGCCACGCCTCGCGCGATGGCCACTTCTCCGATGTAGGGCGGGCCTTCCGCCTCCGCTAAGCTTCGGCGAGACTCGCCGTAGCCTTGGCGAAGGCGGTTCAGGCCCGCCGGCCGCCGACCCTGAAGCGGTCGCCCTGCCGGGAAGCTGAGCACGTCCGTCGCCCTGTCCACGCCTCGAAAACGCCGGTTGAGCGAACGGATTTCCCGGTCGCTGACGAGCGCGACACCGACCATGCCGCGGGCGCGCGCGGGCGCGACGCGCCGCAGCCAGCCGGCGAGGCCCGGCGCGCTCAGACGGCGCCCGCGGGCGTCACTGACCAGGACGCGCAGCGCCGTTTCCGCTCGTGAACGCTTCGTACGCTTTGACAATCTGCTGGACGAGCTTGTGGCGCACGACGTCGCGGTCGTCGAAGTGCACGAACGAGATGCCTTCGATGTTGCCGACGACCTTCATGGCTTCGACCAGGCCCGACGTCCGGGCCTGCGGCAGGTCGATCTGCGTGATGTCGCCGGTGATGACGGCCTTCGTGCCGAAGCCGATGCGCGTGAGGAACATCTTCATCTGCTCGGTCGTGGTGTTTTGCGCCTCGTCGAGGATCACGAACGCGTCGTTGAGCGTCCGGCCGCGCATGAAGGCGATCGGCGCGATCTCAATCGTGCCGCGCTCGATGTAGCGTTCGACGCGATCGGCGTCGAGCATGTCGTACAGCGCGTCGTAGAGCGGGCGCAGATACGGATTCACCTTCTCCTGCAGATCGCCGGGCAGGAACCCGAGCTTCTCACCGGCTTCGACCGCCGGGCGCGCGAGGATGATGCGATTGACCTTCTTCGCGACGAGAAAAGCGACGGCCTGCGCCATCGCGAGATACGTCTTCCCGGTACCTGCCGGCCCGATGCCGAACACGATGTCGTCCTGCTCGATCGCGTCGAGATAACGGCGCTGGTTGACGCTCTTCGGCGCAACGCGCTTCTTCCCGGCCGCCGTGATCGCGCCCTTGAGGAAGTGCTCGCGCAGATCGACGTCCTCGTCGCGCGCGAACATCTCGGACGCCGTCTTCACGTCCGTGTTCGACAGTTTGTAGCCGTCCCTGACGAGCTGCGCCAACTGGCCGATGACGCGGTCGACGCGATCCGGCCCGGGATCCTCGCCGTCGACGATGAGATTGTGGCCCTGCGTGCGGATGCGGACGTGGAAGAGCGACTCGAGGTGCTTGAGGTTCTCGTCGAAGGAGCCGAACAGCGTGGCAATCCCCTCTTCGGGGACGGAAATTCGTCGCACGTTAGCTATTATCGCTCACTTCTTTTTCGGCTCGACCACACGGATATGCAGCTCGCGGAGCTGCTTCTCCGACACCGGCGAGGGCGCCCCCATCAGCAGATCTTCGGCGTTCTGGGTCATCGGGAAGGCGATCACCTCGCGCAGGTTGGGCTCCTGCGCCAGGAGCATCACGATGCGGTCGATACCCGGCGCGAGCCCGCCGTGCGGCGGCGCGCCGTGGCGAAACGCGTTGAGCATGCCGCCGAACCGCTTCTCCACCTCGTCGGGCCCGTAGCCGGCGATCTCGAACGCGCGCAGCATGACGTCGGGCCGGTGGTTCCGGATCGCGCCGCTCGACAGCTCCACGCCGTTGCAGACGATGTCGTACTGAAACGCCTTGATCGTCAGCGGATCCTGACCGTTGAGCGCGTCGAGCCCGCCCTGCGGCATCGAGAACGGGTTGTGGCTGAAGCCGATCTGGTTCGTCTCGGGATCGCGCTCGTAGAACGGAAAGTCCGTGACCCAGCAGAACCGGTAGGCGTTCTGCTCGAGCAGGCCCAGCTCTTTCGCGAGGTGTCCGCGCAGGCCGTCGATGGCGCGCATCAGCGTCTTCGCCGGGCCTGAGACGAAGAACAGGGCGTCGCCCTGCTTCACGTCCGCGGCGTCGAAGATCTTCTTTCGCCGTTCTTCAGGCAGGTACTTCGCAAGCGGGCCCTTCGGCGTCTCGGCCGCGACGATGTACGCCAGGCCGCCGAGGCCCAGCGTCTCGGCGAGGCCGACGGTCTTGTCGAAGAAGCTGCGCGACTTCTCTCCCGCACCAGGCGCCTTGATCGCGCGGACGACGGATCCTTCTTCCACGGCCTTCGCGAACACCGCGAACTCCGAGCCGCGGAAGATCTCGGTGACGTCCACGGCCTTGATCGGATTCCGCAGGTCCGGCTTGTCACTCCCATACATCGCCATCGCATCGTCGTACTTGATGCGCGGAAACGGCGCGGGCGAGACGGTCCAGTCGGAGAACTCGCCGAAGACGCCGGCGAGCACGGGCTCGATGGCGCCGAAGACGTCGTCCTGCGTGACGAACGACAGCTCCACATCGAGCTGATAGAACTCGCCGGGCGAGCGATCCGCGCGGGCGTCTTCGTCGCGGAAACACGGCGCGATCTGAAAGTAGCGATCGAAGCCGGCGACCATCAGGAGCTGCTTGAACTGCTGCGGCGCCTGCGGTAGCGCGTAGAACTTGCCCTCGTGAATGCGGCTGGGAACCAGGTAGTCTCTCGCGCCTTCGGGCGAGCTCGACGTCAGGATCGGCGTCTGGAATTCCAGGAACCCCTGCTCGGTCATCCGCCGCCGGATGCTGGCGATGACCTTCGACCGCAGGACGATGTTCGCGTGGATCTTGTCGCGGCGCAGATCGAGGAAGCGATACCGCAGCCGCTGCTCTTCGGGAATCTCCTGCGTCCCGGCGACCTGGAACGGCAGCATCTCGGCGGTCGAGAGGATTTCGATCTGCTCGGCGTCGACCTCGATGAGGCCCGTGGGCAGATTCGGGTTGATGTTCTCGTCGGTGCGCCCGATGACCTTGCCTTCGACGCTGATCACGCTTTCAAGCCGCACCGATTCGGCGGCGGCAAACGCCGCGGAGCTCGGCGTGAACACGCACTGGGTGACGCCGTAGTGATCGCGCAGGTCGATGAACAGCAACTGACCATGATCACGTTTACGGTGTACCCAGCCGGCCAACTTCACCGTCTGACCAATGTGCTCAGGCCGAAGGACAGCGCACGTATGAGAACGATAGCGATTCGACTCGCTCGAGAGGTTCAAGGGGTTCAAGAGGTTCCAGAGGTGCTAGAGGTTCGGGTTCTAAGGATATACGCTGCCACGTCCGCGCGCGGCATCGTCTGCTGTTCGCCGCTACGCATGTCTTTGACGCTCACTGTCCCGTTCGCCTTCTCATCGTCGCCAACGATCGTGACGAAAGGCACGTTGCGGCTCGCCGCGTACTTGAACTGCTTACCCAGCTTGTCGGCCTCCGGATAGACGTCGACGCGCACGCCGCCGCGGCGCAGCTCCCCTGCGAGCGCCAGCGCGTCGCCGCGCGACTGGTCGTTCCAGATCGTCACCATCGCGTCGGCGTGGCTCGAGGCGACGTGCGCCGGAAACATGCCGCGCTCGGTCATGACGACAATGATGCGTTCGAGGCCGAGCGAGAATCCGCAGGCGGGAACATCGCGGCCGAGGAACATGCCGACGAGGTTGTCGTACCGGCCGCCGCCGCCGAGGCTGCCGGCCAGATCGGGCACCGAAATCTCCATGATGGCGCCCGTGTAGTATGACAGCCCGCGCGCGAGGAACTGATCGAATACGACCTTGCCTTCGGCCGGAGTGCCGTGACACAAGCTGAAGATCTCCGGGATGACCGAATCGGCCGGCGCGGGGCCGGCGGCGTTCAACCCTTCCCGTGCCCGCTCGGCGGTCGTCAGACCTTTCTCGACAAGCTCCTTCACCACACCGTCCCGGCCGATCTTGTCGAGCTTGTCGAGAATGATGAGCGCCTGCGCCTGGGCCTGCGCCTCAGAGATGTGAAATCGCTCGGTCAGCAGAACCGGGAGCAACTGCCGGTGATTGATCCTGATTCGAAAGTCACCAAATCCCAGCGTCGTCAGCACCTCGCTGACCGCGGCAAGCTGCTCGACTTCGACCACCGGCGACGTCGATCCGATCGAGTCGATGTCGCACTGGAAGAACTCGCGGAAGCGTCCCTTGGCCGGACGATCGGCGCGCCACACCGGCTGAATCTGATAGCGCTTGAAGAATTTCGGCAGCTCGTTCCGGTACTGCGCGACGACGCGCGCCAGCGGCACGGTCAGGTCGTAGCGCAGCGCGAGATCGGCTTCGCCCGTGCCCTCGTGTTCGCCGCGCTTGAGGATCTTGAAGATGAGCCTGTTGCCCTCGTCGCCGTACTTGCCGAGCAGCGTCTCGATGTTCTCGAACGCCGGCGTCTCGAGCGGCTCGAAGCCGTAGCGCTCGTACACGCTGCGCACGATGCGGATGACGTACTCGCGCCGGCGAATCTCGTCCGGAAGGAAGTCGCGTGTTCCTCCTGGCGGTTTAGTCGATTGCATGGTTCATGTAGTCGAGACGATATCCGACATACCGATCCGCGTAGGCCTGGATGTCGAGCACTTCGGCGTCCGTCAGCGTCCGCTTCACCCTGCCCGGACTGCCCATCACCATCGACCGCGGCGGCACCCGCATGCCTTCAACGAGCAGCGTGCCGGCCGCGACGATCGACCCCGTGCCGACGTGCGCGCCGTTCAGCAGAATGGCGCCCATGCCGATGAGGCACTTGTCCTCGATATTACAGCCGTGGACGATGGCGCCGTGCCCAATCGTGACGTTGTCGCCGATCGTCGTCGGATGCGTCTTCGTCATGACGTGGACGATCGTGCCGTCCTGCACGTTGCTCCGCCTGCCGATTTTGATCCAGTTCACGTCGCCGCGAATGACGACTGACATCCAGACGCTGCTCTCGTCGCCGATCTCGACGTCGCCGATGACCTGAGCAGAGTCGTCGATAAAGACGGTCGGGTGGACCCGCGGCAGACGGCCGCGGTGGGGGCGGATCATGCTGGGATTATAGGAGGGCAAGGGGCAGAGAGCAGAGGGCACATTGCTCAACCCTCTATGCCCTCTGCCTTCTGCTCTTTGCTCTAGTTAGTCGCGACGCTCGGTCCGCCGGAGCGACGTGGTGTCGGGCCGCCGCGGAACGACTGCATGTGGGCAATGACCGCGCGCATCTGGGCGTCGGCGTCGCCGCCAAGATCCGGGTACGGCGACTTCGGATAGTCGGGCCAGAACTGCGTCATGCGCGTGCCCGGCAGGAACGACGCCGGCGCCTTGAGCCACGGCAGCAGCCAGTCGGGGTTCAAGCGTTCGTGCACCATCCGCAGGTCGGGCGCGAGGTTCGACGTCGGCTGATCCTTCGGAATCGCGCCGAGGACATGGCACTTCTGGCACTGCAGCTTGTCGAACAGCGCTTTGCCGGCGGGGTTCGCAGCCACCACCTCATACGTCCGGAACGGCTGCAGCGTGTTCGAGACCGCCTGGAAGTAATGAATGGCGCCATTCAGGTTCTGATCGTCGAGGCCGAACGTCGGCATGCGGACCTCGAGCCACGGGCGAATCGGGATCGGCCCGCGCAGGAACGCATACAGCCAGTCGGGCTGGACGCGCACGCCTTCGGGCGTCAGGCGCGGCGGCCCGAGCGAGGAATCCGCCACCAGTTTCAGGAAGTCGCCGCCGTCGTCTTCGATGATGTGGCAGCCGACGCAGTTGCGCCGGTGCACGAGCGTTCGGCCGGCCACCGTGTAGTCGACGCGCGCGTTCTTCGGCGGCATCGCCGCGGGCGGCTGCGTGTCGCGCTGGAAGCTCAGAATCGCCGTCGTCAGGCGCTCGACCTCGACGTCCGACAGATCGAAGTTCGGCATGCGCGCCTTCTCGAGCGGCGGCAGCACGCGGCCCTTGTCGAACTCGCGCGGGTTGTGGAGCTTGCGATTGAACCAGCCGAGCTTTGCGGTATGCGGGATGTCGGTGACGAAGCCGAAGTCGAGCCGCGTGACGAGCTTGCTGCCCTCTTCAGACAGGTCCGTGCCGATCTGCTGCGTCTTCTCGAAGCCCCTGATGTCGTGGCAGCTGAAGCAGCCGTACCGCGTGATGACTTTCTGTCCGAGATCGATCTGCTTCGCGTTCGCGTCGAGCTTCGCGACCGCGGCCTTGGCCGCCTCGGCCGGCATCAGCGCCGTGTAGTAATCGAGCAGCGTGTCGTCGACGTCCTTCTGGGTGTAGGTGGCCTTCGGCTGATCGCCGCCGCCGCCCTTGAGCGACATCAGGTACGTCGCGACGTCGGCCGCCTGCGCGTCGGTGAGACGCAGGTTCGGCATGTAGGTCTTCGGGTTGTAGTGCTTCGGATCGCGCACCCAGTTGAACACCCACTCGTACGTCGTCTTGGCGCCGATGTTCTCGAGCGCCTGGCCGAATGTGCGATGCGGACCGGCGTCCTCGCGCGTTCCTTCGCCGACGACGTGGCAGCCCTGGCAGCCGATCGACTTGACGATCTTCTCGCCGGCTTTCGCGTCGCCGCGCGGCGGGGTCTTGACCGGCGGTTCCCACTTCTCGGAATTCGCAAACAGGTAGTCCACGGCCGCGTTGATCTCGACCTCGTTGCGCACGGCGTCCTGCGGCGAACTGGAGTTCGAGTTGTACCAAACCCGCGGCATCCACGTGGTCTGCTTGACCGCGCGCGGATTGCGGATCCAGGTCTTCACCCACTCCTTCGTCAGCTTCGAGTCGATCTTCGTGAGGATCGGCCCGGGCTTCTTCATCGTCGTCGTGTCGAAGCCGCGCGTCTTGTGGCACGCGTAGCACCCGGCGCGCTCGTAGGTGGCGTAGGCGACGTTCAGCGTTTCGGCCTTTGGCAGGTAGATTTCCTGCTTGTGGCACTTCGCGCACGCTGCGTCCGTCATCTTCGTCGGCAGCATCGGGTAGTCCCACTGGTGCGGCTCTTCCCAGCCGTACTTCTTTTCCCAGGCTTCCTTCTGCTTCGCGCCGGTCGGCGTGTGCGACGCGTCGCGGAAGCTCACCGACTGGCCCATGCCGTCGTGGCACACGGTGCAGCCGATGCGGTCGATCGGGTGCGGCGACTTGCTGCCGAGATACGCGTCCAGGTTCGGGTGCGTCTTGAACGGCTGCGGATACTTCTCGTACGCGGCGTTGTCGATCCCGAGATGGCACGTTGTGCACCGGTCCATCTTCGGCACCGTCTTGAAGTTCACGTCGTCGACGACGTCCGGCAGGATGACCTGCTGGATCTTGATCGTCGGCGCGAGGAAGTCGATGAGCGGCGCGTTGAGGAAGTAGTCCTTGCTGAGGCTCGGGGCCTGCGCCTCCGCCACCTTACGCAGGCGCATCTGATCGGCGCGCATCTCTTCAATCTGCTTGCCGATCGTGCCGACGACGCCCGTGTACTGCGACAGGTTCTGCCGCGCGGCGTTGCGTTCGGCGGTCAGCGCCTGGACCGCCAGATCCAGATCCTTGAGCTGCTTCGCTTCCTCGACCACCGCCTCGCCCTTCTTCGTCGCGCTCGACAGGTTGGCGGCCCGCGCCGACTCGAAGTCGTACCGGTCGTGTTCGTACGTGGCCTTGATGTACTGATAGTCGCGGCCCGCGCGGTCGAGGCGAATCTCGATGCCGTCGAGCGTTTTCTGCAGGTCGTCGACCTTCGCCTGGTTCGCCGACACGTTCTTTTCCGCCGCCTGCAGCTGCGCGCGGAGGCCCCGCAGCTTGTTCGCGTCGACGGCGCGCGCCGCGGCGCGATACTGCGCCCGGGTGACGTCGTACTGCAGCTGCGCGAACCGCCGCTGCGTGTTCTTCCAGTCGCGATCGAAGTCGTCCCACACCATCCACACTGTCGACAACAGCAGGAAGATGCTGGACGCCGCGAAGACGACGTTCAGGAAGTCGATGTTGTACGCGTGCCCGACACCCTTCTTTTCAGCCATAGGTCAGATGTTGAAGAAGTATTCCCCGATATTGACGATGTACTTCAGGTTGAAGATCCACCGGGATAACATCTTGATGGGCAACGACATCATCGACAGGAACAGAAACACCGACACGTAATAGCGCGGCGCGCCGAGCTTTTCGTAGTAGCTCCTGAACACGTTCTTCGCGAGAATCACCGGCAGCGCGAAGATGTAGAACAAGACCAGGAGTATTCCCGGCAGCTCGCGTATCAGCCAGAACGACGGCATGCCGGTGCGCACCAGCCGCACCCACACGTATTCCGACAGGTTGACGTTGGTCAGCGCTTCGAGCTTGTGGATGTCCCAGAATTCAAACGGCCCGAAGAAGTTCCAGTTCGGACCGCGCAGGAACGTGCCGAGCACGATGAGCGACACCCAGAGCACCGCGAAGCCGAAGAGGAAGATCGAAATCTCCGCCTTGCGCTCCGTGAACGTGTAGTAGCCGTTGCCCTTCGGGTTCTTGTCGACGTACGGAATCGCGATCAGGCCCGCGATGATCAAGCCCGGCAGCACAACGCCGGCGAGCCACGGATCGAAGTAGACGAGCATTTCCTGGAGGCCCAGGAAGTACCACGGCGCCTTTGACGGGTTTGGCGTGTTCGCCGGGTTGGCCGGCTGTTCGAGCGGCGCCTTGAGCAGGATCGACCACACGATCAGCACGACGGAACACAGCACCAGCGAGATGAGTTCCGTGTAGACCAGGTCGGGCCACACCCACACGCGATCCGACTCTTCCTTCTCGATCGGCCCGAGGCCCGCCGCGATTCGACGATCGTTCAACACCGCTTCGCGGATCGAGTACCAGATAAAGAACACCAGCAGGAAGATCAGGCCGACAATCGGCACGTTGTCCGGCTTGGTCACGATCAACCGGAAGTTCGGGTCGAACGTCCCGAACACGAAGAACACGAGCAGCAGCCCGAGCGTGCCGTAGCCGAACGCGTTGGCGGCGACCTGCTCGCGCTTCCAGATGACCAGGAAGAGGGCGACGACCGCGAGCGTGAAGAACAGCCGCGGGTCGGCGACAGCGTCGACGATCCCTTTAATGAAGCCCATCACGTCTCCACGTACGTAGGGCGGCCCTTTCAGGGCCGCCAGACCGCGGGCCTGAAAGGCCCGCTCTACAGGGGTCCACTAATGCCTCCGTCTTTCCGGACTCGCCAGAAGTGGACGGCCATCAGCACGGCGATGCCCAGGGGCAGGCCGACGCAGTGGAGCACGTAGAACCGCAGCAGCGCGCCCTCGCCCACGAACGTGCCGCCGAGCAGCGCGAAGCGCGCGTCGTCGGCCGCATGAATGAGCGGGATGTCGCCCAGTTTGAGCAGCGAGGCGCCCGGCCCCTCGTGCCCGAGGAACGGCGTCGCGCGCGCCATGCCCGAGCCGACGGTGATGGCCCAGATGGCCAGCTGATCCCACGGCAGAAGATACCCGGTGAACGACAGCAGCAGCGTGAGCACGAGCATGACCACGCCCACCGACCAGTTGAACTCGCGCGGTGGTTTGTACGAGCCGGTCATGAACACGCGGAACATGTGGAGCCACACGGTGATGACCATCGCGTGGGCGCCCCACCGGTGCATCTCGCGCATGATGCCGAGCGGCACGTGCTCGCGCAGGCCGACGATGTCCGAGTAGGCGTACTCGAGCGTCGGCCGGTAGTAGAACATCAGCAGCAGGCCGGTGAACGTGAGGGTGAGGAACAGGAAGAAGCTCAGCCCGCCCATGCACCACGTGTAGCGCAGCTTGACGCCCGACTTGCGGATGCGCACCGGATGCAGGTGCAGGAAGATATTCGACAGCATCACGAGGACGCGTGTGCGGTCGGTGTCGGGCCGGTCGTGCCGGAAGACCGATTTCCAGACCTGCGTCTCGGTGAGCCAGTTCCAGAATTCGGTCGCCTTGCTTTCCTTCGGCGCGACCTTCATCGCACCGCCCGCCGCCGGCGCCGCGCCTGGCGCCGCGGCCGCGGCGCCCGCCATCGCGGGCCGCATGCCCATCGAACGGAACGCGCCCATGGCTCCCGAGATCGCCATCAGGACCGCGGCCACGATCACGACCGCGAAAGGCACGACGACCGCCAACACGAAAACGACGTCGGTCACTGGCTTCTCCTACGCCTTCAGAAACGATTCCGGATCCATCCACTGCCCCAGTTCCTGCTGGTAGTGGCGGCTCTTGTCGATCAGGATCTGCCCGTCGTCGGCGAGCACGATGCGCGCGCGTTCGAGCGGGCGCGGCGTCGGGCCTTCGAAGTTGACGCCGCTCAGGTGATAGCCGCTGCCGTGGCAGGGGCACTTGAATTTGTTTTCCGCCGCCAGATAGTTCGGCGTGCAGCCGAGGTGCGTGCAGACGGTCGTGAGCGCGTAGAACCCGCCCGCGTGCACGATGTCGTCATCGGGGGTCTTGACGATCCAGATGCCGAACTTGTCCTTCCACCGCTCGTCGACCCCCATGCCGTACTCGCCCGGCAGGCCAGCCTTGAACTGCTGCGGCGGCTCGTTCAGCACGTTCGGAAACATGAACCGGCCGGTCGCGGCAAGCGCGGCCGCCGACGCGGCGGAGAACGAGCCCCACGCGAGGCCGAGCCACTGGCGGCGGTTCAGCAGCGGTGACGCGTCGTCGGCCTCACGCCCGGCTGCGGCCGCAGGCTTTGCGGGTGCCGCCGCTTTCTGCGCGGCGCCTCCCGCGGAGGCCGCGGACGTCGTCTTGCCGGCGAGATCCGGCATCGGCGCTGCAGGGGGGTTGGGTGCCGGAGGCTTGGGGGTCTCTTCAGACATGTCTCGTTATCCAATCACCTTCAGCGCGTCGAGCGCGGCCTGACGCACTTTCATGCTGCGATCCTGCTGACTGAGCGTCTCGATCGCCGGCCTGAGCGAGGCATCCTTGATGGCGGCGCCCGCGCGGATGCCGCTGATCATCACGTCGGCAATCGGGTCCTGATCGTCGTCCTGGCGCACGTCGCGCTTGACGGTGCGTTCGACGTACGCGCGATCGATCATCTCGCGCAGCACGGCCGTGCCTTCGCCCCGTCCGTGGCGCGCGAGCGCCACGGCCGCGTTCCAGCGCACGTCCGGCGCGGCATCCTGCAGCGCCGTGCGCAGCGTGTCGATCTGCGTGTCGCCGGGAAGCGCGCCGAGCGCGTAGACGACCATCTTGCGGATGCCGGCGTCGGTGTCCGGCGCGTGATAGAGCGGAAGGAGCCGCGAGACGACGGCTTCGTCGCCCGAGGACCCCAGCGCCCAGATGACGCTGATGCGCGTCTGGCTGTCGGGATCGTCGAGCGCGTGTGCCAGGTCGGCCACGGCGTCGGCCGGCAGCGGCGGATCGAGGCGGCCGATGGCGAGCGCCAGATAGCGCCGCACGTCGGGGTCGTTCTTCGATTCCTGGAAGGCTTTGACCAGCGCCGGCGCGAGCGTCTTGTCCGCGCGCACTTTCGGGTCCGCCATCAGCCGCGACAGCTCGTACGCGGCGGGCCAGCGGCGATCGGAACCGCCGTTGCGGATCTCGGCCAGGTACTCTTTGGGCGATCGATCGTCGGCAAGCAGCGACCGGAACCCGACGTACACAGTCACTGTCACCGCGACCACGGTCAACGGGATCAGAAAAAACTGAACGGCGAGCGCGGGCGCGGCGGCTAGGGGGCTACGAGGCGAAGTTTCGCGCTCGTCAAGTTTGTCCATGTAAGAAGGAAACTCGGCGAGCTCCGGAACCATCCGGAGCTTATGAGTTTTACTACGCGTAGCCTTTAGCGGTCAAGCTTTTACCGGCCCTTGCCCGACGACCCGATCACTTTGAGGCGGGCTCTTCGGTCTGAATCTTCACCGGTTTGAGGAACGGCATCATCGCGCGCAGCTTCTCGCCGACTTTCTCGATGAGGAGGTGCTGCTCCTGCCGACGCTGCTTCGTGAACCACGGACGGCCGGCGGCGTTCTCGGCGATCCAGCCCTTGGCGTACTCGCCGGAGCGGATGTCGTCGAGGATCTTCTGCATCGCCTTCTTCGTTTCTTCCGTCACGATCTTCGGCCCGCCGGTGTAGTCGCCGTGCTCGGCGGTGTCGCTGATCGAATACCGCATGTAGTTGAGACCGCCCTGATAGACGAGGTCGACGATGAGCTTCAGCTCGTGCAGGCACTCGAAGTACGCGATTTCGGGCTGATACCCCGCGTCGACCAGCGTCTGGAAGCCGGCCTTGATCAGCGCGCTGACGCCGCCGCACAGCACGGCCTGCTCGCCGAAGAGATCGGTTTCTGTTTCCTCGGCGAAGGTCGTCTCGATGACGCCGGCGCGCGTGACGCCGATGCCCTTGGCGTAGGACATCGTGATCGCGCGCGCCTGGCCAGTCGCGTCCTGGTGAATCGCGAACAGCGCGGGGGTGCCGGCGCCTTCGACGTAGAGCTCGCGGACGCGGTGCCCCGGCGACTTCGGCGCCACCATCGCGACGTCGAGATCCTTGCGCGGGACGATCGCGCTGAAGCGGATGTTGAAGCCGTGCGCGAACATCAGCATCGCGCCCTGGTGCAGGTTCGGCTCGATCTCGTCCTTGTACACCTTCGCCTGCGACGTGTCGGGCGCCAGAATCATGACGATGTCGGCCCACTTCGACACCTCGCTGACGTCGCCCACCTCCAGGCCGGACGCCTTCACCTTGTCGCGCGACTTGCTCGTCGCCGGCAAGCCGACCTTCACGCTCACGCCGCTGTCCTTGAGGTTCAGCGCGTGCGCATGTCCCTGCGATCCGTAGCCGATGATGGCGACCTTCTTCCCGCGAATAATCGCGAGGTCTGCCGCATCGTCGTAAAACATCTTGGCTGCCATTCGTGTCTCCTCATGGCGGCCCTGAAAGGGCCGCCCTACGTACGTGGGCCGGGCCTTTCAGGCCCGGCAACATCACACCGAGTAATTCCCGAGGTTGTCCTGCGCGTCGGCCGCCACGCGCGTCGGCCGCGCCGCGGTCTTGTCC
>Ga0315281_10005593_pt1 | contig 17967 bp, 21 predicted proteins | sample YL17G07_0_MG_FD_204540 | JGI IMG/M metagenome (GOLD analysis project Ga0315281, IMG submission 204540) | Sediment microbial communities from Yellowstone Lake, YNP, Wyoming, USA - YL17G07_0 | ecosystem: Environmental > Aquatic > Freshwater > Lake > Sediment | place: USA: Wyoming | collected...
AACACGATCAACTGATGTCGCAGCGCCGCGTTCTCGGCTTCAAGTCGGCTCTTCGACTTAAATGGAGAGGCCAAGATGGCCAGGATGAAATACAGCAGTGCGATCATTGTGCGCTGACGTTAGGCAATTCTGTCAGCTAATCAATACGGACGAGGTTTTCGGTACACACAGGCGACAAGACTGGCGGAGGGAGAGAACCTGGGATCCAACGGTCTCTGGCAGAATTTCGCGCGACTTCGCTGCCCCTCGATCAAGTGACCTCGAATGCCCCAAATGAGTTAGCCAACACGACGCCCCTCGCGATCGATGAGCAATTCTCCATCTTCTTTATGGAACGGCCCGGGCGGGAAGCGGTCGAGCAAATCAAGGACCAATTCGCTCGGACGACATAACCGGACCCCCTTGGGGGTGCAAACGATCGGCCGGTTCACAAGTATGGGATGCTCGATCATGGCGTCGAGGATTACCTCGTTGGATACGCCTTCGTCGAGGAGACCCAGTTCCATGGCAGGCGACTTCGTCTCGCGGAGCGCTGTGCGCGGCGTAAGCCCCGCCGCTGCAAAGAGGCCCAGAAGCTGGGGCTTGGTCCATCCGGCCTTCAAATATTCGATTACCGTCGGCGTGTAGCCCGCGGCTTTAATAATCGCCAGAACGTTGCGAGACGTCCCGCACTCGGGGTTGTGATAGATTACGACATCCACCGCTCAACCTCCTGCCTTCTCACTCGCGGTGCGCTGCCGCACTGTCGCGCCTGCCTCGTACCAGCCACGAGTGCTATTCACGATCTTCACCACCGAAAGCATGACCGGAACCTCGATCAGAACCCCGACAACGGTCGCCAGCGCCGCGCCCGAGTTGAAGCCGAAAAGGCTGATCGCAGCGGCAACGGCCAATTCGAAGAAGTTGCTAGCGCCGATGAGCGCGGATGGCGCCGCCACGCAATGCGCCTCGCCAACCGCACGATTCAGAAGGTATGCAAGCCCCGAGTTGAAATAGACCTGAATCAGGATCGGCACGGCCAGAATCGCGATGATGAGAGGCTGCGCTAAAATTTGCTCACCCTGGAAGCCGAACAAAAGCACCAACGTGGCAAGCAACGCCACGAGCGAAATCGGCTGCAGTTTGGACAAGAGGCGCGTCAACGCGTCGCTCCCGCCGCTCGCGATCACGCTCCGTCGAACGACCTGCGCAATGATGACCGGCACCACAATGTAGAGGACGACCGAAAGCAGCAGCGTCTCCCACGGGACAGTGATCGCGGACAAGCCGAGGAGAAGACCGACGATAGGAGCGAAAGCGAACACCATGATCAAGTCATTGAGCGCGACCTGGCTCAGCGTGAAATGCGGCTCGCCGTCGGAGAGGTTGCTCCAAACGAACACCATCGCCGTGCAAGGAGCCGCGGCGAGCAGAATCAGACCCGCGATGTAGCTGTTGATCTGGTCCGCGGGAAGGTAAGGCTTGAACAACCAACCGATAAAGAGCCAGCCGAGGAATGCCATTGAGAATGGCTTCACAGCCCAGTTGATGAAGAGCGTGACCCCGATGCCTCGCCAATGCTCCTTGACCCGCGACAAAGCCGCGAAGTCGATCTTCACGAGCATGGGAATGATCATCAACCAGATCAGAACTGCCACGGGCATGTTGACCTTGGCGATCTCGGCCGAACCGATGATGTGGAACACCGTGGGAAAGAAGTGCCCAAGTGCGATCCCAACAATGATGCAAAGAGCAACCCAAACGGTGAGGTAGCGTTCGAAAGTGGACATGGTCAGACTCGCTCGTTCGGGGTGAGCCCTGCGGTTGCGCGATCAAGAAAAGCAGCCAACGGTTTGAGTGCCGCCGGATTGAGCGAATAGCAGACGCGTGGACGCTCGATTTCGCCGATGATCAATCCGGCTTCTTTCAGGATTCGCAGATGCTCGGAAGTCGTGGAGGCGGCGAGCCCGATCTCTTCGACGATATCGCAGCCGATGCAGGTCGTCCGGCGTAGCAGAGTCTGGACGATCTGGACGCGAGCTGGGTGAGCCAATGCTTTTGCGAGCTGGGCGATCCGTTCATGGGTGCCCTGGGTTGAAGCCGGTCTATCCCGACGCAGTTTGACAGCGGACATGTGGTCAGCCTATTCGTTAATCGACGAAATACGAATAATCGGCTGATGGACCCGTGGCAAGCCCTTTCAGGAACACCCTTTTGCAGCTGTCCGCTGGACTGCGTTCGGGCGCCACATTTGTTGCGGCATTGGGTGCGGCAGGACTTCTCGCGCAATTCACCCATGCGCCTCCTATTTTCATCGCACTCGTCGCGAGTCTAGTGGCGGCGGGGATGGCTTTCGCGTTGGCAGCGCAAGACCCATTCGACGCCGACTACGCCAGCCTGAATCAGGCCGGTACGCACGTCGTCAGCTTTGTTGCTGCCGTCTTGGGGCTTTGGGGCCTTGGAACGGTCGTACCGGCGACCACCAGCTTCGTCTGTGAACCGCTCGTGCCGTGGCATGTGTCCATTGCAATCTTCGGCGCTTTCAGCATGAGCTGGCTCTCCGCAGCAACAAGAATTCGAATCCCTCATGATCGCGCTGGGCTTATGATCCACCTGGCATTTTTCTGGATCGCCCCCTTCTACGGTTTTTTCCATGCGCCATGGTTCCTGGCGCAGACGGTTGCGCTTCCTTGCGATGGCCGGCCGTTGGCTCAGGCAATCATTGTCGTGCTCGGGATGGTCGTCGCAGCAAGCGCCGGGCGGCAAACAGTGATATGGATATTACGCTAACCTGTACATTAAGTAGGATAACTGCGCTTTGCCGCAATTAAATCAACTGTATTGCTCATGGTTGAGCGAACTTTGAATTTGGAAGTGCCAATATGTTCTGTTGGTTTCTAGTCTAGCCGGACGCGCCGCCCAACGTCAGATTGAAAACCGGATAAATATCCAATGGGAAATAAGACATCTTGGCCTGCCGCAGGCCCGGACGATCGAGATCCTCCTCTCGGTTGATGAGGTGGTAGCCGTCAGCCGCAATCATGCGCGATGTTTCGCGGTTGATCATCTGGTAGAGCCCTTTGAAGGAGCGGTCTGCTTTTTCGAAATGTACAACTGCGGTATCAATATTTTGACGCTCGAAGATTGAGAATGCTACCGGGCGACCATCAATACGGATCATCAGCCCGCTTAGTTCCAGTTCGTCGAAATGCGCCATGGTGAAATCCAGCGCCTGCAACTCGGCCTGCAGGGAAGGATCGTCGGTCGCGACACCATCACGGTGCGCGATCGCCAGCAACACTTCCCGGCACAACGGGCCACAGCGCGTGTCGAGCGGTATCGCCTCCCATTTCGGATACAGTGCCAGGAACTGAGCGATCAGGTTGCGCTTCTTCCCAAATCGGCCGCCGGCGAGTTCAGCCAGATCGCGGGCGAGATAGATGTAATTGGCGCCGCCGCGGTCCTCTTCCGCTGTAAATTGTGCGCAGAAGTCAGCATTCTTCTCGATATATTCCCGGGCGACGTACACCATCTTCAGGGGGTAAGGCAGGAGCGCCGCTTCCGCCAACAGGCCCGCGCAGCATGCCGCAGTCGGTTGTCCGATCGGCTGCAACAAGTGCCGCTCGCCTCCGGCATGGCCTAGCGTGCGCGAAAGCAACAGACACTCGGGGCCAACCTGAGCCCACATCACGCCATAAGGTTGCGCCCACGCAGCCAACGAAGCAAAGCTATAGCCGGAAACGCGCTGCGGATAGCGGCGTAGGTAGTCCTGCAGCACCGCCTTTGCCGCCAACTGCACTGGACGGAAGCGATGTCCGAGAAAGCCGGTGCCCTCGTCCTGGTGAACGCGCCTCACGACACGCCCCATGATTTCGGCTGAATCGGAACGGCGTAAGCCATTCCCCGCGGAGGGTCGACAGTTGCCAGCCGCACGGCGACACGGTGAAGGCTAGATGAGTTCGATGGGCCGCACTTGGTTAGGTTGTGGTCAGACGACGGTTGTTGGTGCAAGTTTGCATTCCTCCGCATCGCCTAACTCGATTTGGATTGTCGCGTGTCCTATCCCGAATTGATGTTCAAGTTCCTCGGTTATCTTCTCAAGGAACCGATCACCCGGATGCCCGCCTGGCATCACCAGATGGGCTGTGAGCGCGACAGACGTCGTGCTCAGCGGCCAGATATGCAGGTCATGGACGGATGCAGCACCAGCACGTTCCTTCAACCATGCCTCCACAGCCGCGCGATCGAGGCCAGGGGGAACTGCGTCGAGGGACAATCCGAGGGCTGAGCGCAGTAGACCGTACGCAGTCCATGCAATCACGAGACTGACCAGGATCGCGACGAGGGGATCAAGCCAAGTCCAGCCCGTCGCCATAATGCCGATCGCGGCCAGCACCACTCCGAGGGAGACCGCCGCGTCGGCTGCCATGTGGAGGAAGGCGCCTTCGGCGTTTAGATCACTGTGTCGGCTCTCCCGGAAGAGCAGCGCTGTCCCCGCGTTGATCGCTATCCCGATCAGCGCAACGATCAGAATCGTTCCGGCGGGAACAACGACAGGCTCCGCGAAGCGCTGGACGGCTTCCCAGACGACCGCCCCTACGCCAAGAAGGATAGCTACGCCATTGGCGAGCGCCGCGAGAATCGTCGAGCGGCCGAAACCATAGCTGAAGCGTTCCGATGGCGGCCGCTTTGCAGCGGCCATAGCGCCCCAGGCGATCAGAAGCCCCGCGACATCAGTCAGGTTGTGAGCCGCATCGGCGAGAAGCGCCAGCGAACCCGTGGCGAACCCCGCGGCCGCCTCGATCAGAACATACCCTGCATTGAGACCAACGGCCCATTTGAAGGCCGGCGTCAGGTCGCGGAGAACAGGCGCGTCGTGGTCATGCGTCATGATCAAACCGCCGTGCCAACGAGCGCACCGATGCCCGCCGTCAAGGCCATCGCCAGTGCGCCCCAGAATGTCACTCGGGCCGTGGCGCGCAGAACATTTGCACCGCCTACTCTTGCCCCGATCGCACCCAAAAGAGCGAGAAAGCCCAAAGACGCAGCGGACACGATGGGGACTAGCACCCCGGCGGGCGATACGACAACCATGAGCAAGGGCATAGCCGCACCGACAGAAAACGTTGCAGCGGAAGTGAGCGCAGCCTGTATCGGACGCGCCGTCGTGATTTCCGAAATCCCCAGCTCGTCGCGCGCGTGGGCGGTCAAGGCATCTTTTGCCATCAGCTGCTGGGCGACCTGCCGCGCAAGGGCGAGATCGACACCACGCTTGACGTAGATTTCGGCAAGCTCATCCAGCTCAAACTCGGTATTCTCGCTCAACTCCTTACGCTCGCGCGCGAGATCCGCCTGTTCGGTATCAGATTGTGAGCTAACGGACACATACTCTCCAGCGGCCATCGACATTGCGCCAGCCACCAGTCCTGCGACGCCTGCGATCAAGACATCGTTCTGGGTCGCGGCTGCTGCGGCAACGCCGACGATCAGGCTCGCGGTCGAGACGATGCCATCATTGGCCCCGAGCACGGCTGCCCGCAACCACCCGATGCGATCGACGAGGTGATTCTCCGGGTGCAGGCGAAGGCGGCTCATGTCTTCCTCTTGATCACACCTTCGAGCTTTAATGCGGCCGCCGCGGTATTCGAGATCGTTCCGAACTTGCGGACATTCAAATGCAAAAGGTCGAGGCGCCGATCGTCCTCATCCGTATCGACGATGAGTTCATAGTCGACCGAGACCATTTTGGGAGGGCTGTCCTGCCGGACACCGTGGAGCTTCACCTCGACGCCGCGCAGATTGAACTTGAGCATCGGCGTCACCCGCTCGATGCCCTTGATCATGCAAGCGGCGATGGCCGCTAGGAACAGCTCGGCGGGGTTGAAGGCATCCGGCCGGCCGTTGATGTCCGTATCAAGGATGACCTCGGCGTCTTTGGTCGTAGCGGTACTTCCGTGCGCATCGGTTCGGCGGGCGCTGACGCGGTACTCAAGCATCGGTGCCATCTTAGGCCGCCAGCCATCGAGCGAGATCGTCCGATTTCGGCAAACCGCCCGCATGCACCACCTTGCCGTCGATGACGACTCCTGGCGTCGAAGCTATGCCGTAGCCCGCAATGGCCGCGTAGTCGGTCACCTTTTCGATAGCGACTGGAATGCCGAGCTTGTCGGCCTCCTTCTGAACCATCTCGGCCGTTGCGACGCAGCGGGCGCAGCCGGGGCCGAGAACTTTGACGTCTTTCATTGGTATTCTCCTTGGTTCATTGGAACAGGGCGTTGAAAAGGAAGCCGACCGCTAAGATGCCGGTCCCGACGACCCCCACGAACACGGCGATCAGCCGGATCGTGAGGACCTTGCGCAGGATGATCATTTCGGGGAGTGACAGCGCGATCACCGACATCATGAACGCAAGCACGGTCCCCAGCGCAGCACCTTTGGTGATGAGGGCCTCAACCACCGGGATGATGCCAGCGGCATTCGAGTACATCGGAATCCCGATCAAGACCGCAGCCGGAACCGACCACCAGGTATCCCGCCCCATGATCGAGGCCAGCAGATCCTCGGGCACATAGCCGTGGATGAATGCGCCCGCCGCGATCCCGGCGATGATCCAGGGCCAGACTTTGCCGACAATGTCTTTGACGGCTTCAATGCCCGCCTTGATCCGATCGACGATTGTGATGATTTCTGTGGGTAGTTCGATAGCGTTCGTCCGGATGTTGCGTACCCACTCTTCGAGCCAGCCTTCAAGATGAAGCCGGCCGATAATCCAGCCCGATACGATAGCCACGCCAAGCCCAAAGGCGAGATAGGTGAGCGCCACCTTCCAACCGATGAGCGCAAACAAGAGCCCAAGCGCAACTTCGTTGATCATTGGCGCTGCGATCAGAAATGAAAACGTGACACCAAGCGGCACGCCCGCCGATACAAATCCGACGAAGAGCGGCACGGCGGAGCAGGAGCAAAACGGTGTGAAAATTCCCAGCGTCGCTGCGGCGATGTTGCCAATTCCCTCGCGCCGGCCGGCGAGCAACACGCGTGTTCTTTCAGGTGAAAAGAAACTTCTCACCATGCCCATGCCGAAGACGACCAGCGTCAGCAACATCAGCACCTTCGGCGTGTCGTAAGCGAAGAAGCTGATTGCCTCGCCAAGGTGGCTCTTCGGATCAACCGGCATCAATGCGACAACCCATTCCGCGAATGGGACAAGCTGACTGTAGACGATGCCCCACGCGATCAGGGCAGCAACGGTCGCTCCAATCCACTTCGCCATTAAAGGGCCGGCGCCCGGTGCATGTTCGGTAATGGAGTTGAGGCTCATGCGGCGCGGCTTTCCTGATTTGCTGGCATCGCCAGCGCGGCATCGACAAGGGTGATGACCTCTTGAGAGAGATTTGGCGCGCGGCGATAGCGGACCCATTGAGCATCGCGGCGATCCACCAGGAGGCCCGCAGTTTTGAGTGCCGCCATGTGGCGGGACATGCGGGACTGGCTGGCGCCGAGTTCCCGCATCAATTCGCAAACACAATGCTCGCGCCCGTCCCAGACCATCCGGAGGGCTTCGAGCCGAGTCGGCTCCGCAAGGGCGGAAAGAATCGTTATGGGATTCATAGAGTTACCTATAATAACGCGCTTATGCGCATATCCGCATATAGGTGCGTCGATGCCTTCGGCAAGAGCCCCGAAGAAATCATTTGCAGCAGCCGGATTTTTCGCCCGTCGCCTGCGCTTCCTGGATCGGCGGGCAAGGGGCGTCCCCATAGGAGCAAAACACGCAGCAATCGCCTTCCTTTGGCTTGAGACGTGTTCCGCAGCCTTTGCACACATAGATGAACATGCAGGCGTCGGTCGGCATGGTCTCGGATGCTCGATGCTCGCAAGCAGGGCAAGTAATCGTCGAGACGAGTTGCATCACACCTCCCACGAACTCAAAAAAGATCAGCCGGCGGGGCCGGCCTCATCGTGCTTCACGCCGAACGCAATCTCGTCCCGTAGAACGGCCTCTCACACTCCCATGCATCATGATGCCGATATGGACCTTGTCATGAAATGCCCCAGCATAACCTTGAGCAGATCGGCGACGATGAGGAAGACAACGGCGAGAAGCAGCGCAGCTCCAATCAGATTCAGAGAGATCGGAGCCATCAGCCATCCGAACGTCGCCATCAGCGTGACCAATGCAACGTCGACAATTGTAGCCATCCTGAGCGCTTTTCCCGGATAGGGCTTTTGCCAGAAGAAGCCGCGAGCGCGCGTCAAATAAAGTATCGCTTGCGAGCCGCCAAATACCAGCCAAACAAAAACTAGAGTCTGGGTTTCGGCGACGCCGAGCTGCAACACGTTGGTGGCAAACCAGAACACCCCGCTGCTCACCGAGAGGAGGAGCACGGCAACGCTGAAGCTGGTGATCATCAGCGGACGGAGGTCCCATCGGTCCGGGCTACGCGATGAGCTCACATTGTCCATCGAGACCGACATGACCGCGACGTCGGTGGCGAACATGAGCAAGACCATCAGTAGCGGGCTGACGACGAATGCACCGAACAACAAGACGCCCAACGCAAAGAACGCGGGGTTCGCCATCTTGAAGGTACTCATCGTCGAGATGAATGTGCGCATGCGCTGATAAATCTCTCGGCTCCCATCGACGGCCGCGACAATCTCGCTGAGTCCTGGCCGGGTCAGGACGAGGCTCGCAGCGGCTTTTGCGACGTCGGTCGCGCTGGCGACGGCGATACCCACATCCGCCTGCCGAAGCGCTGGCGCATCGTTCACACCGTCGCCGGTCATCCCGACGACGTGGCCTGCCTTCTGGAGCGCCTGGACCAGAAGAAACTTCTCCTGCGGGAATACCTTGGGGAAAATTCCGAAGCGAGCGATTGCTTCGGACTTAAGATTGTCGCCGATGGTGCCGGGAGGAGCGACCTCCCCAGTAATCCCGACTTTGGCAGCGACCGCGCGCGCGGTTGCTTCCCCGTCTCCCGTAACGAGTAGAACCCGCACACCCCGGCTCGTCAGATCCGCAATCAAAGCTGCGGAATCCTCGCGCGGCGGATCGCTTAGCGCGATCAGACCGGCAAAGCGAAGATCCGATCCGGTTCCTGCCGCCACGGCCAGGACGCGCGCACCTTCCGCGGAAAGCTGGGCAACATCGGGTTCGATCGTCTCCCAAGCCGCGTGGCTGAGTTGGGCAAGTGTCGACGGCTCGCCCTTGACGATGCGCGTGATCTGATCATTCTCGCGGACCATGACCTCGGAGCGCTTGGTGCTCGGATCGAACGGCTCGAAACTCAGACGCACCGGCGAGCTTGCCAGCAACTCCCGCGCATTTGCGGCCTGAATAAAGGCAAGATCGATAGGGTCTTGGGTCGCCTCGTCTGACGCGAGCGCAGCCATGCGCAGCACTTCTTCAGAGGTGGTCCCGGCAAATGGAATGATCTTCGCGACTGCCAGTTGGTTCTGGGTCAACGTGCCGGTCTTGTCGACACACAGCACATCCATTGCGGCAGCGTCTTGGATTGCCGCCAGGCGCGTGACAAGGATTCCCTTTTCAGCCAAGGCATTGGCGCCAAGCGCCGCGGACATCGTAAACATCGTCGGCAGGGCATGCGGAATGGAAGCCACCAGCAGCATCAGAACGAATGGAAGCGAATCAATCAGCGGCGTGCCCCGGATCACAACGACGGCGACCACCGCGACAGCGAGGAGGATATCCAGCGCCACGAGGTACTTTGCGACTCCGACGATGAGCGTTTCAGCACGCGCCGGCGCTTCCGCCGTCCGAACCAGTTCTGCGGTCTTGCCAAAATACGTTCGGGTGCCAGTCGCCGATACCACACCGGTCGCCTCGCCACGGCGGACCGATGAACCGGCGTAGATTGTGTTCCCCCCACGATGCTCGACGGGGAGCGACTCGCCGGTGAGCTGCGACTGGTCCACTGAGGCAACACCTTCGGTGACCAGGATGTCGGCAGGCACGATGTCGCCAACGCGCAAATGAACGACATCATCAGGTACGATTTTCGACGCTGGAAGCACCTGCCAGCGATCGTCGCGTCGGACGCGCGCATTGACGGTCAGGCGCTGGCGCAGCAGCGCGAGCGCCCCCTTGGCCCGCTTCTCTTGCATGAAGCCCATCAAGGCATTGACGACGAGCAGCGCCGCGATGACACCCGCCTCGACCCAGCGCCCCAGGACCAGATCGAGGATCACGGCGATTTCGAGCATCCATGGAACCAAGCCCCAAAACTTGCCCAGAAAAATGAGCATGATTTGAGGTCGAGCTTCCGGAATCGCGTTGGGCCCGTATTGTTGCAGCTTGGCGGCTGCCTCACGGCTCGTCAGTCCATTGGGCAACGCATTCGCCTTATCGGAGGTCGGCGGGGCTTCGATACTGGAAATCGGAGCGGCCTCGGTCGTCAGCATGATCATCTCCCGCCTTCGACGTCCCGATTGCGAATTATGGCTTTAGGCTTGAAAAACTAGCGGAAAACGAATTCAGGTCGGTTGATGTACGTCAATTCAACCCGAAGCATCGGTTGGTAAAAAGTAAAAAATGCCGCTTAGTGTAGCAATGCCGCTGCTTACCTTTTGTCAGCCGATTCGGCGGCATTGATTGGACACTCGGAGACGAGCGGCTCAATACTGTGGCATGCACAATGTTGTGCAGGGTCTAATTTTTTCGCCGTCATGTGTGAACTCCTGGGACTATCGAGCAACGCTCCCGCGACGGTGAATTTCTCATTGCCGAAGCTCGCGGAACATGGCGCCGTCCGCGGGACATTCGCTGACGGTTGGGGCGTCGGTTATTATGAGGGACTGGACGTCCGCTTGTTCAAGGAAGCGACTGCAGCCGCGGACAGCGACTGGGTCCGATTCATCGCCAATCATAACTTGCGAAGCCTCCTAGTGATCGCACACACCCGCAGGGCAACACGCGGAGCGCGATCCTACCCGAATGCCCAGCCGTTCATTCGAGAACTCGCGGGGCGGACCCATCTGTTCGCACACAACGGCGATCTTCCGAGAATTTTCGAATCGAGCGCATTCCAGCCCGAGCGGTTCAACCCGATTGGAGAAACCGACTCCGAGCGTGCCTTTTGCGTTCTCCTCGACCGGATGGCGTTGATTTGGAAGAATGTCACGGCAACTCCAACGCTCCGCGATCGATTCTTGATCGTGTCGTCGTTTGCCGGCGAACTCAGGACTTTGGGGCCGGCGAATTTTCTGTATTCGGATGGCGAACTTCTTTTCGCTCACGGGCATCGGCGCAAGCATGCCGATACCGGCCGGGTGGAACCTCCAGGTCTTGTGTTGCTCCAGAAACATTGTCAAAACGGCCAGCAAGGCATCGTGGCGAAAGGGCTCTCTATCCAAGGCGACGGTCAGCTTGTTACGCTGTTCGCGAGCGTTCCCCTGACAGACGAACGGTGGGAGCCTTTTGCGGAAGGAGAGCTGGTCGCCGTCGCTCGCGGACAGCTCGCTGCGCGGCAATTGGCCGACGAAGGTCCCGTATTTTACGAGCAACCCATCGCTCAGCTGGCGTTGAGCAGAACTGAAATCACCGGATTTTAAGTTGTAACGTTGGAGTAAGCCCACCAGTTACACGGGTTGATATTATTGTCCAAACACGCATCCGACTACAAAATGGCACGATGGTAAAAATCATAGGCGGTATCCATGGACAATCGTGCAGAGCACTTGAGCGACGCTAATTTGGTGCAAGGTAACGTGCAGCAAGGTGACATCACGGTCGACCCTATTTTTGTACTACTGTTTTCGATTCAGCTAACCGGCACTTTCAACGGATTTGCCTCGCTTGCCCAAGGCATCGCACCTCTAACGGCGGAACACTCGGAGGCCTACGACACAAAGCTTTCCGAATTGGAGAGGCACGTCTTTGGTGAGGACTTCGCCGCTGCCGGTCGAACCAAACGCTGGCCGCTCGGTCGCATTTCGATTCGTCATGCGGGTCGCGATGCGGGATTCCCATCGTATGCGGACGTTTATCTCGTCACTCATGCCACCGGCACGGCAATTTGGGAGGCTTGGTTCTTCGGGGCGAGCCAACCGTTGGACGCGTTGCGATGGATCGAATGGCTTGATCCAGATGTCGAGGACGGGCTGCCGGCACTGCTCTGGCGAGCGATCGCGTCCACAAATGGCGCAATCTCCGGAGAGTCCACCTATCGTGGATTCTTTCCGCTGAGCATCATTCGCACGCAGCAAGCGCCCCTGGAAGCCGTAATCGAGAGGTATGGCGAAGGCGTTGTCCGATTACTTCTTCGCAGCCGGTCGATGCAGCGATTGAGGCCTGATATTGTGCAAAAGGAACTCTCCCAAAACTATTGCGTACAGGAAGGCGGATTGACGTTGATCTCGCGACGCAGTGGTCTTGACCTGCACGGCCGGCAACAGGTCGAGGAAAAGGAAAAAGGCTTTCTGCCGCTTAGCAGCGCGCTGCCGTTTCTGATTAGTATCGAATCGCTATTGATCGAGCGTACCGTATTGGAAACACTATACGGGCGCTTGTCGAAGACGATGCCGAAAACGGTTGAGGACTTGCTAACGCTGAAACAGCAAATCCTGGACGGGCTCGAGGAGTACTATGGCGCAATCACTAAGCCGAATCGTATCGGCGACGAAGTAGCCGCTGCGGCGGAGCCGCTGCTCGGCATCGATAACCTGTATCATGCAGTCATGACTCGCCTAGATGCCGTCAGTTTTGCCATCACGACCCGCTATCAGAAGCGAATGACAGTCCTTCAGTTCTGGCTGACCCTGGTATTCGGGGCGACCGAGATCGGATTCATCGCTTCGGGAATTGCCACTTGGCACTATAGAACTGAGTTAGCGATGGTGCTTGCGTGGACGGTCGGCACGGCAATCGTGGCGGCAATCATCATCGCTTCGCTGTTGCGTGGGAAGCTGGACTAACGTCTTTTCGATTTCGCCGATCGCGTATGCGTTCGGGACATGCAGCCGTTGATTTAGATCATTTTAATTTTTTCGTTTTGATGCTCAATGCGCAAGGTTCATCGGGGAGCTTCCCATGTCAAAACTAGTTCTTCACATGTTTCACGACGACGCCAGTTCCCTCTCGACGGTGCCTGCATTAGTCGAACGTATGCAGCAATCCAAACCGGCGGATGGAACCGATCTAGAAGTTTACGTGTTCGGTCCCGCTGAGGCGGCGCTCGCCGATTCCAAACGCAACGAAATCAATACGCAAATCGACAATCTGCTTAAACTAGGCGTGCGCGTGACGGCGTGTATCGGGCTGGCGCAAAAATCTGGCGCGGAAGCATCATTCCGCAGGCGCGGAATCGCATTGGAATCTGCGGCGCTGGCGTTTCCGCGCTTTGCCTCCGAAGGGGCGACCGTGATTACGTTCTAGTTCCTGTACAAATATCTCAGTCCATTTCCGAGCGCCGGAAGAAATCGTCGGGATCGAGAGGCTGCGTTAAACCGTAAACACCGGCGCAAATCCACCGCCCGGCGTCCTGAAATTCGTCGTCTGACCTTGGTAAAGCCGCGCGGCCGTGAGCAAGTTCTGACCATCATATGTGTAGAGGCGGACATCCATTTTGCGTCGCTCCACGGTGCCATCGAGCTTGATCATGCGCTCGCTCGGTGCCGTGAAGTCCTGCGCGACATAGCCGCCTCGAATGATTTCCGCCCACACCCCTTTCGTCAACTTGTCACCGCGATAGACAGCCTTGCTGCCATGGCCCCCCGCCGGCTTTAGAAACAACTTCTTCCTGGCTTGCCAAATCGACTGGGCATTGTCATTGGTCACGAGCACGGTGTGCGGAACGCCCGCGAGATCGGCGAGCATATCCGGTACAAGCCCCCAAGAGCGCAGCGCCTCCTGATCGGACAGTAGCGTCATGTTGCGCTTATCTGCGTAGAGCGCATGCACACGCGGATTTGGCGTGACGACGACAGCGTCGTCGCGATAGGCCACACGCAGAGCTTGGTGCTCGGGATCGTCGAAAGAAAAATCGACCAGTCGATTGTAGATAAGGTCGACCGGTTGTCCCTCGCTCAGCAGTCGACCGTGCACAAACTGAAGGTGCCTTCCGTCGGCAATCACCGCCTCGATTCCATGCTTTTGGATCAGCCGCCGGGCCAGAAGGAACTCCGGATAAAGGTACTGTTCCTCCGGCCGGTCATCGACAATTGCGATCCGCCGCGGCGTCCCGCCCCTATGCTGGAGCTCCCACTCATGCTGGAACATGCGCATGACCGCCGACTCAAAATCGTCGGCCTTGGATTTGCCCATAGCGGCCTCGATCTCGGCGCAGCATGCCCGTTGGGCTTTGGCCAGCAGCGCATTCAGGAAGGCGCCGCCTGCGTTCGTATTGACCTCGATCAGCTTGGGGCCCTGCGGGGCAAGATGAAAGTCGTAACCCATGAAAACGCCGCGCGGTCCAAAATCATGTCGCGCAATCTCGGGAGCCCAAGCCAAGGCTGCGTCTCGGTATCCGGGCAATCGGGCCGCGGCCTCGACCGCGTGCACGATCCGAAGCATCTCGGCGACGTTGGCTTCTGACAGGAAAACCGGCGCGTTTGAGAATAGATGCGTCCGCGGCCTTATGAAGGCCGTGCAAAAATCCGGATCGCCAACCTCCAATTCCAGCGACTCACACAGGGCATCGCGGTCGAGCGTGATGCAGAAACATTCCTGGTTTAGACGCTCGGAGACAGATCGCGCATCTCGCGTCACGGCAGAAGTCGACGGAGCGTCCATCGGTCCGTCCTTACGCCAACCGTTCTAGCGCCAACGCGATCCCCTGCCCGCCGCCGATGCAGAGCGTGACTATCCCCTTGTTGATCTCGTCGCGTTGCATCGAATGCAAAAGACGCGTCGTGAGCACCGCGCCGCTCGCACCAATCGGGTGCCCGTGCGCGATAGCGCCGCCTTCCACATTGACGATATCCGGAGGCAAAGCGAGGTCCTTCGTGACTGCGATTACAATGGCCGCGAAGGCCTCGTTGATCTCGATGCGCTGGATATCTGCGGTTTTCCAGCCGGTTCGATCGAGCGCCTGACGCACGGCAGGGACAGGGCCGAGACCGAACATGCCCGGCTCGACCGCACCGACGCCGTAGGCGACAAGACGCGCCATCGGCTTGAGGCCTTTCTTCTCGGCCCAAGCGCGGTCGGCCACGATCATGGCCGCCGCTCCGGTGTTAAGACCGGGTGCGTTGCCGGCCGTGATGGTGCCGTCCTTGCGAAAGGCCGGCTTGAGCCTGGAGAGGCTCTCAAGGGTGGTGTCAGGCCGATTGTGCTCGTCCCTGTCGAATTTTGTCGGACCTTTTCGTGCGGCGATTTCGACCGCTGCGATTTCCGCTGCGAACTTGCCGGCCGCTTGCGCTGCTGAAAACCGCTTCTGCGAACGCTCGGCCCAGCGGTCCTGATCTTCGCGGGTGATTTGGTGCGAGCGCACAAGGTCCTCGGTGTGCCATCCGGAGTGCTGGCCCGAGAAGGCGTCATTGAGGCCGTCCATCAGCATCGCATCGAAGATCTGCCCATCTCCCATGCGGTAGCCCCAGCGCCCGGAACTCATGAGATAGGGTGCCCGGTCCATGTTCTCCATGCCGCCGGCGACCGCGCTATCGATTAAGCCGAGCATGATCTCCTGCGCCGCGCTGGCAATCGCTTGCGCGCCAGAACCGCAGACGCGATTGACGGTCATCGCCGGAACACCGACCGGCACGCCACCATGGATGGCTGCCTGGCGCGCCGGGTTCATCTTGCTGCCGGCCTGGATCACGTTGCCCATGACGACCGTGTCGATTGCACCGGGCGTAAGCTCTGCACGCTCCAGCGTGGCTCGGACGACCACGGCGCCGAGATCGGTTGCTGGCGTATCCTTGAGCGTGCCGCCATAGGTGCCGATGGCCGTGCGCACTGGCGAGCAAATAACTACGTCACGATTGTTCATGGCCGTCCTTCCCTGCACTCGTTATACGCTGAAGGAATCGAGATGGACTCTTTCTTTGGCAATCCCCCAGCGATCGAGGTTATGAACCAATGCCCGCAGCATCACGCTCGGACCAGCTGCATAGATATCCCGCTGGACAATCTGAGACTGGTTCTGCGCGAGCACATAGACAGCTGTGCCCGACACGAAGGAGAGACGCTCATCTGTCTTGGCTGGTGGATCGCCCGATTCAGCAGCCAACGTAATTCGTAGACGCGGCGCTTGTTCGTGCAAGGCCAGAAGCTCCGGCACGGCATAGAATTCCTGCGACTTCTTCATACCCCAGACCAGGATCATGTCGCGTTCCGCGTTGAAGCGGACCTGCTGACGAAGCAAAGCGAGAATCGGCGCAAATCCCGTCCCTCCGGCCACGAATAGCAATGGCGTATCAGGCAGTGAGCGCATGGTGAACTGTCCGAGAGGGCCGCGGGCGCGAACGCGATCACCGACCTGCATTTTCGTGAACGCCCATTCGGTGAAGCGTCCACCTTCGACGCGACGGATGTGCAATTCGAGGCTGCCGGTTCCGTCCGGCGTATTAGCGATCGAGTAGGCGCGCGACATAAATGAGGAATTTGGCTCCCATAGTTCCACATACTGACCCGGCGTAAACTCGCAGAAACATTCACCCGGCTTGATTGGCGCCAACTTGATGCGCAGCACATCGGTTCCAACTCGTTCGGCTTCTGCCACAGCCAATGTCACGATCCGGTCTGGGTGCGGGATCGAGGCTGAGGCAGCAAGAATGTCGCGACGGGCGAGCAGGTCGTCTTCGACAGCGTGCCGCACCGGTGCCAGCCCCTCCAGCGCCAGCACGGTCTCAATCGACGGGAACGTGATGGCGTGCGCGGGACATGTATTGGCACAGGTGGTGCATCCGACCATGCAATTCAGCGGATCGACGACCACCGGTTTCTTGCGTTCGAAATCGAAGCGATAGACCAGCCGACTACAGCCGGTGACGCAGGTACCGCAGCCGATGCAGGCATCTTCAAGGATACTTGGATTCCAATGAATCTGTTCGCGCGGCACGCCGTGCCATGGCTTGGTGAATTGGGGATTGGGCATGATGGTCGCTCCAGTGGCCTTCAGGACTGTCGAAGGAACGCGCCGCATTGCGGGATGCCGTCGTTGGCTCCGAGCACAGCCGCTCTCAGCCGGCCGATGCGCTCCACGGGATGATTCTCCGGGTGCTGGCGAAGGCGGCTCATGTCTTCCTCTTGATCACACCTTCGAGCTTTGTTGCCGCAGCCACTGTGTTCGAGATCGTGCCGAATTTGCGGACATTGTAATGCAAAAGGTCGAGACGACGATCATCCTCGTCCGTGTCGACAATCAGTTCGTAGGTAATGGAGGACATAAAAGGTGGACTGTCCTGGCGTACGCCATGCAGGCGGATTTCGACGCCGCGAAATTTGAAATGATTCATCGGCGCGACCCGCTCGATGCCCTTGATCATGCAGGCCGCGATGGCCGCAAGGAACAATTCTGCCGGATTGAAAGCATCCGGACGGCCGTTCACGTCGGTGTCGAGAACGATCTCGGCGTCCTTGCAGAGAGCCAAGCTGCCGTGGGCATCCTGTCGTTTGGCAACGACATCGTATTCGAGCATTGCGTATTCCTTTTAGGCCTCACATGCACCGATTGCGTCGGGAGCATTATCTCGATTTTCGCAGTTCAATAGCAAAACGCACGCGGCAACCTGTTGCGGTGGATCAAAACAGTCGCGCTGTGATCACGGAGCAATCGACCTCGCTACGCCTGCGTGAAATCAGGGCTATTGTGATGCCTGAGTGTCAGAGATGCGGCTCGGTCGACACACATTGTCACAAAATAGTGCTCCGTTGAAAAACTTTCGTGACATTTCCGCCCTAGGTGTTGGGCAGTACAGGATGCCCCAACGTGTAGGCATCAGAAAGAACCTCCTCGCAAATCGACGAAGTTCATCGCCAGAACCGGCGTCAATTCCGGTGGCACCCGACGGCATTCCTGACATCAA
>Ga0315281_10005594_pt1 | contig 17967 bp, 15 predicted proteins | sample YL17G07_0_MG_FD_204540 | JGI IMG/M metagenome (GOLD analysis project Ga0315281, IMG submission 204540) | Sediment microbial communities from Yellowstone Lake, YNP, Wyoming, USA - YL17G07_0 | ecosystem: Environmental > Aquatic > Freshwater > Lake > Sediment | place: USA: Wyoming | collected...
CGGGGCCGGAGAGGACAGGTATATCGGAGGAGCCGCGGAGAAGTACGGCGTCCCGCTCGACCTTCCGAAAGCCAAGGGACGGACTTACGAGATCTACGAGGAGGTCGTGAAGGGCAGGCTGGAACCGCTTGCCGGCGCACGGGAGTTCATCCAGAAAGCCAAGGAGCGCGGTTTGAAGCTGGCGGTGGCGTCGGCTGCCGATACGACGAAGGTCATGATCAACCTGCGCGAGAGCAGCCTTGCAAGCGAGCCGTTCGATGTCATCGTTACCGGGCTCGATGTTGTGCGGAAGAAGCCGCACCCGGAGATATTCCTGATGGCAGCCGAGAGGCTGGGGCTTCGAGCATCCGAATGCTTGGTGGTGGAGGACTCGGTGAACGGGATGGCTGCGGCCAAAGCTGCCGGAGCCAGGTGTCTTGCGATCACCACGAGCTTCACACCCGAGCAGCTTGCTGGGGCGGACTGGTTCGCCGCGAACCTGGCGGAAGCGCCGGAGGAGTCGCTGGAGTGGTGAGGGACCTGGCGTCTCGCCACGGGGGTCCCCGGTTGGGAGACAGCGGCGGGGAGGATAACCATGCGCGCGGGCGACCGCATACGCGCTACTTACGAGTTTCGGCCGGTTGATCACCTCTACCGGACGGAGTTCTACATCTGGGGCGAAGCCATCGAGCGCTGGAGGGGCGAGGGGCTGCCAGAAGATTGGCAGGAACGGAACCTCTTCAGCTACGACCCGCCGGGGATGTTCGGCACCGGCGTGGACCTCGGCTGGTGCGAGCCGCCGTTCATCCCGCCGTTCGAGGAGCGAGTCATCGAGTCCCAGGCCGGCTACGAGATCATCCAGGACATGGCCGGGCGCTGGCTCAAGGTGTTCCGCGGCCGCCGGCACGGCTTCATGCCGGACTACCTGAAGCACTGCGTGAGCGATATGGCCGACTGGGAGGCGGTCGCGCCGCGGCTCGACCCGAACCTGCCGGAGCGGTGGGAAGGGCTGCCCGAGATGGTAAGGGCAGGGCGGGCGAAGGCTGACGATGTCGGCGGGATGGTCAACCAGTCGCTGATCGGCGGCTATATGTACCTCCGCTCGATGATCGGCCCGGAGGACCTGCTCTATATGTTCTACGACCAGCCGGAGGTCATCCACGCGGCGATGCAAGGGTGGTTTGACCTGATGGACGCGGCGCTTTCGCGCGTACAGGCGGAGATCGAGCTGGATGAGGTGTTCATTGCGGAGGACATCTGCTACAACCACGGCCTTCTGATCTCGCCCGATACGATGCGCGAGTTCCTGCTTCCCTACTACGAGCAGCTTCTGTCGAACGCGCGGCGCAGGCAGAAGAGAAAGCTCCATTTCCACGTTGACACCGACGGGGACTGCCGCCCGGCTATACCTATCTACGCCGGGATCGGGCTTACTCGGATGTCGCCCTTCGAGGTGGCGAGCGGCTGCGACGTGGTCGAGATAGCCAAGCGGTATCCGAACCTGGTTATGTCCGGCGGGATCGACAAGCGCGTCCTGGCAGCGGGGAAGGAGGCTATCGAATCCCATCTGCAGCACATCGTCCCCTTCATGGTCGAACGCGGCGGCTACTTCCCCACCTGCGACCACGGGGTGCCGGACAACGTGAGGTTCGAGGACTACCAATACTACCGAAGAAGGGTGTGCGAGCTGGATCACGAGTAAGAAGCGGGAAGTGAGAGGTGGGAGGTGGGATCGGGCGGACGGCATCCGACCTTGTGGCTCTCACTTCGGCCACATCACCTTGTCGAGTCCTATCGCAAGCACGCCGAGGATTACGAGCACGGCGCCGATGGCTTTGCCCGGCGTGAGAGGCTCCCCAAAGAAGCCGACCGAGAGCGCAGCGGCCACAAGCGGGTACGTCGCGGCAACGGGGACTACCGTCGCGGGCGTCCCTAGCTTGAGGGCATGAAAGTAGACGAGCTGGCCGACGAGCGCCGAGCAGAGTCCCGCAATGACTAGGACGAGCACCGTGCGGCCGTCCTGCCTAACCATCTGCCGCCAGTGACCCGACGCCAAGGTGATCACGGTCAGGAGCACAGCCACTGAGATGGCGCGGATCGAGAGCGCCACGATGGGCGGCGCCTTGCGAAGTCCCAGCTTCTCGAGAACGGGAGCGACTCCCCAGAACAGAGCGGCCATGGCCGCGAACCAGTAGGCCTTCACACGTTTCTCCAGCAGAAGCAGTCGGGCGCCAGCGGCTATGCCCCTGACACCCATCTGCCATGCTAAGCACGCGGAGGAGGGCTGTCAACCGAGTGCATTGCCTCACGATAGATCGCACCGAAATCGAATCGATGCCTCACGTAAGAATCGTACCGTGGAGATCGGATCTGTGCACATTGACGGAAACGCTGGTCGGATGCCATAATGCCTTTAACGGGGCCGGAAGGAGCTTTCTTTAACGGGGTTTGTCTCTTTCTGTCCCCGCCACATCCCCCGTCTCAGGCCAAGCGTAAGCTCGTTTTCCACAGGGACCGCAAACCCACGAACCGCAAGCATACCAGTGAGTGCTATGGTACGGTTCTTATTTGGGGCAACACGCCGAGTGCTGAGGGTGCATACCAAGTTTACGAGAACGGGGCTAACGACGAAACCACGAAACTCAGGAAAGCACGAAAAGGGGGAGTGAATACCGGTGTCCACACCTGGAAGGTCACCATACACTCCCCTTTCGTGGTCCGTCTGCTGCCTATATCCCGGACCAGGTCTCGAGCACTTCCTCTTCTTCCTCGGCCTGCTCTGCAGCGGGCTTGCGCTCTAGAGCCGTGGGCGTGATCGCCACCTTGAGCACGCCGTCGCGCTGGTGCGAAAACAGGTCGTAGGCCTCGACGACGTTGTCCAGCGTGAAGTGGTGAGTGAGAAGCTGCTTCAGGTTGAGCTTCTTGGTCCTGACCATCTCCATCAGCCGCCGCATCCGCTCTTTGCCGCCGGGGCAGAGAGTGGTGACGATCCTTATGTCGCCGATCCCGTAGATGAACGGCTCGACGGGCGTTTCGAGTTTGCCGCTGTAGACGCCCAGGCTGGATACGGTTCCTCCGGGCCGGACCGACCGCAGGCAGTTCTCGAAGGTGTGCTGTGTGCCAAGCGCCTCGATCGCAACGTCCGCGCCCCGACCTCCCGTGAGCCGCTTTACCTCGGCCACAGGATCCTGCTCCTTGAAGTTCACCACCACGTCGGCGCCCATCTTCTTGGCCATCTCGAGCCTGTTGGGGATCCAGTCCACCCCAATGACGAGCGATGCGCCCATCAGCTTCGCGCCTGCGGTCGCGCACAACCCAATCGGCCCCTGAGCGTAGACGACAACCGCATCGCCGATCTTCACGTTCGCCGATTCCGCGCCCGAAATCCCAGTCGAAGCGATGTCGGTGACGAGCACGACGTCCTCATCCGAAAGCTCGTCGGGGATCTTGGCAAGGTTGGCCTGAGCGTACGGTACCCTGAAATAGTCCGCTTGCACACCGTCCATCGAGTTGCCGAGGCGCCAGCCTCCGATCATCTTCCACTCGTTCTCGTAGCCCGCGCACTGCGCCCAATGGTTGTTCTGGCAGTAGAAGCACGTCCCGCAGGGCGTGATGGCGCCGACAACCACACGATCGCCGATGTCGTAGCCGACGACTCCATCCCCGAGCTCGTGGATGATCCCTACCGGCTCGTGTCCGATGATCCGCCCTTCCTGGACTGGGTATTCGTTGCGCATGATGTGGACGTCGGTGCCGCAGATCGTGGTCAGAGTCACCTTGACTACCGCTTCTCCGAACCGCGCTCGAGGGATGGGCGCCTCCTCAAGAGCGATGTTGTCCTTACCACGGTATACCGTGGCCCTCATTGTCTCCGGCATTTGGAAGACCTCCTCGCGGCGTTCTGTGCCAGACTCATTATTCCCACCAGGCAAGCGGAACATTCGTAGCAGTTCAGGGTCAGGTGACATAATCTTGGCCGCGCAACCCGCCGCACCCTTCGACAAGCTCAGGATGGCGGGTTGCGCTGGATTCTGCTCACGGTTCCTGAATGGTTAGGAGCATTCTTGCCGTGTGCCGTCCTTTGATTTACAATATATGTGGATGTGCCACAGCAGCGAAGGGAGGGACATGATGAAAGCAACGATCAACCATGACCAGTGCATCGGCGACGGCATCTGCGTGGATACCTGCCCTGAGGTGTTCGAGATGAGAGACGACGGACTGGCCTACGTGATCGCAGACCCGGTTCCCGCGGGAGTGGAGGATAAGGTCAAGGAAGCCGTAGAGGCCTGCCCGACGGTAGCGATCGAGGCCTCATAGGCAAGACATAGACATGCTCGATCGGGGCATTCCGTGGTTACCTGGGATGCCCCGTTCTCTTGGGGTCGATACAGAGGGGCTGGCGGGACACGGCGCCCGAACTATCAGGTTTCACTAACGCCTGGGCTGGGTAAGCGTCCAAGGTGGGCTGCGATGCTGCTTGGTGATGGCTACTCTAACCTAATGACGGTCGATGCCGTGGACGCCGGGAACTCCGTGGTGCTGTACCTGGTGGGGGAGTGCGACATCGGCACTGTTCCCACGCTTACTCAGGAGCTGCGGCGTGCGGTCGAGAATGGAAAGCATGTGGTGCTGGATGTCCACCTGCTCACGTACATCGACAGCACCGGGATATCGGCGATAGCCGCCGCGCAGGAAAACCTGGCTCAGAGCAAGAAGCAGCTGAGAATCGCGGGGGCGCACGGCATCTTCGGCCGGATTGTCCGCCTGACCAAGCTGGACGGCCAGATCCCGATGCACGAGAGCGTGGATGAGGCGCTGTCCGCGATTCCGAGGACGTGATCGGAGGAAGGCCGACGGTTACTGCTGAGGCTGTTCTGGACTTTCCTGCGACATCTGCTGTCTGCCCGCAACACTTGTTTCACGCCTGCCTGCTTCTGCACATCTTCCGCCGAAAAACTGCGTAGTTTGCTTTACAGGCCCAATACGTTGTGCTAGAATGACGCCAGAGGGCGCGTGATACGGGGTAGGGAAAACCTCTGGAAGGGTCTCCGCTCTGCCGATCCTCCTCCTTTACAAGGTGCGGTCACAGCGTGAAGGTAGTTGAAATTCTGTTCTACAACGACCACCGCGTGAAGCTCGTGGTCGAGATGCCCGACCCGAATAGATACTCGACGCGACACGCACCGCATATTCCGAGTCTGCTCTTCAAGCTTTTCCCCCATCTGGCGCGGCACAAGTGCGAGAACGACAACGGCTATACCTTCAGGCGGGAGTGCCAGTCCACCGAAATCCCCCACCTGTTCGAACACCTCATCATCGAGCTGCAGGGCAAAGCCCACCCTTCCGGCGTGCTCAAGGGCGAGACGCAATGGAACTGGCGGGTAGACCCCAAAGGCCGGTTTCACGTCTATGTGGATTACGAGAACGAGATGCTCGTGCTGGGCGCGATCCGAGTTGCGGAGCGGATCATCAACGCACTCGACAACCGCGAGCTCGATAGGCTCGACATAGACCGGGAGGTCGAGAATCTTCGCACGCTCGCGAGACTCGGGTCGGACCTGCAGAGACGCGGCACGCCGGTTCAGAGCTAACCGCGGCCAGCGCGATCGTAAAGCCCCATCGCATCAACTCCCGAACCGTTCGCCTTCATCCCGCAATCGTGTGAGTTGACAAGCAGCCTTGGATTGGTCATGCTGAGCATGCCAGCGGCCGCACTCATCAGTGCGAATCAGCGTTAAACAACGGGAGGTCGCGCTTTTCCATGCTTACCCACATTGTCCGTCTGCACTTTCTTGCCCTGCTTGTTCTCCTGCCGGTGTGTGCAGCGATGGGGCAAGGCGTTCCGAGCGCCGTCACCTACCAAGGCAAGCTGACCGACTTGTCGGGCCAGCCTGTGCCCGACGGCAGCTATCAGGTGCGGTTTCTGTTCTACGACCACCCAACCGAGAGCATCGGGCATCTGCTCTGGACGTCGTCTCAGTACAGCGTCACGACCAGCGGCAGTGTCTTCACGGTCGCCATCCAGTCCATACCAGTCTCCACGGTCTTCGGGGGGAGCGAGGTCTGGCTGGAGACGGTGGTGCAGGGCCAGACCCTCACGCCCAGGGCGAAACTGGTATCGGCGCCTTTTGCTTTTAGGGCCGGCGATCTGTCCCTGCCATTTGCCCGCAGCGTCTCGAGCGGCGGCACCGTGGTTTCCGTCACACAGACGGGTGACGGCAGAGTGGGGTACTTCGGCATTGACAACGCCGCCAACTCAAACCACGCCCTCTACGCTGCGACTACGGGGGGCGGGGCGGCAGTCTACGGCTCCACGACGGGAAGCGGGGATGCGGTAAGCGGCTGGACCAATGGAAGCGGCAGGGCAGTTTACGGCTACACGGTGGGCACCGGCGCTGCAGGGTACTTCTCGATCGGCAACCCGGCAAGCAGCAGCCCGGCGCTCTGGGCCGCGACCTCCGGCACGGGCCCAGCTGCGGCATTCATCGGCAAGGTGGGCATCGGCACCAACACCCCGGCCGAGAACCTGGATGTGAACGGGGTCGTCCGGGCCTCCTCGGGGTTCAAGTTTCCCGACGGGAAGATCCAGACGAAGGCGGGGGACCTGAGCCTGCCATTCGACGGAGTCGTCTCAAGCGAGACCGACGCATTCCATATGCTGAACACCGGCACCGGTCGCGCGGGGCGGTTTCAGATCAGCAACCCTGCAAGCGGGATGAACGTGCTCCTGGCCGATACGAACGGGACCGGCGCTGCTATGGTGGGCAGCAGTACGGGCTCCGGCGCAGCCGTGGTCGGGTCGGCCGATGGAACCGGGATTGCGGGATCGTTTGTCATCAACACATTAGCAAGCGCCAACACGGCCCTGGAGGGCAGGACTGTCGGCAGTGGCTACGGCATCTACGGCTACAGCCGTGCGGGCAGTGCCGGCTACTTCATGACGTCCGCGACCAGCAGCAGTCCGACGCTGCACGCGAAATCGAGTGCGAACAATGCCGCGCTGAAAGCCGAGGCCGGCACGGGACCTGCCGCGGAACTCGTCGGCCAGGTGAACGTCTCCGGCACGGTGCAGATGACGGGGCTCGCGCTTCCCAGTGGGGCGTCGCCGGGTTACGTTCTGACATCGGACGGCTCCGGCGCAGGGAGCTGGCAGGATCGGGGTCTGTTCATGCCCTATTCGAGGACCATTTCCTCAGCGTCCACTGCGTTCTCGGTCACGAACAACGGCGGGGGAGGCGGAGGTTACTTCGAGGTAATCAGCCCCAGCAGCTCGAATGCCGCCCTGCGCGCGGTGTCCAACAGCAGCGTGGGCGCGTTCTCCGCTCAGTCCACAGGGAACGGAAGCGGCGTCACTTGTGACGTGTCCGGCACCGGCTCGGGAGGGTACTTTCGGATAATGAACCCGAGCAACGGTTCGCCCGGGCTGTATACGAGCACGGACGGAAGCGGCCATGCCGTAGTGGGCCTGAATACGGGCACCGGCTCGGCGGGGTACTTCGAAATCGCCAACTCCTCGAACTACCGCACGGCGCTCTACGGGGCTACGAATGGCAGCGGCGAGGGAGTGATGGGGATCGCCACCGGCACCGGAAAAGCCGGATACTTCGGGACCTTCAACCCGGCAAACACCGAGTCCGCGCTTTACGCTGCCACGAACGGCACAGGCACCGCGCTCCGGGTGAACCACACGGGCGCCTCGGGCGACATAGCGGTATTCCAGAGCGGCGGGGGCAACCAGGCGCGGATTGACAAGACCGGCAAGGGGTTCTTCAATGGCGGGACGCAGACCGGGGGCGCAGACGTGGCGGAAGCATTCGAGGTAGAAGGAGAGCGGGCGGCATACAGCCCCGGCGACGTGCTTGTCATCTCCCAGAGCTCGGACAGCCGCGTGGAGAAATGCAGCGCGCCGTACTCCACCGCCGTGATCGGGGTCTACGCTGCCAGGCCGGGTGTGCTGCTCACCCAACGTGACATCGACGATGACTTGAGCGACACGGTGTCCGTCGGGGTCATCGGCGTCATCCCGACCAGGGTCAGCGGGGAGAACGGGCCCATCCGCCGCGGTGACCTGCTGGTTACCTCGAGCGTCCCTGGTCACGCCATGAGAGGCACGGATCGTGGAAGGATGCTTGGTGCGATCATCGGCAAGGCGCTGCAGAACTTCGAAGGCCCAGGAACGGGCGTGATCAACGTGCTGGTTAACGTCAAGTAAGCCGACTTAGGCTCCAGACAGGAGGTGGATATCTTGAAGACGTATTTTGGAAGTGCTGTCATCCTGTTGCTTGCGCTGCTGATACTCGGCGCCCCTACGGGCTCAGCTCAGGACTACCGGATCGGTTGGTATTCGATCAATTCTGGAGGAGGACTAGTTTCAGGAGGCAGCTATAAGCTCAATGGCTCCGTCGGCCAGCCGGCGGCCGGTTTCGCGAAAAGCGGCAGCTTCCTGCATTGGATAAGCTTCTGGGCGGGTGACGTGCTCACTCCTGTGGTCAAGGAGACGATAGATCAGGCAAAGGTGACTGCTGATGGCGTTTTCGTATCCGTAGCTGGGAAGATTGCAACAACTGGCAAGGACCCTGTCACGAACATACCCGACCGGTTCACCGGATTCTTCTACATAGAAGAAGAGGATAGGTCGAGCGGGATACGGGTATCCTGCCCGATCTGGCCGGTTGGCGAGCTTCTCCGGGGCAGCACCATCAACGTCATAGGCACGATGGGGACGACGTCCGCGGGAGAGAGGCAGATCGTCGCTCCGATCGTCATAATCGGTTCGACGACGGATGTGCCGCCGCCTCTTGGGATGAACAATCGCTGGCTCGGCGGGAGCGACCTCGGCAGCCCTCCCCTTGGCCAGTATGGAGTGACCGGAGGGACCGGCCTGAACAACGTGGGTCTGCTCGTCAAGATCTGGGGAAGGGTGACCGAGACAGGGAATGGCTACGTAGTTATCGATGACGGAACCGGCATTGGGGTCAGAGTCGACACAACTACAATCGCAGCCCCGCCTGGGTCGAACCAGTACGTGACCGTGATCGGGGCGTCCAGCTTGTATAAGCCTGCGGCCGACCGGCTGAGGCTAGTGCTGCCGCGAGACGACAGCGACATAGGCTGGCTGCTAGGAGGATACTAGCTGGAGCCGGGAGACTGCCACGGCTGCGGCCGGCAGTGCTCATCTGCGAGCGGCGCAGTGTGGCACCGGGATCGGGCGGATATCAGTGCGCGCCGTACCTCGCTGCCATCTCGCTCTTGCGCACCCACCACTCGTTAGTGATGTCGAAGGGCGGGTGGTTCGGGTACTTGTTCGGCTGGAAGGCGTAGATGTGGCCGTCTATGTAGAGGTAGTTATTCTTATCCCCGTGCCAAGGCAGCCACGATCTCTGAGTATGAAGGCACGGGTATCTCTCGGTGTACCAGCCTCGGACACATGTCCAGTCGCCGCAGCGGTAGATGTAGTCGAGTGAATCAGGCCAGGTGGGCGTTATGGGGAGGCCTTCGTAGAGGAGGATCGTTCGCGCCGGCGCCTCGATGTTGGTCTCCGGGCACCCTTTGAAGATGCCGATGCACAAAGGATAAGGGGGGTCCGGGGGATCGCGGAGATAGGAGTTCATCGAGTAAGTCCGGGCAGGAAAGCGGCTGAGCCAGGAGCTGAGTTCGGGGCAGCACCAGACGGTCCCCATTCCGCCGGTGGAGCCGATGTAGCGGACGATGCCGCCGCGCCCCGACTGCGCCCAGTAGTTATAGTCTCCGGGCTTGCCTCCCGGCGCGGGGTACGCGCCGTTCCAGTCGAGTAGGTAGAGGTTGAACGCGCGTCCGAGCTGATGCATATTGGCCGCGCAGCGAGCTTTCCTGCTCTGGCTTCGGGCGCGGAACATGACAGGCATCAATATGCCCGCAAGAAGGCCGATCAGCGCCACCGCGACAACGACGTCGAGGAGCGAGAGAGCGCCTTCGTCCCGGCTTCGCCACCGCACAGCCAGTCACCCCTCCGTGGCAGAGCTTGATTGCCGCCCAGTCTAGGGCACGGCTGGCGGTTTGTCAAGAGGAGAATTGCCTCACGAGGGGCCGCAGCGAAAAGGGTTCGATTCGTTGGATCGGGACGCCCTTATCCCGAGGCCGGCCTGTCGGCAGAGGTGTGTTTCGGAGCACGGGTGTCCCGGACGAGCCCTGGGCAGACCGAAAAGGCGGGCCACGAAGCGGCCCGCCAAAGACTTCAGTATAGCCCCGTAAGGGATCTTATTTCCCGATCCTGAACATCGTGGTTCCACAGACCGGGCATGTCCCCTTCGTCGCAGGCTTGCCATTCTTCATTTTCACCTGCGCCGGGTTCCTCATCTCCCTCTTCGCCTTGCACTTGACGCAATAGGCCTGCATTCAAAGTCACCTCCCTTCACGCGCTGTGGTCGTCGGACTCCTTCGCTGCTTTCTGCAGAAGGTTGAGATCGTTTCGCTTAACCTTCTACAGGCTCTTCAGCGTTTCCTCCTCCTGCGGAGGGTATTCTGCGAAAATTTCTGCGGAAAAGTGTAGTTTTGGCATCCTAGAGCCGAATAAACCATCCTTCGTGGCTGCGCCCAGGCATGATGGATCGGTGAGATGTCTGGCATAACTGTGGCCGGAAGATGGGAATCCAGAGATCACAGTCACATCCATTGCGTGAGATGCGGCACACTCGCACGCGCAGCAGCGGCCGCACAGCCTTCCCGAATGGCAGGCAGGAGAAAAGCCGGGCTGCGTGGAAAAAATGCTAGCGACCGGGACAGCGGTTGTCCCGCCGTACTCTCGGGTAAGAATAGCCGGCTCAGAAGCACGGACAGGAGGCGAGGAGATACTATGGCTCAGGCTCCAGTCACGAACATCATCAAGCGGGACGGCCGCATCGAAACATTCCGGCCGGAAAAGATCGCTGCTGCGGTCCATAAGGCGCTGAATGCTGCGGGGCAGGCCGATGGGCGCGTGGCGGAGGACTTGGCCTCGCGAGTCACGAGCATCGTCCAGACGGAGTTCGCGGGCCGTGCGCCGCGCGTGGAGGACGTGCAGGACATCGTGGAGCAGGTGCTGATGGAGGCAGGCTACCCGGAGACGGCGAAGGCTTACATCCTCTACCGCGAACAGCGCGCCGAGGTGCGCAGCGTCAAGCGGTTCATCGGCGTCGAGGACGACCTCAAGCTCGGGGTGAATGCCGTCAGCGTGCTCAAACGGCGGTATCTCGTCAAAGACGAGCTAGGGAACGTCGTGGAAACCCCTTCGCAGATGTTCCGCCGCGTGGCGCGGGCTGTGGCGGCGCCGGATAGGCAGTATGAGCCGGACGCCGATCCTGGCGCCGTCGAAGAGGAGTTCTACCAGATGATGGCCCGGCTCGAGTTCCTTCCGAACTCGCCCTGCCTGATGAACGCCGGGACGGAGATCGGCCAGCTTGCCGCGTGCTTCGTCATCCCGGTCGAGGACTCGATGGAGGGCATTTTCACAGCGCTCAAGGACATGGCGCTTATCCACCAGTCCGGGGGCGGGACCGGTTTCTCCTTCTCGAGGCTCAGGCCGAAGGGCGACCTCGTGAAGTCCACGATGGGCATCGCGTCCGGCCCGGTTTCGTTCATGAAGATCTTCGACGAGGCCACGAACACGATCAAGCAGGGCGGGCGCAGGCGCGGCGCGAATATGGGCATTCTGCGGGTCGACCACCCGGATATCCTGGAGTTCATAACCGCGAAGTCCAAACCCGGCGTGCTCGACAACTTCAACATCTCCGTGGCGGTCACCGACGCCTTCATGGATGCCGTGACGAACGACAGGGAGTACGACCTGATCAACCCGCGGACGAACCAACCGGTGAAGAGGCTGCGAGCGAGAACCGCTTACGATCTCATCGTCGCGAACGCGTGGCAGACCGGTGACCCAGGGCTGGTGTTCATCGACGAGATCAACCGCAGGAATCCTACTCCGCTTGTCGGACAGATGGAGTCCACAAACCCGTGCGGCGAAGTGCCGCTCCTGCCTTACGAGTCGTGCAACCTCGGTTCGATCAACCTGTCGAAGATGGTGACCGACGGCGCGCTCGATTACGACAAACTGCGAAAGACGGTGCGCTCGGCCACTCACTTCCTTGACGACGTGATTGACGCGAGCAAGTATCCGATCCCTGAGATCACGAAGATCACCTACGACAACCGGAAGATCGGTCTCGGGGTCATGGGGGTGGCGGACGCGCTCATCCAGCTCGGCATCCCCTACGACAGCGAGCAGGCGCTGGAGTTCGCCGAGCAGGTAATGAGATTCATCTACGACGAAGCCGAGAAGATGTCGCAAGATATAGCCGAGAAGCGCGGGCCATTCCCGAACTACAAGGGCAGCATCTGGGACAAGCCCGGCGTGCGCCCGAGGCGCAACGCGACTGTCACCTCCGTCGCGCCCACCGGCACGATCTCGATCATCGCAAGTGCTTCGAGCGGAATCGAGCCGCTATTCGCGGTTGCGTTCGTGCGCGATGTCATGGAAGGCACCAGGCTGCTTGAGGTCAACCATCAGTTCGAGAGGGTTGCGAGAGAGCGAGGGTTCCACTCACGCGACCTTATGCTGAAGATCGCGCGCCAGGGATCGGTCCAGGGGATGGAGGAGGTGCCTGTGGACGTCCGCCGGCTGTTCGTTACCTCGATGGACATTGCGCCGGAGTGGCATGTTCGGATGCAGGCTGCGTTTCAGAGGCATGTGGATAACGCCGTATCGAAGACCGTCAACCTGCCGAGGGAATCGACCCCTGAGGACATTCGGCACGTCTACTGGATGGCTTACGAGCTTGGTTGCAAGGGGATAACCATCTACCGCTATGGAAGCAAGCCGGAGCAGGTGCTCTATGTCGGGCCCGTGCTTGCGCGAGAGCTGGGTGAAGACGACGTAGTTTCGGCGGATTCCGAGTTCGCCGGCGGCTGCCCTTCAGGCGCCTGTCCCTTCTGAGTGGGCCAGGGATGACGTGGTGAGGGGCGGAGTCAGGTTGCTCGCGCTCGAGGTGTTGGGGAGGCTGGCGCACCGAGCAGGGCGGCGTAGGCCCGCTGAGCAAACCGATCCGTCATTCCGGCGACGAAATCGGTGACTGCTCCCTCAGGTACTTTTCACGTCGTGAGACCTGCTTCTCGTCCGATCGCGGATGGTCGGCTTCCGGGAAGCCGACTGACAGAATCCGTCAAACTTGACAACCAAGCACCCACGTGCTACACTTCGGTAACATTATGACAGGAGGCGCACTTGTATGCGGCGGACTGCCGCTATTCTTGGCCGCTTCATCACGTATAGTTGGGGATTTGGTTGGCTCCAGAATTCCAACACGCTGGTCCACCCTGTCGGACTCCTCGGCACATCTGGGTACTCCGCGGGTACGAAGAAGCCAGCCGTAGAAGAGCCGGAGCGGTGACATGGATACACTGAGAGACAACTGGACGCTTTACGCTGTCCTGGGAGTGGACCAGACGGCATCACAACAGGAGATACGCAGGGCCTATGTGAAGCTTATAAAGCAGTGTCATCCTGACGTCAATGACGACAAGATGGCTGCGACCGAGATGACTAAGATGCTTAACGAGGCTTATGAGGTGCTTCGGGACCCGGTCAGGCGTATCGAGTACGACAACCTTCTGCGCCTGCGAGCGGCTGAGAATGTTCAAGAGGACAACTACGAAGAGGAATATGAAGACGAGCACGAGGAAGTCGCTTACCCTGATAGCTCCTCGTCGGGCAGTGTTGGTGCGACAACAAGCGACAATAGATCTGAACGAGCCGCGCCAGTGATTCACTACTGCTGTGAGTCTTGCAGTCGGCAAGACGAGACAATCCGAGTCACTGTATTCCTATGGGTAGTGAGTGTCGTATTTATGACCTTCAAGCGAGGCTGGGGCAAGATCCTGTGCTCTCGCTGTAGGATAAGATATAGCCTTCTCTTCAATATCGAGGTTCTGTGCCTCGGCTGGTGGGGGTTCCCCTGGGGGATTATCTTCTCCATCGAGGCCCTATGCAGAAACCTCATCGGTGGCATTCAGCCGCCGGAGAACAATGCCGCGCTTCTTGGTGCTCTCGCTTACGAGCTCTACACAAAAGGCCATTACTCACGGGCGTACAACTACGCCGCATTAAGCTATAGAATCAAGGCGGACCCGAAGACCAAGGAGCTCTTGGACTACCTTTCGCAATTCAAGAAGCCGGCGGAAAAAGAGAGCATCGGCCGGCGAATCTTCAAGGTCAACCCAGCCTGGTACAACATCGCATTACTGATAATAGTTGTCGCAGCGATCATCGAGGTATCGCAGGTTGACACCGAGAAATGGCGAAGCAGCAACAGAGCGGCAAGTGGAGACACGCCGGCCCGCTCTAGTGGTGGTTCAGCGGACTATACAAGTGTATCAATATATGACACTATGAACGCATGGACTGACGCCTGCGACGCGACAGTAAGGGACCTCGCGTCATACCTACACGACAACCTCCCCATGACAGGTACGACCAGACGCGGCAACACCATCATCGAGCGTTACGTGCTGGACCGCAGCAAGCTCGACTCGGTCGCGGTTGGTCGTTATGTCAACAGCATAAAGCAGGAAGCAATCGGAGTGATGCACCGCGCTGCAGCAGCTTCGAGCCAGACCCGAGAGTACGCTAAAGAGCGTGTGAATCACGTCAGCAGGGCGTATTTCAATGCTGCTATCCTCCAACTCAGCATTCAATACTTTGAGTGCATGGATCACGGCCGGTCTCCGTCTGAGGTCGTCACGAGGATCAAGGGTCTATCGCACTCGCGGCTTCTCCGGGAATGGCTCTCGGAGAAGCCGCAGGCAGAGAATTACTCTAACTTGCTGGTGGCACTCCCGGCTCATCGACGGCTCCTTGCAATAACATCCAAGCTCGAAACCCTAAGATCAAACATCAACGCCAGGAAGTCTTCCATTGAGAGCATGCGGCAGGATCTGGAGTACTACGACTCGTCCGGGGACTACGGGGCCTACAACCTGCTCGTGCCAAAATACAACGCCGCAATTGGAGCAGGCCGCCGAATGGTTCGAGAGCACGATGCCTTAGTGGAAGAGCACAACCGATTGTTACGTGAGATCAATCTGGACAGGTTACAGGATGCCTTTAACGACTGTCTGGATAGGGACGTATTGCTCACAGAGTTTGATGAGGTAAATCTGGACAGCCAAGGTCAGTCTGGTGAAATCCTATACGAGTAGTAAGCAAGTGCCCACCTCGCTCCTCAAAACTGGGCCAGGCGAAGTGTTTGGTCCCGCGCAAGAGGATGTCTGAGCGGAAGACGAAGTGTTCTCGTCAGCGTCGTCGAACGATCTCGTTGCGCATACGCTGCGCGTGCCGGTCGGTCATTCCGGCGACGAAATCGGTGACTGCCGTGGCTCGGGCCTGGACGCCTGATTGGCTAGCCGCAAGTCCGGCCTCGTGCTCTTGCCCGGCTGGAAGCCCTTCTGGATGCGCCATGTAGTAGCGGAACAGCTCCTTCAGCATCTCCCCGGCCTGCCGCAGCTCGACGATGCCGGAGTGGTCCACACCATACACCCGGTGGAACAGGAAGTCCTTCAGCCCGTTCATCGCCCGGCGGTGCGATTCGGAAAGCGAGATCGTGTTCCTGCCGAGGCTCGCGGTGATGACGTCCATGACCATGCTTGCAATCCGCTCGGAGTACCGAGTGCCGAGAACCCGGGTGCAGTCCTCGGGCAGATCCGATTCGGCGATGATCCCCGCGCGGATGGCATCGTCAATATCGTGGTTGATGTAGGCGATACGGTCCGAGACGCGCACCACCTTCCCCTCGAGGGTGGCCGGGCCTCGCAGGTCTATGCCGAGGTCTTCTCTGCCCTTCGAGTGATGAGCTATGCCGTTCCGAACCTCCCAGGTCAGGTTCAGCCCCCAGCCCTTGTTCTCCAGGCGATCGACGACCCACAGGCTCTGCTCGGCGTGATGGAAGTGCGCGCCCGGGACATACTCGCGCAGCACCTCGTCGAGGCCCTGCTCCCCGATGTGGCCGAACGGGGTATGGCCGAGATCGTGGCCGAGGGCGATGGCTTCGGTCAGGTCCTCGTTCAGCCGGAGCGCGCGAGCGATGGTGCGGGCGATCTGAGAGACCTCGAGCGTATGGGTGAGCCGGGTTCTATAGTGGTCTCCCTCGGGATCGATGAAGACCTGGGTTTTGTCCTTGAGCCGGCGGAAGGCTTTGGAGTGTATGATCCTATCGCGGTCGCGTTGGAAATCCGTGCGGATAGGGTCCTTCTCCTCCGGCCGCGCGCGCCCCTTCGTCTGGGCCGCAAGCGCCGCATACGGAGAGAGGATTTGCCGCTCTAATGCTTCGTATTGCTCTCTGACGGTTGCCATCCAAGTTCCCGAAGCGCGGAAGCGACTAGCTCCGGAACTGCTCTCCGCGTGCTCCGCGGTTCCGCGGTTCCGGAGGGAAGATGGTCACGCATTCAGCCGCTCGACGAGCAGCGGTCTAACCTCTTCGACCGGCACCCTGATCTGCTCCATCGTGTCGCGGTCGCGGATGGTGACCTGGTTGTCCTCCTCGATCGTCTGGACGTCCACTGTCACGCACCAGAGGGTTCCGATCTCGTCCTGCCGCCTGTAAAGCCGGCCGATGGAGGCGGTATCGTCGTACATCGTGGTCATCACGGGTCTGAGCTCGGCGGCGATCTCCTTTGCCTTCGCTACGATCTCAGGGCGGTTTCTGAGAAGCGGCAGAACGGCGACCTTCACCGGTGCAAGGGCCTTGTGCAGCCTCAGCACCACCCGTTTCTCGTTTCGAACGATCTCCTCGTGGTAGGCATCCACGAGAAACGCCAGGAACGACCGATCCACGCCGCCCGACGGCTCGATCACGTATGGGATGACGCTCTCTCCGGTTGCCTCGTCGAAGTAGGCCATGTTCTCGCCGGAGTAGTCCATGTGCCGGCGGATGTCAAAATCGGTTCGGTTGGCAATCCCCTCAAGCTCCGACCAGCCCATCGGGAAGAGGTATTCGATATCGGTTGTGGCCTTGGAATAATGGGCAAGCTCCTCGGGCGCGTGAGGACGAAGCCGCAGATTCTCGGGCCGGATGCCGTACTTCAGATACCAGCTGCGTCGGTCCTCGATCCAGCGCTCGTACCACTCCTCGTCCGTCCCCGGCATCACGAAGTACTCGATCTCCATCTGCTCGAACTCCCGAGTCCTGAAGATGAAGTTGCCGGGCGTGATCTCGTTGCGAAACGCCTTGCCGATCTGCCCGATGCCGAACGGCAGCTTCTTGCGCGTGGCAATCTGCACGTTCTTGAAGTTGACGAAGATGCCCTGCGCGGTCTCCGGGCGCAGATAGACTAGAGCAGCCTCCTCCTCGACCGGCCCCATGAACGTGTTGAACATCAGGTTGAACCGCCTGGCCTCGGTCAGCTCGCCGCCGCAGACCGGGCACCGGTTCCCTTCGACGTCATCGGCCCGGAATCGCTGTTTGCACTCGCGGCAGTCCACCATTGGGTCGGTGAAGCTCTCGACATGGCCGCTCGCCTCCCAGACCCGCGGGTTCATCAGTATCGCCGCGTCCAGGCCGACCATGTCCTCCCGGACCCGCACGTTGTCCTGCCACCACGCCTCTTTGATGTTCCGCTTGAGCTCGACTCCGAGCGGACCGTAATCCCAGGTGCTGCCGATCCCTCCGTAGATCTCACTCGACTGAAAAACGAAACCGCGCCGCTTGCAGAGCTCGACGATCTTGTCCATGCTCACTGCAGGCGGCGCCTCATCGGCCTTGACCTCAACCACCAGACAGGTTCCTCCCAATTTCCGTTAGGAAAAGACACCTAATTGTAACGTTGGGGCAGGCCAGGGTCAAGGCCGCGCATTGCCTCACGATAGATCGTACCGAAATCGAATCGATGCCTCACGTAAGAATCGTACCGTGGAGATCGGATCTGTGCACATTGACGGAAACGCTGGTCGGATGCCATAATGCCTTTAACGGGGCCGGA
>Ga0315281_10005595_pt1 | contig 17967 bp, 16 predicted proteins | sample YL17G07_0_MG_FD_204540 | JGI IMG/M metagenome (GOLD analysis project Ga0315281, IMG submission 204540) | Sediment microbial communities from Yellowstone Lake, YNP, Wyoming, USA - YL17G07_0 | ecosystem: Environmental > Aquatic > Freshwater > Lake > Sediment | place: USA: Wyoming | collected...
CTCTTAGCTTCTGGCGTCAACATTGTCGATTTCAGCATCGATGCTTTTCAGCCCGAAACGTACGCCAAAATACGCGTCAAAGGCGACCTGAACGTCACACGCCGGAACATCCTCCATCTCATCAAGGGAGCCAAAGAGACCGGCAGCAAGACGAAGATCGTGGTGAGCTATGTGGAGCAACCGCTCAATCTGGCGGAAACCTCCGACTTCGAGCGGTTTTGGAAGGATCAAGGGGCGGACTACGTGGTCATCCGCAGGCTTCATTCTTGTTCCGGAGCCAAGACCGATCTGGCCGAGGAGCGCCGCAAGTCCAACGAGGCCGAGGAACGCCGCCCCTGCTTGTATCCGTGGGAGCGCATGGTCCTCAACGCGCGCGGAGATCTCGCTTTTTGCCCGTCGGATTGGGTGCATGGCTCCGTCATCGCCGATTACCGCACGACTACCATCCATGAAACCTGGAACGGCGAATTCTACCGCAAGCTCCGGCAGGCTCATTTGACCAACGACTACACAAACCACAAGTTTTGCGGCCAGTGCCCCGACTGGAAATCGACGACTTGGCCCGACGCAGGACGCAGTTATGCGAACATGGTCGAGGACCTCGAGGGCGCCGAGTGAGGGCCGGCATCATACAGTCCAACTACATTCCCTGGCGCGGCTACTTTGACTTCATCGATTCCGTCGATGTGTTCGTCATCCTCGACGACGCGGCCTTCTCGAAAGGCAGCCATCGCAATCGCAACCAGCTCAAATTCGCCGACGGCCTGCGCTGGCTGACCGTTCCCGTCAACGTACATCTGAACGTCCCGATCGACGAAGTGTTGATCGACACCAGAAAATCCGACTGGCCCGTGCGGCACGAGCGCCTCCTGCATGAATCCCTTGACGCCGCGCCCTTCTTCGCCGACGCTCTCGCCCTGTGGCGCTCCGGCGTCGGATCCGCCGAGACGCGTCTCAGCCCTTTGAATATGAGACTTATCCGCATTCTTTGTGAATATCTCGGCATCCGCACGCGCCTCCTCGACGCGCGCCCGCTCGGCGCCGCCGGAACGAGCACCGAGCGCGTCATCGATCTCCTGCGCAAGCTCGACGCGGACGCGTACCTCTCGGGGCCTTCGGCCCAGGACTATATCGACGAGGACCTTTTCCGAAAAAATAAGATCCGTCTCGAGTACAAGACCTACGATTACGAACCCTACCCGCAGCGTCACGGCGACTTCGTCGGCGCGGTCTCCGTCCTCGACCTGATCGCCAACACGGGGCCCGAAGCCCGCCGCTATCTCAAAAGCCTCACGCCGGACCAGGTGGCCGTCGCATGAAGACTCTTTCTTTCGTCATCGCCGTCTACCGCAACAAGGGCGCGCTTCATCTCACCTATGAAGGTCTCAAATCCCTCTTCGACGGTCCGTTGAAGAACTACCATTACGAATTCGTCTTCGTCGACGACGGGTCCGACGACGGATCTTTGGAAGAGCTTCTCTCCCTGCGCGAAAAAGACCCGCGAGTCCGCGTCATTTCACTTTCCCGCAATTTTGGCCAAATCCCGGCGGTGATCGCGGGATTCCGTCACACCACGGGCGATGCGGTGATCAACCTATCGGCGGACCTACAGGAGCCGGTCGATGCGGTGGTCGCCATGGTTCAAGAGTGGGAAAAAGGCGCGGAAGTGGTCATGGGCCAGCGACTCAGCCGGGAAGACAGCCTCCTCGCCAACGTCCTTGGGAACGCCTATTGGCGCATTCTTCATTGGACGAATCCGTCGCTCCCGCGGGGATCGGATTTTTTTCTGCTGGGCCGGCAAGCCGCCGACATCTTCAACGGCATCGAAGAATCGGATCGTTTCTTTCCCATGGACGTCTTGTGGCTGGGTTTCCGGCCCAAAATCGTTCCTTATCACCGTCAAAAACGGAAGATCGGAACGTCGCAGTGGAAGCTCTCCAAAAAAATCAAGTTGGCCATCGACGGTATTCTCAGCAGCACCTACTTTTTCATCCGCTTCATTTCGGTCTCGGGTATCCTCATCGGCATCCTGGGATTCATAGCGGCGGCCATCGTAGCGATACAGAGGATCGTCCAGGGCACTCAATATCCGGGCTGGGCCGCGATCGTCGTGCTTCTTCTGATCCTCAACGGAATGGTCATGTTCATGCTCGGCATAATCGGCGAGTACGTTTGGCGCATCTACAACCAGGCCAAGGGGAGATCGGCGTATATCGTTCGCCGCAAATATGAATGACGCTCCTGTAAGAGATGCCGATTACTTGTCGAACTTCAACGACGACTTTCCCGAAAAAGTCGAGGCCCGTTACTTCTGGTACGTCGGCCGATCCATCATCATTCAAAAGTGCCTGGCCCTCGCCAAGAAGAGCCTGCCGCCCGTCACGAGAGTCATTGAAATCGGATGCGGAACGGGGAAAATGCTTCAAACGCTTCAAAAGCTTTTCACGAAGGCGATCGGTTACGACCGGTACGAGCCCGCCATCGCCACTTGCAAGAAAAACGGCCTCACGGCCGCGTACCTCAAAGAAGACACCTCTTTGCCCGAAGCCTCGGTGTCGGTCGACTTGATCTGCGGATTCGACGTCTTTGAGCACATCGAGGATGATCAGGCGATGTTCAAAGAATGCAGCCGGGTTCTCAAGACGGGGGCCTTTCTTCTGCTGACGGTGCCCGCCAAGATGAAGCTCTGGAGCCCTGTCGACACGTATGACCGTCATTTTCGGCGCTATGAAAAAGACGAGCTCATTCAAAAAGTCCGCCAAGCGGGATTTGAACCGGTCCTCGTCTCCTATTTCATCTTTTTGCTCTATCCGCTTTTCCGGATCAACCGCCTGTACTTGAAGTGGCGGGGACGTCCGCCGGAAAACATCTTCAGCATCAACCCGGTGCTGAACGGCTTCTTGACGATCATTATTCGCATCGAGGCTTTTCTATTCGGAAAAATTCCTTTCCCGACGGGCTCCTCTCTCATCTGCCTCGCGCAAAAAGCAGCGGGGTAGCCCCAATCCTATGACCGAAACCGGCAAAAGCCGTCTCTCTTCCGTCTCCATGCGTCTGGCGCCATGGATCGTCAGCGTCCTTATCTTTTTTTATATCTTCAAAAAATACAGCCCGTCCCAGCTCTTGTCGTCTCTCCGGTACGTGCATTTCCCGTTTTTTATCGGCTATGTGCTGGCCTATTTTCTTCTTTCCTGGCTGCTCGATTGCTGGAGCCTTTCGAAGCTGCTGAACCGATTCGGCTTGCGCGTCTCCTTATCGGAGATCCTGCCTTTGCGCATGGCGACCTATCTCGTGATGATACTCAACTACGGCGCGGCCTCCGGCCTCTTCGCCCTTTTTCTGAAAAAGAAGCGCATTCCCGTGTTCAAAAGCGGCGGCCTCATGGCCTTCGTCATGATGATCGATTTTTACCTGACCTTCTCGCTCGCGTTTACCGGCTCGTTTCTGACGGATGTCCGCCTCAACGGCGTCCTCTTGAATCCGACGGTCCGGTGGCTCTGGGCCGCCGCCACGGCGGTCATCGTGACGCTCATCATCCTCAGCAAGCTGAGCAAACGAGAGGCAGAACATCCGTTGATTCGCCGGCTCAGGAGTTTCGACCTGCTCCACGTCTTTCACGACGCCGGATGGAAGGACTACGCGACCGGCATGCTCCTGCGGAGCCCTATCCACGTCATGGTGAGCACCTCCCTATTCTTCATTGCGATGACGTACGGGGTTCATTTGCCCTTTTTCTCCGTGATCTCCAATCTTCCCCTCATCATCCTCATCGGCGTCATCCCCATCACACCCGGAGGATTGGGGACGGTGCAGCTGGCGACGGTCGAACTCTTTCGTGACCACCTTACCGGCCCGATCATCGATCAAGGCGTGCCGGCCAGCGAAATCCTTCTCTCGATGTCGCTCTTGTCGCTTCTGGCAAATTACACGCTGAAGGCGATCGTCGGGTCGTTTTTTCTGGGCCGGATCAGCAACTCCCGCGGGGCTTGACGGTTATGTCACCCGCTTGATAGCGATGCGCATGGGTTTTTTACATTTAAAGGCATGCCGAGCCTTTCCACCGCTCCGATGGTTCTTGCAGGTTTCTCCCAGGCTCTATGTACCCCATATTGCCCTGGGAAGCGACGAACGCCTCCTGGAATTCGGCTGCGGGGCCGGCCTTTCAAGCACCCACTTTAATCCTAAAAACTACGTCGGCGTCGACATCGACGGTAAAAGAGTAGAATTCGCCAAGCAAATCAACCCGGGCTATGCCTATCAAAAAATCAGCGGGCCGAGCCTCCCATTTGAATATGCCGCGTTCGATTGGATTCTTGCTATCGCCGTCTTCCATCATATTTCTGATGCAGATACCGTCAAGATCCTCGATGATCTCTCCAGGGTTCTCAAACCGAATAAATCGATTATTGTCGTAGAACCTTATCTGGCCAATAATAGGCTCCTTAATTTTTGGATGCAGACGATAGATCGCGGTCAATTCATCCGCTCTCAGAAGGACTATCGGGCGCTCTTCGAACGATATTTTGATGTCGAGATTCTTGATCATCTCTTGGCACCGCTCATGTTCTCTTTGGCGACTTTCCGCCTGAAAAAGAAGGATCGGTAGACACGGGCTTCGCTATCGAAGACACTGCCACCTGCAGGTCTTTGCCCCTCAAGAGCTATCCAAGGGAAGTTTGGAACGAGCAACTCACGACTTCTTACTCTTATTCCGAGCCTCTGCCCCCCATGTCCAAGACACCTTAAAGGGCTTGCAGGTTGCCCGTTTCTGAGGGAAATAAGCCCTCTATCAAAGCCATGAAAACCTTACTCGTCACGGGCTGCTCAGGATTTATCGGCTCCAACTTTTGCCATTTGTACGGGCGGAAATTCCGCATCATCGGCGTCGACGCCCTGACCCACGGTTCCCATCCCAAAAATTTATCCGACTCTATTTCATTTCATCAAATCGATCTCCGTTCCGAAGAAGCGCTCCATCAACTTTTCCAACTCTTCAAAGACCAATCCGGGATCGACGGCATCATCAACTTCGCCGCCGAGAGCCACGTGGACCATTCGCTGGCGGATGACTCACCTTTCTGGTCGACCAACGTCCTGGGCCCGAGGAATTTGGCCAAAATAGCCCTCCGCAGCAAAATCCGGATGCTCCAAGTATCGACCGATGAAGTTTACGGATCGTCGAACGGCTCCGTCCCGTTTACTGAGGAAGACCGTTTGAATCCGCGCAACCCTTACGCGGCCTCAAAGGCGTCCGCCGAACTTTTGTTGAACAGCTACCGGGAGGCTTACGGGCTGGACGTCGTCATGACCCGCGGCAGCAACACGCTCGGCCCGAGACAATCGCCGGAAAAACTGGTCCCCAAGGCGATTCTCCATTTCATCAAGGGCTCTCCGTTCCCTCTTTTTCGGACGCCCGCGCGACGCATGTGGTTGAGCGTCCAAGACCACTGCCGCGGCGTCTTGGCGGCCTTCGAGAAGGGGAAAAGCGGTCAGGTCTACAACTTGAGTCCTAAGGAATCGGAGGAGTTCGAGACCTCCGACGTCGTCGAGCGCCTCCGGTCCTTAGTCGGAAAGGGCGAGATCAAGCTCGTCGACGACCGTCCCGGCTACGACCTTCGCTACCTCATCTCCTCGCGCAAGGCGCGTGAGGATCTCGGCTGGGCTCCGGAAGAAAACTTCAACGAGACACTGAAAAACACGGCTCGCTGGTATTTGAACAACACGGACTGGATCGAAAGCCATCCGGATTTCCGTCATCAGTATCCCGGAGGTGTCCTATGAGAGGCATTTGTCTTTTCGGCGGCAGCGGCACGCGACTGGGACGCTATACGCGCCGAGTCGCCAACAAACACCTGATCCTCATCGGCGATAAAACCATCGCCGACCTCACGATTGAAAAAATGATCGAGGCGGGCGTCACCCGATGTTCCTTTGTAACGGGCGCCAATTACGCGGGCCAAATCGTCACCTATTTCGGCGACGGCAAAGAGTGGGGCTTTGAAGAGATAGATTACAAATTCCAGTATCACCCGGACGGGATTCCGTCGGCCCTCGTCGTCACCGAGAACTATTGCACGGGCCATAAGGTTTTCATGCATCTGGGCGACAATGTCATCGATTACAACTTCCGGTCGGACTGGGAGGAGTTTGCCGCGCGCGGGAAGGGATGCCAGATCTATCTCAGGAAGGTCGAAAACCCAAAACAGTTCGGTGTCGTGGAAATCAAAGACGGCAAGATCCTCTCCGTTCAAGAAAAACCCGAGCAGCCCAAAAGCGATCTGGCGATCATCGGCGCCTATTTTTTCGATGAGACGGCCATTGACCGCGCCAAGAAACTCAAAAAATCCGCCCGAGGCGAGACGGAGATCACCGACCTGATCGCCTCTTATCTTCAAGAGGGTCAAGTGTCTTACAAGATCCTGGATTGTTTTTACGCCGACGCCGGAACGCCCGAACAGATCGCACGCGTCGTCAAATGGTACTACGAAAAAACTTGGAAGCGTCCGCTCCTTTAACAACAATATGTCCACGATTCCATTTTCATTGCCTTATCTCACCGGAAAAGAGGCGTCCTATGTTCAGGAAGCTCTCGAGTCCGGACAATGGTCGGGCGATGGCGCCTTTTCAAAAAAATGCGTCGGCATTCTTGAGCAGTTGACCGGCAAAAGGGTCTTTCTCACCCCGTCCGGAACGTCGGCCTTGGAGCTGTCTCTGATGGCCCTGGATCTTCGCCCGGGAGACGAGGTCCTGCTTCCGTCCTACACCTTTGTTTCCAGTGCGAACGCCGCCGTCCAAATGGGATTGGTCCCGGTCTTCATCGATATCCGTCCTGATACGCTGAATATCGACGAGGCCTTGATCGAGCAGGCCGTCTCGCCCAAAACGCGCGCCCTCATGGTGGTTCACTATGCGGGAGTGGCCGCGGAGATGGACGCCATAAAATCCATGGCGGCCAAATTCAATCTGGCGGTGATCGAAGACGCGGCTCACGGCGTCAATGCCTTCTATAAGGGAAAAGCCCTGGGTTCCCTCGGCGATTTGGGGGCCTTCAGCTTTCATCAAACCAAAAACTACTCCAGCGGCGAAGGCGGGGCGATCGTCGTGGCCAACGAAAAATACCTCGAGCGCGTGGAGATCCACCGTCAAAAGGGGACGGATCGCAGCAAGTTCCTCATGGGCGCGGTGGACAAGTATTCTTGGGTGGACCGCGGCTCGAATTACCTTCTCTCCAATCTTCTCTCGGCCGTCCTTTACGCCCAATTGGAGAATCTGGAGGACATCAACTCGAAAAGAAAAGCCGTCTGCGAATACTATCAAGCGGGCCTTGCCGATCTGTCCGATCACCTTCTCGTCCCGTCCGTCCCGAGCTCTTGCCGGTCCAACTATCACCTGTTTTATTTTCTCCTCAAGGATCCGGCCTCTCAGACGGCGTTGCTTTCTTTTCTCAAAAAAGCCGGGATCGAAGCCACCACCCATTTTGTCCCGCTGCACGACTCACCCGGAGGAAAAAGATTCGGCGTGACCCGCGGCCCCATGACCATCACGGAAAAAACGGCGAAAGGCCTCGTCAGACTGCCGCTGTACCCTCAACTGACCCAAGACTCCCAAAAATATATTCTGGGTCGTTTAAAGGCTTTTTTCTCAAGTCATGAAATTGGAGTCCGTTCATGATTAAACTCGTCAAAGAGAACTCTATAACATGGCGTCATTGGGCCACCGTTCTCTTCTTAGGCATCTTTTTTAGCGGCGCTTGGTATGAGAATTTTGAAATCTGTGAGACAAACTCCTCTTATACACTGACATTCATGAACATGTTTCATGATAAAAATCTCTATCCGAGTTCTTTTCTTTTCAAACAAATTTACCCCACTTTTCTTTCCTCAATTTACTATTGGATTGCCGGTTTATTAGGCCTCATTTTCAATCCTTATTGGGCGCTCTACGGGTATTTTGTTCTCATTAACTGCCTGGTTCTTGCCGGCATTTTTTATCTTGCTCAAACAATCACTCAAAACTTCCGAGTCTCTTATCTTTCTGTTATTGCCTTAAGCCTTCAATGGCAGTTGCAACATGCCTTGGGAGGCAGCGGCCCACTGGGCCTTTCACCCGCCCCCCTGCATATGGCGACGGGGTTGGGATTGTTCGCGATCGCGTTCTTTCTACAGGGTCGCAGTAAAGTTGCATTTGCGCTGGCCGGATTTGTCTTCAACATTCACGCCTCATTTTCAATCTTCGTATTAACTATGTTGGTTGTGACTTTATTGATAAAAGGTCAGTGGAAAGAACTGGGGATAGGATGCGGCATCGCGGCTATTGCGGCACTACCGTCATTTATATACATTTTTATCCATCGCTTTTCTGAGAACAACCCCCTGCCGTCCGGGGAATGGTATCGGTTAGTCCGCTTGCGCATTGCCCATCACACGATGCCATTCCTCTTTAAATTTGAGAACTATGTAAGATTTCTCCCTTATATTTTCCTCTTTCTGGCGGGTTATCGAATGGCAAGAAAAAATGCTCCCGAAGAGGCTGTGTTGCAGAAGTATGACGACATCGCCAAGCTCACTTGCGGGATCCTTTTGCTCTGCGTTATCGGTACTGTCTTTTCGGAATGGATACCCGTGGCGCCCCTCATTGAACTGACTTTATTCAGGAGCACCCGCTTTTTCGTCATTTTTTCCGTCATCCTTTATATGTCCGCGGCCATCAGTTCTTTTGAGCTAAAGGATAGGCGTGACTTTACGAATGTTTTTTTAATGGCGGGTATCGTATCAGCGTCATTCCCGGCAATTTATGCGAGTCTTATCGGGCTTTATGCGATAGCGACCTATCAGCGTAACAAACGTCTTGCCGTCTCCGTGACAATCTTTCTTTCCGTGGTCACCCTGGCAGCGGCGTATTGGATTTTGCGCCGCTATGGGTTTCCGCTCGTTCTGCAGCAGGCTAATTTCCCCACGTTCTTCGCCATAGCGAGCATCCTGATTCTCTATGGTCTTCTAAAGAGAGGCATTTATTGGAAACGCGCTCTCGCTCCGACTGCTCTTGCGTTGGTTGCACTGACAGTCTTCATTGCCCCTGTATATCCCTTGTATATGGACAGGAACTACTTTGACGCCGTTAAGGAGCTTCAGTACTGGCTGAAGAATAACACCCCGAAGGATCAATTGATTATCCTACCAACAGAAGCAGATGTGTGGAACGGTCTCTCCGAGCGAGGCGACACTTTTACATTTACCGAGCTCGGCTATTCAATCTACGCCCCCTACCTCGAGCCAGAAGTTGTTGCTCGGGCCAAGGACTATGTCGAAGATCCCCTCGGCTTCAAAAACGGAAAGGCCCTGGAAAATGCGATCCAAGAATCCTATGAACACTGGGATGAGGCCAAATTCAAGGTGGTCGGAGCCAAATATGGGAGTGATTTCGCAGTTGTTCATAGAGATAAGCGTCTTAACCTCCCTCTCCTACATGAAAACAATTCGTTTCGAGTCTATAAAATTGATTGATTCAGAATTCGAACTCAAATGATCAAATTCGTCAAACAGGTCAATGAACTGATTGAGCCGGCTGAGCGTAAAAAACTCGCGGGCCTCTTTTTATTGACGTTTGTCACTGGAACCTTCGAGGTTGCGGGCGTCGCCTCTATCATGCCCTTTATTGCTATCCTTTCTCAGCCGGTCCTTATTCAAAAATATCCCCTTCTGCATGGGGTTTACCTGTGGTGCGGTTTCTCCGACATAAACCATTTCCTGATTTTTCTCGGGGCTTGTGTCCTTTTGATCCTATTCGTCGTGAATGGTCTCGGCGCTTTCACCCTCTGGGTGACCACGCGTTTCACCTTCAAACAGGGGGATTACCTGTCGCGACGCCTCCTGGCCCATTATCTCAACAAACCCTATGCTTATTTCCTGAACCGCAACTCGGCTGATATGGGGAAAGAGATTCAGGCCGAGGCCCAGGATCTCGCTCAATTTCTGCTGTTCCCACTCCTCCTGGTATCGGTCCGCAGCGTCGTCTGCCTCTTCATCTTCGGCTTTCTTCTCTGGATCGACCCGCTGCTGGCTGTTTCCATTTTCGGCTTTTTGACCTGCGCCTACGGCGTTGCCTACCTGGCAGTCTACAAGAAACTCCGCCGATTCGGAGAAAGCCGATCGCACAACCTGGGATTGCGCTACAAGGTCGCTTCGGAAGCCTTTTCGGCCATCAAAGAGGTGAAGCTCTTCGGCGTTGAAGCCGGTTTCGCCGATGAGTTCCGCGGCCCATCCAACGCTCACGCAAGAGCGCACGCCGCCTATCACATCGTTTCGCAATTGCCGCAATACGCCATCGAGACGGCCGCCTTCGCCGCGGTCATGCTGATGATCCTCTACCTGATCCTCAGCCAAGGGAGCTTCGGAGCCGCCCTGCCAGTCATCGCCGCATACGCCTTGGCCGCCCAGCGCATGCTCCCCTCGGTGAAGCGCATCTTCGACGGCGTTGCCTCCGTACGGTCCTATGCGCCCGTGCTCGAACACATCTCCACGGAGCTGGAGACGGATGCTCCGCAGCCTGTGATCGAATCGACTCCGAAAGCCCCGCGGATACCTCTGGGCCTCTCCGAAGCCATCACGCTGGAACACATTACTTTCTCCTATGAAGGCAGCGCGCAACCCGTCATTCGCGATCTGAACCTGACGATCAAGGCGAACAGTACCGTGGGCTTCGTCGGTCCGACCGGATCGGGAAAAACAACGCTGGTCGACCTGGTGATGGGCCTCCTCTCCACTCAAGAGGGAAGGATTCTGATAGATGGGCACCCCCTAACGGCAGAAAATCTGAGATCGTGGCAGGCTGGTTTGGGCTATGTGCCACAGCATATCCACCTCAGCGACCAAAGCGTCGCCCGCAATATCGCCTTTGGCGTCCCCCAGGACGGGATCGATATGGGAGCCGTACAGCGGGCGGCCGAGATCGCGAACATCCATGATTTCATCGTTGGCGAGCTTCCCCAAGGTTACGACACCTTGATCGGAGAAAACGGTGTCCGCCTTTCCGGTGGCCAGCGGCAGCGCATCGGTATCGCACGCGCTTTGTACAAGAATCCGGCCGTCTTAGTATTGGACGAAGCCACGAGCGCGCTCGACAACGAAACGGAAGCGGCGATCATGGATGCCATCACCAACCTTAAGCATCAGAAAACGATCCTGATCATTGCACACCGCTTGGGCACTGTGAAAGGATGCGACGAGATCATTGAGGTCCGAAGGTGCCATGTCGGGCATGCCGAGAGCAAACCATTAGCCGTCAAGTTATGAGGAAATTTATCACCGAAATAGGCAGACATCTTCTGCCTCCTTCCGTCATACGAAGCATGAGATCGCGAGCTCAGCTCATCCTCCCATCGCTTGTGTCCCCACCGAACGACGAAAGTCTGCATATCCGGACGGATGAAGAGCTGGCGCTAAGGGGCCGCGGGCTCAAGGAGATTTGCGACGTACTCGATGTGCTTAGGATTCACTACTATTTGTCCGGAGGAGCCCTCCTCGGCGTCGTGCGCGAGGGCGATTTCATCAAATGGGACTTTGACGTGGACATCGACGCAAAAACGGAGATCGTGCGCCCTCGACGCGATGCGCTGATTTCTGCCTTGAAGAAGACCGGATTTCATATACAGGAATACAATCCGGGCAAGACCGATTTTAAGATCAGTTCGATGAAATACGGGACGAGATACGAGATCACGGGCTACCTGAAAATGGGGAAGATGCGTTACCGAAGGCGGTCTCATTATCCCGACAGCTTTTGCCAAAACGGATCCGAAGTCGTGTTGTGCGGAGAGAAATACAAAACCTTCGGTTTTCCCGAAAAATATCTAGAATGGTTTTACGGGGACTGGAAGACGCCCCGCCGGGTGGCGAACAATTACGTCACCGACAGATCCCGCACCGGTCCGATTTCCCTGGCGCTCCTGGAGGTTTTCAGCTTGTTTAAGAGATTATGACTGTCGTTTATACAACCGGGGTGTTCGACATCCTCCATAAGGGACACATCAATATCCTTGTGAACGCAAAAAACATGGGCACCCATTTGGTGGTCGGCGTTCAAGATGATGAAGGTGTTTTTCAGTCAAAGCGGAGATATCCGACGCTTTCCACCCAGGAAAGGGTCGCGCAACTGGAATCCCTACCATTTGTCGACAAGGTGATCGTTTATCACAACGTTGATCAGAGACCCTATCTCGAAGAAATCAAACCGAACATCATGATACAGGGAGATGATTGGCCCAGAACCGGCAACAGAACCGAAGTTGTCAAATATCTGAATGAGCATCATATCCAACTTGTTTTATTGCCCTACACGCAGGACATTTCGTCATCGGAAATCAAACGGCGCGTTTCCGGGCCGTCCCAGAAGCCAACGAACGGAATGAATGAAGTCGCTAAGACCTTCTGGGATCAAAGCCTCGAGTATCCCGAGTATGGAACCATCAAGGAGAGAAGGCTGCATGAGCTAAACTACTTGGTACCCCAGCTTTCAGGCGAGACGCTTCTGGATCTGGGATGCGGAGACGGGGCCTTGCTGAATTGCTTGATTCATTTGACCCATTTCAAAAAATTTTACGGCTTTGACGTCTCTAAGAACTTGTTGAAACACGTCAATCCCATCGTCGAAACAAAAGTTTATGATTGCTACAAGCCAGAAGACCTGCCCCATACCGACGTCACCATCATGGCGGGAGTGCTTCCGTTTCTGTTCGAGGACCAGGTCGTCGATACCATCTTGTCCATGATCAAGTCTCCCATCGTATTCATCCGGATGCCATGCACCCTAGAGGAGGAGAGCGAGTACGTGAACAAATTCTCGGAAGAGCTCAAGCGGGACTATGCCTCGCTCTATAGGACGTTGCCGCATGTTATGGGACTGATCAGCAGACACTTCAGGATCGAAGCTGTCGATCGCGTCTATCCGGACGTGATTGAAAGCAAATTTGGCACTAAGCAGTTCTATATCAAGGCGACGAAACAACTCTCTTTGAGAGGATAAGCCTTCAAACGATGGACACAGTGGAATCCAAAGGTATAGAAGCCGTCACTCCTTTCATCAGCGTCGTCGTGCCGTGCCTGAACGAAAAAAGGTGCATCGCCACCTGTCTGCAGTCAGTCATCGATCAGGACTATCCCCGGGACAAGTACGAATTGATCGTTGTCGATGGTATGAGTACTGACGGAACCCGGGACATCATCAAGCAATTCGTTGAGAAATATCCCGGCGTCACGATGTTGGACAACCCCAAGGGAACGACCCCCGCGGCCCTGAACATTGGCATACATGCCTCGAAAGCCGACTTGATCTCCCGGATCGACGCTCACGCCTCCGTCCATCCTGATTATCTCAAAAGTTGCATCAAAGTCATGCAACGTACCAATGCGGAATGCGTCGGAGGCCGCATGGATACCAAGGGATTCGGGTTCTGGGGGAAGTTCATCGCCCAAGTCCTTTCGAGCGTCTTCGGGGTCGGCCTTTCGTTCCGCACGTACACGAATTACCAGGGATACGTGGATACCGTGGCCTTTGGATTGTACAAGAAAGAGGCCCTCATCAATGCGGGCCTGTTTAAGGAGAAGATGACGAGGAACCAGGATTGGGACCTCAGCAGGCAGATCATCGAGGCCGGCGGGACCATCTACTTCGACCCTTCCATCAGGTCGACCTACTATTGCGAAAGCAGTCTGTTCAAATTTATTAAAAAGTCCTTCATCAACGGCTATTGGGTGGCCTCCCAACCTGATCGCATGGCGCCACGCCATCTTGCGCCGACCTTCCTGATCGGCATCCTGGCTTTCGCGCTTTATTTAAGTCTGCGCAGGGGAGGAAGATACTCCCTGCAATATGAATTTTTGCCCCTGATCCTTTTGATGACGGGTTATTACCTGCTGGCGGTCTTTTATTCCTTGCGGTCGGTCGTGGAGTACGGGTTTCACTCATTAATTTTTGTCCCCTTCTTGTTCATCTCGCTGCATTTAAGTTATGGAATGGGTACGCTTTACGGACTGATCACGGGGCTTTGGCTCACGAAAGCTCGAGAGAAATGACGGCTCATGAACGAACCCCTGTTTGTTTTTCTTTATTTCCTTATTCCCTTCGTAGCCTATCGGTTGTTGCGCGCCGCGCACATTGACCTGCTCCAGATTTCCATTCCCTCTGTTTTCTTTGGTTATTATTTCTTGATCGCTTACATGGGCATCCTCCCCACTTATTACGGCCTAAATCACTACAAATTTTCATATGACGCCGTCAGCGATCATGCGCTGCTGTTTCGCGTTTTCTTCTACAGTGGCTCGTGTTTTCTGCTGATGGCACTGGGAACGTTTTTTACCTCCCGGCTTCGCGGTTCGAGGCGAGCGGCTCTGTGGGCCCGTCCGGAACCTCTTAGGCCCGCCGTTCTGTGGATGCTCGTGTGTTTGGTTGCGGTCTGCGCCGCCGTCACCGTGTTTTTCATCAAAAAGTTCTCGGATTCCGCGTTGAACATGGCTTTATCAGGGGACGCGGTTGCGGCCAGGGCCCTGCGAAGTGAGATGACCAATGCGCTGCAAGGAGGCGGCTGGTACAGCGCCTTCTACGGCTCCCTTCTCCATTTCTGCACTTTCGTCGCCCTTTCCCAAGCCCTCGTTTCCCGTAAGCTCGGCGTCTGGTTTTTGGCCCTGGGATCCTTCGTCATCGCTCTCTACGCCGCTCTCGCCAGCGGCGAAAAGGCGCCTCTCATTTGGCTCCTCATGGGCTGCTTCCTTATCTATGTGTGCACGATCCAAAGGAGGATCAAGCTCCGAAACATCTTCCTATTCATCCTCATCACCTGCGGGGGGGTCGCCGCGGTGGTTCTCATCTTTGTCGGGGCAGAAGGTCATGCCCTTGGGGAACTCCTATGGTGGGCCTTCAGCCGCACCTTCATGGGCGCTCTTGTGCCGGGACTCTATTATTTGAAAATGTTCCCCACTTATCATGACTTCCTTTGGGGACGCTCCTTACCCAATCCTCACGGCATTTTCCCCTGGGAGTACTTCCGAATATCCGTTGAAGTGCATGATTTCATGATGGGAAACGTCACTATGGCTAATGAGACAGTCGGATCTGCACCGACCACGTATTGGGGAGAACTGTACGCCAATTTCGGTCCGATCGGCCCCTTGATCGCCGCCCCGATCATCGGCGTTTATGTCTATGTCATCCATATCCTGTCGGGGCTTCTTCGTCCGACGCCCATCAAGGCCGCGCTGATCGTCTGGTGCGCCTTGCATTTCATGAAACTGGCCGGCTCGAACATCAGCGATTACCTCTTGGACACGGATTTCTTCATGATCCTCGCCAGCGCGAGCGCCCTGCTGCTCGCCAACGGGGACGTGAGACTGACCGTCCGGAGACCGGCGGGAATGCCTCACCATGCTGCGCAAACTTAAACCTAAATCCGAATTCGTCCGCAACGTCCTGACGATCATGACGGGCACATCGATCGCTCAAGCCATTCCCATTCTCATATCGCCGATCCTCACCCGCATCTACGCTCCGGCCGATTTCGGGGTCTTTGCGGTCTTCTCGGCGTTATTCACGATTCTGGCCATCCTTTCGACTGGGCGGTACGAGCTCGCCATCATCCTTCCGCATCGCGACGAGGACGCCGCCCATGTATCCGTTCTCGCCGTGGGCGTTTCCGCCCTGCTGACCATAGCCACGTTACCGTTGCTCTTGACGTTCGGCCGCCCGCTCAGCCTCTTGCTCAAGACGCAAGACCTGGAAAGATGGCTCTATCTCCTCCCTCCCATGGCTTTTCTAACAGCCCTGCTCCAAGTCTTGAACTATTGGGCCAATCGAAGAAAATGGTTCAAGACTCTCGCGACGAACCGGGTTTTTCTCTCGCTGGTCATGGTTGCCGTCAACTTGACGATGGGATGGGCGGGGTGGGGTGCGCGCGGGCTCATCCTGGGGAATCTTATCGCAACGGGAACGGCGGCCAGTTTGCTTTTATTCAAGGTTTTCCGTGAAGATCCCCGTTTTTTTACGTCCATACGGGGTCACCGAATTCACGAACAAGCCCTAAGATATTCCGATTTTCCTAAATTCTCCATCCTGGCCAACGTCATGAACGTGTTGTCCAACCAGTTGCCGGTCCTCCTTCTCAACACCTTCTTCAACCCGACAACCTCGGGGCTTTTCTTCATGACCCAACGGGTCTTAGCAAGGCCGACCGCTATACTGTCCGACTCCATCCAGGAAGTCTTCAAACAGCGCGCCAGCCGCGATTACGCGGAGCTTGGAAATTGCGCCGATATCTTCGCAAAGACGGCAAAAAAACTCATTTTGATCTCCCTGCCCCCCGCCCTCATTCTGCTCTTAGCCGGGCCCTCCCTTTTCGCCTATGTCTTCGGCGAGGCGTGGCGACCATCCGGCGAATATGCAAGAATTTTAAGCGTTATGCTCTTTTTCAGCTTCACCGCCAGCCCCTTGAGTTATGTCTTCTACATCGTGCAAAAGCAAAAATACGACCTTATCTGGCAACTGGGACTTCTTGTAGTGACATCCGGAGGAATCTATGCGGGCCACCTCATGGGTAGTGCTTCGCGTAGCATCCTGTTTTTTTCGTTGGCCTATAGCTGCATGTATATGATCTATGGCATTATGTCTTATCGCCTTTCACATCCGGCCAAAGGCGCGTCTCAGGAGACCAGCGGGTCATGATCGTAATCATCGACTGCGGAATGGGCAACGTCGGATCCATTACCAATATGATCCGAAAGATTGGCGGCCAAGCCAAAGTTTCCTCTGATCCATCGGAAATTCGTTGCGCACAAAAGCTGATCCTTCCCGGCGTGGGTTCCTTCGATCACGGCATGACGAACTTGAATAAGAACGGCCTGATCGATGTTCTCCATGATGTTGTCCTGGAGAAAAAGACACCGATCCTGGGAATTTGTTTGGGTATGCAACTGTTATCCAGAAAGAGCGAGGAAGGCTCTTTACCCGGCCTGGGCTGGATCCAGGCAGACACGGTCCGATTTCAGTTTCCTCATATTCCGGAGGAACGCAAGCTGACGGTACCGCATATGGGATGGAGCGAGCTGACGTTAAACGGCGGAAGCCGCCTTTTTGCCAATTGGAATGACGAAGCACGATTCTATTTCGTTCATTCCTATCACGTTGTGTGCGACCGTTCCGAAGACGTTTCCTCAACGACGGTTTACGGTTACGACTTTACGGCTTCACTCGAGCACAACAATATTTTTGGAGTTCAATTTCATCCGGAGAAAAGCCACAAGTTCGGAATGAAGCTATTGAGGAATTTCTTGGAGCTCTAAGATGTCTCTTCCGCGAGTAATTCCCAGTCTCTTATTGAGGCGTAACGGGCTAGTCAAAACCACCCGATTCAAGGACCCAGTCTATGTGGGAGACCCCATCAACGCCGTCCGAATTTTCAACGAAAAGGAAGTCGACGAGCTTCTCTTGATCGACATCACGGCCACTGTGGACAACACGCCTCCGCGTATCGACTTTATTCAAGAAATCGCCAGCGAATGTTTCATGCCGCTCTGCTACGGAGGCGGCATTACGTCACTGAGGGATATGGAAAGTCTTTTTCATGCCGGTATCGAGAAGGTGGCCATCAACAACGCCGCTTTCGAGAACCCGAGCCTAATTAAGGAGGCGGCAAAAGTCTTTGGATCTCAAAGCATCGTCGTCTCAATGGATTGCAAACGAAGCTCGTTCGGCAAATATTCTGTCTTTTCGCATGGAGGAACAAGGAACCGAAACATTGAACCGCTCCGCCATGCCTTGAATATGCAAGAGGCGGGGGCCGGCGAATTACTGCTAAACTCCATCGATCGCGACGGCACCGGAGCAGGATACGACCTTGAATTATGCGGCAACGTTTGTCGTGCGGTGGATATCCCTGTAATCGCCTGTGGCGGCGCCGGTCGGATGGAACACTTCAAAGAGGCC